>Ga0075434_100003446_pt1 | contig 14139 bp, 17 predicted proteins | sample RhiMethybrSRZTD3_FD_75298 | JGI IMG/M metagenome (GOLD analysis project Ga0075434, IMG submission 75298) | Populus rhizosphere microbial communities from Tennessee, USA - Rhizosphere MetaG P. TD hybrid SRZTD3 | ecosystem: Host-associated > Plants > Roots > Rhizosphere > Soil | place: USA... | reverse complement strand
CTCGGCCCGCTTGCGGAGGGAGCAACCCCGGTCTCCGTTTCCGCGTCGAATCCGGTTTTGACGCCGGGTCGAGTGACCGTTTCTTTTCCGCTGATCAACGGCGTGTTCAGCATCACGTTACGAACGGCTGACGGGAGCATCGGCACAATAAGCGGCACTTACACCGGTCAGGCCGTGGCGGCCATACCGGGTAACACGACCGCTTCTCTGGAGCTGCACATTGTGCAGGCGACCGGTGCTGGTTCGCTCATCACGGGACTGGAAGCCGACGGGGTCGGTGCGTTCGTCGATGAAGGGAACTTCACGCTGTCGTTGAAGATTGCATCCTCGGCATCGAAGATCCTGGACGGTTCCAAAGTGATCTTAAGAGGCACAGCGCAGTTGTCGTGCAGCGCGTCCCATCGAACCGTCGTGACGCAGCACGCCACCGACTCCACCCCGAGGTTCGCAGAGCTCACGATCGACCTTCAGCACGAGGTCGGCACCTCGCAATGCTCCGCATTGTGAGCGCCTCCGGTTGATCAGAGCTGATTCGTGTCGGTCTATAGATTTTGACGATCTGCGCCGAGAAGAAAGGCGCAACCCTGAGGAACCGTCTATCTATGACCACCATCGGAGCATCGCTCACCATCAACGGGCACGTTACGAGTCAGGAAGACATCACGATTCACGGCCGCGTAATCGGTGAAATCGCCATGGAACAGGGCGCCTTGCTGGTCGCGCCAAGCGCCAGTATCGACGCTCGCATCCGGGCCACCCGGCTGATGATTCATGGCACGATGAAAGGCGATATCTCGGCCGAGCGCGTGGAATTGACGGATACGGCAATGGTGTCTGGAACGCTGCTGTCGCCGAAGGTCATCATGAGAGAGGGTGCGACGTTCAACGGCGCCATCGCCGCTGGTGGACGGGATACGGTGGTCAAACCGAAGAAGTAGTCACACTGCGGTAACCGGCACATCGAACCACGGGCAGCCGCGGATACTTCGGAAACGCGCTGTCCACCGACGACAACTCGCACAGATAGAACACGGACCCGCGCGAGGACCGGATCTGTCTTGCGTGGACGCACCGCTCGCATAGTCCCGCATCGCGGCGTCCGTGAGCTTCTGTATCGCCGTCCGATGAATGCACGTCTGACAATCCGATCAACCACCGAGCCGACAATGGCTCATGCCCTCAACATACCGCGTTATCGAGTCGGTCGGTGACGAACGGCTCCATCAGCTCATGGAGCTCTACAGACATGAGTGGTGGACGAACAACCGCACCATCGAACACACGCAGGCCATCTTGAAGGGATCGGATGTTGTCATCGGCATCTGCGACGAGGCCGACGATCGGCTCGTCGCGTTTGCGCGGGTACTGACAGACCGGATCGCTCGGGCCTTTATCTTCGACGTCATTGTGGCGGCGGATCGGCGCGGCCGCGGTTTGGGACGACGGGTCGTCGATCAGGTACTAGAGCACCCAGCGGTGAAGAGTGTGGAGCTCGTCGAACTGTATTGCAGGCCGGAACTTGTGCCGTTTTACGAGCGCATGGGATTCAGCTCACCCGACTCGGGCGTGGTGTTGATGCGAAGACGGCTCTAATCCGCCGATCCAATCTGCCGATATGCACGGCATGACCACTCCCGAGGATCGCCTGATGAAAGCCATCTGGGGCAAGCCGGAACTGATGTACGACCGCAGACAGAAGGAGTCGCGGCGCTCGTCATGGCGTGGCGGCAGACGCGCAACAGATTGGCCGAATGAATTTTCACAGGCGGAGAAAGCGGCAACGACGCGGCTGAGGAAAGAGCCGAAGCTATTGATGTAGCGCCCGCCGAACCAGGTCCATCCCGAACAGCCAATCACACCGCAACGATCAGGCCCCGCATACCCGCCTGCGATGGGGCAGAATGGGTCAGCGCCGTCGCGCGCATAGGCTGAAGGGAGATCTGTGATGACTATCCGCGTACGTGCGGCGGTCCTCGTCTGTTGTGTCGCCGCGGCCGCCCTTCGCGTTGGCGCGCAGCCGCAGGCGAAGACGGTCCGGCTGGCGATGGTGAACGTACCTGACGACGTCGTGCGGCCGCTGCTCGGAGATTTTGCGGCGCAGTCCGGTCAGCGCGCCGAGATTGTTTACACCGGCAACGATCCATTTGCGATCGCGCGCGAGGGGAAAGCCGATCTCGTCATCGCACATTACGGGCACGAAGGGGTCGAACCGTTCATCACCGAGAAGTACGGTCTGTGGCCGCATGCCGTGTTCGCCAATCAGATAGCGCTGCTCGGGCCCCCGGGCGATCCTGCGCACGTGCGTGGATTGACGGATGCGACCGAAGCATTCCGTCGCATCGCAGCGTCGCGGACACGGTTTCTGGTGAACAGCAGCGAGGGCAATAAGTACATCGAGGAGATTCTCTGGGCAAAAGCGGCAGCGCCCGCGAAAGGCGACTGGTATCTCGATCGACATGTGCAGGGTCCGGAGGCTGCGCGGGAGGCCGCGAAAGACGGGGCCTATACCTTGTGGGGCGTGCCGCCGTTTCTGCGCCTCAAGCGCCAGACACCGCTCGCGCTCGAGCCGCTCGTGGTGGCCGATCCTATCTTCCAGCGCATCATGGTTGCGATCGTCGTCGATGCGAAGAAAGTGAATGCGGTGAACAGCGCCGGGGCGGAGGCGTTTCAGGCGTTTCTTCTCGCGCCGGCCACGCAGGCGAAGATCGCGGCGTTTCGCTATCCCGAGCTGAACCAGCAGGTCTGGTGGCCAGCGGGCCGTCACAACAGCGCGCGCGAATAAAGGCCACTCGACGTAGATCAGCGTCTCAAGGCATGTTGGAGGCGCGAATGATCAAATCACTGCTGGTTGGATTGACGCTGACGCTGGCGGGCAATCCGCTGGCCGCGCAGCGGCCCCTCCCACGTTTGTGTCTACACGGGGAAGTCGAATCCGCTATGGAGCGGGCGAGGCGGCAGCAGGCAATCGACTACGCGACGAAGATCAATACCGCGGAGGGAATCGGAGGGATCGCGCCGCGCGCGTACCGTCCGCTCGAGCAGCTGAATCTGCCGCCGCTGCCGGCGGGGTTCACCATCCAGCTCAATAGCGACTCGCGAACTTACACGTTCGCGCTGAAGGACACGCGCGACCCGTGCGCCTACGCAATCTTCTCGGATCAGGATCGCCTGATTTACGAGGGCGTCCCGAAAACGGATGTCGGGGGCATCGTTCCGCTCGGGACGCGTTAGGCTACCCGCGGATCTTGGCCGCGAAGAACGCGACGAGGCCGACGACGATTATCACGGCGAGCGCGCCAACCCACGCACCCGCTTTGAAGATGCCGCCGGCCAGCTCGCAGCCTGACGTGGAAACCGCAAGCATCACAAGCAGCAACACCTGAAGCCAACCCATACGTTTCCTCCGCTCAGGTCGAGTGCAAACGACGTGACCTGAACGGGAAGCTCGAGATTGGACGTTAATTCGTGTTGTTCGCTTGACCGATGGCGCGGCGAAATTCGGTAAAGGGCACCATGCGCCCGTGCAAAGGCGCAATCTGAGCAACGTCGAGCTTCAACCGCTCAAGATTGGCCCACAAGTTCAGCGGCTCGGCTGCGGCAACACCGGCCAGTGCCGTTGTATTTGGTTGCGCCGGCGGATTCCACATATCGGCTTCCACCAGCAGCTTGTCCTTCGGCAGGTATGCGATCAACATCGTGTCCGCGTGATTACTGCCCTGGATTTTGTAGAGCTCGAGCGTTTGCGAGCCGTCCGTGAGCACGCGCCTGTCCGCCACTGCCTCGACGCGTGGTTTCCTCCCGCCCGAGGCGAGAACCTTCTCGTAGTACGGTTTGTTATCGCGATACGTGACGATAGTGGCGCCTTCGGCCACGACGTGGCGCAAGCCGCCGGCGTGATCGAAGTGGTGATGCGAGTTGATCACGTAGCGGATTTTCTTGGTCGGGAACTGCTTCTTCAGCGCGTCGAATAGAGGGCCGGCGCGGTTCTCGCCGATGGGACTTTCAACCAGGGCGATGTAGTCCTTGAATTCCACAGCGACGCTGTTGTGGCTCGCGCCCGTGACAAACCACACGCCGCTGCCCGCCTTCTGAATATCGACTTTCGACTGGGGGTCGGGCGCACCTGCGGCGTACGCCTGTTCCACGTTGTCGGGTATTGGAACCACGACGTACGGGTTGTACATGCGTGCGTTGGTGACAGTGATGTCGAGAATCGGCGAACCACGAAACTTCTGGACGATGTGGAACGGGAACGGAATGTCGCTGAGATCAGGATCCCTGTAGTTGTCGTAATCGGCTTCGAGGAGTGCCGGACCAAGCACCGGATTGTCGACCATTACCTCAACGTGCTCGACCAGCTTGCGCTCGTCGAGCCGCACTTTCTCCGTGTAGCTCGAGGCGGGCGGCGGCAGCGGGAAGGCGAGGGTGATCTTGTTTCCGTCCATGCCGACCACCAGCTTGTCGCCCGCCATCCGCGCTGCCTTGACGACGCCTTGCGGCAGCATCCAGATCTGCGCCGCGCGATCTTTTTCCTGACCGAAGGCCGGCGTTGCGGGTCCGCCTGGCAGCATCGTTTCGTTCCACGCTCGCGTGCCGCCGACGACGGTAATCTGGCGCTGCGGCTGTGCGAACGGGAGTCCGCCGCCGCCCTGCACGGGACCGTCGGGGTTGGTGCGCTCGAGATCGATGCGCATCCCCGGCACGGCGTAGTTGATCCACACGTTGTATTTCGTCAGCCTGGCTGCCGGCCACGGCCCGCCAGGCTTGAACGCCTGCCCGACGATGTACTGCGTCCCGGTGGCTTGAAACTGCGCTGTCGTCGTCGCGTCCGCGTACTGCAGGCCGCGCAGCATGCCGTGCGCGATGCCGATGTCGCGCAGCACCGACGCACGGTCGGCTCCGGTGTAGGGTCCGGCTTGAGCCGGACCGTTCTGCGCGTGCAGTGCAACTGCCGCCAGAACCGCTGTCGCAGCAATGATTAAGACGCGTGTGCTCATCTGAAAAGCGCGCAAACTTTAGCATAAAATGTCGGCCCGGAGGTCCGCATGAAGGCTTGGATGATCGGCGTCGCGATCGTTTCGTTGACGTGGGCATCAGTCGGCGCGGAGCGCGGACAGAATGCCGCGCGGCAGCCCGACAACGCGCCGCCGACGCCGCGCATGGGCGACGGCCATCCGGATTTGAACGGCTGGTGGGGTGGTGGTGGCGGCGGGTTCGGCGGAGGCCGCACGCTCGCCGATCTCACCGACGAGAAGGGAAACGTCACGCTGCAGCTGAACGCGCGCAGTCAGGGCTCGGCGCTGGGGACGAGCAAAGGGCAGCTCGCCGAAAATTTCGAGCGAGACAGCGGCGTGCGCCAGCGTGCCGATGCGAACAAACCCATCTACAAGCCGCAGTTCTGGGACAAAGTGCAGGAGCTCGACGTCAATGGCAACCACGAGGACCCGACGTTCAGTTGCGGTCCCGCGGGCGTACCGCGCATCGGTTTCCCCAACAAGATCGTGATGAACCAGACGGAAGTCGTGTTCCTCTACGACAACGAAAACACGTTCCGCTGGATCCCGATCGGCAAGCCGCATCACACCGAACGTGACCCCAGCTATAAGGGCGACTCGGTTGCGAAGTGGGAGGGTGACACGCTCGTCATCGACACCGACAACTTCAACGACGAGACGTGGCTTGGCTGGCCTGGATACTTTCACAGCGACGAGCTGCACGTCGTCGAAAGGCTGACGCGCACCGGCAACACGATCAAGTACGAGGTCCTCGTCGAAGATCCCCAGGTGCTGCAGAAACCGTGGGTGTGGACGCCGAGGATGATCAACCTGAACACCGATCCGAAGGCGGCGTTCTGGGAAGACCCTCCGTGCAAGGACGAGGATCTGCAGCACATCGTCACCAAAGAGCGAGGGTAGGGCGGACGTCGGTCGGTCGGCGGGCATGGAAGTTCCACTTACCCCACTCGAGTTCGCGCGGCGTGCCGGCCGCCTGTACCCGACGCGTGAGGCCGTCGTCGATGGCGACGAGCGCTTCACCTACGAACGATTCCTCGGGCGCTGCGATCGCTGGTCGGCCGCACTACAGGCGCTCGGCGTCAAGCAGGGCGACCGTGTCGTTTACATTGCTCCGAACACTCACGCGCAGCTCGAATCGTTTTATGCCGTCCCGCAGATCGGTGCGGTGCTTGTCCCGGTCAACTTCCGGCTGACGGCGGCGGATTTCGCCTACATCATCAATCACAGCGGTGCTCGCGTGGTCTGCGCGCATGAGGATTACCTCGAGGCGATTGATGGGATCCGCGACCAGATAACCGGCGTTCAGCACTTCGTGGCGCTCGAGGGATCGCGGCCGACCTGGTTTGACTACGAATCACTCGTCGCTGCGGCAGCGCCGACGTTCAAGAGCGTGCCGATCAGCGAGCGGGATCTGTTAACGATCAATTACACAAGCGGCACCACATCACGTCCCAAGGGCGTGATGATCACCCATCGCAACGCTTACATGAACGTCGTCGGCACGCTCGTCCATCTGCCGATGACGCCGGCCGATCGGTATCTGTGGACGCTGCCGATGTTTCACGCGAACGGATGGACCTACACGTGGACGGTCACGGCGGTGGGGGCGGTGCATGTCTGCCTGCGAAAGGTCGATCCCATCCAGGCGTTCCGGCTGATTCGAGAGGAGTCGATTACGTCGCTGTGCGCGGCGCCGACGGTGCTCATCTCGCTCGCCAACGCACCGGACGACGTGCGACACGACGCGCCGAAGGGCATTCGTGTGGTTACGGCCGGTGCGCCGCCGGCCGCGGCGACCATTCAACGGATGGAAGGGGAGCTGGGCTGGCACGTGACACAGGTGTACGGGCTGACCGAGACGGCACCGTTCATCACCGTCTGTGAACCGCGGCCCGAGCATGCGATGCTGGCGCTCGAGCAGCGCTGCATCATCAAGGCCCGGCAAGGCGTGGAACTGGTGACGTCGGGGGATTTGCGTGTTCTTGACGACAACCTCAACGAAGTCGCGCACGACGGCCAGACGCTCGGCGAGATCTGTGTGCGCGGCAACGTCGTCATGGAAGGGTATTACAACGATCCGAAGGCGACCGAGGAGGCGATGCGCGGCGGCTGGTTCCATAGCGGCGACGCCGCGGTCGTGCACCCGGACGGCTACGTCGAGATTCGCGATCGGTTCAAGGACGTGATCATCAGCGGCGGCGAGAACATTTCGTCGGTCGAAGTCGAAGGCACGCTGATGCGGCATCCGGCGGTGCAGGAAGTCGGGGTTGTCGGCGTGAAGCACGACAAATGGGGTGAAGCACCGCACGCGTTCGTCGTGCTGAAGCCTGGCGCGTCAGCCACCGCTCTCGAGCTGATCGAGTTCGTGCGCGATCGCCTCGCACATTTCAAAGCGCCGCACGCCGTCACCTTCGTCAACGAACTGCCGAAGACGGCCACCGGCAAGATCCAGAAATACGTCCTGCGCGGCGGCAAGTCCGCAATTTCAGCTCAGTAGGCCCGGCTGTAGCCGGCTCTCAGATCTTGAGGACAATCTTGCCGAACTGATCTCCGGCCTCCATGCGGATGTGGGCATCGCCGGCCTGTTCGAGCGGGAAGACCTTGTCGATGACCGGCTTCAATCCTTCTTCATACAGCCTCAGCATCGCGGCGAAATCGGACGGCGATCCCATCGTGCTGCCGAGCACGCTCAGTTGTTTCCAGAAGATACGGCGCACTTCGACGTTCTGCGCCGCGCCGAGCGTCGAGCCGTAGCTGACAAGGCGGCCGCCCGGCTTGAGAGCATCAAGTGCGCGGTTGAATGTTTCGCCACCGGCCCCGTCGACGATCACATCTGGTCGCGAGCCGATGACCCCAACCAGCGCCTTCGCCCAGTCGTCCTTGCGGTGATTGACACCGCCCATGGCGCCGAGCCGTTTGGCGGCGGCAATCTTCGACTCGTGTCCCGAGGTGACGAACACCTTCGCGCCGAGGTGTCGCGCGATCTGCAGTGCACAGGTCGCCACACCGCCACCGATTCCGGTGACGAGCACGGTCTCGCCGGCCTGCACGTTCGCACGCGTCACGAGTGCGCGGTAGGCGGTCACCGATGCGAGCGGCACCGCCGCCGCTTCCTCCCACGACAGGCGCGCGGGCTTGGGATATAGATTCGCGGCGGGCACCGTCACCATCTCCGCATAGGTGCCGTCAACGGGCAGACCGAGAATATTGAACGCGCTGTCCTGCGCGCGCTCGTCGGATCCCCAGTTGAACGACGGATCGATGACCACCTCGCGTCCCTTCCACACGCGATCGACCCGCTCGCCAACGTCGACGACCTCACCTGCACCGTCGGAGCCGAGGATGATCGGCACTTTGATCCCTGCGTACTGACCCTTGCGGATCCACACGTCGCGACGGTTCAGCGCCGCCGCATGCAGACGAACGAGCGCTTCGCCAGCACCGGGATGCGGGTCCGGTCGCTCTTCGAGGCGGAGGTTGTCAGGATCTCCAAGGCCGGTGAGGACGACTGCGCGCATAACGGCGTATTGTACCGACGGTGCGGCTGAAGCCGGACCCCACGCACATGCAAAAGCTATTTGACCTTTCCGGACGTGTAGCGATCGTGACCGGCGGATCGCGCGGTCTCGGCGCGGAGTTCGCCGAAGGCCTTGCCGAAGCAGGCGCATCGTTGATGCTATGCGCGCGGCGTGACGAATGGCTCGTTCCCGGCGCGGAATCCCTGCGCGCGCGCGGCTTTATCGTGCACGCCATGCGCTGCGACGTCGCCAACGCCATGGAGGTGCAGGCTGTCGTCGACGCGACGCTCGAGCGATTCGGCACCGTCGACATCCTGGTTAACAACGCCGGAGTGTCATGGGGCGAGCGGCCGGAGGAGATGACACTGGCGCAGTGGCAGAAGGTCCTTGACGTCAACCTCACCGGCGCTTTCATCTGTGCGCAGGCCGTCGGCCGCGAAATGATCAAGCGCCGGTACGGCCGCATCATCAACGTCGCGTCAATCGCCGGCCTGCAGGGGAATGTCAACGGACCGTTTTACGCGGGATACGCTGCCAGCAAGGCGGGCTTGATGGGGCTGACGCGCGAGCTGGCGGCGTCATGGGGTCGGCACAACATCCGTGTGAACGCCATTGCCCCCGGCTTCTTTCATACGCGGCTGTCCGATTCTTCCATCGCACAGGTCGAGGACAGCCTCAACAAGGTGACGCCGCTCGGACGTGTCGGGCTACCGGGCGAGCTGAAAGGCGTCGCCGTGTTCCTGGCGTCCGATGCATCCAACTACATCACCGGCCAAACGATCATCGTCGACGGCGGCGGAACCATCGCCACGGGATTCGCGTAACATCAGCGCAGATGGGCGTTCTCGAATGGATCCAGAACCTCCCGCTCTCAACGTCAATCGCCGAGTCTGATTCGCTCTGGTGGGGCTACGCGTGGTGGCTCTTCGTTCACGCCCTGGGCATGGGGCTGACCGCCGGCATCGGTTTCATCCTGTGCCTGCGCCTGCTCGGCGTCGGACGTCAGATCCCGCTCTCGTCCTTTCGCGTCCTGTTCCGGCTGTTCTGGATTGGTTTCTACCTGAATCTGCTGTCGGGCACGCTGCTGTTCATGACGGATGCAACCGGAATCGCCCGCGTGTGGGAACTCTACGCCAAGCTTGCGTGCCTCGGCGTTGTACTCGCGCTGATGGTGCGACTGCGTCAGTTCGTGGACAGCGACCAGAGCGACGGGGTGATTCCGCCGAGGATCACGAACATGGCGTATGCCTGCATTGTCCTGTGGCTGGCGGTCATCACGTCGGGTCGGCTGATTGCCTACGCGGTTGAAGCGAATGGTGCCAAGCTCTGACCTCGTTCATCTTCACCTGCTGCTGAACCACTTCCCAACGGTCGGCATGATTGTCGGCTTCGGTGTGTTTCTGCTGGCGCTGGTCAAGAAGAGCGAGGATTTGAAGCGCGGCGGGCTTGCCGTGATGTTCGTCATCGCGCTGCTATCGCTGCCGACGTATATGACCGGGTACTCCGCGCAGAAGGCGGTGCGCGGAATGGCCGGCGTGTCGCAGGGCGTCGTCAACCTGCATCAGCGATCGGCGTTGATGGCGCTCATCTTCATGGAGGCGACCGGCGTGGCGGCCTGGTATGGGCTGTGGCATTCACGGCGGCGGTCAGCGTTGGGCACGAGGAACACGGCCGTCGTGCTGCTGCTGGGCGCGCTGACGATCGGCTTGATGTCGAGCGCGGCGAACGTCGGCGGCGAAATTCGCCACCCGGAGATTCTCAGCAGCCCCGAGACAGTTGCAGCGACTGAAGGTTTGTTCGCACCGCGCTGGCTCGGCAGCGATTTCATCACTACGTATCAGTACTCGCATCCCTGGGCGTGGAAGACGCTCGAGACGATTCACTTCATGGGGCTGTGCCTGCTGTTCGGCGTGGTGCTCGTCGGCAACATGCGGCTGCTTGGCTGGATGCGCAACGCGTCGCTCGAAGGCTTCCATCGTCTGCTGCCATGGGGTGTGTGGGGCTTTGTCGCGAACTCCGTCACGGGAATGTTGTTCTTCATCGGCCAGGCCTTTCAGTACATCGACAATGCCGCCTTCCACTGGAAGATCCTCTGCATCCTGCTCGCGGGCGCCGACGTGCTCTATCTGACGTGGCACGACGAGGTGTGGGATCTCGGGCCCGGTGACAGCGCGCCGGCAATGGTCAAGGTGCTCGCCGCGTCGCAGATCGTTCTCTGGATCGGCGTCATCTACTTCGGCCGCATGCTGCCGTATCTCGGCAACGCGTTCTAGAGGAGACGATTCTTAGTTCGTCGGCGTCGACTGGCCGTAAAAGCGAGCGATCTCGGCGCGAATCGCCGGCGGCACGTCCTTCTTGTCTTTCAACCGGGACGCGAGTTCCGCATAGGTTTCATCGGCAAGCTTGTACTCGCCGCGGCGAGTCGGTTGGCCAGTATCGAAATCGGTGTTGCGAAGATCGAGTCGGTTGCCGCGGATGGCGAGCAGCAGCATTCGATATCTGTCACGTGAAGTCTTGAAGCTTTCGGTGAACAGCCGCTCGGCTTCCGGCGTCGGCGTCTTGAACGCCAGCGCGCTGAACGGTCCGACCTTCGGTATGACGCGCACGACCCAGACGAAGAAACGCGCGAAGATGCCAGGCCGCTGATATTTCGTGCCGAATTCCTTCTCGTACTGCTGCCGCGTGAACGTGTAGACGAACGCGCTTCGCTGCACGTGCGGCGAGAGCTTCTCGATCTCGTCGCGTTTCTTCTCCCACGCCACCTGCGTCATCTGAGGGATCGTCGTGCCAACGGCGTAGCGGAACGTGCCGACGGCGAGATCGGTGCTCGCGAACACATCCTTCACCTCGATGCCATAGGTCTCTCGAAAAGCGCGCTCCACGAGGTCCATCGCCACGTCGAAGCCGATGAAATTGTGGTAGGCCTGCGGCAGATACGCGCCGTTGGCGACCTGGACGACGTCGAAAGCGAATTCGACCATGATGTGCCGCTTCGGATCGTCGACGTAGGTGACCTGGTCGCCGAATTTGGCGCGCAGCTTCGGGTACTGGAGCGGAACGGCGCGATTGGTGCCGAGTGGATGCCCGGTTGAATCCGAGACGTAATGCGCGAGCGCACCGAGCGCGAACGCATACTCGTTGACGTCGTGGGCGTCGCGAATCAGCGCCTCCACGAAATCGCCCGAACGGGTGTAGTGGAGCAGGTTGGTGAAGAAGTGGCTGCCGAACGGGTAGTAGCCCATGTCCGGCATCACGGATCCACCGTACGCATACGCGCGGGCGCTGCTGATGGCATCGGCATCGGCGCCCGGGAAGCGTGCCTTCAGCATCGGCGCAATCACGTCGTCCCACACTGCGTCGACCATCGATTCGTGCGCGAGGACGGAATAGGCCGATGCGGGGCGCGCGAGGGTAAGCGCCCCGATGAAGAGAAGGATCCCGACTCGTGCCGTGGGAAGTCGAAAAATCCTACAGCGCTGCGTGCTGTACGAACGACGCGCTCGGCTCAGCAGTATGCACTCTCGCACTCTGCGCCAGTTGCTGTGCAATCAAAGCGCCGCGCGCGGCTTCAGTGGCCGAGTGACACGAAAACCGGAGGAGGCGCCGGCTGTCCTGCAACGAGACAACGACTTCGCGAACGACGTGCTGAACGTCCGCAACTTCGCTCCACGTCACGCTGAGATCGAGAGTGCCACGGAATTTCAGCCAGCCACTTGTCAGCAGCAGATGGCCGTACTGGTCGACGCGCCGGCGGCCAAAGCGGACCGGCGTTGCAAAATGGCATTGGTCGCCGGGCGCCAGCGGGTCTGGCGCTTTGACGACCGGCAGATCCCCCTGTCGGATGCGGTCGGCAAGCTCGGATGCGTCGAAGGCGCTTGTTTCGTCCTGTGGATGTGAACCGTTCATGTAAACCCCACTGTCACGGGCACGGCCCTTCCGTATCGGTTTTGAGCAGTCGCGAGCGGAAAAGCGCTCAAAATGAGCGGATGAGCAAGAGCGTTGCCTTTTGGCGGCCGCTCTATACGGTTGAGGTCGTTGTTGCCGCGGTCGCCGCGACGCTAGCTGTTGCGCCGCTCCCTGCGGCCCGGGTTGAGGCGTGGTACTCGACGTCCCTCTATCCCTACATTGAACGGGTCCTGACCCCCGCCTCTAACTACCTGCCGTTTGCTCTCCTCGACCTGCTCTTGATCGCAGCTGTGGTAGCAGTCGCCGTGGCGGTCGGCAGGGTAGTGCGCGACGCGCGCCGCACGCGGAAGGTCCGCGGCGTCGTGCTGACGCTCGCGCATCTCACCGCTGCCGCGGCGGCGCTCTATGTGTTGTTTCTCTTGCTGTGGGGGTTCAATTACCGGCGCGTGCGGATGCCGGAGCGCCTGGTGCTGGAGCGTGCGGCGCCGACCTCGAGTCAGGTGATTGAACTCGGTCTCACAGCGGTGAGTCAGATGAATTCGCTGTATTCCGCCGCGCACGCGCAACAGCCGGCAGTTCCCGAATGGCAGGACACTGAGCTGCGAACTGCGTTTGCCGATGTCCAACATGCGTTGAGTGATGCGCGCCAGGTCGAACCAGGTCGGCTGAAACACAGCCTCCTCGGACCCTATTTCCGGTGGACGGGCGTTGACGGGATGGTCAATCCGTTTGGTCTCGAGGTGATCGCGAACCCCGATCTGCTGCCATTCGAGCGACCATTTGTCGCGGCGCACGAATGGGGGCATCTCGCCGGCTATGCGAACGAGGCTGAGGCGAACTTCATCGGCTGGTTGACATGCGTTCGCGCGTTGCCGCCTCACCAGTACAGCGGCTGGATGTTTCTCTACTGGCAGATCAACGGCGAGGTCAACGCGCAGGAACGCGGGCGGCTGAACGCTGCGCTCGCTGAAGGACCGCGGCGCGACATCACCGCGATCGCCGCGCGACTGCGCCGCGGCGAGATTCCCGCGCTGCAGCAGGCAAGCTGGCGCGTCTACGACAAGTACCTGAAGGCCAACCGCGTCGAGTCCGGCCTGCGCAGCTACGGCGAGGTCGTTACTCTTCTTCTTCGCGCTCGGTTCGAGCCTGGTTGGGTGCCGATGCGGCGCCCTTCGCCGGCGAGTGCCTCGACGCGCTGAACTTGCGGCGCGTATCCGACATGTAGATCTCACGCGCCCGCTCGCGCGCCATGTCGTCCGGCGTCAATCGGCCCGCCTGATCGTAATTGCTCTTGTTCACCTTGTTGTGTTTGCTCATGGGGCACCCTGGGCGGGTCTGACGACCCGCCCCTACACTTTGAAGCGGAGGAGCGCGCCGATGCCGCCGACGTCGGCAAGCAGCTTGTCGTCTTCGATGAAACGGATGCGCGCGCTGTTCTGCTGCGCCTTGGCGATCAGTTCGTCCGTCGCGCCTTTCAGCCGATCGGGCCGCGCCGCGATTAGCAGCTCTTCTACCTGGCGCATGTCGAGCGCGCGGATCGTCGCCTCGATGCCGGCGACCGCGAGCCCACCTGCCCGCCACGCGTCCAGCATCCGCTCTACGTGCTCGGCATCGGTTTCTGCGTCCTTACGCCGCAGCGCCTCCATCGTCTCCTTCAGCAGGTGATGCTGTTCAATCGACTTCACGTCGACTTGCACGAC
>Ga0075434_100003445_pt1 | contig 14140 bp, 14 predicted proteins | sample RhiMethybrSRZTD3_FD_75298 | JGI IMG/M metagenome (GOLD analysis project Ga0075434, IMG submission 75298) | Populus rhizosphere microbial communities from Tennessee, USA - Rhizosphere MetaG P. TD hybrid SRZTD3 | ecosystem: Host-associated > Plants > Roots > Rhizosphere > Soil | place: USA... | reverse complement strand
GGAAACTTCGCCACCAAGCTGCTCTCGGGCCGCCCCACGGGGATCACCCGCGTGCACGGGCAGGAACACGAGACGACGCTCGGCGGACGGCGCGTGCTGCTCTACCCGCTCTACCACCCGGCCGCCGCGCTCTACACGCCGCGCATGCTCGAGGTGCTGAAGTCCGACTTCGCGCGCATCCCCGAGCTGCTCGGCCGAGAGGTCGCCCCGACGCCCGAGCCGGCGGTCTTCCTCACGCCGGTGACGGCCGAGCCGGCCGTCCAGCTCGGCCTCTTCTGACCGAGACTCACTCCCCCGAGGAAACGGAAGAGCTCGCGGCGCAGCTCGTCGCCGGCCTGGAGACGGGCGATGTCGTCACGGTCTCGGGCGAGCTCGGCTCGGGGAAGACGACGTTCGTGCGCGGCGCCTGCCGCGCGCTCGGCGTGACGGAGCCCGTCACGAGCCCGACCTTCACGATCGGCCACCGCTACCACGGACGCGTCGAGGTCTCGCACCTCGACCTCTTCCGCTTTCGCGACGTCTCCGCAGCGGAATGGGGCGACCTCGAGCCCTACTTCGACGACGCGATCGTGTTCGTCGAGTGGCCGGAGGCGGGCGCCGGGGTGTTGCCGCCGGCACGGGTCGCCGTGCGCCTCGAGCACGGCGGCGGCGGTACGCGGCTTGTCACGATTGAGCATGATGGTGATCCTGGCGTTCGACACGGCGACTGACGTCGCGACGAGCGCGCTCGTCGCCGACGGCGAAGTCCTGGGCGAGCGCGGCTCGCGCGCGGCGACGTTGCTCGAGGACGTCGACGCGCTGCTCCGCCAGGCAGGGATGCAGACGCGGGCCATCGACGCGCTGGCCGTCGGGATCGGCCCCGGGAGCTTCACGGGGGTGCGGATCGGGCTCTCCACGGCGCGCGGGCTCGCCCTCGCATTGGGCGTGCCCGTCGCCGGCGTCTCGACCCTCGACGCGCTCGCGGCAGGTGCGCCCGGCGCGTTGCCCGTGATCGACGCCCGCCGCCGCGAGGTCTTCGCGCCGGGCCTCGTGCTCGCGCCCGCAGTGCTCGACGTCGAGCCGGGCCGCCTGTGTGTCGGCAACGGCGCCGTGCGCTACCGGGACGTGCTCGAGGGGAAAGGCGCCGAGATCCCGCCCGACGGCGACGAGCGCCACCTCCCGCGGGCTCGGTTCCACGCCCAACTCGCACGGGACTTCGGCCCGGCCGAGGAGGTCGATCCGTTGTACCTGCGCCTGCCCGACGCTGATAGAACGAGGCTGTGAGCGCCACCGCGAACAAGGTGGACTTCCGTCGCCTGGAGCTGCGCGACCTCAACGCGATCGAGAAGATCGAGCGGGCGTCGTACCGCACTCCGTGGTCGCGCTCGATGTTCGCCGGCGAGCTCGCGAAGCCGTCGTCGATCTCACTGGGAGCCTTCGATCCCGAGGCCGGCGAGCTGCTCGGCTACCTCATCATCAGCCGCTACGTCGACGCGTGGCACGTGATGAACCTCGCCGTCGCGCCGAAGCACCGCCGCAAGCACATCGCCGCCGGCTTGCTGGAGCAGCTCTTCGTCGTCACCGCCGGCGAAGGACGGCGTGGCTACACGCTCGAGGTGCGCGTCTCCAACGACGTGGCTATCAACCTCTACGAGCAGGCGGGCTTCAGGGCCCGCGGCGTGCGGCGCGGCTACTACACGGACAACCGCGAGGACGCGCTGATCATGTGGCGCGACCCGGAGCCGGCGCAGGCGCGACAGCCTTCGTGATCGTCCCGGTGCCGCCGGCGAGCGCGATCGCCTTCGTCGATGCGCGGCACGGGTGGGTCGGCACGGCCGGGGGCTTGCTCGGAACGACCGACGGCCGGACGTTCCGCGTCGAGGTGCGCGCGCCGATCATCGGGATCTCGGCGTTCGACCGTGCGCGTGCGTGGGCGATCACGGGCGACGGTCTCGTGCTGCGCACGTCCGACGGGCATCGGTGGTCGCGGCTCGGCGCGCCGCACCTCGTCGGTGTGCAGTTCGTCGATGCCGCGGTGGGTTTCGGGCTGACACGCGACGGCGTGCTCGTGCGCAGCACCGACTCCGGTGCGACGTGGAAGCAGGCGCGCGCGCCCGGTCCCGTGCAGTCCGAATGCTTCTCCACGCGTCGCGACGGCTGGACGGCCCGCAGAGGCTCGGTGTGGACGACGCACGACGGTGGCCGCGGCTGGACGCGCGCGCGACTGCGAACCGGATCGCAGGAGGCGCCGAGCCTCGGCTGTGACGAGCGCGATGCATGGGTCGTCTTCGCCGAGGGAGCAGCTGCCGGCACCGAGGGCTACCACGTCTACCGCTCGCTCGACGGCGGCCCATGGGGCGTCGTGCTCGCGAGCCCGTTCCAGCGCAGGCTGCCGTCGATCAGCAACTACGCAGGACCGTTCACCGTCCTCGGCCACGGCGCCGCGGTCTTCACCGGCAGCTGCGCGCCGTGCGGCGGGCGCGGGACGGCGACGATCGTCCGGACACGCGACGGCGGCGCGACGTTCGCGCGCGCAACGTGGCCCGGGCCCGCGCCGGCCGCCATCGACTTCCTCGACACGCGCCGCGGCTGGATCGTGGCGGGTCGCCGCGTCTGGCGGACCCTCGACGGCGGCGCGCACTGGCGCAGGCCGTGATCCTCGGGCTCGAGACGTCGTGTGACGAGACCGCGGCGGCGCTCGTCACTCGCGAGGGCGCGATTCTCGCGAACGTCGTCTCGTCGCAGGCCGAGCTGCACGCGCGCTACGGCGGCGTCGTCCCCGAGGTCGCGTCGAGACGCCATCTCGAGCTCGTCACACCTGTCATCCGCGAGGCGCTGGGCGAAGCGAAAGCCGAGCTCGGCGACGTGGAGCTCGTGGCGGTGACGACGGGGCCCGGCTTGATCGGGGCATTGCTCGTCGGCGTCGCGGCGGCCAAGGCGATTGCATGGGCGCGTCGCCTGCCGCTCGCCGCGGTCGACCACCTCCACGGGCATGTCGCCTCGCTCTACCTGCAGCCCGTCGCGCTCGAGCCGCCGTTCCTCTGTCTGCTCGCGAGCGGCGGGCACACGCTGCTGCTCGACGTGCAGGACCACGGCAGCAAGCCGCGCGCCCTCGGCACGACGATCGACGATGCCGCCGGCGAGGCGTTCGACAAGGGCGCGCGGCTGCTCGGCCTCGGCTATCCCGGCGGGGCGGAGATCGACCGGCTCGCGCGCGACGGCGATCCCCAGGCGTTCGACTTTCCGGTCGCGCGCGTGCCGGGGCTCGACTTCTCCTTCTCGGGCGTGAAGACGGCGCTGCTGTATGCGGTGCGCGACAAGCCGGCTGCATGGCTCGAGGCGGCGCGACCCGACCTCGCTGCGAGCTACCAGCGCGCGATCGTCCGCGCGCTCGTCGAGCGGACGCAGCAGGCTGCGGAGCAGACCGGCGCGACGAAGGTCGCAGTCGTCGGGGGAGTCGCCGCGAACTCGGAGCTGCGTGCCTCGCTGGGCGGTGCGGTGCTTGCTCCGCTCCCGCTCTGCACCGACAACGCGGCGATGATCGCCTCGGCTGCGAGGTACGTCGAGCCTCTCCCGTATCCCGGCTATCTTGGCCTCGATGCCTACGCGTCGACCGCGTGAGCCGTTCAATGCGCTGGTGCTTGCGGCTCTCGCAGTCGTCGTCACCGCGGTCCTGATCGCGGCCGGCGGGGGCAGTAGCCGTCACGCCGCCGCAGCGGGGGACCCGAGCTGGCAGGGCCTTGCAGGTGCGCAGCGTCCGCGCGTCGCCGTCGGGCAGCGAGTGATCGTCCTGCTGAAGGCCGCTGCGCTCGCCGACCGTGTCGGCAATGCCGGCGGGCTCGCCACAGGTGAGGAAGAGCAGCGCTGGACGGAGAGCGCGCTCGCCGCCCAGAAGCTGCTCGTCGCGCGGCTGCGCGTGCAGGGCGTCGTCGTCCAACCGGAGTTCAGCTACACGCACACGATCAACGGCTTCTCGGCCGCCTTCGACGCGCGTGGGATCGCAGTGCTCGAGCGCGCACCGGAGGTTGCCGGGGTCTACCCCGTGCGGGCCGCGTACCCCGCGACGATCGACCTCGGCTCGCAGTTCGGCGAGCGCCCGCAGATCGCGCTCTCCGATCGCGACGGCCGGGGTGTCTCGGTCGCGCTCCTCGACACGGGCGTCGACCGGGCCCATCCCTTCCTGCGCGGACGCGTGACGGCGGGCGTCGACATCGTCGGAGGAGATCCCGACGCGTCGGCCGCGCCGGAGCCGGACGCCCCGGCCGAGCTCGAGGCGCACGGGACGGAGATGGCCGGCCTGCTCGTGGGCTCCGGTGGACCGGGTGCGCTCGCCGGAGTCGCGCCGGGCGCCACGCTGTTGCCGATCCGCGTCGCCGGCTGGCAGCGCGACGCGTCGGCGCGCTGGGCCGTCTACGCCCGCACCGACCAGGTGCTCGCGGGCCTCGAGCGCGCCGTCGACCCGAACGGCGACGGCGATGCGCACGACGCGGCGCGCATCGCGCTGGTGGGCGTCGCGCAGCCGTTCGACGGCTTCGCGGACGGCCCGCTCGCGCGCGCGGCTGCCGGTGCGGTGCGGCTCGACACGCTCGTGGTCGCCCCCGCGGGCAACGACGGGCCCGTCGGTCCGGGCTACGGCAGCATCGCCGGGCCCGGCGGCGCGCCCGCCGCCCTCACAGTCGGGGCGCTCGACTTGCGTCCGCGCTACGGCGAGGCTCGCGTCGTCCTGCGGGACGGCCTGCACGTGGACTTCGACGGGACGCGGCCGCTCGCGAGCGCCGTCTCCCCGGGCAGAGCGCTCGACGTCGGGATCGGAGCCCCGCGGGCGCAGTCGACGGCACCGGTCGGATACCGCGGCGCCGTCCCGCTGCTCGACTTCTTCGATCAGCGCGGCGTCAGCCTCGTCGCCGGCCGCGCGGCCGTGCTGCCCACCGGTTCGGACCCGAACGGGAGCCTCGTCAACGCGGCGCGGGCCGGTGCGGTCGCGGTGCTCTTCTACGGCGCCGATCTCCCCGCCGGCGGGATCAGCCTCGACCAGAACGGGCCGATCCCCGCGGTGTCGATCTCCGACGACGTCGCGGCGCGGTTGCTGACGCGACTGCGGCACGGGCTGCAAGGGACCGTGTCGCTCGGGTCGGTTCGCACGACCTCGAACGCGGGGGAGGGACGCGTCGCGCAGTTCTCGTCCTCGGGGCTCGCATTCGACGGCCGTGTGAAGCCGGACGTCGTCGCTCCCGGCGTCGCGCTCGAAACGGCCGAGCCCGGGTCGAACGGCGACGGCTCTGCGCGCTACGGCACCGTGAACGGCACGAGCGTCGCCGCTGCGCTTGTCGCGGGCGGCGCCGCACTGCTCGCGCAGGCACGTCCGTATCTCGATGCCGACGCGCTCAAGGGGCTCCTCGTCGGCTCCGCGCGTCCGCTCGCCGACGACTTCGTCAGCGCGCAGGGCGCCGGCCTCGTCGACGTCGGCGGCGCGACTGCGACGGAGGTCGCGGCCGCGCCGGCGTCGCTCGCGTTCGGGCGGGCGACGAGCGCGAAGTGGCATGCGGGCCAGGTCGTCGCGATCCGCAACGTCTCGTTCCGGCGCGTGATCCTCGACTTCCACACGGACGTGACGCGTGAGGGAGCGGCGCCGGTGGAGTTCGACATCAGGCCGCTGCGCGTCTCGCTTGCCTCCGGACGCACCGTGCGCGTGCACATCCGTGCGCGTGTGTCGGCGAAGCCGCAGGGAACCGCGCCCGTCGAAGGCCGCTTCGTCGCGACGCCGGCCGCGGGTGGAGAAGTGCACGTGCCGTGGACGATCCTGTTCGGGCCGCGGGCAACCCCGGGGCTCGCGGCGGTCCGTCTCTCCATTCGAGCGTTCCGCCCGTCGGATGCCGCGCCTGCGCTGCTCAGCTTCGTCGCCGGCTCGGTGCGGGATGTTGCGGGGCGTGCAGCGGTGCAGCCGCTGTCGCGTCTCGATCTCGATCTGTGGAGCCCCGGCGGTGGTCGCATCGGGCTGCTTGCGCGGTTGCGTGACGTGCTCCCCGGCCGCTACTCGTTCGGCGTCACCGGACGTGACCCCACGGGGCAAGTCCTCCCGAGCGGCGATTACCAGCTGCGCCTGCTCGCGTACGGCACCGAGCCCGGTCCGCCGACGATCAGGACGGTGACCTTCACCATCAAGTAGGCTCCGCCCGCCCAGCCCAAATGCCCCGATTTGCGAGGAAAAAGGAGTTGAAGTGACGACTGTCGACGCCCCCGTCTCGCATCTCCGAGAGAACCCGTTCGAGATCGCCCGCGAGCAGCTGCGCCGGGTCGCCAAGGTCTTCGCGATCGACCCGAATCTCGTCAACGTGCTGCAGGAGTGCAAGAAGGCCGTCTCCGTCTCCATCCCCGTTGCGATGGACGACGGCACGACTCAGGTCTTTCAGGGGCATCGAGTCACGCACAACGTCGCGCGCGGCCCGTCGAAGGGCGGCATCCGTTACCACCAGGACGTCACGCTCGACGAAGTCAAGTCGCTCGCGATGTGGATGACGTGGAAGTGCGCGCTGTCAGGCATTCCGTTCGGCGGTGCAAAGGGCGGCGTCGTCTGCAGCCCGAAGACGATGTCGGAGGGCGAGCTGCAGCGCATGACGCGCCGGTTCACCTCCGAGATCATCAACGAGATCGGTCCGGAGAAGGACATCCCCGCACCCGACGTCGGCACCGACGGACGCGTGATGGCGTGGATCTTCGACACGTATTCGATGAACAAGGGCCACTCGGTGCTCGGCGTCGTCACGGGCAAGCCGCTGACGATCGGCGGTTCGCTCGGCCGCGAGGAGGCGACGGCGCGCGGGGCGCTCTACTGCGTGCGCGAGGCGGTGCGCAAGAAGCAGATCTCGCTCCAGGGAGCGTCGGCCGCCGTTCAGGGCTTCGGCAACGTCGGCTCGTTCCTGGCGAGGTTCCTCGCCGAGGACGGCGCCAACGTGATCGCGATCTCCGACTCGACCGCCGGCTTGCACAATCCGAAGGGGATCGACGTGCAGGCTGCCTTCGCGCACAAGCGCGAGACCGGCACGCTCGCCGGTTTCCGCGGCGCTGAGGCGATCACGAACGAGGAGCTGCTCCTGGTCGAGTGCGATGTGCTCGCGCCGTGCGCGCTCGAGCAGGTGATCACGACCGACAACGCCGCGCAGGTCAAGGCCAAGATCGTCGTCGAGGGCGCGAACGGGCCCGTGACTCCGTCCGCGGACGAGATTCTCGAGGAGAAGGGGATCCTCGTTCTCCCGGACATCCTCGCGAACGCCGGGGGAGTCGTCGTCTCGTACTTCGAGTGGGTGCAGGGCCTCCAGGAGTACTTCTGGAAGGAGGCCGAGGTGAACGCCAAGCTGAACGACATCATCACGCGCGCGTTCAACGAGACCTGGGCGACGATGGAGAGCCGCGGCGTCTCGATGCGCCTCGCCGCCTACGGCCTCGCCGTGCGGCGCGTAGCCGAGGCAACGACGACGCGCGGGATCTATCCCTAAGGTCGTCCTCTATCACGCGCAGGGCTGCCACCTCTGCGAGAAGGCACGGGCGGTGCTGCTCGAGACCGGACAGCCCTTCGAGGAGGTGGACATCACCGGCGACCCCCAGCTGGAGGCCGCCTACCGTGAATGGCTGCCGGTGGTGGAGCTCGACGGCGAGCGGGCGTTCGTCTACTTTGTCGATCCGGCTGCATTCCGGCGAAAAATCGCCGCACAAAGTTAACCGGCGCACCGGCCCGGCGCCGCGTGCTACAACGGAATCCGGGTGTCACAAACTCTCGAGACGCGACCCACGATGCCGGGCGGCGAGCGGCTCACCGTCGGCGTCGCCGCGCGCCTGTCCCGCTACCTGCAGGTGCTCACCCAGGCCAAGAAGATGGGCAAGGAGCGCATCTCTTCGCAGGAGATCGCCGACTACACCAACATCAATGCGACGCAGATCAGGCGTGACCTCTCGGCCTTCGGCAAGTTCGGCAAGCGCGGCGTCGGCTACAACATCGACTCGCTTCTCGGCGAGATCCGGAAGATCCTCCGGACGCAAGGGCAGCACAACATCGCGCTGATCGGGGCGGGCCGCCTGGGCCAGGCGATCGCCAGCTCGCCGATCTTCGCGGAGCACGGGATCAACATCGCCGCGGTCTTCGACACGGATCCCGACAAGGTCGGCCGCACCGTAGGGCACGTCCCCGTCAGCGACTACGGGCGACTCACCGGTGCGATCCGCGAGAAGAACATCATCGTCGGCGTGGTCGCGGTTCCGGCCGACAACGCACAGCGAGTCGCAGACGATCTCGTCGCGTCGGGGATCAAGATCATCTTCAACTACTCCGAAGCGCTGCTCGACGTGCCCCAGGACGTCGCTGTGCACACGTCCAACCCTGCCGTCGAGCTGCTCTACGCGCTCTACTTCTATTTGACGTAGCGTCGAGCAGGATGCGCATCCTGCTCTGGCACGGCTACCTGCTCGGCGGGACGGGATCGAACGTCTATACGCGCGCACTCGCGCGCGAGTGGACCCGCGCCGGACACGACGTCGTCGTCTTCTGCCAGGAGCGGCATCCGGAGGCATACGACGTCGGCGGCGCGCACGTGGTGCGGCCGGACGTCGGCGGGCTGCTGCCCGTCTTCGTGCTCGACCGTTACGAAGGGCTCGAGGCGAAGCTGCTGCAGGACTTCAGCCGCGCGGAGCGCGAGCGCTACGTCGGGTTGAACGCCTCGGCCGTGCGAGAGCATCTTCCCGCCGACCTCGTCTTCACCAATCACGTGCTGCTCGGTGCGCCCGTCGGCGCCGCCGTCGGCGTCCCCTTCACGGTGAAGGCGCACGGCTCCGAGCTGGAGTACTCCATGCGCGGGAACGCCGAGCTATCGGCGTGGGGGCGTGAGGCGCTCGCCTCGGCAGCAGCGGTCGTCGTCGGGTCCGAGCACATCCGGGACGTCCTCGAAGAGGTCGTCGGCCACGTCGACCGCGTGTACGAGGTCCCGCCGGGCGTCGACGTGGAGCTCTTTCATCCGGAGCCGCGCGACGTTGCGCTCGAACACCTGATTCGACAGGCGGGCGAGGACCCGTCGAACGCGGACAACGCGAACGAACGGCTCCCGGACGACCGGAACGCCGAGCGCTTCGAGGCGTTCTTCGGCGGTGACGGCCCCATCGTCCTCTACTTCGGCAAGCTGATTCGCAACAAGGGCGTCCAGCTGCTGCTCGATGCGGTGCGCGGCCTCGACGCACGCGCGGTCATCGTGGGGTTCGGTGACTACCGCGAAGAGCTCGAGCGGATGGCGCCGCCGGGCACGCTCTTCACCGGACCGCTCGAGCACCGCCACCTCGTCCATCTACTGCCGCTCGCCGACGTGTCCGTGGTCCCCTCGATCTTCCCGGAGGCGTTCGGGATGGTCGCGGCAGAGGCTGCAGCAGCGGGTGTGCCGCCGCTCGTGGCGCGGCACTCGGGCCTGGCGGAGGTTGCGGCCGGCGTCGAGGCGGAGTATCCGGATGGTTTCCGGGATCTCGCGAGCTTCACGGACGATCTCCCGGCGAAGCTGCGGCGCCTGCTCGAGCTGCCGGCGGAGACGCGCCGCGAGCTCGGACTGGCCGCACGGCGCGCCGTCGTCGAGAGGTGGAGCTGGTCGAGCGTCGCGGAGCGCCTGCTAACGCTTCATTTAGGCTAGCCAAGTGGGCGACGCGCAGCGTTTGGGCCCGGACGAGCAGATCCGATCGGCTCGCGAGGCGTTCGAGGAGGGACAGGACTTCACCATCGCGGTCGAGGAGGAGTTCGCGCTCCTCGATCCCGAGACGCTCGAGCTGACGAACAGGTTCGAGGAGGTGAAGGCCGCGGCGGCCGGCACCGAGCTCGACGACCATCTCGTCGGCGAGCTGATCGCGTCCGAGATCGAGATCAAGACCGGACGCTGCGACGATTTCGCGCAGGTCGCCGACGCGATGGTCAAGCGCCGCGACCAGCTCGAGGAGCTCGTCGCGCAGTTCGACATTGCGGTGGCGGCGACGGGGACTCATCCGTGGAGCCGCTGGCAGGACCAGCGCATCATCGACACGCCGCACTACGCGCGGAACAACGAGATCCTCCGGTACGTCGTCTGGCGCAACAACAGCTTCGGGATCCATGCGCATATCGGGATCCGCGGAGCCGACCGCGCGATCGCAGTGTGCAACGCGTTTCGCAACGTCCTGCCGGAGCTGCTCGCGCTGTCGACGAGCTCGCCCTTCGTCGAGGGCACCGTCACCGGTCTCCACTCCGCCCGCACGGAGGTCTTTACGAAGATGTTCCCGCGCTGTGGGATCCCGGACGCCTACGACGGCTGGGCCGGCTTCGAGCAGTACGTGCGCTTCCTCTACGAGACGAAGTCGATCGACGAGCATACGCAGCTCTGGTGGAGCGTCCGGCCGCACCTCTCCTTTCCGACGGTGGAGGTGCGCATCTGTGACGCGCAACCCGACCTCGCGCAGGCGCAGTCGCTCGCAGCGCTCATGCACGCGCTCGGTGCAAGGTTCGCGCGCGCGCTCGACGAAGGCGAGCCGTTGCCGAACCTCCCGAACCGTCTGCTCGAGGAGAACCTCTGGCGCGCGATCCGGTACGGCCTCACCGACGGGCTGATCGACTTCGAGCGCGGCGAGGTCCTGCCCGCACGTGCGCGCATCGAGGGCCTGATCGAATGGGTGTATCCGGTCGCGGAGGAGATCGGCGCGGCGCCGTATCTCGCCGTGCCGCAGGCGAACGCATCGGAGCGCCAGTACGCGCGGCTCGAGGAGCTCGGCTCGGCGCGGGACGTCTTCGCCGAGCTGGTCCGCCGGCCGAGGGAGCGCGTCGGTGGGTGAGCGGGCGGTCGGCATCGGCGGCGTCTTCTTTCGCGCGCGCGATCCCGACGCGCTCCGCGCCTGGTACGCGGAGCATCTCGGCATCGACATGGAGGGCTACGGCACGACTTTCACCGCCCGCGAAGGCGACCAGACCGTGTGGGCGCCGTTCGCCGGCGACACCGACTACTTCGGGCCGTCCGGGCAGCAGCTGATGGTCAACTTCCGCGTGCGAGACCTCGATGCGATGCTCGAGCAGCTGCGCGCGGCCGGCGTCGATGTGGACGATCACGTGCACGTGATCGAGTTCGGCCGGTTCGGCTGGGCCGTCGATCCGGAGGGGAACCGTTTCGAGCTCTGGGAGCCTGCGTGACCGAGAACGACGAGCAGTTGATGCGTCAGCTCGAGGAGGAGCTGAAGAAGCTCCAGGTCGCCGACCTGCTCGTGCAGACGCTCTACACGGTCTCGTCGCTCGGCTACCGCAGGCTGTCCGAGGAGGACCGAGACCTCGACCAGGCGCGGCTCGCGATCGAGGCGCTGCGGGCGCTCGTCCCCGTTCTGGAGGGGTCGGTCGGCGAGGACGTCCTCCGGGACTTCAAGCAGGTGACGTCGAACCTCCAGCTCGCCTACGCCGACGCCGCCAGGGCGAAGAGCGAAGACGCCTAGCGCGCCCGCCGGCCTGCCGAGCCGGCCGTCGCCCTGCCGCATGTGATAAAAACCTGCCCGCGCCGGGGACAACTCGGCGCTGACCTTGTGAGGGGGTAGGAACACTGATCGTCGGGAGCTTCTTCAACGACCACGCCGTGCTGTTCGCGCTCGTCTGCTCGGGCGTCGCGATCGCATACGGGATCTATCTGACGGTCTGGCTGGTGCGCCAGCCGGACGGGAACGAGCGCATGCGCGAGATCGCGCGGGCAATCCAGGAGGGTGCGGCCGCCTATCTCAAGCGCCAGTACATGACGATCGCGGCCGTTTCGGTCGTCCCCTTCCTACTGCTCGGCTTCTACCACAAGCTCGGCTGGGGAACGGCCATCGGGTTCCTCGTCGGCGCGACCCTCTCGGCGGCGGCAGGCTTCATCGGGATGAACGTCGCCGTGCGCTCCAACGTGCGCACGGCCGAGGCGGCGCGGCACGGCCTCAAGCCCGCGCTGAACATCGCCTTCCGCGCCGGCTCCGTCACCGGGCTGCTGGTCGTGGGGCTCGGCTTGCTCGGCGTCGCTGGTTACTACTGGGTGCTGACGGGTTGGATCGGGAACTCGCAGGAGTCCGCGATCGACGACCTGATCGGGCTCGCGTTCGGCGGCTCGTTGATCTCGGTGTTCGCTCGACTCGGCGGCGGCATCTACACGAAGGCGGCCGACGTCGGCGCCGACCTGGTCGGCAAGATCGAGGCAGGCATCCCCGAGGACGACCCGCGCAACCCCGCGGTCATCGCCGACAACGTCGGCGACAATGTCGGCGACTGCGCGGGCATGGCGGCCGACCTCTTCGAGACGTACGCCGTCACCGCCGTCGCGGTGATGTTGCTCGGCCTCCAGTTCCCGTCGTCGAACCTCGCGCTATATCCGCTCGCGCTCGGCGGCGTCTCGATCATCGCGTCGGTGATCGGGACGTTCTTCGCTCGGGTCGGCCGCAGCGGCTCGATCATGAACGCCCTCTACCAGGCGGTGATCGTCGCGACCATCCTGTCCGCGATCGGCTTCATCCCGGTCACGATGGCGTTCGACAACGGGAAGTTCGGGTTCGCCGACCTGTACATCTCGGCGCTCGTCGGGCTCGGCGTCACGTTCCTGCTCGTCGCGATCACCGAGTACTACACCGGTACGCGCTGGGGGCCGGTGAAGTCGATCTCGGCGGCGTCCCAGACCGGTCACGCCACGAACATCATCTCCGGGCTCGCCGTCGGCATGCAGGCGACCGCCGTGCCGGTGGTCGTCATCGCCGCGGGCATCCTCGTCGCGCACCACTTCGCCGGGCTGTACGGCATCGGCGTCGCCGTGATGGCGCAGCTGTCGATGACAGGCCTGATCGTCGCTCTCGACGCCTACGGGCCGGTGACGGACAACGCGGGCGGCATCGCCGAGATGGCCGACCTCGACGAGTCCGTGCGCGCGATCACCGACCCGCTCGACGCGGTCGGCAACACGACGAAGGCTGTCACGAAGGGCTACGCGATCGGCTCCGCGGCGCTGGCCGCGCTCGTGCTGTTCGACTCGTACACCACCGGGCTCCACGACCAGGCGGAAGCCGGCAGCGCCCTCTCGGCGGTCAGCTTCAACCTCAGCGACGCGTGGGTGATCGCGGGGCTCTTCATCGGCGGGCTGATGCCGTTCCTGTTCGCCTCGCTCGCGATGCAGGCGGTCGGGCGCGTCGGCGGCCAGGTCGTCACGGAGGTGCGGCGCCAGTTTCGCGAGGACCCGGGGATCATGGAGGGGACCTCGCGCCCCGAGTACGGGCGCGCCATCGACATCGTGACGGGCTCGGCGATCAAGGAGATGCTGCTGCCCGCCCTGATCCCGATCCTCTTCCCGATCGTGGTCGGGATCATCAACCCGCGGATGCTCGGCGGCCTGCTGATCGGAACGATCGTCACGGGCCTGTTCCTCGCGATCGCGATGACGTCGGGCGGCGGCGCGTGGGACAACGCGAAGAAGCTGATCGAGGACGGCGCCTACGGCGGCAAGGGATCCGAAGCGCACGCGGCCTCGGTCACCGGCGACACCGTCGGCGATCCGTACAAGGACACCGCCGGCCCGGCGATCAACCCGATGATCAAGATCGCCAACATCGTCGCGATCCTGATCATTCCGCTGATCATCTCCATTCACGGCTAGCGCCGAGAATCGAGTTGAGGTACGCCGCTCCGCGGGGAACGCGCGCGGGCTCCCGTCGAATCAGTTCGCCTCCGCGTGAGCCGGCTTCGCCCGGCTTACGCTCCGGCCTTGGCGTGGTCTTGCCCGAAGGGGTCTTGCCCGAAAGGGTCTGACCTCTGCCTTAGGCTCACGCCGTGAGCACGCCGACGACTCCTCAGCGGCGGAGCAGACGGCGGGCACAGAGGCTCGAGCGCGTGCTCGGCACGCCGGCGCTGTTCGCGACTGCGTACGGCAACGTCGGCTCCTCGATCTACTACGCGCTCGGCCTCGTCGCCGGGATCGCGCTCGGCCTCACTCCGCTCGTCTTCGTCATCAGCGGGCTCATCTTCGCCGCGACGGCCGCGACGTACGCAGAAGGAACCGTCCGCTACCCCGAGGCGGGCGGCTCGTCGAGCTTCGCACGCCACGCGTTCAACGAGCTCGTCTCGTTCGGCGCCGCGTGGGCGCAGATGCTCAACTACGTCATCACGATCGCCATCTCGGCG
>Ga0075434_100003443_pt1 | contig 14154 bp, 14 predicted proteins | sample RhiMethybrSRZTD3_FD_75298 | JGI IMG/M metagenome (GOLD analysis project Ga0075434, IMG submission 75298) | Populus rhizosphere microbial communities from Tennessee, USA - Rhizosphere MetaG P. TD hybrid SRZTD3 | ecosystem: Host-associated > Plants > Roots > Rhizosphere > Soil | place: USA... | reverse complement strand
TGTGGATGCAAACTTCGTCGATCGCGCCTTCGGTCTCGTCCGCCGCCTGATATTGAATCGTCAGGCACTGGACTTTCTCGGATTGATACTGCCAGTCGACGCGAATCAATTTTTGCCCCAGCAGATCGACGTAATTCCCGGCCGTGCGCAGGATATGAGCGAGGCTCAATAAATTTCGCCGCGAACCTCCCGCGCGCCGCTGGCGCCGACCCTCGGCTTCCAATTGCTCGACATCCGCCATCGTGTACTCCCGGTCGATGCTGACCGAGAGCGATGTGCCTTTATGCCAGCCGTGAACGCGGTAGCGGTCGCCTTCGCATTGAAGCTCGAAGGCTTTCAAGTCGAGCGACGCGAGATTCTGCCCGATCACGCGCAAAACGTGGCTGTAGCAGAACTCTGTCAGGGTTTGGCGCGCGAAGTTGAGAACGGCCATGCGCATTCGAGCAGCAATGACCATGCCAAGGTAGTTTGATGAAAAATACTGACAAATACGTGGATTTCCTGCCTTTATGGCGCAGGATGCGCCGCCGGTCAGGGGGCAAAATTCGGCTTAGCCTACAAAAAACGGCATATTTAGCCGAGCTAGAAGCGGTTGACCTACGCCCTTAGGTGCCGTAGCGGACGGGGTATTCTCCGGTTGGCGCGAATGAGCGTGCCGAAAAAGAGATCGGCCAGGGGCAGCACAACGTTGAGGTTCTTAAAGTGGCGTTCGTGATGCTGGTGATGGTGAGCATCGAGCCACGAGAACCACGCCGACTTTTCGAGCCAGCGCCCCTTGGGAACGTGCATGCAAAAATGAAGGTATTCGTAGAGGAAATAGTAAAACCCCAGCGCCGCCATTCCGCCGAAGAAAATATTCGTTTCAATCGCCCAGCCGATCCACAAAAGCAGGGGGGCGTGCAGCCCGATTATCAGCGGCGCATTCCACCACGCGAATCTAATGTTATCGTAATTTTGACCGCTCGGCAGCAAGTAAGTCGGCCCGGAGCGGAACATGCCGTGATGAATGACCGCGTGAGATTTAAAGGGATAATGCCATATGCGGGTATGCATCAAGAACCGATGCAGCGCCCACTCGAAGAAGCTCGCGTAAACGAAAAGAGCGACGAACGCGATAACCGACGGTAAAATATACGACAGGAATCACCTCCTAAGTTATGCATCGTATGCGAAAAAAAAGGGGGCAAACCGACCGGTTGCCCCCTTTTTTGTTCGAGTTATTGCGACAAATCTACCAGCGGTCGCGTCCGCCGCCGCGGTTTCCGCCACGGCCGCCACCACCACCACCGCCGCCGCCACGGCTTTCCATCGGCTTCGCCTCGTTGACGACGAGAGTGCGGCCGTCGAGCTGAGTGCCGTTCAAAGCGGCGATCGCCTTTTGCGCCTCGTCGCTCGAGCCCATCTCGACGAAGCCGAAGCCCCGCGATTGCCCGGTGAATTTATCCGAGATCACCTTCGCCGACTGCACGCTGCCGTGCGCCGCGAAGACTTCCTCGAGTCGGCCTTCCGTAACGGAATACGGCAGGCCGCCGACATATAGTTTATTACCCATGTTCTCCTCCTATAGAGAAACTGTTTGCTGTCTTTGCCCTGAGAAACTGATACTAAATGGAGCAGAACATGGAGGACTGAACACTGGAAACCACGCTCTGGTCGGTAAACCCTTTAGGTATGTTCGCAGGAGAGACTGACTAGACCTCGACTTATTTATCTTCCTTTTCAGGAGGCCTCATACTGAAGCGGAGACTTACTGTAACCTTTTCAATAGTCGATTGCAACTAGTTTTTTAGTTTCTTTTTGGCGACGGCTTTTCGCACCAGCCGGAGCCGTTGCTTGGGGCAGGCAGAGTTCGGCTGGCATATCCAGCAAGACGGGCAAATCCAGCCGCCGCAGGAGCAGAGGCCGCCCGCTTTGTTGGGATATCCCGGATTCGTGTTGAAAGCGGAATGACAGGCTGCACAGGTCACCTCCGCCGAAGCCTCTAAAATTTCGAGATCCTCGAGCGGCGCGATCCGCCGAATCGTCTCTCCGGCGACAAGTACCCGATATTGAAAGTTTTGTTTGAAGGGCGAGTTTCCGAGCGGGCCGCCTAAGCGGGTAAAACACGCCCTCAGCGCGGTGGTGCCGTCGGTTCGTCCTTCGTAGCCCATGACTTTGTGGCGAATGAGCGTCCCGTCTTTGAGTTTGACTTCCGTGGGTGTCTCTGACATATCCCCTCCTTACGCTCAAATGAAAAGGCCTCCGGCTCATCAAAGCTCGGAGGCTCCCCAGGCGGAACAAGCTTTAAAGAACGACTCACCTTAACATCGTAGCTCCGTTCTAGCAAACCGCCTCGCCGCAGTCGCGGCGCCCAGGCCGAACGATCGAAAGCGTTTTATTTTGACAATGGATTACAATAATCAGAGCCGCCGCGGCGACATCCGCAACGTCGCGATCATCGCCCACGTCGACCACGGCAAGACGACGCTGGTCGACGCGCTGCTGCGCCAGAGCGGCATCTTCCGCGCCAACGAGCAGGTGGTCGACCGCGTGATGGATTCGCTCGACTTGGAGCGCGAGCGCGGCATCACGATTCTGGCGAAGAACACGTCCATTCATTATCGCGGCGTGAAGATCAACATCGTCGACACGCCGGGCCACGCGGATTTCGGCGGCGAGGTCGAGCGCACGCTCGCGATGGTCGACGGCGTCATGCTGCTAGTCGACGCCTCCGAAGGCCCGCTGCCGCAGACGCGCTTCGTCCTCAAGAAGGCGCTCGAAGCGGGGCTCCCGCCGATCGTCTGCATCAACAAGATCGACCGCTCCGACGCGCGCCCCGCGGAGGTGCTCGACGAGATCTACGACTTGTTCATCGATCTCGACGCGACCGAAGACCAGCTCGATTTTCCGATCGTCTACAGCAACGCGCGCGCGGGCATGGCGACGCGCGATCTGAAGCAGCCGGCGGAGACTTTGAAAGCGCTTTTCGATCTTATCGTCGAGGCGCTGCCCGGGCCGGTCGCCGACGCCGGCGCGCCGGCGCAGTTCCAGGCGAACAATCTCGACTACGACGACTACGTCGGGCGTCTCGCGATCGGCAGGCTCACGAGCGGCAGGCTCGCCGTCGGGCAGTATATGCTTTGCCGCGCGGACGGCGAGCAGAAGCCGGTGAAAGTCACGCAGGTGTCTTCGTGGGAAGGCTTGAAGCGCCTGTCCGTCGATTCTGCCGAATCAGGCGATATCGTCGCGATTGCGGGCGTCGAGGAGATTCAGATCGGCGACACCATCGCCGACCGCGAGCATCCCGCGGCGCTGCCGCCGCTCCGCGTCGACGAGCCGACGATCGCGATGATCTTCAGCGCCAACAACTCGCCGTGGGCCGGCAGGGAAGGGGATTTCGTCACCTCGCGGAAGCTCCGCGAGCGGCTCGTCTACGAGCAGCGGAAGAACGTGAGCCTGCGGCTGGAAGAAACCGACTCGCCGGATTCTTTCCGCGTAACCGGCCGCGGCGAGTTCCAGCTCGCGATCGTCATCGAGACCATGCGCCGCGAAGGGTACGAGCTGATGGTCTCCAAGCCGACCGTCGTCACGCGGGAGATCGCCGGCGCCGTGCACGAGCCGATCGAGCAGCTGGTGGTCGACGTGCCCGAGGAGCACATCGGCATCGTCTCGCAGCTTCTCGCGACGCGCAAAGGCAAGATGACGAAGATGGTGCACGGCGGCTCGGGCCGCGTGCGCCTCGAATTCGCGGTGCCGTCGCGCGGCCTGATCGGCTTTCGCTCGCGCTTCCTTACGGATACGCGCGGCACCGGCATCGCCAACGCGCTGTTCAACGGCTGGGCGCCGTGGCACGGCGCGATCCATTCGCGCGCCAACGGCGCGATGGTGGCCGACCGCGAAGGCATGACGACGCCCTACGCGGTGTTTCATCTCCAGGAGCGCGGCTCGCTGTTCATCGCGCCGGGGACCAACGTTTACGAGGGTATGGTCGTCGGCGAGTACTCGCGCGACAACGATCTCAATGTAAATATCTGCCGCGAGAAAAAACTCACCAACATCCGCGCCGCGGGCCGCGACGAGAATATCCTCATCACCCCGCACCGCGAGATGGGGCTCGAGGACGCGATCGAGTGGATCGCCGACGACGAGCTGGTCGAGGTCACGCCGAAGACGATCCGGCTGCGCAAGAAAGTCCTGAAGCAGACGGACCGCCCGCGCAGCCGGCATAAAGAAGAAGCCGAATAGCCGTGCTTGAAAATTAGGCACCGGCGATTGAAGCTTGAGCGCTCCGCGGTTATGAACGATTCGTAACCGCTATTTTCCTGCAAATCTTGTCGGCATGGCGCTTGCTGTGATAGGGCATTGGAGATTCCGGCGCGCCGTTCCATGAAGTTCCACGGCTATAGCTGCGATGGCTTTTACGATGAGATGTTCGAGCCCGACGGCGGCGCCCGTCCGGGCGCGACGCTGCTCAAACAAAAGATCGAGTCGCTCGCCGACGGCGAGCTGCTAGAGCGCCAGCAGGCTGCCGAGAGGGCGCTGCTCCAGGGCGGCATCACGTTCAACGTGTACGGCGACGGCGCCGCGACCGAGCGTATCTTCCCCTTCGACGTGATCCCGCGCATCATCGAGGCGAAAGAATGGGAGCGCCTCGAGAACGGCCTCAAGCAGCGCGTCTACGCGCTGAATCTTTTTCTCGACGACATCTACCATCAGCAAAAAATCCTGAAGGATAAGATTATCCCGGCGGAGATCGTCCGCTCTGCGCGCTCATTCCGCGAGCAGTGCGTCGGCCTGAATCCGCCGCGCGGCATCTGGTGCCACATCACGGGGACGGATTTGGTGCGCGACCGCGACGGGCAGGTTTATGTCCTGGAGGATAACCTGCGCTGCCCGTCGGGCGTCTCGTATGTTCTGGAGAATCGCCGCGTGATGAAACGGACCTTTCCCCAGGTGTTTGAAGCGTCGCGCGTCCGGCCGGTAGACGAATACCCCAGCCGCCTGCTCGATATGCTGCAGTCGCTCGCCGACCCGGCGCTCGATTCTCCGAGTGTCGCCGTGCTCACGCCCGGCATCTACAACTCGGCGTATTTCGAGCATAGCTTTCTCGCGCAGCAGATGGGCGTTGAGCTCGTCGAGGGGCGCGACCTGATCGTGGCCGACGGGCGCGTCCTCATGCGCACGACGAAAGGCTTCGAGCGCGTCGACGTGCTGTATCGCCGGATCGACGACGATTTTCTCGACCCGCAGGTCTTTCGGCCGGATTCGCTCCTCGGCGTTCCGGGTCTGATCGAAGCCTACAAGAACGGCCGCGTGGCGCTCGCGAACGCGCCGGGAACCGGCATCGCCGACGACAAGTGCATTTATGCGTACGTGCCGAAGATGATCCGCTATTATCTCGGCGAAGACCCGGTCATTCCCAACGTGCCGACTTACATCTGCGCGGAGGAGGGTGACTTCGGCTATGTCATCACGCATCTCGAGCAGCTCGTCGTCAAAGCCGTCAACGAATCCGGCGGCTACGGCATGCTGGTCGGGCCGCACTCGACGTCGGCGGAGCGCGCCGATTTCGTGGAGCGGATTCACAAGCACCCGCGGAACTACATCGCCCAGCCGACGCTCGGCCTCTCGCGCGTGCCGGTCATCGTCGACGGCAGCTTCAGCGGCCGGCACGTCGATCTGCGCCCCTACATTCTCTGCGGCAAGGATATCTATGTGCTTCCCGGCGGGCTCACGCGTGTCGCGCTGAAGCGCGGCTCGCTCGTGGTCAACTCCTCCCAGGGCGGCGGCAGCAAAGACACCTGGGTGCTGACAGACTAAATTTCGCGCCCATATGCTGAGCCGCGTCGCCAATTCGATCTACTGGATGAGCCGCTACATCGAGCGGGCGGAGAACGTCGCCCGCTTCGTCGACGTTAACCTGCAGATGATGCTCGACCTCCCGAGCGGACTCACCGAGCAGTGGGAGCCGCTCGTCATCATCACCGGCGACGACAAGCCGTTCGCCGAGCGCTATCGCGGGGCGACGCGCGAAAACGTCATCCAGTTTCTCACCTTCGACACGAAAAACCCCAACTCGATTCTCTCCTCGCTCCGCGCGGCGCGGGAGAACGCGCGCACCGTCCGCGAAGCTGTCTCGCCGGAGATGTGGGAGCAGATCAACACCTGCTACTTGATGGTCAACGCCGCGGCGGCGCGCGGCTACGATCTCGAAGACACGGACCGTTTTTTCAGCGAGATCAAAAAAGCGAGCCTTCTCTTCGACGGCCTGGCCGACGCGACCATGCTGCACGACGAAGGATGGCATTTCTACCGCATGGGGCGTTTCATCGAGCGCGCGGACAAGACATCGCGCCTGCTCGACGTGAAATACTTCATTCTCCTGCCGGCCGCGAGCGACGTCGGCACGGCGCTCGACGACATTCAGTGGGCGGCGGTGCTCCGGTCGGCGAGCGCCTTCGAGATGTACCGCCAGCGGCACGGCCACATCGAGCCCGACCGCATCCTCGATTTTCTCCTGCTCGATCTCGAATTTCCGCGCTCGATCAACTATTGTCTGACGCATGCCGGGTTATCGCTCCACGCCGTCTCGGGCGCGCCCGCGGGGACGTTCAGCAACTCCGCGGAGCAACACCTGGGGCGCTTGCAGGCGGAGCTCGCCTACACGCCGGTCGAGCAGATCATCGCCGAGGGGCTGCACGAGTTCCTCGACGGCCTGCAAACGAAGCTCAACATGATCGATCACGGCATCTTTGAAAGTTTCTTCGCGCTCCGGCCGCTCGACGGGCGCCGCGGCCTCGCGCACAGGGAGGGCCAGTGACATTTTGTCTCGGCATCAAGGTGGAGGAGGGGATCGTCGGCATCGCCGACACGCGCGTTTTGTCCGGCAGCGAAGTGATCCTCGCGCGCAAAGTTGCCGCGTTCCAGCAGGAGGGTCAGTCGATGTTCCTGATGACCTCCGGGCTGCGCTCGCTGCGCGACAAGGCGGTGACCTATTTCGAAGAGGCGATCTCCGATCAGGGCTCGCGCTTCGATCGTCTCTTCAAGGCGGTCAACGTCTTCGCCGCGCAGGTGCGCCGAGTGGCCGAGGAGGATCAGGAGCCGCTCGCGAAAAGCGATCTGCCGTTCGACTTCTACGCGCTGATCGGCGGACAGTTCAAAAGGGATAAGGAGCACAGACTCTATCTTGTCTACCCGCAGGGAAACTGGATCGAAGTCGGTCACGGCACGCCATACCAGATCATCGGGTCGGCCGGATACGGCAAGCCGATCCTCGACCGGACACTGAAATACGACGATCCCATGCGCCACGCGCTGAAAGTCGGCTGTCTCGCCTTCGATTCTACGCGCATCAGCGCCGCGGCGGTCGATTTTCCCATCGACGTGATTCTCTACGCGCGCGATTCGTTTCGCATCGTCGAGCACCGCTACGAGAAAAACGATCTGCTCTCCGTCTCCGGCTGGTGGCAGGAGCGGCTGCGGCAATCGGTCAACGAGCTGCCGTCGGATTGGATCGATGCGTCCTTAGCCAAGTTGAAATCGCCGCGCGACAACATCGGCCGGCTCGCAAACCGCCGGTCCAGATAGCCCGCAGCCGTGCTGTTTGAGATCTCCCACACCACGGTTTACTCCTACGATAGTCCGGTTTTTTTCGAGCCGCACACGTTCCGCCTGAGGCCGCGGCAGGATGCCGCGCTGAAACTAATCGATTTCAATCTCGTGATCGAGCCCGCTCCGGCCGGTTTGACGGAGTCGCTCGACGTAGACGGCAACGCCGTCACGCACGCGTGGTTCTCGGAGACTTCCGACAGGCTCGCGATCAAGGCCGTCTCCAGAACGGAGGCCGGTCCGCGCAACCCGTTCGATTTTATCTTTCCCGACGCCGCGTCCCAGAAGCTTCCGATGCGCTATGCTCAAAGCGCAGCCGCGACGCTGGCACCCTACCTCGCACGGGCGAATGCGAGCGCGAAGGTCGACCGCTGGGCGGAATCGATCACGCGCTCGGCCGGCGGAGAGACGGTGCCGTTTCTGGTCGCGCTCTGCCGCGAGGTCCGCGATCGCTCGCTCTATACGATTCGCGAGGAAGGCGACCCGAAGCTCGCGGCCCAGACGCTCAGCGACCGAAGCGGCTCATGCCGCGATCTTTCGGTGCTATTTATCGATGCGTGCCGGGCGCAGGGGATCGCTGCGCGCTTTGTCAGCGGCTATCACGATTCCCGCATGAATGAGGGACAGCGCTACATGCACGCGTGGGGCGAAGTGTATCTTCCCGGCGGCGGGTGGCGGGCGTTCGATCCGACTTTGGGGCTGGCGGTGACCGACGGCCACATCGCCGTCGCGGCCGCAGCCGATCCCAAAGACGCGGCGCCGGTGACGGGGAGTTTCCGCGGCGCCGGCGTCGAGCGAAGCCTGCGCGCCGATATCGACATTTCGTGCCCGGCCTAGCTATTTCGCGCTGAAGCGGGCCTCCAGCTCCATGTATTCTTCAAGACCGAGGAGCCGATTGTAATCCTTCAGCGTCGCCATGTGCTCCGCGTTGGCGACGGTGCACCAATCGCGTTTCAGGATTTGCAGCATGTCGGCGACCGCCTTGACGACCGTGTAGCGGATCGAGTTGCACGAGCCGATCACGAAGCCGAGCGCGCGGATCTCGTCGATCGTCGCGTTGCCGGCGCCGATGACCTCGTCGGAGAACATGAGCGACACGGGCGCCTTCACCTCGCGCCCGATGCGCCGCAGCGCATTGATCGTCTGCTCGCGCCGGCCTTTTTCTCGCGACCAGCGGAGCGCGATCGAGATGACGTCCGCGCCCGCCTCGGCATAGACGTTCGCGCGCTTGATCGCCTCGTCGAGGCCGAGCGACTCCTCCGCGTCGGTGCGCGTGCCGATCACGAAATCCTTGTCTTCGCGCGCGTGCACCGCCGCTTCGATCCTCTTCGCGTGCTCGTCGATCGGAACCACGCGGGTCGCGCCCTCGATCAACGCGCACTTCTTCGGCCATGCTTGGTCCTCGAAGGAAATGCCGGCGAGACCCGCGCGCTCGAACTCGCGCACCGTGCGGATGATGCCGAGCGGACCGCTCAAGAATCCGGTGTCGGCGTCGACCATCAGAGGAATATTGACGGCGGCGGCGACGTTGCGCGCGTGGTTGACGACTTCCATCAAGCTGAGAAATCCCAGGTCGGGCAGGCCCAACAGGCTCGCGGTCGTCGCGTTTCCCAAAAGCTTCACCGCCGGAAAGCCGGCCTGCTCCACGAGCCGCGCGGTCATCGCGTCGTACGCGCCCGGCGCGATGAAAAATTCTCTCCGCGCGAGAAGCTCGCGCATTTTTCTCGCCTTGGTCATAGGTCCTCCCTCGGCGTCACTTTTTTCCGAAGATATCCTGAAAATCTTTGTAGAGGCGGTTATAGTCGCGCGCGAGGTCGAGATTGCTCGCGCGGACGTGCACGCCCTCGACGAGCCCCGGCGGATTGGGTTTCACGTCGGGCCGCATCGAGATGCGCCGCGACTCGGTGATCTCCGCCTGCCCCTCCTGCGAGAGCGCGAAGTCGATCAATAGCCTTGCGGCGTTCGGGTGCGGCGCCTTGTCGGCGAGCGCGACGAGATAGAGAAAACCGATCACCGGGTTGCTGCGCACCCAATCGACGGGAGCGCCTTTGGACTTGAGGTCCTCGATGCGCGGGCCGTAGAGCGAGATGCCGATGGGATGCTCGCCGGCGGCGACGAGCTGCGCCATGAGCGTGTGGCCTTCCCACAGCGTCGGCTTCTGCTCCGCGATCCGGCGCATATATGCGAGGCCTTTGTCTCTGCCCATCACTTCGAGCATGTTGGCGAACCACTCGGTCTCTTCGCGGTCGATCACCATCTGGCCGCGCCACTTGGGATTGGTCAGGTCCTCCCAATTCTTGATCTCGCCGGGCTTGACGAATTTCGTGTTGTAGCCGATGACGGATGTTTGGACGTACATCGTCGCCCACCGGCCTTCGGCATCCTTAAAGCCTTTCGGATAAACGCTGGATTCGGGTGAAGCATATTTGGCGAAGACGCCTTTATCGAGCATGACGCGCGCGGGGAAGCCGCGCGCTTGGATCACGTCGACGCTGTAGCGGCCGGCCTGCCGCTCTGTGAGCACGCGGGTCATCAGCTTTTCCGCGCCCTCACGAAGATGATTGACGCGAATAAACGGATATTTCTTGTTAAACTTCTGGATAAAGCCCGCGACGTCCGAGACGCTGAAGCCCCCGTAGAAGGCGACTTCACCTTCCTTTTTCGCGGCTTCGATCATCTTGTCGCGCTCGGATTGCGCATGGACGCTCGCGGTTAGAGCGAACAGAGCGGCCACGGTTGCGATAACGAGCTTGCATTTAATCATGGAATCCGTTTCGGCGCTTATTTGAATTCGCCGCCGTTTTTCAAATACGGCATGAGGCCGCCTTTGGCGAGAATCTGCACGGCGAAATCGGGCAGGCGGTCGCCGGCGAGCGTGCGGCCGGAGCGCAGCACGCGAACCGATCCGGCGAGATAATCGACTTCGATCTCGTCGCCGTCGCGAAGCGCGTCGGCGATGCCGGCGCATTCCATCGCGGGAAGGCCGATATTGATAAGCGTCCGGTGGAAAATGTTGGAGATCGATTCCGCAATCACCCCGCTGATGCCCGCTTCTTTCAGCGATCTCGGCGCGTGCTCGTCGCTCGCGCCCATGCCGAAGAAGCGGCCGGCGATGAGAATGTCGCCGGGCTTCACTTTATTTTTGAATTCCGGATCGACGCCGCCCATGACGTTCTCGATGTTGCCGTTGTCGATCGAGTCGCCGAACTTCCAAATACGACCTTTAATCGTGAGTGAACTCATGCCTTCACACAAATTCCCGCGGGTCGGCGATCTCGCCCGCGACGGCGGAGGCCGCGACGGTCGCCGCGTTGCTGAGAAAGACGCTGGATTCTTTCGGGCCCATTCTCCCGCGATAATTCCGGTTGCCCGAGGAGACGCAGACTTCGCCGGCCGAAAGCGACTGCCGCACGCAGAGCCCGCACTCGGAGCTGGTCACGTTGGCCCCCGCGTTTTTAAAGATTTCGAGCAGGCCTTCCTTCTCCGCCAGACGATAGGCGAAGAACGACGCCGGCGTGATGACGAGCCGCACGCCGGCTTTCACCTTTCTCCCGCGTAAAATTCCCGCCGCCATGCGTAAATCTTCGATGCGGCCGTTGGTGCAGGTGCCGATGAAACCCTGGTTTACCTTGACGCCCTTGTATTCGCCGACCGGGTGCGCGTTCGCTGGATATTCCGGCGCCGCGACCTGCGGCTCGATCTCGCTCAGGTTTACTCCGTGGACCTGCTCGTACTTAGCGCCGGCGTCGCTCGCGAGCGGCGTAAAATCGCCGGCGCCGACCTCGCGGACGTACGCGGCGGTGCGCTCGTCGGCGGGAACGATCGCGTTGACCGCGATCATCTCGACCGCCATGTTGCACATCGTGAGCCGGCTCTCGATCGAGATTTCCTTAATCCCCGGCCCGGTATACTCCAAGGTCCGATTGATCGCGCCTTCGTAGCCGATTTTTCCGGCGACCCAGAGCACGATGTCTTTTCCGACCACGCACGATCCGGGCTTGCCGGTCATCTCGAAGCGGATCGCTTTCGGTACCTTGAGCCATATTTGGCCGGTGGCCAAAACGCCGACGGTCTCCGTGAAGCCGATTCCGGTGGCGAATGCGCCGAGCGCGCCGTACGTGCACGTATGGGAGTCGCCGCCGACAATGAACTCGCCCGGCGTCACATGGCCGTGCTCGACGAAGACGTTGTGGCCGATGCCGCCGTCGTTTCCGCCGTAAAGGACCGCGTGCTGCTCGCGGGCGAAGTCGCGCGCCCGCTCTTGACCCTCGGCGCGCTTCTCGTTGCGCGGCGGCTGCTCGTCCAGGTTGACGACGATCTTCCCGCCGTCCCAGACGTTTTTCTTCCCCATGCTTTCGAGGACTTCCAGCAGAACGCCGTACAAGCCCTTGGCATCTTCTTTTTTCGAGAAGCGGAGATCTTTAATGTAAAGTTTGTCCGCGTTCGCGACGACGATGTCTCCCGCAGCCACGCTGCTCCGGTTGGCGGCGCGCGCGATGATTTTTTCCGTCAGTGTCAGCGGCATAAAAACTCCTCGATGCAGCAGTTCGCGATCATATTAACTTGATCCAGCGGCGTCAACCGAGAGAGTTGACATCGCCGTGTAAGCCAAATAGGCTTCGCATAAAATTAAAAAATCCCGAGGAGGGGACCATGTACACGACCGATCAACGCGAGGCGATGCAAGCGGAGACCGTCGACATCCCAGGCGCAAAGGGCGAGAAGATCAACGCCTACTTCGCGCGGCCGACGACTCCGGGAAAATTTCCCGGCATGGTGCTGATCCATCACGCGCCGGGCTGGGACGAATGGTACAAGGAATGTACGCGCCGGTTCGCGCATCACGGCTACATCACGATCACGCCGAACCTTTACTTCCGCGACGGCCACGGCACGCCGGAAGACGTCGGCGCCAAAGTCCGCGCGGCCGGCGGCGTTCCCGACGACCAGGTGCTGGGAGATCTTGAAGGCGCGCTCAAATTTATCCGCTCGCAGCCCAATCTCAACGGCAAGGTCGGCGTCTTCGGCACCTGCTCCGGCGGGCGCCACGGCTTTCTCGCCGCCTGCAAACTCAAAGGCATCGATGCGCTGGTCGAGTGCTGGGGCGGCCGGGTGGCGGCTTCGAAGGAAGAGCTGACTCCCAAGCAGCCGGTCGCACCGATCGATTACACGAAGGATCTTTCCTGCCCCATGCTGGGCCTTTTCGGCAACGACGACAAAGCGCCCTCGCCCGAGCAGGTGAATCGGCACGAAGAAGAGCTCAAGAAGGCCGGCAAAAATTACGAGTTCCATCGCTACGACGGCGCCGGCCACGGATTTTTCTACTACGACCGGCCGCCGGCCTATCGCGCCGAGCAGGCCGTCGACGGGTGGAAGAAAATCTGGGCCTTCTTGCCGAAGCATCTCGGCGCGTAAGGCAACCCGGACTGATTTCCCAGCTCCGAAGGAGATCGAAAATGTGCACCATGATCGCAAAGCAGGTCCCGTTCGAAGCGAGCGGGAAGGGGCGCGACGACTGGTTCGAAGTGCGCCAGCTGAACGTCTCGTACGACCATCCGTATCATGCGCGCGACGAGCACGCGCTGAATATCGATTTCGTCAACGAGGGCCAGGGGCCGGGCGCGCGCGTGGCGGTCGAGCTTACGCCCGAAGCCGCGCGCAAGCTCATTCAGACGATCAACGAGATTCTGGCGGAGGCCGAAGCCGCGGGCCATATCCCGGCGGAAAAATGACGGCGTCTCCGGCAAGAATCCATTCCGTTACTGGACTCCATGAGCGGGGTACGTGAATTCCGCCGAGAGGACCTTCCGGACGTCGCGGAGCTTTGGCTCAGGGTGTTCCGCTCTTACGACGGGGCGGCGCCCACGGCGCTAAGCGACTATTTCGAAGACATTTTCTTTGATTCGCCATGGCAGGACCAGAAGCTGCCGTCGCTCGTATACGAGGACGACGCTTCTGGTCCGGTGGCTTTCCTCGGCGTGATGCCGCGGAAGATGATCTTTCGAAACCAGCCGGTCACCGTGGCCGTGGCAACGCAGCTGGCGGAGGACGAGCGGGCGCGCTCTGCTTATGCGGCCGTCAAGTTAGTAAAGTCGTATTTCTCCGGCCCCCAGGATCTCTCGTATTCCGACGGCGCCAATGAGTCGTCTGAAAGACTTTGGCGCGCCTCGGGTGGAGATATCGCCCTGCTTTACAGTCTCAACTGGACGCGCGTGCTCAGGCCGGCGCAGTATGCCCGCGTGCTGCTGGAGCGCCGCAAATCGTGGGTCCCCTTCGCGAGATTGCTTCCCCCGGCCTCGCTCGCGTTCGATTCGCTGGTGCTGCGCAGTCGGCTGAGCGCCTACTGGAAGCCCGAGTCGATGCAAACGGCCGCGGGGGAGGAGCCGAGCGACGAGAGCCTGCTTTCCTGTATACGCCAGTTCTCCGCCGACTGCGCGCTCCGTCCGGAATACGATCTTCAAGCGTTCCGCTGGCTGCTGGCGCGGGCGGCCGAGAAGCGCATGTACGGAAGACTGCGCAAACGGCTGGTACGCGAGAGCAACGGCGATATCGCCGGATGGTATCTCT
>Ga0075434_100003441_pt1 | contig 14158 bp, 6 predicted proteins | sample RhiMethybrSRZTD3_FD_75298 | JGI IMG/M metagenome (GOLD analysis project Ga0075434, IMG submission 75298) | Populus rhizosphere microbial communities from Tennessee, USA - Rhizosphere MetaG P. TD hybrid SRZTD3 | ecosystem: Host-associated > Plants > Roots > Rhizosphere > Soil | place: USA... | reverse complement strand
TCGGCCTTTCTATCGGCGCGACGATGGAAGCGGCCAACTTTCTCCGTCCGCAGACGCTTCTCGTTCTCGCGCTCGGCTTCGTTGCGATCGGCCTCGACACCGCCGTGGGCGTTCTCTTCGGCAAGGCGATGTGTTTCCTCACCGGCGGCAAGATCAATCCGCTGATCGGCGCCGCCGGCATCTCCGCTTTTCCCATGTCGGCGCGCGTGGTGCAGGTCGAAGGGCAGAAGTATAATAAGAAGAGCTACCTGCTCATGCATGCGATGAGCGCCAACGCCGGCGGCCAGATCGGCTCGGTCATCGCCGCCGCCGTGATGCTCTCGGTACTCCAAGGCATGGGCATCATCGCCGGCTAGAATGTTCAAAGGTTGAAGAGTTGAAGGGTTTCAGCGTTAAATACACTAATCTCGTGATGCATTTAACCCTTAAACCCCGCAACCCTTAAACCCTTAAACTTTCATGCCGGACAAAGAACATCTCGAAAAAAAGCTCCACGAACTCGAGCGCCGCGCCCGCGAGGGCGACGCGAAGGCGGTAGAAAAGCAGCGCGCCGAGAAGAAGCTGACGGCGCGCGAGCGCATCGAGCATCTCCTCGACCCCGGAAGCTTCGTCGAGGAGTTCATGCTCGCCTCAACGCAGGTCACCGACTTCGGCATGGCGGAGAGACGCCAGCCCGGCGACGGCGTCGTCATCGGCTACGGCAAGATCGACGGGCGGCCGGTCTATGTCTTCGCGCAGGACCGCGCCGTGCTCGCCGGCACCGTCGGCAGCGCGCACGCGGAGAAGATCGCCTACGTCATCCAGACCGCGCGCCGCCTGGGCGTGCCCCTGATCGGACTTTACGACTCCCCCGGAGCCCGCATTCAGGAAGGGCTCACCGTCACCGCCGCGATCGGCAAAATTTTCTTCGAGAACAGCGTAACCTCCGGATCGATTCCGCAGATCTCCGCGATCATGGGGCCATGTATCGGCGTCGCCTCTTACTCGCCCGCGCTCACAGACTTTATCGTCATGGTCCAAGGCACGAGCCAGATGTTCATCACCGGCCCGGCGGTGATCAAGGAAGTGCTGGGCGAACAGGTGTCGATGGAAGAACTCGGCGGTGCGAAGATCCATTCAGAGGTTTCTGGGGTGACCGATCTTACGGCCAAGGACGACACGGAGTGCCTCGCGGCGATCCGCCGCCTCGTCGGCTTCTTGCCGAGCAACTACTCCGCGTCTCCGCCGCGCAAGACCCCGGCGGACGATCCCGACCGCTCCGTCGATAAGATGGAGAAAATCGTGCCGGAAGACATGCGCCGCGCCTACAACGTGGCGCATGTGATTCGCGAGCTCGCCGATGACGGCGATTTTCTCGAGTTAAAGCCCAAGTTCGCGCGCAACCTGGTCATCGGTTTCGCGCGTCTCGACGGTTATCCCACGGGCTTCGTCGCCAACCAGCCGATGTTCTTGGCCGGCAGTCTCGACGTCGATGCCTCGGATAAAGGCGCCCGCTTCATCCGTTTCTGCGACGCGTTCAACATTCCCATCGTGACCCTCATGGACGTGCCGGGGTTTTTCCCGGGCAAGCAGCAGGAAGAAAAAGGCATCATCCGCCATGGCGCAAAACTGCTCTACGCCTACGCGGAGGCGACGGTGCCGAAAATCACCGTCGTTCTACGCAAGGGCTACGGCGGCGCGAAGCAGGCCATGTGCACGCGCGAAATGGGCGCCGATCAGGTGTTCGTCTGGCCCGGCGTCGAGCTCGCCGTCATGGGCGGCGGCGGCGCGGTGAATGTCTTGTACAAGAAAGAGATCGACCAGTCGAGCGATCCCGAAAAGACCCGCGGGGAAAAGCTAGAGGAATACGCGGAGCGCTTCAGCGGCCCGTTCGAGGCGCTGGAGAAACAGTTCGCCCAGGCGGCGGTCCGCCCCGCCGACACGCGCCGGCGTCTGATCCGGGCGTTGGAGATTCTTCGCAATAAAAAAGAGGACCGGCCGCGGAAAAAACACGGCGTCATGCCGGTATGACGTCTACGCAGCTTCATTTTTGCCGGCGCGCGCGCTGCTCGCGCACGGCAGCGTGACAGTGAACGACGAGCCTTTGCCCACGCTGCTGTCGACCTCGATCATGCCGCCCAGCCCGTCGACGTACTGCTTGACGATGTAAAGACCGAGCCCGACGCCGCCGTAGGAGCGCGTCTCGGAGCTGTCCACCTGGCGGAACTTCTCGAAGATGATCGGCATTTTCTCGCAGGGGATGCCGATGCCCGTGTCCTTGATCTTGAACTCCATTCGATGACGGTCGCTCAGATGGCGTGCGGACACGATCACATGCCCCTTGGGTGTGAACTTGATCGCGTTATTGATGAGGTTTTGCAGAATATGCCGTAGCCGCTCGGGGTCGGTCTCGAACATCGGCAGATCGCCGTACTCCCAGTGGAGCACGACGTCTTTCGACGACGAAAAGCCGTAACCGGAGCGCAGCTCGTCGAGAAATTCGGTCATATTGATGGGATAGTTCTCGCCGCGGCTGCGCGGCGCCTCCATCGAGGTCACCTGCAAGATGCCGTTGATCATCGTGAGCAGCTCGCGCGCCCGGCCGACGACCTTTCCCAGGCACCGCTCCTGTTCGGAATTCACCGGCCCCAGCATGGTGTCGCGCACCATCTCGGTATAGCCGAGAATCGCGTTCAGCGGCGTGCGCAGCTCGTGCGACATGACGCTCAGGAACTCCTCCTTGATCTTGTTCGCCTGCTCGAGCTCCTCGACTTTCTGCGTCACCTCGGCGTAGAGATCGCTGTTTTCGATCGCGACGGCGATTTGGTCCGCCATCGCCTCGAGAAGCTGAATGTCTTCGGGCTTGAGCTTGCGGCGCTCGAGGCCATTGCAGGCGAGCGTCCCGAGGATCTTGCGCTTACCCTTGATCGGAAAGACGGCAAAGAAGTGGAAGTCGATCTGCGTGAAAAGCTTGCTGCGGCTGTACTGCAAATAGACCGGATCGGTCGCGGCGTCCTCAAAGATGAGCGGCTTTCCCGACTCCATCACCCGCCCGACAATGCCTTCGCCGCGCTTGAAGCGCTGCACCGAGGCACAGAACTGCACGCTCTTCTCGAGATAGGCGCTTAAGCGCACCTCGTCGGCACGCTCGTCGTAAAGGTGAACCTGCGTCGCGTCGAAACCGAAGACGTCGGTGATCTTCTCGATCACCGCGCGGAGCACCTCGTTGAGATCGAGCGATTGGCTGGCGGCGGCCGCCACCGCATGCATCGCCGCGAGCATCCGGTTGATCTCCTTGAGCTCGGCTTCCCGCGTCTGCGCCTCGCCGTAAAGCCGGGCGTTTTCCAACGCGACGGCCGCCTGATTGGCGAAGGTCTGAAGCAGCGCGACTTCCTCGTCGGAATAGACGCGCCCGCGCCGCTCCAGGATCCCAAGGGTACCGATGACCTTTTCGTACGTGCGGAGCGGCGCCGCCAGCACCGAAGAGTTGCCGCAGCGGTGATGATAGTCGCGCATCGCGTCGGTGAGCGACGTTTGGGCGTCGCTCAGCACGTCGGGCGACTGGATCAGCCTGCCCTCGGCGGCCGCGCGGCCCACGAGCCCCATGCCGGCGGGCAGGATCTCAGCGCCGGAATATTCCCTAAAGCCCTCGCCGCTCGAGGCGATCGCGCGCAGCGAGCCGTCGGGCTCGACGAGCCTCAGCATCGCCGCCCGTGCCCCCAACAGATCGCGCACGCTGGCGACGATCCGCTCGCCGACAGCGGCGACATCGAGGCTTTCGGTGAGCGTCTGCGCGACCCGAGCCTGTATCTCCGCCTCGCGGCGCCGGCGCTCGGTCTCCTGATGCAGCCAGGCGTTGTGAATCGCGATCGCCGCTTGATCGGCGAGCGTGGACAAGTACGCGATCTCCGCGTCGCTGAACGAGTGTTCTTGCTTGGTGTAAAAGGAAAGCACGCCCAGAACCTCGCTCTTGACGATCAGTGGCAAACCGAGATAAGAGACGAGCCCGTGGCGGCAGAAAAATTCACGGTCGCGGACGCGCGGGTCGTTCTGCACGTTGAGCGTCATCCAGGCGCTTTTGGTTTCGAAAACGATATTGGGAATGCCGCGGCCGCCGCGCCAGCGTTCCGCCTTCCATTCATCTTCAGGGATGTTGCGGCAGGCGATCGGCTCGAGCAGCCCGGTCGTCTTATTCAAGAGTCTGACCGTGGTCGCGGAGTACGGCAGCAGCATGTCGAGCTTTTGCAGCAAGACGTCGAGAACCGTACGAAGATCGAGGGTCGAGATCGCGCGCTCGATCTCCTGGAGCGCCTTTAATCGGCGTAAGTTTTCCTGCAGCTCCCCTTCGGCGCGCTTGCGCTCGATGGCGTAGCGGATCGAGCGCACGAGCAAGTTGCCGTCGACTTTGCCTTTGACCAGGTAGTCCTCGGCCCCCTTGCGCAGCGCTTCGGCCGCGACCTCCTCGTTTTCGAGCCCCGTCAAGACGACAATCGGCAGATGAGAGGCTTCCTCCTGAACCTGGAGGACCGTCTCCACACCGTGAGCGTCGGGCAGCGAAAGATCGAGCAGAATGATCGCGAAGCGCTCCTCCTTCAGCCGACCGAGTGCATCGCCGAGCCGCGTGACGTGCGCGACCTGGAAGCGGACGCCCGTGGCGCCCGCCAGCTCCTCCTGGAGAAGACGGGCGTCCCCCGGGTTGTCTTCGACGAGGAGAACTTTGATCGGTGCGTTGTTCACGCAGACTCCTGGGGGAGCTTGACGATCGTCAGCCAAAAATCTTCGATCAGCTGCACGACCCGCATAAATTGCTCGAGGTCGACCGGTTTGGTGATATAGCAGTTGGCGTGCAGATTGTACGCGCGGAGAATATCGCGCTCGGCCGCCGACGTCGTGAGCACGACCACCGGAATCTTTCGCAGATCTCCGTCTTGTTTGATCTCTTCCAGGACTTCACGCCCGTCCTTTTTCGGCAGGTTCAAATCGAGCAGAATGAGATCCGGCCTTGCCGCCTCGGCGTATTTTCCCGCGCGACGAAGAAAGGCCAGCGCCTCGATGCCGTCTTCCACCACGGTCACCTCATTGAGGATTTTTCCGTCTTTGAGGGCTTCCATGGTCAAGCGCACATCGCCCGGATTATCCTCTACCAAAAGTATCCGAGCGGTCCCGTTAGTCATTCCTAAAGGCATATCGGCGCTCCTTTCAAAATCTTTAGCTTGGGATGGTGAAATAGAATGTCGAACCCTCGCCCGGCGCGGACTCGACCCAGATTTTGCCGCCGTGGCGCTCGACGATTTTTTTGCATACCGCGAGGCCGATGCCGGTGCCGGGGTACTCATCCTTCGAATGCAGCCGCTGGAACATGACGAAGACGCGCTCCGCATACTTGGGATCGAAGCCGACGCCGTTGTCGGCGACCGAGAAGAGCCAGTCTTTTTCTCTCCGCTCCGCCGCGATACGCACGGCGGGCCGTCGGTGATCGCGAAATTTGAGCGCATTGCCGACGAGATTTTGAAAGAGCTGGCCGAGCTGCGCTGGATCCGCGACGACCGTCGGAAGAGCGCTGCGCACGATTTCGGCGCCGCTCTCTGCGATAGCGTTTTTCAGACTCGCTAGCGTTCCGTCGAGGACCTTCTCGCAATCGGTCGGCTCGAAGGCCTTGCCCTGGGTTCCGACACGCGAGTAAGAAAGCAGCGCGTTGATGAGCGCCTGCATGCGCTGCGCGCCGTCCACCGCGAAAGCGATGAACTCGTCCGCCTCGGCATCGAGTTTGCCCTTGTAGCGCCGCGATAATAGCTGCATGTAGCTCGACACCATACGGAGCGGCTCCTGGAGGTCGTGGGACGCGATATACGCGAAGTGCTGCAACTCTGAATTCGAGCGCTCCAATTCCTCCGCTTTCGTCGAGAGCTCTTGGAATAATCGGCCGTTTTCGAGCGCAAAGCCGATCTGGCCGCCGATCGCGGAGAACAATTCGATGTCGCGCGTGGAAAATTCCCGCACGTTTCGTCCGTAAACGTAAATCACCCCGACGGTCCGGCCTTTGAGGGTGATCGGAAGCCCGGCAGCCGATCGGAAGCCCAGCCGCTTGCCGGTCCGGCTCCGGGCGCTCGCCGCGTAGTTGGGGTCGGAGTGGATGTCGGAGAACGCCAGGGGACGAGTTTCGGTTGCGATCCTGCCGATGATGCCTTCTCCGACGGCGTATTCCTGGATGCCCGGGAGCTCATCCGCGGGAATACCATCATGGGCGGCGAGCACGAGCCGCCCTCGCTTGTCGTCCACGACGTAGAAGCGGCCCGCGTCGACGCCTAGAATCTCGATCGTCGTTTTGAGCGCGACCTGCATCAGCACGCGGGTATCCAAAGACTGCGTCGCGGCGATAGCGACAGTGTAAAGCGATTGAAGCTCGTGATTCCTCCGTTCGGCCTCGCGGAAAAGGCGGGCGTTTTCCAGCGCGACTCCGATGACGTTGCCGATCGCGACAAGGAGATCGACCTCGCGCGGCTCGAAAGGCGCGTTGCGGGTCGTGGAGATATTCATGATGCCCACGACCGCGCCCATGACCTTGAGCGGCACCCAGACCAGGGCGCGGCTGCCTTCGCGGCGAATCTCCTCGCGAATAGCGCCCCCGTCCGTCTCGTTGACGACGAGCGGTTCGCCGGACAGGAACACGCGCTCGCTCTTACCGCCCGGGCGTCTATTATCCAGCAGCGATTTGACGTAGCGCGGCGAGATGCCGCGGTAGGCGGCGAGGGAAAGATGGACGCTCCCGGGCTCTCTCAACCGGATATAGCCCTGCTCGCGGCCGGTGACCTCGAGAACTTTCTCAAGCGAAATCTGGAGCATCTCATCGAAGTTCAGCGTCTGGCTCGTCGCCCTCGCGATCGCGCTCAGCGCCTCTTGCTCGCGCGCGCGGCGCTCCGCCTCCTGGACGAGCCGCGCCTTCTGGAGCGCGATGCCGACCTGATGTCCGATCGCCTCCAGTATGCGCACTTCATCCGGCCGGAATTTCCGCGGCGCACGGCTCGCGACCTCGATGACGCCCAGCGACTCTTCGACCGTGGTGATCGGCACCACGATCGCCGAGCGGGCCGCCTCGCTCTTGAAGGTCTGCAAGCCTTCGGCGACGGTGATGTCGTCAATGACGAGACTTTTTCGCGACGCGACCGCGCGGCGGAGAAAGCCGCCGATGATCGGCGCGCCTCCCTTGGCCTCGTAGCGGTCGATGTTTTCGGGCTTGCGATAGCCGCGGTAAGCGACGACCGGCATACGGCCGTCGGCGTGCAAAAGACGGAGATTGCCGAGGTCGAGGGAGAGCAGTCGGAGCGCGCGTTCGAGGATCTCTTCGAACATCGCCTCGACGTCGGTCGAAGCGAAAATCATCTGGCCGATTTCGTGCAGCGTCGCGAGCTCGTTATAACGCTCGCTCAGCTCTTCCTGCGCGCGTTTGCGGTGAGTCACGTCGGTGAAGGCGACCACCGCGCCGGAGAGTTTTCCCGCCTCGAAGATCGGGTTGCTGACATAATCGACCACCAAGCTCGTCCCGTCGCTGCGCCGGAAGATCTCGTCGGACGAAACACAGGAGGCTGCGTGCCTCAGCGCCCGGATGATCGGCGACGGGCCGTCGGCAAAATCACTGCCGTCCCCGCGTGCGTGGCCGACCACTTCGTTTATTGGCCGGCCGACGATTTCCTGGCCTTGGACACCGAGCATCCGCACGGCCGCAGGGTTGGCGAAAATTATTTTTCCGTCCGGGTCCAGGCCACAGATCCCATCGCCGGCGACGTCGAGAATGAGTTTTGTCCGTGCAAAGGCCGCATCGTTAAAGCGCCAACCGATAACGCTTCCGGCGGCTGCCCACAGGACGAAAAAGGCGTGGATGGCCGCCCACGTCCACGGCGCCTGAATCGCCGCCGCATGGTTGTAAACCTCCTGCGGCCAGACGGCGCCGATGAATCCATGATGAACGGCGACGTAAGAGACGGCGATCAGGTAAGGGACCCAATCCTGATACAGCGCCAAGAACGTGAGCATGACGAAGAAATGGAAATGAATTTCGATGTAGCCGCCGGAGAGGTGCACGAGGATCGCCGAGGCGCTCATGAGCGCCAAGCCGACGGCCGTCGCCTTGTACGTGCGCCCGATCGGCGCGCAGCCGATCAGTGTGAAGGCAGCGACGATGAGGCCCTCGAGAACGGTATGGTTCGTGGTACCGTCGCGGAAGAAAGCGCCGAGGCCCCCTTCCACCGGATAGCTCGCTAGGGGCCCGATGAGCGCGATGACGACGGCATGCAGTGAGGCGAGCCCCAAAAGAAAGTGATGGCGGCGCCGCCACACATCCTCCGGCAGGGAGGTGCCGCGAGGAAACATCTCCCAGAGACGCGCCGACCGCCGCGTAAGCGGAGGCGTCCCGGAATCGAGAGATTCGAATTGGGTTTCCACTGCAATCGCTCTTTCAGCAGCCCGGGCTTTTGGCGAATTCGCTCGAAAAGCCCGACTCGTCGAGCGGCAGTTGCACCGTTGCGAGCCAGAACTCCTCGATCGATTTGATGACGTTCATGAATTCCTCGAAACCGACCGGCTTCGTGATGTAGCAATTGGCGTAGAGGTCGTAGCTCCGGCTGATGTCTTGCTCCGCCTGCGAGGTCGTGAGAATGACGACCGGCGTACGGCGGAGTTTGTCGTCGACTTTCACATCCGCGAGCACTTCGAGACCGCTTTTTTTCGGCAGGTTCAAATCGAGAAGAATCATGTCGGGCCGCACGGCGGAGGCGAACTTTCCCTCGCGCCGGAGATAAGCGAGCGCCTCCACGCCGTCGCCGACCACGCTCAGGCGATTGGCGAGCCGTGCCTCTTTGAACGCCTCGAGCGTGAGCCTTACGTCGCCGGGATTGTCCTCGACGAGAAGAATCTCCACCGGTCTTTCGCCGGAAGTCTGAGTCATCGCGTCTTCCTCCTCAAGCAGGAATCGTGAAATAAAACGTCGCGCCCTCTCCCGCCGTCGATTCGGCCCAGATGCGGCCGTTATGGCGCTCGACGATCTTTTTACAGATCGCGAGCCCGATGCCGGTGCCGACGTATCGCTCTTTGCTATGCAGTCGCTGAAAAATCACGAAGATGCGGTCGGCAAACTGGGGGTCGAAGCCGATGCCGTTGTCTCGAACCATGAAAATCCATTCGCCGTGTTCGCGCCGCGCCGAGATATGGACTCGCGGCGCCGCGTGGTTGCGGAATTTGATCGCGTTGCCGATCAGATTTTGAAACAGCTGGGCGAGCTGGTGACTGTCGCCGATCACTGCCGGCAGCGTGTCGCTTGTGACGGCGGCGCCGGAATCCTGGATGACGGTATTTAGGTTCCCGAGCGCCTGTTTGAGCACTCCCGTGCATTCGATGCGCGCGAAATGGTCGGTGTTGCCGACTTTCGAATATTCCAGCAGATCGTGAATCAGCCCTTGCATTCGGTTTACGCCGGTCACGGCGTAGCCGATGAAATCGTCGGCGTCCGCATCGAGTTTGCCCCGGTAGCGGCGCGCTAGGAGCTGCGTATAGCTCGCCACCATGCGCAGCGGCTCCTGCAGGTCGTGCGACGCCACATAGGCGAACTGCTCCAACTCCGCATTCGAGCGCGCCAGGTCGAGCGCCTGCCTTTGGAGTGTGGCATTGGCCTTTTCCAGCTCGCCTTTCGCCGCGGCGGTCTCTTGGTAGAGCTGCGCGTTATAGATCGCCATCGCCGCCTGAGCGCCGATGGCGGTCAGAAACTCAACCTCCTCGTCGGTGAAGAGATGTTCGATCCCGGTAAAAAAGGTTATGACGCCGAGGACGCGCTTCTGGGCCGTCAGTGGGACTCGCAGATAGGAGACCAAACCGTGCCTGCGGAGAAAATCCAATGATAAAGAACGTGGGTCCGACTGCGCGTTCAAGACCATCAGCGGCTTATTTTTCTGCTCTAGCAGCCGGTCGAGGCCGTGTTCGCCGCGTGTCGTCTCGGCCTTCCACTGGGCTTCGTCGAGATTGCGGCAGGCGACCGGCTCGAGCTCCCCGGTCTGGCGGTTCAGGAGGCGCACCGTCGTCGCGGCTATGAACGGAAGCAGCTCGTCGGATTTCTGCAACAGCATATCGAGCACCGCGCGGAGATCCAGCGTCGAAGTGCTCGCCAGATTGATCTCGTGAAGCGCTTCAAGCCGCGCCTCCGCCGCGGAGCGCTCCTTCATCCGCTGTTCGAGCTCGACTGAGGTGCGCCGGATCCTGCCGATCACGATGCCGAGGCCGCCGATGCCGAGAATCCCCATGGCCGCGAGCATCATGAAAGTGTCCTTGAGGCCGGCCTTGGTCTGCGCGGCGGCGCCGTCGAGCGTCTGGATGATCTCCTGCACGCCGCGAATCTCGCCGACTTTCCAGTCGGTCTTTGGGCTTTCCGGGTGGCTGTTATGGCAGGCGACGCAGCCGGCCTTCAGCGGCACCGCGGTCGCGTAGCGGAGCACGGGTCGTCCCTGGAAATCTTCGAAACGGTAAAACGGCTTGTCGGGCTGCCGGCGGAGCTCCGCCAGCGCGTCGCGCTCGAAAGCGTCGCGCGGGCCGCCTTCCTTGCGAAACGGAAAGGGATAGTCGCTGTAGAGCCGGATCTGCATGCCGGAGTTTTTCTCCGAAATATGCTTTCCGAATTCGATCGTGAAGGTCGCGGGGATCGGAATGGCCGTCTTTTTCGCCGCGTAATCGTGCGTGACCTCGACGCCGCTCGGACGCACCCGCTCGACGACTTCGGAATTATAGAAGGTGCGCAGGTCGGTGATCGATTGCGAATAGATCGAGGTGGCCTGGAGGGCTCCCGTCTCCACCAGACGCGAGGAGAGGTGCGACAGATGCCACAAGGTCACCGCCGCGGCGATACTGAAAATCAGGGTGAGCGCGAAAACCGTCCGCTGGTAAACCCAGTCGCGCCCGAACGCGCGCACTGCCGCCGCCATCGCCGCGATCGTGTCTTTAAATTGCATGGTTCGCATGTTTCGTCTCCGGACTCGACCCCCATTGGGCCGAACCTCCAGCTATCCGGTGAGCAAGGGGCATACCAGACGTCTTCAGCCCCCATGGGGAACGACCGTGCCCAATAGCGCAACAGCTCGCGGCGCGCGGCTCGATGGAACCCCCGCCGCGCGAAAAACTTTCCGCTAGGCAAGATTTGCCGGGCGCATCCATACCCATAGGACCCTTTCAGCTGACCGCGGCGCTACACATAGGCGTTGGTGTCGCTCTCGCCGGCGCCTTTTCCATTGCGGCAGGGAATTTTCAGCGTGAATGTGGAGCCTGAGCCCTGCTCGCTTGCGACGGTGATCTCGCCGCCCAAAAGATCGGTGAATTTCTTCACGATGTGAAGGCCGAGCCCCACCCCGCCGGAAGCGCGGGCGCGCGCCGCGCGCACCTGGGAAAACATTTCGAAGATGTGCGGCAGCTCTTCCGGCGCAATGCCGATACCGGTGTCGGCAACATGGAATTCGACGACTTCCTCCACTGGCCGGTGGACGGCCGACAAAGATACAGTGCCGCTCTCGGTGTATTTAACGGCGTTGCCGAGCAGGTTTGTGAGCACATGCCGGAGCTTCTCGGGATCGGTGGATACGATCGGAAGGTCTGGCGGGTAGTCCCACACGAGCTCGATGTTTTTCTGCGTCGGGAGCGAATAAACCGATCGCAGCTCGTCGACGAAATCCGTCAGCGAGACCTGCTGGAGGTCGGGCTTCACCGCGCCGGCCTCGATCTTGGTCGCTTCCAACAGCTGGTCGATCATGCTGAGCAGCGCGCGCGAGTTGACGACGATCTTGTCGATGACCTTGGCCTGCTCGGGGTTGGATTCCCCGCAGAAGCCGCCCTCCATCAGAGCGGCGTAACCCATGATAATGTTGATCGGCGTGCGGAGTTCATGCGAGACGAAACCTAAAAATTCGTTTTTGACTTTGCTCGCCTGGCTGAGTTCCTCGGCCTGGCGCCGCGTCTGCTCCAGGAGATGCGCATTTTCGAGCGCGACCGCAGCGCCGTTGCTCATCTGCTGGAGCAGATCGATCTCCTCGGCGTGAAACTCGCGCGGCCGATAGCTGAGGGCCCGCAGGACGCCGACGACCTCGCCGCGCCGCGAAAACAACGGCACGGACAGATAGCCTTGTATGCCGAGCCGCCGCGCCGTCTGACCGATCGGCGGGTCCTTCGCCAGACTGATATTCGGCAGAACCAGGGGCCGGCGATTTTCGATCACCCAGCGCGAGCCTCCCCCTTTCCCGGTGCTGCCGCCGCGCATCTGCTCCGCGTCGATGCCGGAAATACCCAGGATTCGAGAAGCGTCGTTGATAACGCGCACGTCGGCGATGTCGACCTTGAAGAATTCGCGCACTTTGTCCGTCAGCTTTTTGATCAGCGTGTCGATGTCGTCGGAGGCGATGTCCTGGTTGAGTTCCTTGAGCAGCGCCTGAATCGCTTCTTTGCGCTTGAGATCGCGGTTGGCCTTTTCCAGCTCCAGCGTCTGCACCTTCGTCTCTGCGTGGAGCTGCGAATTATGGATCGCCATCGCCGCCTGACCGGCAAGCGTCGATAAGAAATCGATCTCCTCCGCCGAGAAGAGATGCTCTTCATGCGTCAGAAAAGACAGGATCCCGAGAGTTTCTCCTTTGACGACGAGCGGCACACCGAGATACGAGACCAGTCCCTGGCGGCGATAGAATTCGCGGTCGAGGATGCGCGGGTCGACTGTGACATCCGAAATGACGATCGGGCTCCTGCTTTCGATCACCGCCTTGACGACCGGCGGCAGCATGTGCGGATCGCGTCCTTTCCACGCCGCTTCGTCGAAGTTCCAGCAAGCCGTCCGCTCCCATGCCCTGGTCTCCGGATTCTTAAGCCACACGAGCGCCGCTGTCCCCGGCCAAAGCAGCCCGATCTTCTCGAGCAGCATTTTGAGCACCGTCTGAAGATCGAGCGTCGAGGTGAGAGCAAGATTCATCTCGCGGAGCGCCGTGCTTTTTTCGAGATGGCGGCGAAGCTCTTCTTCCGCGCGCCGCGCTTCGGCCTCGCGCTGCTCTAGTCCCTCGGCCATCCGGTTGAAGGCCGTGGCGAGCTGCTGCATCTCGCCGCCGACGTTGGGCAGCCGGACGCGCGCGCCGAGATCGCCGCGACCCAGCTTTTCCGATGCCTGTGTCAAATTTTTCACCTGACGAACGATCAGCCAGTTACCGCCCCACCAGGCGCTGATCAGCGCGAGCAGCGAGGCAAAGACGATCCATCTGAGGCTTTGCGCCATGATTTGATCGGCCGCGGCGAAGACCAAATCTTTCGGCACTCCGACGATGACGGTGGCGGCGCCATCGAGCAGGGGGATGAAACCATAGAGCCGCTCGACGCCGTCCATGCCGCGCGCGTCCAACGTCCCCTCGCCGTTTTGCGTCTGGATCGCCTCGCGGAGCGGACCCGAGGGCATCGTCTGGCCGATCCAATTTTCGGCCTCGGGATAGCGCACGAAGACAGTGCCGTTGCGATCGACAAGCGTCACGGTCGTGCCCGACGGCAGATGCGTCTTGGCCGCGACGCCATGCAACCAGGCCAAGTCGATGCCGGCATAGACGACGCCGATGATGTTGCCACTGCGGTCCCGCAGCGGATAGCCGGCATTGATCGTCGCTTTGGCCGTGATGCGCCCGATCTGGTAATCGCCGAGAGCGAAATCCCCTCGCGCGATCGTCCGGCGGAAATAGGTTCGATCGGCGATATTGATGGGACCGGTGGGAAGCGAAAGCGCGCTGCAGATCTGCCAGCCGGCCGTATTGGCGACGGCCAAATTTGAATAGTACGGATATTTCTCGAGCAGCTCCCGGAGAAAGCTGCTGCATGAGGGGTCCCCCGCTTGTACGACGGGTGCATTGGCGAGGGCCGTGAGTAGCTGGCGGGTGCCAGTGATCAAGACCTCTTGATTCGCCGACACCAGCCGCGCCATCCTGAGCGCGTTCTGCTGCGCTTCGAGCGCAATCGAGTTGCGCTGCTGCTCGGCGGCATGAAAGATCACCGCCAGCGCGGGAACCACCGCAAGAAGGACCAGAAATACGAGCCGTATTCGAAGATCGGAGAACCACGTTAGCTTTTTCATTGCTTCACCCAGCTGTCGTTTCTTGGAGGCCATTGATTGGTGCGCTGCTTCGGGTCCGGC
>Ga0075434_100003439_pt1 | contig 14160 bp, 16 predicted proteins | sample RhiMethybrSRZTD3_FD_75298 | JGI IMG/M metagenome (GOLD analysis project Ga0075434, IMG submission 75298) | Populus rhizosphere microbial communities from Tennessee, USA - Rhizosphere MetaG P. TD hybrid SRZTD3 | ecosystem: Host-associated > Plants > Roots > Rhizosphere > Soil | place: USA... | reverse complement strand
CCTCGCGATCGTGGCCGTCGGCCTCTACGGCCTGATGGCCCTGTACGAGGCGGCGCAGCGGAGACGCGCGGGCCTGCCGGCAGCCCCCGTGCTCGTGGTCGTGATCAGGATCGCGCTAGTGGCTGCGATCGCCCTCGTCGCCACGGCGATTCTCAACGGTTCATTCAAGAACCACTGGATATTCGGCGACTACACGAGCGGCATCCCGACGGCCGGCGTCATCCTCCTCGGCCTCGTCATCTTCTTCGCACTCATCACCACGCGGACACGCTTCGGCCGCTACATCTTCGCCGTCGGCGGAAGCGCCGAAGCGAGCCGCCGGGCCGGCATCAATGTGTCGATGATCCGGATCAGCGTCTTCGCGCTTTCAGGCTCACTGGCCGGGATCGCGGGCCTGATCCAGACCGCACGGCTCAACGCCGCGAGCCTCGCGATCAACCCAGGTGAGGTGACCCTGGAGGCGATCTCCGCGGCGGTGATCGGCGGTACGAGCCTCTTCGGGGGGCGCGGCACCGTCTGGTCAGCGCTGCTCGGCGCGCTCGTCATCGGCAGCGTCGCGAACGGACTCGACCTCGTCGGTCAGGGCCCGGACGTGAAGCTGATGGTCGAGGGGGCGATCCTCCTGCTCGCCGTGACGGTCGACGCCGTCGCCCGCCGCGGGCGGGCCGCTGCCGGCCGCGCATGACGGAGACGATCGGCGTGGCCATGCTCGGCTACGCCTTCATGGGGAAGGCCCACTCGCGGGCGCTACTTGCGCTGCAACACCTCGACGTGCCGCTCCGCCCCGAGCTCGTCTCCGTCTCCGGCCGGACGGCGGAGCGGGTGGAGGAGGCGCGAGCCGAGTGGGGATGGCAGGACGCCGTGACGGACTGGCGCGACCAGGTCTCGGACGACCGCGTCGGCGTCTTCGACAACGGCGGGCCGAACGTGGCCCACGCCGAGCCGTCGATCGCCGCCGTGCGGAGCGGCAAGCACGTCATCTGCGAGAAGCCGCTCGGCCTCGGCGCCGCCCAGTCGTACGAGATGTGGCAGGAGGCGGACCGGGCCGGCGTCCACCACATGTGCGGCTTCAACTACCGCTTTGTCCCGGCCGTTCGCCTCGCGCGCGAGCTCCTGGAGGGCGGCGAACTCGGCGACATCGTCCACTTCCGGGCCCGCTACCTGCAGTCATGGGGCTGGGACGCCGACGAGAGCATCTGGCGATTCGATCGCGCGCAGGCGGGAACCGGGGCGATCGGAGACCTCGGTACGCACATCATCGACATCGCCCGCTACCTGGTCGGCGACATCGCATCGGTGTCGGCCCTGGTGAGGACGGTGATCCCGTACCGGCAGGTCGACGACCACTTCGTGGCCACGATCGAGTTTGCGAGCGGCGTTCCGGGAACGCTCGAGGCCTCCCGGCTGGCCCTCGGTCGCATCAACCAGAACACGTTCGAGGTCAACGGGTCGAAGGGCTCGCTGTCGTTCGACGTCGAGCGCATGAACGAGCTCGAGGTGACGACCGGCGGGCGTTGGTTCCGCCGCGTCCTCGTGACGGAGCCCGACCATCCGTTCATGCGGTACTGGTGGCCCCCGGGGCACATTGTCGGCTGGGGCGACACCTTCACGCACGAGCTCGGACACCTGCTCGAGGCGATCGCCGGCGAGCACGGCGTCCCCCCGCACGGCGCCACCTTCGAGGACGGCTACCGCTGCGACGAGGTCGTCGAGGCGATCCTGCGCTCGGCTGAATCTGGCCGCCGGGAATCTGTCACGTATCGCGACCGATGACGCGTCAACTTAAAGCGACGGAGCCGGAGGCGACAGGAGCTTGATAAAGACCAGCCTCGGCATCTGGGCCCTCGGGCCGATGATCACGCGGTTCGTGCCCGGCGGCTACCAGCCCGAGCACGCCGGCGATTCGACGGTCGAGCGCGTACGGCGCGCGGTCGACGGGCTCGGCGACCTCATGGACGGCTACGAGTTCCACTATCCGCAGGAGCTCTCGGAGACGAACGTCGACGAGGTCCGCGGGGCGCTCGGCCGCCACGACGTCTACTGCATCGCGACGGGTCTCCACCTCGATCCGCGCTTCGGCCGCGGCGGGCTCGTCTCCCCGGACGACGCGACGCGCGCCGAGGCGGTGCGACGGACGCTCGCCGCGATCGACTTCGCGGGCGAGCTGGGCGCCCACTTCATCATCTGGCCGGGGATCGAGGGCTACAACTATCCGTTCCAGGCGCCGTACAGGGAGAGCTGGGCGTGGCTCGTGGACGGCATCGGCCAGGCGGCGCAGCGCTGCCGCGAGCGCGGGATCCTCCTCTTCCTCGAGCACAAGAACTCCGAGCCGGCGATGAAGATCCTGATGCGCAACATCGGGATGACGCTGCACGTGATCCACAAGCTGCGCGCGCAGGGCCTCGACAACGTCAAGGTGAACATGGACTGGCAGCACCTGCTGATGAACGGCGAGAGCCTCGGCGAGTACGCGGCGATGCTCGCCGCGGAGGGGCTGCTCGGCCACCAGCACGCGAACTCCGGCTGGGGCACGTTCGACGACGACAACATGGTCGGCGCGACGGCGTTCATGGAGACGCTCGAGCTCGCGCTCGAGCTCCGGCGCGCGGGTTACGGAGAGAACGGCGAGCGGCTCGGCTTCGACCTGTACCCGTACACCGAGGACGCCGTGGCAGCGGTGCGGCGGAGCGTTCTGCACTGGCGGTTCATCGACTCGGTGGCTGCGCGGATCGACGAGGACGCGCTTCGCGAGGCCCAGATGGAGAAGGACGCCGTCCGCGCGTACGAGCTCGTGTACGAGGCGCTCGGAGCATGAAGCTCGAGCACGCGCGACTGATCGTGGAGGCGGTCGTCAAGGCGTCGCCCGGCCCAGTTTCGGTGTTCGTCTGCGACGACCACGGCGAGCTCGTGGCCGCGGCCGTCATGGACGGCGCCCCACGGGACACGTCGCTGAATGCCCAGCGCAAGGCGTACACGGCCGCGAGGAGCGACGCCGTGACGACGCGGGCGCTCGCCGAAAAGGTGCGCGACGACCCGACCGAGCTCGCCAGCTTCGATCCGTTCTTCAGCTTCTTCAAGGGGGGCGTCGCGGTGTTCAAGGGGGGAAAGCGAATCGGTGCCGTCGGCGTCAGCGGGCTCCCCGGCGACGACGACGAGGATCTCGCGCTCCGCGCGATCGACACGGCCGGGCTGGATACCGGGTGACCGCACTGGTCGGCCTCGACGTCGGCACGACCGGCGTCAAGGCGGTCGCCATCTCGCCGGACGGCGACGTGGTCGCGAAGGCCGAGGCGAAGTATCCGCTGTCGATGCCGCATCCGGGCTGGGCCGAGCAGGATCCCGAGGACTGGTGGCGAGGGACGCAGACGGCGCTCGCGGCGCTCGGTGTGGACAACGTCCGCGGGATCGGGCTCTCGGGGCAGATGCACGGACTCGTCGCCCTCGACTCGGAGCTGCGAGTCCTCCGGCCGGCGATCCTGTGGAACGACCAGCGAACAGCCGCCGAGTGCGCGGAGATCGAGCAGCGCCTCGGGCTCCAGCGGCTGATCCGGCTCACCGGCAACCGGGCGCTGCCAGGCTTTACCGCGCCGAAGCTGCTCTGGCTTCGGACCCACGAGCCCGACGTCTACTCGCGCATCGGCCACGTTCTACTCCCCAAGGACTTCGTGCGGCTACGACTGACCGGCGAGCTGGCGACCGACGTCGCGGACGCCTCGGGGACGCTGCTCTTCGACGTTGCGGCCCGTAGCTGGAGCGACGAGATGCTCGGCGCGCTCGACCTGCCGCGGGAGTGGCTGCCGTCGGCGCTCGAGTCGCCGGAGATCTCCGGCGCAACGGCGTCCGGCGTGCCCGTTGCGGCCGGTGCCGGAGATCAGGCCGCGGGCGCGCTCGGGGTCGGCGTCGACCGGCCGGGCCCGCTTTCGGTCGTGCTCGGCACGTCCGGCGTCGTTTTCGCCGCGCTGCCCGGATTCGCTGCGGACCGCGAGGCTCGCATCCATGCGTTCTGCCATGCCGTCCCGGGCGGCTGGCACGCGATGGGAGTGATGCTGTCCGCGGCGGGATCCCTGCGCTGGTTCCGCGATGCGCTCGAGCCGAACATGGAGTACGCGGCCCTGACCGCCGAGGCCGATCTGTGGGAACCGGGAGCGGACGGCGTCACCTTCCTGCCCTACCTCGCCGGCGAGCGGACGCCGCACGCCGATCCGAACGCTCGCGGCGCCTTCGTGGGTTTGTCGCAGCGGCACGGACGCGGCGCGCTCGTGCGCGCGGTTCTCGAAGGCGTGGCGTACGGGCTTCGGGACTCGCTCGCGCTGCTCGAGGAGCTCGGCGTCGAGCCCGAAGCCGGTCGCGCTTCCGGTGGCGGGGCGCGCAGCGAGCTCTGGCTGCGTATCGTCGCCTCCGTCCTCCGGATTCCGCTCGAGCGCACGGCGGTCGAGGAGGGGGCCGCGTACGGGGCGGCGCTCCTCGGCGGCGTCGCGGGGGGCGTCTTCAACGACGTCCACGAGGCCGTGGCGGCGTGCGTTCGGGTTCGCAGCACCGTCGAGCCCGATCCCGCGTGGCAGGAGACGTACGAGCAGGGATACTCCCGCTTCCGCGCTCTCTACCCCGCACTGCGGGCCACGAGGGCCACAGAAGGGGGAGGACCATGAGTGGCTATGCGGTCGCACAGCTCGACGAGATCGACGAGGTGGACTACGGCGGCTCTCCGTGGCGACCCGTTCGGCACCACCTCGGCATCCTGGCCTTTGGAGTCAACGCGTGGGTTGGCCACGGCGCAGGTGATCAGATCACCGGCGACGACGATGAATCGGAGGCAACCCACGAGCGGCTCTACGTCGTGCAGCGAGGACACGCCGTCTTCACGCTCGATGGCGAGCGCTTCGACGCACCAGCCGGCACGCTCGTCTTCGTCTCGCCCGGTACGAAGCGCACAGTTGTCACCAAGGAGGAGGGAACGACGATTATCGTCGTCGGCGCCGCCGCGGGACAGGCGTACGAGCCCGACGGCTGGGAGATCTGGGCCCCTTTTCGATCCCTGTACGAGGCCGGCGAATACGCCGCCGTCGCTGACCGCGGGCGCGAGGTGATCGAGGCCCGGCCCCGATACGCCGATCCGTTGTACAACCTCGCCTGCTGCGAGAGCCTTGCCGGCCGCTCAGCCGACGCGATCGAGCACCTACGGCAGGCAATCGACCAGTCGGAACGGCTTCGGTCGCTCGCTGCCGACGACTCCGACTTCGATCCCATCCGCGGCGAACCCGCGTTCAAGGAACTGGTCGGCGAGGAGGAACGATGACATTCGTAACCGGGCTCGAAGGCAAGGTCGCGCTCATCACAGGAGCAAGTGGAGGGATCGGCGCAGCCGTCGCCCTCGCGCTCGCCGAGCAGGGCGTAAAGCTCGGACTCGCGTCCCGGAGGGGTGAGGACCTAGGGATTGCGGACGCCGTGGCACGGCCATGCGACGTTCGCAGCCCGGCGCAGCTCGACTCGATCGTCGGAGATGTCGTCGACCGGTTCGGAGGCCTCGACATCCTCGTCGCCAATGCAGGCGTCGGGGCATACGGCCCCTTCCTGTTGCTCGACCCCGATCATCTCGACGAGATGATCGACGTCAACGCCAAGGGAACCATCTACGCCGTCCGGGCAGCGCTTCCCCACCTCCTGGCCAGCGGCGAGGCGGACATCGTCACGCTCGCTTCGGAGGCGGGGCGCCGCGGTTTGCCCTACGAGGCCGTCTACTGCGCGTCGAAATTCGCACAGGTCGGATTCACGCGCGCGCTCGACCACGAGCTCCGGGAGCAGGGCGTCCGCTGCACGAACGTCTGCCCGGGCGGGGTCGCAACCGAGTTCGCCATGGGGCGCGGTCGCACGCCCGGCATGCCGGAGCTCGGGGGGATGATGACCGCCGAGGACGTGGCCGAGGTCGTCCTGTTCGTCCTGACGAGACCGCGCAACCACCGCATCCTGGAGACCGCGTTCCGCCCGATCGCGGAGCCGTCGTGGGGCTAGAGCTCCTGTCGCCTTCGGCTCGGTCGCTCTAAGTTGACGCGCATGAATCGCGCAAAGATTAAGTGGGGATTCCTGTCGACGGCGAAGATCAACGACCTCGTCCTGGCCGGCGCGCGCCAGTCGGACCGCGTCGACGTCCTCGCAGTCGCCAGCCGTGACGAGCACCGTGCGCAGGAGTACGCGCGCGCCAAGGGGTTCGAGCGTGCGTACGGCAGCTACGAGGCGCTGCTCGAGGACCCCGATGTCGAGGCCGTCTACATCTCGCTGCCGAACTCGCTCCATGTCGAGTGGTCGATCAAGGCACTCGAGGCGGGCAAGCACGTGCTCTGTGAGAAGCCGCTCGATCGGCGCGCCGAGGCTGTCGAGCGCGCCTACGACGCAGCCGAGCGCGCCGGTCGGATCCTCGTGGAGGCGTTCATGTACCGATTCAACCCGCAGACCGCGAAGCTCAAGGAGCTGGTCGAGGGCGGCGCGGTCGGGACGCCGCTCGTCGTGCGGGCGGCGTTCAGCTTCACGATCACGAATCCGCAGAACGTCCGTCTCGCCGCCGATCTCGACGGTGGGGCCCTGATGGACGTGGGTTGCTACTGCGTGAACGGCTCGCGCCTGATCGCCGGCGAGCCGGAGCGGGTCTTCGGGGAGCAGCTGGTCGGCCAATCGGGCGTCGACGTCCGGTTCGCCGGGACGATGCGCTTCCCGAAAGACGTGATCGCCAACTTCGACTGCGGTTTCGATCTCCCCGTCCGCGACGAGCTGGAGGTGATCGGCTCGGACGGCTCGCTCTTCGTCGACGACCCCTGGCACTGCAGGGCCCCGGGCATCGAGCTGCGGACGGGGAGCAAGACGGAGACCGTCGCCGTCGAGGTCGTCGATTCGTACCGTCTCGAGCTCGAGAACCTCGGTGACGCGATCCACGGCGAGGCGGAGCCGGTGCTCGGGCGGGCGGACGCCGTTGGGCAGGCGCGTGCGATCGAGGCGCTCTACCGCTCAGCCGACGAAGGCCGCGGAGTTCCGCTTTCGTCAACCGAATAGGCCGCCGAGTGCGGCGCCGCCGTTGATCAACAACTGGAGCGGCGCGCGCTCGATCACCTGCCGCAGCAGGCCGGCAGTCAGGGAGCCGACGTCGCCGCGGGCCTGCGCCTGGTCGACCGCGTGGAGCAGCCCGGCCCGCACCGCCCGCTCGATGGTCTTCCGGCTCCAGTGGGTCGGACCGGTGCCGGAAAACGACAGGACGAGCTGCTCGCGGGTCGTTCCGAGCCGGCAGGCGGCGCCGTCGAGGCCGTCGAGGACGATTCGCTGGACGGTCGCGTCGAGGCCGCCGCCCTGGAACGCCGCGCGCTGTGCGCAGGGGTGCTCGGTGGCGACGCTGCCGTAGCTCGCCCCGCCGCGGGCGAGTTCGACCGCGATCAGGATCACGGCGGCGAGCCCGAGCGCCGCGAGCGCGAGAAGGCCCGAGCGGCCGGTCATTCGATCCTCGTGCGGAAGGCCGGTGCGACGAGGCCGGCGAGCACCGCAAACGCCGCCGACAGCAGGAACGACGAGCGAAACGCTCGCGTCAGCGGTGCGCGGACGGCCGCGAGCAGGTCGTCCCGGGCCTGTCGGACCTGCGGGTCGTCGCCCGCGCCGTGCGCGTTGAACGGCGCCGCGAGGTCGGGGATCTGACCCGCCTGTGCCTTCCGGAACGCGCGGTAGAGGTCGAGCGCGATCGGGATCTTCGCCTGTAGCGGGATCCGGGCGTCGAGAACGACACGTGTGGCGCTCGTGGTGGCGTCGTCGCCGGCGCGGTCGAGCGAGCCGGCGAGCAGCGGCGCGACCGCCACCAGCCCGATCACCAACCCGAGGTGCCGGGCGCCGACCGAGAAGGAGGCGCTTCGCTCCAGATCGCCGCGCTCGGCGATCGAAGCGGCGGTCAGCGGTACGAGCGCGAGCCCGAGCCCGACGCCGCTGATGGCGAGGGCCGGGACGGCGTAGGCCGCGCTGCTCGCGGGCAGGAACGCGAGCGCGACGAGACCGGCCGCCAGCAGCAGCGCGCCACCTGCGATCTCGACCGGCCGGCTGAGGAGCCGCGCCAGCGGTCGCGATGCGACGGCGGCGATGGGCAGGGCGCTTACCACGAGTGCGCCCTTCGCCGGGCCGAAGTCCCAGACGGTCACTACCAGCAGCACGGCCAGGAAGAGCGCGCCGACGAGTGCGGCGAACGCGAGCGCGAGTCCGACGCCGGCCGCAACCGAAGGGCGTTCGCGCCCGGGTTGCGCCGGAGGCACCAACCAGGCGCTCCGCTCGCGTGCGGCCACGACGGCGAGCGCTGCGACGGGCGCCTGGACCGCGAAGATCGCCCGCCAGCTGAAGAGCTGCGTGAGGATCCCGCCGACCGCCGGGCCGGCCGCAGCACCGAGTGTCCCGGCGGAGACCCAGACCGAGATCGCGTGGTGGCGCGGGCCCGCGAGCGCCACGAGCAGAGGCAGCGAGGAGACGAGCAGCAGCGCCGCGCCGAGGCCCTGCACGGTGCGACCCGCGATCAGCAGCGCCAGCCCTCCTGCCGCCGCACAGACGATCGAGGCCACGGCGAAGATCAAGAGACCGGCCAGTGCCGACACGGCCGGCCGGACCCGGCCGGCGAGCGGTAGGACGGCGATAGCGCCGACGACGACGGCGAGGTTGTACGCCGTGACCACCCACGAGACGCCCTGAATCGTGGTGTTGAAGTCGCCGTAGAGCTCCGGAAGCGCAAGCACGACGATGGAGGAGTCCGCGAGCGCGAACGCGACCGCTGCAGCGAGCGCCAGCGTGGCGGCCCCAGAGCGCACGTGGCGACCGTACCGCGGCGGCCGCTTCCGCGGCGCGCCTACGACCGCGCGCGGTAGGAGTCGAGCAGGCGCACGCGCGGGCCTACGAGGGACTGCTCGACGACGCGAACCGGCCCGATGCCCGGCGCGAAGACAAGCGCCTCGATACCGGCGTCTGCGACCGGGACGTTCGGGTGAAGCGCGACGAGGACGCAGTCTCGTCGGCTCGTTCCGCGATAGTCGATTGTCGTGGCGTGCCGCGAGGCGATCTCGACGCGGACGCTGCGCCACTCCGAGGTGCCGGCGAGGTCGACGGCGTAGGTCGTCCCGACGCTCGCGCCGAGCCGGAGGAACGGCTCCCACCGGCGGTCACTGCGATCCCACGCCTGCACCCCACCTCGCCACGGCCGCACCCGCAGCGTTGTGGTTCCCGGGAAACCCCGCAGAACGAACGATTTGCCACTCCGGCGAACCGTGATGCGCAGCGGCGCACCCGAATCGACCGCACGCAGCGTCCAGCGATTGCCGTCGGCAAGCGGGAACGGCGCGCGCCGAAGGCCGCTTGCGTCCACCTGGGATGCGAGCAGCACGGCTGCCGAGCAGGCCAGGACGCCGACGACCCAGTAGCGCACTCCGGAAGTCTGCCGCGGCGTTACGAGGCTCGGCGCCGGCGGCGGAAGAAGGGGCGCGGTTCGCTGTCCGCGCGCTCGCCGAGCGTTCGCGCCGACGCACGGACGTCGTCGCCGGTGAGCGTCGCCAGCGCCGGCGGGTCAAGCTCGGGCACCGGCCCCGAATCGCGCGGCGCCAGCCGGAGCGCCTGGGCATTCAGCGACTGCTCGAAGATCGTTCGTGCGAACCGCGCGTTGCCGAAGCCCTCGCCGCGCGTCGCCGACTCGAACACCGTTCGGAGCGCGATCTCGGCGTCGTCGTCGAAGCCGTAGTCCTGGTCCCGCCCGAACTTGTGCGTGATCGCGATCAGCTCGTCGGTCGTGTAGTCGGGGAACGTGATCTCTCGCGCGAAGCGCGAGCGCAGGCCCGGGTTCGAGTCCAGGAAGGCGTTCATCAACCGCGGATACCCCGCCACGATCACGACCAGCCGGTGGCGAAAGTCCTCCATCCGTTTCAGCAGCGTCTCGATCGCCTCCGGCCCGAAGTCCTGGCGAACGTCGTCGCGCGCGAGCGCGTATGCCTCGTCGATGAAGAGCACTCCGTCGAGCGCCCGGCGGATGACGCGGTCGGTCTTCAGCGCGGTCGTGCCGACGTATTGCCCGACGAGGCCCGCGCGGTCGACCTCGACCAGGTGCCCGCGCCGCAGCAGGCCGATCGCCTGGTACATCTGCGCGAGGAGACGCGCGACGGTCGTCTTCCCGGTACCGGGGTTGCCGAGGAAGACGAGATGCTGCGTGGTCGCGGCCTCGGCGAGCCCGTGCTCCTTGCGCTGAGCCTGGACCTGGAGGAACGCGACGAGCGCCGCGACCTGATCCTTCACGTGCCCGAGCCCGATCAGCTCGTCGAGCTCAGCCTGAAGCTCGGTGAGGCTTCTCGCGGTCTCGGGACGCCGGAAGCTCTGCACCTGGTCGGCGATCCAGTCGGCCGTAGGATCGCCTGCCGTCGATTCTCGGAGCCGTTCGCCGAGCATCCGGATCAGATCGAAGGGGCCTTGGGCCACCAGACGAGCCTACCCGCCGAGCGCCGGGATCACTCAGCGGTCGTCGTCGGTTCTCAGGCCGCGTCGAGCTTGACGATGCCGGCGTGCCGCTGGGCGACGAGCGCCTCGACGGTCTCTGCGAGCTCACGCGGACTGAACGGCTTCGCGAGGAAGTCGTCAGCCCCGGCGGCGAACGCCGCCTCCCGGTCGGCCTTGCGCACGGCGCCGGAGAGGACGAGGACCGAGACGTCGCCGGTCGCCGCGTCGGCGCGGAGCCGCTCGAGCGCGTCGATGCCGTCTGACTCAGGCATGCGGATGTCGAGGATCAGGAGATCCGGCAGGGTGCTCCGCACGGCTCCGAGCAGGTGCCGGCCGTCTTCGATCTCGAACAGGCGGTAGTTCCCGCGCGCCAGGCTGGCGCGAATCAGCTCGCGATGCGTGGGGTCGTCTTCGCAGACGAGAATAGCCGCAGTCATTTTTTCCTTTCTCTTCAGCTTTCTGCTGAAGGCCGCACACGCAGTGTAGGACGCTTCGCGCGAAAGGGCAAGCCCTGCCGAGCTCCGAAAAGCATGAAGCCGAGCGACATGCGGGGCGTTCAAGCGCCCCGCACGTCGCTCTTTGGCGGCTGCGGCCCCGCCAGGAGAGGAGAAGATAACTGCAGCTTTGCTGCGAATAACGCTGCCCTTAGGTTATACGCGTCCCCCAAACGGGTGTCAAGTCCCAGCTCACACGCGTCTCAACGTGAGACGGCGAGCAGGCGGTCGGCTGCGCGCGTCAGCGGCTCCGGCATCTGTGTGGCCTCGAGCCCGACGAAGTGCTCCCACGCGTGTTCCGGCTTATGCCGGTGCGCACTGAGCCCGCTCGCACCCTCGAGGTCGGGCTCGAGCACGACGAGCCGGTCGTGCGGCACCGTTCGCGCGATCAGGTCGTTGAGCGCCCGCTCGGCCGGGATCGGCGGCCGGCCGCCCCGGCGCGAATCGCGATCGTGAACGGCGACGAACGGAATCCTGCATAGCTCACAGACCTGGGCGAAAGGAGCGATCCGAGACTTGCCGCCGCAATCGACGATCGTCAGTCCGTCGGCGTCGACGTCGTGGCCGAGCGAGCGGAAGACGAACGGAAAGACGAGCTTCTCCGTCCGTCCCTCGACGAGCAGGGCGCCTCGCGACAGAAAGAGCTCGGCGCGCTCGGCGTCGAAGTCGTTCGCGAGCTCGAAGGCCGCGTCCTGCCAGGGCAGGGGTCCGGGTTGGTGGATCTCCGTTCGCCCGTCGGGCAGCCGGCGGACGAACGCCAGCTCCTCCAGCCGCGTGACACTGAGGAGCGCGGGCGCGTGCGTCGAGTAGATGACCTGGTTGCCGGCGGCGGCGAGCCGGTGCAGAAGGCGGTAGAGGTAGCGCTGGGTCTGGGGTTTGAGATAGAGCTCGGGCTCCTCGATCAGGAAGACGGTTCCGCCGCCGGCCGCAGTGCGGTCCTCGAGGTCGGCGACCAGACCGAGCGCGGCGCCCCCGGGCGACCGGAGCGGACCGACGTCGTGCGTTCTCGCCGCCGCGCGGAAGAAGATGTGTTGCGGCAGGCCGTGCCGGTAGTTGGCCTCCACGCCGGCGCCGTCTCCGGACAGGGCCGCCGCCACCGCCTCGAGCAGCGTCGACTTCCCGGCCGCGGCGTCACCGACAAGTGCGCACACGCTGGACGGCGCGAACTCGAGCGCGCCGAGCGGGCCGAAGCCGCGAATGCGCACGCGCTGCACCAACGAGCCGCCGCTCACGCGGCGCAGCCTCCCACGCCCGCCGGCTGCCCGGAACGGGCTACGCGGCGTGCGTCGGCTGTGAGATCTCCTCGACCAGCAGCGCTGTGGGCGGGCCCGGCGCCTCCACCGCGACGTCGGCCTGTGCCACGATGCCGACCAGGCGGTCGTTCTCGACGACGGGCAGACGCCGCACCTGGTGCTGCGCCATCAGCTGGAGGGCGCTGTCCAGCTCCTGCTCCGGACGCACTGTCACGATCTCCGCGGACGCGACTTCTGCGACCGGCGTCGCCTGCGGGTCCTTGCCCTCGGCCACGAGCCGCAGCGCGATGTCGCGGTCCGTGACCATGCCCACAAGACGACCGTCGTCGACGACCGGGACGGAGCCGACGTCCTGGCTGCGCATTACCCGCGCCGCCTCGGAAACCGGCGTCAGCGGTGCGATCGACCGGGGATCGCGCGTCATCGCCTGGTCGACACGCTTACCGGTCGCGGGGAAGGCCGCCCTGGGCCGGCGGCCTCGAAACAGCAGGTAGCCGGTCACAAGACCGACGAGCGCCGAGATCGGCGCCGCGATCGCTGCGGGCAGCAGCGACGACCGCTGCGGTTGCTTTCCAAAATGGACGCTCATCATCGGGGTTCCCCCTCTGCTCGTTCACTCTGCCCTACCCGGACGGGACACGACCCTAACGTAGGAACGCAGGCGCACGGTCTCGACCGCCGGCGCGGCATCCAGCTGGTACAAGGTCGAGGCGTGGAGGCGAAGGAGGTCGCCGAGGCTTCGGCCCCGAGGGGGCGGCGTCCGCTCGTCCTCCTGCTCCAGGTGACGACGCTCGTGCTGGTGGCCGGCCTGCTGGCCCTGCTCGTCTGGCGACTCGTCGTCCGCGACAACGGCTCCCAGTTCGTGTCGGCGATCGCCGCCGGCAAGCGCCCGCTCGCGCCAGGCTTCACGCTCCCCGTCATCTCGAGCGAGACGCGCTACTGGCCGGCAGGGCTTCATGGAGCTGTCGCGGACGGTGACGTCTCGCTGTCGCAGCTCCGCGGGCATCCAGTCGTGATCAACTTCTGGGCGTCCTGGTGCGGGCCCTGCCGCGACGAGGCGCCGGCGCTCGCCGCCGCGGCGCGCAGGTACGCGAGTCGCGTCGTCTTTCTGGGCATCGACCACGAGGACCTGACCTCGGACGCGCGGCGATTCCTGCGCCGGACGCACGCGCCGTACGTCTCGGTTCGCGACGGCAACGATGACGTCTACACCGCGTACGGGCTGACCGGCACGCCGGAGACGTACTTCCTGGACGCGCGCGGTCGGGCCGTCGCGCACTCCGCGGGGCCCGTCGACCGCGCGACGCTCGTGCTGGGCGTTCGCTCGATCCTCCCCCGGTGAGGCGAGCAGCGCTTCTGGCGGTCGTAGTGGCCGCGCTCGCCGGTTGCGGCGGCTCATCGGCGCCGTCGTACGTGGGAACGAAGCCGCCGGACGGGCTGACGCTGCCTGCGTTCTCGCTGCGCGACTATCGCGGCGGGCGTGTGACGAGCGCCGACCTCGGCGGCAAGGCGGTCGCACTCACGTTTCTCGACTCCGCGTGCAAGGCGTCGTGCCCGGTGATCGCGCGGCAAATGGGACGCGCGTACGCGCAGCTCAGCACGTCCGATCGCGATCGGGTCGGCTTCTACGCGATCACCGTCGACCCGCGCGTGGACTCGCCGGCTCGCGTGCGGACATTCCTGCGACGGCAGGGCGCCGCGGGCGTGGTTGGCTATCTGCTGGGAAGCGTCAGCGAGCTGCGGCCCGTTTGGCGTGCGTTCCACGTGCTCCCGGCGGTGGAAACAGGAAGCGCTTCCATCCACTCGGCGCCGGTTCGCATCTATGCGCCCAGCGGCGCGTGGGTGTCCGAGCTGGATCCGACTGTCGATCTCACCCCGGCGAACCTCGCGCACGACCTCCGGTCGGCGCTGAAGTCGTAACGTCCCGTTAA
>Ga0075434_100003438_pt1 | contig 14160 bp, 8 predicted proteins | sample RhiMethybrSRZTD3_FD_75298 | JGI IMG/M metagenome (GOLD analysis project Ga0075434, IMG submission 75298) | Populus rhizosphere microbial communities from Tennessee, USA - Rhizosphere MetaG P. TD hybrid SRZTD3 | ecosystem: Host-associated > Plants > Roots > Rhizosphere > Soil | place: USA... | reverse complement strand
TGCGGGCGCTGCGCGACCTTCATCTCCAGGGTTTTCCTGGATCCTCCGCGGAGAATTTCGACCTGGATCGTCTCGCCGTCTTTGCGGTGGCGCACCGCGTGCGCGAGCTGTCGCGGCGACTCGATCGCATTTCCATCCACCGCGGTCACGATGTCGCCGACGGCCAGCCCGGCTTTCTCGGCGGGGCCGTCTTTGTCGATGCTTCCCACGAAGACGCCCGCGTCCTCGGGCGCGCCGAAGTGCTTGCGCAGCTCCGGGGTCATGGGGATCGGGCGTACCCCGATGTAGCCTCTGCCGGACATCCACTCGACCTTGCCCGGCCATTCGAAGTCCTGGAAATCGTTCAGGTCGGCGAAGAGCTCGGGATCGAAGTCCCAGTCCCCGTCGACGAACACGCCATCATCGTCGCCGTTCACCACGATTTCCTGCTCGGGCGTCTTCACGACGACTTTCTTCTTCTCCTTGTGCGCCTTGGGTGGAGGCGTCGGATCGTCGCCGGCGGAAACGTGCGATGCGGTCGGAACGACCAGAAGAAGGGCGAGGAGCGCGATCTGGAGACGGGACTTCGTCATGGGTCCTCCCTGTCGAAGAGAGGAGACGCCGGCCGGCCGGGAAGGTTACGGCTTCTTGCGGGCGGGGCGGGGCGTGGCTTCCGGGGCCGGTTTCTCGGGTTTCTCGAGCGCGGCCGTGTCGAGCCTCCAGACGCTGCCGCCGCCCGTCGCGACGAGGAGCCGTCCGGGAGCGGACGGGTCCGAGGTCAGAGAGAGAACGTCAGGATGCGGCGGCTCTCCGCCGATCCGCGCCCACGTGGCGCCGCCATCGGTCGATCGAAAGACGCCCTTCTTCCAGACGGCCGCGTCGATCGCGCTTCCGTCGTGGTCGATTCGAAGGAACTGCACGCTGACCCGTCCGAGCTTCCCGGCCGGCGCCCAGGTCGCGCCACCATCCCGGCTCTTGAAAACGCCTTCGCCCTCGGTGCCGGCGTAGATTGCCTTCGACGCCGGGTCCACGGCGATGCACTGGACGCGGGTCTCCAGGAGTCCCACGCTTCCGACTCCCGACTTCGACCAGGTCTTCGCGCCGTCGGTCGTCTTGAAGAGTCCGGCGTACGTGCTCGCGAAGAGGGTACCGGCCGAGCCGGGAACTGAGGCGAAACCGAAGAGACCGTTGAGGGTGCCTCCTCGCTCGAGCTCGGTGGGCATCTCGGTCCAGGACTTGCCGCCGTCGGTGGACTTGTAGATCGAGTCGGCGTCGCGGCCGTAGATGACGGCGGAGTCGGCCCCGTCGAACACGATCGCCTGCACGCCACCCGAGGCGACGATGCCCTTGTGGGCGAGAGTCCAGTTCTCGCCGCCGTCTTCGCTCCGGTAGATCCCCTCGTCGGTGCCCGCGAGCAGGATCTTCGGTGCGCCGGGAGTGATCGCGATCGATCGCACGTCTGTCGTCTCCATGCCTTCGCCCTTGCGGGTCCAGGTCTTCCCGCCGTCGGTCGTCTTCGTCACGTTTCCCTGCACGGAGCCGAGATAGATCGTTCCGGGAGCGGACGCGTCCACGGTCAGCGCGTTGACGCCGACCGCGCGGAGTCCGCCCGAAGCCGGCAGCCAGTTCCGCCCTCCGTCGGTGGTCTTCAGAACGCCGTCGCGGTTGGTACCAGCGTACATCGTCGCCGGCGCTTCGAGCGCGAGCGCGCTGAAGTTGATCCAGTTGAATCCCTTCGCCACGTCGGTCCATTTGCGGCCGCCGTCCTCGGTCTTGATGACGCGGTTGGGAATGGCGACCCAGAACGTGAACGGGTCCTTGGCGTCGAACGCAAACGCCGAGGCTCCCTCGTGTGTCCAGCTTCCGGGCTGCGCCTCCGACCACTTTTCTCCGGAATCGTCACTCTGGAAGAACTCGGAGCTCGTGCCGGCGAAGATCGTCGAGGGACGCGACGGCTGGATGGCCAGCACCCGGACGTGCTCGCGCTCGATGCCCGTGTTCGACGGACCCCAATTCAAGCCCCCGTCGGTCGACTTGAAGACGCCGTCGCCGCCGAGGCCGGCGTAGAGCGTCGTCGGCGTCTTCGGGTCGAGGGCGAGGGCGAAGATGCGGTGATTGTGGGGGAAGCCCGCGGTCGAGCGCTTCCAGGTCGCGCCGCCGTCCGTGGTTCGATGGACGCCGTCGAGCGGCCCCGTGTCTCCGGCGACGAAGACGGTGCCCTTCGGGTCGATCGCGATCGCCGTCCACGACTGGCGGTCGGCGTCGAGCACGCGCTTGAAGGTCGCGCCCGAGTCGGCGCTTCGGAAGACGCCGTGGGAATCGGTGGCCGCCCAGACCGTCGACGGCCGCGACGGATCGAGGGCCACGGCGGTGACGACCGCGTCGCGCGGAACGCCGGACAGCGGCTTCCAGTTGGCCGCGCCGTCGGTCGTCTTGAACAGACCGCCTCCCGAGGTTCCCGCGTAGAGCGTGCCGGGCGCCGAAGGATCCCGCACGATCACGTCGACCTGTCCGGCCTCCGGACCGATCGGGCTCCATGCGTCGGCGCCGCGCACCGGCGGCGCGGACGGCGCGAGAGCGAGCGCCAGCCAGAGCGCGGCGTGCGCGAATGAGCGTCGCGTCATCGTGTCCTCCTCGGAACCGGTGCGCGCAGTGTAACCGACTCGACCGCCTGATAGCCTCTGCGCCGAATGCGCCGCGGCCGGCTCGTCGCGCTCCTCGCCTTCGCTCTGACCTCTCCCGCTTTGGCGCAGGGGCCTGCCGCCGACTGGCGCACGCTCTCGACGGCGCACTTCCGGGTCGCGTTCCCGGGCGAGTTCGAGGCGTTCGCGAGGCACGCCGCCGAGTCGCTGGAAGCCGCGTATCCACGGGTGGTGGAGCTCGTCGGCGGATCGCCGCCGCTTCCCGTCGACGTCGTCGTGCGAGATCCCCGTGGCGCCGCGAACGGCGCGGCGATCCCGTGGCTCGATCGGCCCCAGATCGTCCTCTGGGCATATCCACCGGACACGGATTCCGACACCGCACGCTTCTCGGACTGGATCGACCTTCTCTCGGTGCACGAGCTCGCGCACGTCGTCCACCTCGCCCGGCCGGGCGAGGGCCCGCTCTCATTCCTCGCGCGCGCATCGCCGGCGCCGCTCGGGCCGCTCGCGTTCGGCTGTCCGCGCTGGGTCTACGAGGGATACGCGACGCTCATCGAAGGTGAGCTGACGGGATCGGGCCGACCGGGGTCGGTGTATCAGGAGATGGTCCTGCGGCGGCTCGCGATCGAGGACAAGCTCCCCGCGTACGGAAAGCTCTCCTCGACGCGTGGCTGGCTTTCCGGATCGTTCGCGTATCTGCTCGGCTCGGCGTACATCGAGTGGCTGGGTGCGCGCGGGGGAGCCGGCCGCCTTCGCGGGCTCTGGCACGCGCTCGAGGGCTGGCGAAACTTCGACAGCGCGTTTCGCTCGGTCTGGGAAGAATCGCCGCAGGAGCTGTACGAGTCGTTCCGTCAGGACGTGAAGGCGCGCTCCCTCGAGCAGGCGGAACGACTCGAAAAAGAAGGGCTCGTCGAAGGCGAGCTATGGCGTCGTCTCGAGGGCGGGACGGCGTCGCCGTCGGTGAGTCCGGACGGCACCCGGCTTCTCGCGCGTCGCGACTCGAGTCCGCGGTCGAGCTTCATCGCCGTCTGGGAACTCGCCGAGGGTTCAGTCGAGGCGCCTCCACGCTGGACGCTGCGTCGCGCGAACGGCTACTCGGCGTCCGACCCGAGGTGGATGCCGGACGGAAGAGAGGTGCTCTTCGCACGGAGGGCGCCCGATGCCGAAGGAGTCCTGATCTGGGACCTGTACTTGTGGAACCCGAGCGCCGGAGCGGTGCGGCGAGTCACGAGCGGCGCGGACGTCGCCGACGCGGACCCTTCTCCCGACGGACGGAGCGCCGTCGCCGTGCGGAACCGGTTCGGTATCTCTTCGCTCGTCCGCGTCGATTTCGCGACGGGAGCCGTTACGCCGCTCCCCGCGTCGGCGGGCTCGGCAGAGGAGTGGCTGGTCTGGAGTCACCCGCGCTTTTCGCCGGACGGCCGGGAGATCGCGGTGCTCGTGCACCGGGGGAGCGGCTGGCGCCTGGCGCGGCTGTCGGCCGAGGGCGGTGCGGCGGCCGAGCTGCCGCTTCCCGGCGAAGCGGTCGCGGAGCCGGCGTGGAGCCCGGACGGATCGCGAATCTGGATTGCAGCCGACGGATCCGGGATCTGGAACCTGTACGGAGTCTCGGTTGCCGGTGGGGAAACGCAGGCGCGGACGCGCGTCACCGGCGGCGCGTTCTCACCGGCGCCTGCGCCGGACGGCCGCTCGCTGTACTTCCTCGACTTCACGGCGAAGGGAATCGACGTCCGACGGCTGGGTCTGGAGACGACGGCCCCCCTCATCCTGCCCTTCTCCCCTGAGAAATCCCCTCTTCCCGCACCGGGGCGAGAGGGCAAGGGAGAGGTGCGCCCCTACTCTCCCTGGCGCACGATGACCTTCCGCCCGCTCATCGGCTTCTCCGTGAGCCCCTCGGGCAACTCGGCGCAGCTCGGAGTCGAAGGCGCCGACGTCGTCGGACGACTGCACTGGCTTGCCGCAGGCTCGGTCGGCGACGCCGCCGGCCCGCGCGGCGGCGCTCTCGCCGCTGCGTGGCGTGGTTCGCTCCTCGAAATCTCCGCCGATCTCTTCTCGGCGATCGAGAAGCCCGGCCGCCAGAGCTTCGTCGCCCGACCTCAGCTCGACGAGGAACGCGCCGGCGGCTATCTCGGTTTCTCCTGGGGACGTCCGTTCACGTGGGGCGCCGTGCGCGCCGAGCTGGGGGGCGGCGGAACACGCGTCGATGCGTTCGCCCCGGCCGACCGGTTCTGGCGTTCGCTCACATCGACGGCCGGGCGTGTCGCGTTTCGCCGGACGCGCGACGGCTGGGGTTTCGGCGCCGACGCCGAGACGCAGGGCTCTGCCGGAACGACCGACGAGCATTTCTGGAGTCAGGGTTTCGTTGGCGCCCGCGTGTCCGGATTGACTCCCTTCGCGAGCCTCTCGGCAGGAGCGCGAACCGGAGGAACCACGGGCGAGCCGACCATCTTCGATCTCTTCTCGATCGGGGGAGTCCCTTCGACGATCCTTCCGCCCGGCCTCGACCGCAATCGCATCGCGAGCCCCGCGCTCCCGGCGGCGGTCCAGCTCGGCGAGAGATTCGAATCTTTTCGCGCGGAGCTGGAAGGAGAGGAGGTGCCCGTCGCCGTCTACGGCGAGTGGCTCCGCGCGTGGAGCGGCCCCGTGCGTCCTCCTGCGATTCGCATCGCGGGGGCCGAAGCGCGCCTCGAGCGTCTGATCCCGTCCGAGGCGGATCGCCGCGTCACCTTTCGCGCCGGTGTGGCCTACGTCTCGAGCGATGCGCCGCGCATTCGGTCGACCCGCGGCTACGCGTTCCTGATCTATCGCCCGTAACCCGCGCCGGTTCTAGTCCTGGTAGTACTGCCGGCCGTACACGTAGCCCTTGCGGCCGACGAGCTCGATGTCGATCGTGTGGTCGCCCCGCGTGCCGCGAGGCTTGACGATCACCAGGATGTAACGGCCCGAGATCGTCCGCCGGACGAGCTCCATGGCGAGAGACGGGAAGACGTTCGTCTTCTCGTAGCGGCCTCCGGTCAGCTGCGAGACTTGCTTCAGAGCGTCCTCGAGCGTGTGGTAATCCGCGTCGGCGACGTCCAGGGTGAAGAGGTTGATCCGCGCGCGCGCGAGCGCGTAGATCATGTCGTTGTACGCCTGGCTCTCCGAGGCCACTGGGCCCGTCACGCCGCCGACGGTCGAGCCGAGCCCCCAGCCGAAGAACACCATCGACTTGCCCCCCGGGATCGGCTCGAGAGATCGCGCGAGGACCTCGATCGCGCGATCTGGAACCGCGGCCTTTTTCGCGGCGGCGCGGTCGAGATAGCGCGCGATCGACGGACGGCCGGACATGTCCGGCTCGGGCGGGGCGGACGTGCGGATCGAGGACTCGATGGCCCTCGCGATCTTTTCGCGGTCGTCGGTGAAGTCCTGGCGCAGCTTCAACTGCGAGTCGAAGGACGCGACCGCGACGCGGTCCGTCGGCAGGAGGGTGTCGAGGAAGCGTTTCGCCTGCTGTGCCATGCGCAGCAGACCGTGCAGGCGCGTGGTCTGACTGCCGTCGTGCTGGAAGAACATCACGATGAGGCGGCCGGGCGGCGTGTCCTGTCGGAAGCGCTCGGCTTCTTCCGTCTCAATCCCCACCAGTGCGGAGGCGTCGTTCTCGGGCTTGTCGGCGGGAAGCCATTCGACGTCCTCGAGGATCACGGATCTTCCGTCGATCTTGACGCGGAAGTCCTGCGGAGTCAGTCCCGGGATCGGATTGCCGTCGGGCCCGATGACGTGCGCGTCGATGACGACGCGCTCGACGACGACCTCTTCCTGTACAGCGCCCTGGCGATCCGCGGGCTTCTCCTGTCCCGCCGCCGCGCCGGCCACGCCGGCGACGACCAGAGCAGCCGCCGAGACTCTCACGCGCCTAGGCTAGCGCAGGACGGGCTCGTCCCGGTTCTTGACGCTTTCGTCCCGGCGTCTCGCTTCGGCTCGGTAGTATCGTTCCTGCGCAACCATGCCCCTGTCGGCCGGCACGCGTCTGGGCCCCTACGAGATCCTGGCGAGCCTCGGGGCCGGCGGGATGGGCGAGGTCTATCGGGCTCGCGACTCGCGGCTCGGGCGCGACGTCGCGATCAAGGTTCTACCCGCGGACGTCGCCTCACACCCCGAACGGGTCAAGCGATTCGAGAAAGAGGCGCGCGCCGCGTCGGCCTTGAATCATCCAAACCTCGTCACCGTCCACGACATAGGCAATTCCGACGGCGTCGAGTACATCGCCATGGAGCTCGTCGAGGGTCGGACGCTACGGGAGATGCTGGCCGACGGGCCGCTCGCGCCGCGGACATTCCTCTCCGTCGGCGCACAAGTCGCCGACGGGCTCGCGCGCGCTCACGCCGCCGGGATCGTGCACCGCGATCTGAAGCCCGAGAACGTCATGGTCACGCGCGACGGCTTCGCCAAGATCCTCGATTTCGGGCTCGCGAAGCTGGTTGAGGTGGAGGGGCCCGGCCATACGACGAAAGCGCCGACCGTTTCCGGAGCGACCGAGCCCGGCGTCGTCATGGGAACGATCGCATACATGTCCCCGGAGCAGGCGCTGGCGAGGCCGGTCGATTTTCGATCCGACCAGTTCTCGCTGGGCTCGATTCTTTACGAGATGGCGGCCGGGCGGCGCGCCTTCTCGCGCGACAGCGCGCCGGAGACGATGACCGCGATCATCCGGACCGAGCCCGAGCCCCTCGCGAGCCTCGCGCCGCTCACGCCGGCGCCGCTGCGCTGGATCGTCGAACGTTGCCTCGCGAAGAGCCCCGAGGACCGTTACGCCTCGACGCGGGACCTCGCCCGCGATCTCGCGACTCTCCGCGACCGCCTCTCCGAGACGAGCTCCGGTACGTCGGCCGCGGGAGTCGCGGCTCCCGCGCCGACCCCGATACATCGGCCGATGCGCGCGATTCCCTGGGCCCTCGCGGGCCTACTCGCCGCAGGGCTCGCATGGTTGCTTCTTGCGGGCTCACGGTCGAAGGCGGCCGCGCCCGCGCCGATGCGCTTGTCGGTGACGCTGCCGCCCGGTGTGGTGTTGAGTCAGAGCGATATCGAGTCCCACTCTTCGATCTCGCCCGACGGACGCTGGCTGGTGTTCGTCGGGTCCTCCGGCGAGAAAGAGCAGCTCTACTTACGCGCCATCGATTCGATGGTGTCGCACCCGCTTGCCGGAACAGAGGGAGCCATTTCGCCCTTCTGGTCGCCGGACAGCCGCAACATCGGTTTCTTCGCGGACGGCAAGATCCAGAGGATTCCCGTGGCCGGCGGACCTCCGCAGCTCATCTGCGATGGGGGCATCGAAGCCTTGCCGAACTGGGGGCCTTCCGGCCAGATTCTGTTTATTCAGCTGGGGCCGAGTGCGGGTCTCTGGGCCGTCGACGCCGCCGGCGGCGAGCCGCGGCGGATTCGGGGGCTCGACGCGCGGAACGAGAGTGCGCTGCTCTGGCCGCGCTTTCTGGCCGACGGAAGGCACTTCCTGTTCATGAGCATCGACCCGTCGGGGGAGCGCGGAGGGTTTCCGCTGCTGCTGGAATCGCTCGACGAGAAGGAGGCGACCACCGTCGGTCGAGTTTCGTCGCGGTTTGAGATCGCCTCCGGCCACCTGCTCGTCGTTCGCGAGGGAGTGCTCCTGGCACAACCGTTCGACAGGCAGCGACTGACGGGCGAGCCGACGGCGCTGGCCGAGCACGTCTACCAGTTCAACGGGCCGCTGATGGCCGGTTTCTCGGCGTCGCAGACGGGCACCATCGCCTACGAGCTCGCCACGCGGCCGAGCCGCGTTTCGTGGCTCGATCGTCACGGCGCGGTGCTCGAGACTCTGCCGGTGACCGGCGCGGTCCTGTCCCTGAGGCTCTCGCCGGATGGCCGGCGCGTGGCGATGGCGATCGACGACGAGAAGAAAGGCTCGTCCGACATCTGGAGCTACGACTTCGAGCGGCACCTCCCGGCTCGCGTCACCTTGGATCCCCGCGACGAGAAGAACCCGGTCTGGTCGGTCGATGGCCGGACGATCTACTTCCGCTGCGACTGGCGCGGCCCACCCGACGTCTATCGCGTCACCGTGGGCGCGCCGGAAACCGCGGCCCCGGTTGTCGTACGCCCCGGGGTCCAGCTTCCGGAAGACGTTTCACCGGACGGCCGGTCTCTCATCTTCACCGAGTTTGTCCGCCGTACCAACGGCGACCTGTGGCTGTTTCCTCTGGCGGGGGGAGGAGAGGCCGTGGCGCTGACCCAGACGCCTTTCGATGAGAAGGGCGCGCGCTTCTCGCCCGACGGGCGCTGGCTGGCGTACTACTCCAACGAGTCCGGGAACCGCGAGGTCTACCTGCGTCCCGTGGCCGAGACGGGCGAGAGGGTCCGCGTCTCATCGGGCGGTGGCACGATGCCGCGCTGGCGCCATGACGGCAAGGAGCTCTTTTATCTCGCCCCGGACAAGGCGGTGATGTCGGTCCCGCTCGGCTCCGGCGGCCGTCCGCAGCCCGGCGTGGCGACAGCTCTCTTCCGGGTCGACGGCATCGTGCGCGACTTCGACACAGCGGCCGACGGCCAGCGCTTTCTGCTGGACATCGCCGAACCCGATCCGGCGCCCATTCTGGTCCTCGCGAACTGGCCCTCGCTGCTCGCCAGGTAGATCGGCTACCGCGCGTCCTTGTAGACCTTCCCGTCCTTCATCACGAACGAGACATTTTCGAGGACGCGGACGTCGGAGAGCGGGTCTCCCTTGACGGCGATCAAGTCCGCGCGCTTGCCGGGCTCGAGCGAGCCCGCGTCGTTTCCGCGGCCGATCAGCTCGGATGCCGAGACCGTCGCGGAACGGATGGCTTCCATCGGCGTCTGGCCGTACTTGACCTGCCACGCGAACTGCCGCGCGTTCAACCCATGCGGAAAGTTGCTGACATCGGTGCCGAACGCGATCTTCACTCCCACCTGTGCGGCCTTCCGGAACGCCTGACGCTGGATCTCGTCGGCTTCGGGCTGCTTCTCGGCGAAGTCGCTCGGGTATCCGGCCTGCGCGCCCTGCCGGATCCACTCGGCGTCGTAGATGTCAGCGACGAGGTAGGTGCCGTGCTCCTTCATCAGGCGAATGCCTTCGTCGTCGAGATACGTGCCGTGCTCGATCGAGGCGACGCCGGCCTTCACCGCGAGCTTGATGCCCTCGGCCGAGTGGGCGTGCGCCGCGACCTTGAGTCCCTTGTGCGTCGCTTCCTCCACGGCAGCCCGGATCTCGTCGTACGTGTACTCGACCGCGTGAGGATTGGAGCCGTGCGTGAGGAATGCTCCCGTCGCGAGGATCTTGATCACGTCGACATCGTGCTCGGCGATCGCGCGAACTCGCTGGCGGACCTGGTCCACGCCGTCCGCGATTCCGAACTTGAGGTCCCATGGCAGCCCGATGTCGGGAGCGAGTCCCGTGGACATCGTTCCGCCGCCTCCGGTGATCGTCAGGTATGCGCCGGCGACGAACATGCGCGGCCCGGGAAAGTCACCGCGGGCGATGGCGTCCCGCATCGCGACGTCGATGAAGGCGCGATACGTGCCGACGTCGCGCACGGTGGTGAAGCCCGCCTCGAGCGTCGCGCGGGCGTTGGGGACGGACTCGAAGGCGCGGTCCGCGGCGGTCTTCTTGACGTCGGACAGCGGATCTTTGTCGTGGACGTAGTCCCCGACGAGGTGTGTGTGGCAGTCCATGAGGCCGGGCAGAACGGTCAGCGCGGAAAGATCGATGACCTGCGCGCCCGCCGGCACGGCGATCGAGGGACCGACCGCCTTGATCCGCCCGTTCTCGATCACGATGACGGTGCCGCTCGAAACCGAGCCCGACTTCGGATCGATGAGGCGACCGGCCTTGACCGCGACGAGCGTCGGCGGCTCGGCGGCGGAGAGCGCGGCCGCGGCGCAGAGCAGCGAGATGGCGAGGAGAGCGGGTTTCATTGCGTCCTTTCGCGAAGAAGAAGCGGCGATTCTACGGCCGCCCGACATGACCGCAGGTCTCCCTGGGGTAGAGTCCCAGCCCGATGGCGCAGGAAGGGCAGCCCTTCTCGACGGCGTACCCGACGCTGGCGTCGCTGAAGGCCCTGGCCGAAATCTGGAACGCGTCGCCCTCGATGAACCACTTCGGCGCGAAGCTCGACTTCGAGCGCGTGGACCGCGTGCGGGCGGTCATCGATCCCGTCCGGGACATTCACCGCGGCGGACTCGGCACGGATGCCGTCAACGGCGTGGTGCTCGCGGGCCTCTTCGACCTCGTTATCGGAACGGTCGGCTGGCTGACGCGTCCCGACATGCGGTCCGCGACCGTGACGCTCGCGATGTCCTTCTTCCGCCCGACGCGCGGCGATCGCGTCGTCGCCGAGGCGCGTCTGGTCCGCGCCGGCATCAACCTCGTCTTCGCGGCGGCGGAGATCTTCGACGGGGATGGGAAAGCCACGGCTCGATGCGAGGGCACCTGCGCGATCGCCCTCGGCAAGTCCGACAGCCAGGAGATCTACGAACGCATGCGCGGCGGGGGAGTGGCCCCTTAGTTTCTAGGGCGCTGGAGGTTCGAGAAGCTTCGCCGCCTCGCGAACCTGCGCCGCCGCCCTGTCGATCGCCGCCGCTGTTTCCGCCGCGGCTGGGTTGACGTCGCTCCAGCGCTTCTGCTCGAGAGCCTCGCGTACGGCCGGGAGCGTCTTGACTCCGTAGCCCGTGTACGCGCCGGGCGCGTAGACGAGGTGCTTGTACCAGGGACGGCCGGGCAAGCCTTTGTCCGATGTCAGACTACGTTCGAAGTCCCGGAGAACGGCGTTGAGTGCCTTGCGGCGCTCGGGGTCGATCGGCGTCGCGCGGGCGGCGAACGCCGCGTCGAACGCCCGCGAATACACACCCGCCGCCGCCGTCAGCGCGTCGGAGGCATTCTGGAGGGGCGAGAAGTCGAAATGAGGCACCGGAGGCTCGCGCCGGGGCGCCACGAACGGCTTCTTCGGATCCGCGACGGCCCACGGGAGGTTCTCATCGAGCTGGCGGTTGGTCTCCTCGGTCTCGCGGCGCTTCGTGTCGGCGATCTCGCCGACTTCCTTCACGTAGCGCGCGATCGCCTCGGCCGCGGCGGAGAAGTCGAGCGGCAGGATGTCGGCGTTGGCCAGGCGCAGCGTGACCGTGCCCGCGCTCTGCGCCAGGGCGCGCGCGTACGCGAAGTCCGTGTCCGAAAACCGCGTGTACCAGGTGAAATCGTCGTAGATCGAGTGGTAGATGCCGCCGTCGCTCTCTCCGGCGAAGCCGAGGTTCAGCGCCGCCATGCCGATGTGCTGGAGAAACGGCGTGAAGTCGGAGCCCGATCCCAGCGCCTCGATGCGCAGCAGCGCGGCCCGTTCGCGGGCTTTCTGTCGATCCTCCGGCTTTTCGGCATCGGCGATCTGCTTGAGCTTCGCGCGCGAGAAGACACTGATCTTCTTCTCGGGGTCCTCGACTTCCGTAACCGACGCGCTCACCAGCGGTTCCAGCGTGTGCGACCCGCCGGCATTGAAGAAACCGCGGTCGTTGCCGTCGGTGTTGATGTAGGCGACCGCCTTCGCCTTGAGCTCGTCGGCATGCGTCTCGGCCCACTCGGTGGATCCGAGGAGGCCCTGCTCCTCGCCGTCCCAGGCGCAGAGCACGATCGTGCGCTTCGGGCGCCAGCCCTTCTCGAGCAGGACGCCGTAAGCACGCGCCTCCTCGAGCATCGCGACGAGGCCCGAGATCGGATCCTCGGCCCCGTTGACCCATGCGTCGTGGTGGTTTCCGCGGACGATCCACTCGTCCGGCCACAGTGCGCCCGGGATCATGGCGACGACGTCGTTGGCCGGTACGAGCTTCCAGTCGAAGACGAGCTTGACGTGGACCTTCGCGGGACCGGGTCCCACCCGGTATGTGATCGGCAACGCACCGCGCCAGCTCTCCGGAGCGACGGGGCCTTCCAGGGCCGCGAGGAGCGGCTTCGCGTCCCCGTAGGAGATCGGGAGCACCGGGATCTTCGTGATGGTCTTCGCCTCGGAGCGCTCGAGGCGGCGGGCGTCCTTGGTGGCGCCCACTCCGGGAGTCAGCGGATCTCCCGAATACACGGGCATGTCCGCGACGCTTCCGCGCTGCACGCCCTGCTCGGGGCGGAACGGGCCCTTTGGATACGTCTCGCCTTCGAAGTAGCCGTCGTCCTTCGGGTCCGAGTAGATGATGCAGCCGACCGCTCCCTTCTCGGCCGCGACCTTGGGCTTGATCCCCCGCCAACCGCCGCCGTAGCGGGCGATGACGATCTTTCCCTTCACGTCGACGCCGAGCCGCTCCAGCCGCTCGTAGTCGTCGGGCACGCCGTAGTTGACGTAGACGAGCGGGGCGGTGACGTCGCCGTCGATCGAGTACGCGTTGTACGTCGGAAGCTGCAGAGCGGTCTGGCTCGAGGTGGGATCCTCGCGAAGGACCGTCTCGGCGAGCGCCGCCCGAAACTTCACCGGTTCCACGAGCTCGACGACGCGCTCCTTCGGAGTCGGAAACAGCACGTCGAACGTTTCGATGCGCGCGTCCAGGCCGTACTGCTTGAAGCGCGAACGAATCCACTCGGCGTTGTCGCGTCCCTTCGCGGAGCCGAGGTGGTGCGGCGCGGCCGAGAGGACGCGCATGGACTCGCGAGCAACGGTCGGATCCGGAATCGCGCGGAACTCGCGCTCCACTCTCTGCTGCTCGATCGCCGCATCGGGAAAAAACCCGCGCGGAGGCGGCTGAGGCGCGGCAGGCGCGGCCGCGACGAGAGGGAGCGCGGGAACGAGTCTCGCGAGTTTGCGCATTCGGAATTCCTTTCGACGGCGCGCAAGCATAAATCGATTGCCGCGGGGTCGCGCGGCGAGTAGAATGAACGCGTTGAAACCCGGGACGGGGACGTCAATCCCCGCTCCGGACGCTGCGGAGGTCCGATTGGCGCTCGACCTCGCTTCCAACGCAGCTTCGCGGCGGCCGGCTCGGTCCGCCGTGCTTCCCGCTCTGGACCGGTGCGCATGAAGCTCGTCTGGTCGCAACCCACCCGTCAGTCCGACGACCGGCCCCGAAGCCTCCTTCTGATCTCGGTCCTGTGCCTGTTTCTGGGAGGCGTGGTGGTCGGGGCGGGAGGACGGGACCTGGCCGAGGCGCCGCGTCCGGTGCGCGCCGCCTTCGCGAGCCTGCTTTCGACCGGCGCGGTTCTTTTCGTCCTCTCGCTCGCCATGATGGCCGTGCGGCGAAGCCGGAAGCCCGGCCGGGCGCGGCTCAAGATCGCGCCCGCGGACAGCACGCCGGACGGAAACGACACCGAACGGCAGTTCGGACAGGAGGAACGACGGTGAAATACGACAACGTTGTCCCTTTTGACCCCTCGCACCGGGGAAACATGGCGCGCCGCGGCGCGCCGGACAAGAATTCCCGGCGTTCCCCGCAAGACGAAGCGATCGTGATGGACTGCCCGACGTGCGCGTGCGAGCTGCGCCTCGAGGCCGAGTGGCTCGAGGGGCTGACCGAGGTGCTCTGCGGGCGTTGCGAGACCGAAATCGGC
>Ga0075434_100003433_pt1 | contig 14170 bp, 8 predicted proteins | sample RhiMethybrSRZTD3_FD_75298 | JGI IMG/M metagenome (GOLD analysis project Ga0075434, IMG submission 75298) | Populus rhizosphere microbial communities from Tennessee, USA - Rhizosphere MetaG P. TD hybrid SRZTD3 | ecosystem: Host-associated > Plants > Roots > Rhizosphere > Soil | place: USA... | reverse complement strand
TGTTCCACACCGATGCGGGCCGAGCGGTGCGTGGGGGCGGCGGCATCCTGCCCGACATCTTCTCCCCGCCGGACACCTTCACGACCGCCGAGCGAGGCTTCATGCGGAGCCTCGGCAACAACGTGCCCGCGTTCCGGGACGTGCTGACCGCCTACTCGCTCGAGCTCAAGTCACGCCACGCCGTGGCGCCGGAGGGTTTCGTCGTCACCCAAGCCATGGTGGACGAGATTCTGGCCCGGCTGCGGCAGCGTTCGGTGGTCGTGCCCGATAGTGTGATGCCGGGGGCCCGCAGCTTGATCGCGGACGAGCTGGGATACGAGACCGTCCGCTATTCCTTCGGTCGCGGTGCCGAGGTCCGTCGCCGCATGCACGAAGACCATCAGGTTCAGGAGGCCCTCGGACTCGCGCGCCGAGCCCGTTCGCCTCAGGATCTGATTTCCCTCGGCACGAGCGTACCGCCCCGCAGTCCGTGACTCAGCCGCCGGGACCCGCCCCAAAGCCATCCTTGGGGGTGATCGGTCCCGGTCGTGCGGGAACCGGCCTCGCGCTCGCCTGGGCGCGAGCCGGTTACCCGGTGCAGCTCCACGGGCGGCGGCTCAAGGTTATGCCGGTGCCGCTCACCCTGACCGTCGGCGCGGCTGACGCCCCACCGCCGTGGCTCGACCAGGTCGCCGTGGTCATTCTGGCAGTCCCCGACGACGCGATTTTGTCACTCGCCCAGATCCTCGCGGACTCCGGGGGAATCCAGGCCGCACACGTGGTGCTCCATCTATCCGGCTCGCGCAGCCACGAGGCGCTCCGGGCGCTGGCGCCGAGCGGAGCCGCACTCGGGTCGTTGCACCCGCTACAGACCCTGGTCGAGCCGGATCGCGCACCCTTGCACTTGCGCGGCGCGTGGGCGGCGGTCGAGGGGATGCCGCGCGCGGTCGAGACGGCGGAACGGCTCGCGCGGGCGGTCGGGCTCCGGCCGTTCCGGCTGCGGCCCGAGGACAAGGTGCTCTATCACGCGGGCGCCGTCTTCGCCTCGAACTACTTCGTCGTGGTGGAAGCGATCGCGTCGCAGCTGTTGCAACAGGCGGGACTATCCGAGGCCGACGCCTGGGCGGCGCTGCGGCCGCTGGTGCGCGGCACGCTCGACAATCTGGTACGCGAGGGACCGCTCAAGGCCTTGACCGGCCCCGTGCTGCGCGGGGACGCGGAGACGCTGACGCGGCACCTGGGCGCGCTGTCCGGCGACGTTGCGGGGGGGGATCTCTATCGGGGTCTCGCGGCCGCCGCGCTGGAGCTGGCCCGCCGCCGGGGGCTGGATGAAACGAGCGCCGCTCGAGTCGCGCGGGCGCTCGCTATTGATTCATCACCGTCACGCCCGCGGGAGGGGAGAACCTGAACTCCCGCGCCGGAACGGCGACGTTCACCTTCAGCTGTCGGAGCAGAATCGCCCGCTCCTGACCAGAGCCTTCTGAGATTTCGAGATGCCGCACCAGGCCATCGGCGCGGCTCACCCACAGCTCCGCGCCGCCATAGGGCAGGGTCGTGTCGCGCGGGATGAGCGCGACCACGTCTACCCACCCCGCCGTCGTCGAATCGCTGCGCACGAATCGCGCACTGTAGCGTTCCCGGGGCCGCTCCACGAATTGCCCGATGAGATTGGGACCGGTCGTTCCGGTTTCGGGGATTCGGCTCCGGATCACCTGACCCGGCGTCGTGCTTGGCGTGTACAGCCACAGATAGCGACCGTCGGCGACGATGCGATCTCCGGCGGGATCGCTGAATCGCATCGCGAACCGGTTGGGACGTTGCTGAAATAGGCGGCCGCGTGTCGTATCGGGTGCCCCGATCATCGGGTTCGTGATCACCTGCACGAAGTCGGCCGAGAGCGATTGCACCGCGCCGAACGCCGAGCTGGCGTGGTCGAGGATGGGCCAGGGATCCTGCGACGCTGAAGGAGGCGATGACACGACCATCACGGTTGCGACGAACAGTGTCGCGGACGACACTCCTACCCGTCTACCCGTCAACCCGTCCATCGCCTACGCCCCTACCGGCGCCGGCTCCGCCATGCGGCGCCCGGTGACTTCGGCGATCACGCGGACCTCTCGCATCAGCTGCACGAACTGATCGGGGAACAGCGATTGGGCGCCGTCCGAACGCGCCTCTTCCGGATTGGTGTGCACTTCGATGATGATGCCGTCGGCGCCCGCGGCCACCGCGGCCCGGGCCATGGGGATGACCTTCTCGCGCAGGCCGGTCCCGTGCGAGGGATCGGCGATGATCGGCAGGTGGGACAGTTTCTGCACCACCGGTATGGCGCTGAGATCGAAGAGGTACCGGGTCGTGGGATCGAATCCCCGCACGCCGCGCTCACATAGAATCACGTCATGATTTCCTTCGGCCAGCAGGTATTCGGCCGACAACAGCAGCTCGGTGATCGTGGCCGCAATCCCGCGTTTCAGCAGGACCGGCTTTCCGGCGCGACCGGCGGCCCGGAGCAGCGAAAAATTCTGCATGTTGCGCGCGCCGATCTGCACGATATCCGCTACCTCCGATACCCAGCCGACGCCGTCGGGGTCCATCGCCTCCGTGCACACCAGCAGACCCGTTTCTTCCCGCGCCTTGGCGAGCAGCTTCAACCCGGGGCGCCCGAGTCCCTGGAAGGAATAGGGCGAGGTGCGCGGCTTGAAGGCGCCCCCGCGCAGGATCACCGCACCGGCTTCCCGGACATGCCGGGCGGTGTCGAGAATCTGCCGCTCCGATTCGACGGAGCACGGCCCCGCGATCACGGCCACGTCGGTGCCGCCGATCGTGACTCCGCCGGCGAGCCGGATGACGGTGTTCTCGGGCTTCCATTCGCGGCTCACCTGCTTGTAGGGCTTGGAGACGTGAATCACTTCTTGTACGCCGGCCAGGCCCTCGAGCCGCGACGATTCGACATGCCCGTCGTTCCCGACCAGACCGACGGCGGTCCGCTGCGCCCCGGGCATGGGACGGGCCTGATAGCCCATCTCGCGTATCACGCTGACGACCTTTTGAATCTCCTCTTCAGTCGCCCCGGAGCGCATCACGATCAGCACGACGTCACACTCCCCTCAAATGGTGAATCGGTCGCCGTCGGCGGCCGCGGTGACCGGTCCGCCGAACCGTCCGGCCGCGATCTTGGCCGGGTCAGTATTCTCCACCGGTGGATAGAAGTGCGTCAAGACGAGGCGCCGCGCCGCGGCGGCCTTGGCCAGGTCTCCGGCCCGTTCCGGCGTCAAATGGATGTCGATGGCCATGGATTCGGGCAGGGAACACTCGGCCAGCAGCAGGTCGCAGCCCTTGGCCCAGCGCGCCAGCTCGGCCGATGGCCCCGTGTCTCCGGTATATACCAACCGGCCTTCCGGGGCGGTCAAGCCGAGCGCCACGCTCTCTTCTGTGTGCGGAACGGGGAAGCTTTCCAGTGAGAGCTCGGCGTCGATTGGAAAGGGCTCTCCTGGCTGGACGTCCATGATGAGGATCGGAAACCCCGGGTCCAGCAGCCAATCGCCGTACCCCTCCGCCAGCCCGCGGAACAGCCGCACCACGCCGCGCGGTCCCAGCACTACGAGCGGCTCGCGTCGGGCCGGCACGGTCGTGTGTTTGAGCGCGTACACGAGCATCGGCACGTCGGCGAAATGATCCGGGTGGAAATGGGTGAGCGCGATGTGCGTGGTGTCCGGCCAGGGCAGCTTGAGCTTCGCCAGCCGGTGCAGCGTGCCCGGTCCGCAATCCAGCAACATGCGCACGTTGCCGCGTTGCACGAAGTGGCAAGGCGAGCTGCGCTTGGCCGATGGCGCGACCGATCCAGTGCCGACGGTAATCAGTTCCACGAGGCTAGGTCGTCCTTCCGCGGAAGACGATGCGTTTGAACTGAATTACGCCCCCGACCTTCAACTTGTACAGATATACGCCGGCCGGCAGCCACCGGCCGTCGTCGCTCTTGCCGTCCCAGGTGAGCCGCGGGTCGCACAAGCCGCCACCGGCGCTGCCGCGACCGTACCGTCCGGCCGGGAGCACCACGGGGAACGCGTTGTTCGGCAGCAGGCGTCGGACGAGACCGCCGCGGAGGTCGAGCACCTCGAGCTGGGCCGCGCCGGGCTGCGACAGGTCGAACCAGATACAGGTCGCGCTTTGCGTCGACGTCGGGAACGGGTTGGGGAAATTCTGATACAACACGGTCGCGGGCGGCGCGGTCGCGTCGAGGACCACGAAGGGCGCCGGCGCCCGCACCAGGGACGTGTCGGAGCCCGCGTGGACCACCAGCTCCCAGCGATACGTGGCGTTGCTCTCGAGTGGCTGCACCGGTTGAAACGTCGTGTCGGTGAGACCACCCGCCCCGTCCACCGGGATGTCGCTGTTGCTGCGACGCACGATTACATCGTAGCGGAACGGCCCCGGCGGGCTGGTGATCGGGGTCGGGGACCAGGTGAACACGGGCCGGGTCGAGGCCGTGGACGACCCGGCCGAGTCGGCGAGCGTCGTGAGGCGAGCCCATGGCGGCACAACGATGGGCCCGACGACACCGGTCGAGGCGGTGCCCACGGCGCTGCTGGCGTCCACGCGCCAGAACAGCGGCGCGCCCGGTTTCAGCGCGAACGTGAGCGAATAGTTGGTCGCCATGAGGCTGGTATCGAGGCTCGGGGCCAGGAAGGCCGAATCCCGGGCGATCCGCAACCGGTAGGTCACCGACTGAGCGAGGGGCGACACCGATCCTGGGGTCCAGGAAAAATCAGGCGTCACGCTCGTGAGGATCGGCGGCAACGGCGAGAGGGGCGTGATGCCGTTGGGGAATACCGCGGCCGCGCTCACGTTGGGGCGCCCCCAACCACTCGTCGAATCCGGGTTGGCCCGGTTCGTGGCCTGCGCTCGCAGCGCCGCGCGCAGGGCGATCGGGCCCAGCGTGGGGTTCAGCTGCTTGACGAGCGCGGCCGAAGCGGCGAGCAGCGGCGTGGCGAACGACGTCCCGGACAGGCGGCCGAGCGAGGATCCGGTCAGCGTGCAGACGTCGACCCCGGGTGCCGTGAGGTCCGGTTTGAGGCGGCCATCGGCGGCCGGCCCGCGTGAGGAGAAGCCGGCGATCGACCCGAGCGAGTCCTCCGCGCCGGCCGTGATCACCGAATCCGCGTCGCCGGGTGTGACGAGGGTACGGAATCCCGGGCCTTCGTTCCCCGCGGCGGTCACGACGAGAATACCGCGCGCCGCGGCCGAATCGGCGGCCGCGGTAGTGACGGCCACGTCTCCGTTCAGCTCCGACGGGGTGTACGTGAACCCGTTATCGAACCGCAGGTACCCGAGGCTCGAAGACACGATGTCGACGCCGATCGAATCGGCCCACTCGAGCGCGGCGACATAGTTGTCCTCTTCAACGCGGGTCTCCGAGCGGATGTCCTCCGTTTTGGCGAGGAGGTAGCTCGCCCCCCGGGCGATCCCCACCAGGCGTCCCGGCACGAGGCCAGCGAACAGCGACCACACCGCGGTGCCGTGAAATTGCGCGCCGAGCGCGTCATTGGCTTCATCGCGAACTACGGAATCGCCGAACACGAAATCGCGTTGCGCGGTCACGGTGACTCCCGCGAACACCGGTGAGAGCGTGTTGAACCCCACGTCCAGGATGGCGATGCGGACGCCCATCCCGTTGACGCCGGCGTCGGCCAGCGGCCGCAGCTGCAGCTGGCGGTAGGGCATCTCGGATGATCCGTAGGTCGGGTCTCCGAACGCCGGGCAGGTGTCGATCGCGATGGAGGAGAATTCCGCGGCGCGGTCCGGCTCGGGCCGCCGCCGCCAGCGGCCGACCGGTTGCAGCCGTCGCAGATACGGCTCGCGCGACAAAGCGAGCACCACGCCCGTTCGCATTCGCGCGCTGACCGCATGCAGCCAGCGACTCGACACGCGAACGGTTCCGCCTGCCTGGGTAATGCGCTGGACGGCGTCGCCGAGCGGGATGCCCGGGCGGACAAACAGCCACACGGTGACGGTCGTATCGCGCTGCAGGATCCCGGCGAGTGGAGGAGAAACGGAAGGCCGTTGCGCCTCGAGCGCGGCCGGCACGACGACCAGCGCCAGCAGGACGGCCGCCCAACGCCGGCGCATCGCTCGGACTACGCCGACGCCAGCTGGCCGAGCCGGACTCCCACGATCGTGGAAACGCCCGGTTCCTGCATCGTCACCCCGTACACCGCGTCCGCCGCCTGCATGGTGCGCGGGTTGTGGGTGATCACGATGAACTGCGTCTGACTCTTGAACTCCGCCAGCAGCCGGACGTAACGGCCTACATTGGCGTCGTCGAGCGGCGCGTCGACCTCGTCCAGCAGACAGAATGGGCTGGGCATGGCCAGGAAGATCGCGAACAGCAGAGAGACCGCGACGAGCGTCCGCTCGCCCGAAGAGAGCAGATGGATGCGCTGCGTCCGCTTCCCCCGTGGCGCGGCGTGGATCTCGATCTCGCTCTCGAGCGGCTCGTCTTCGTTGGCGAGCCGCACGTCGCATTCGCCGCCGCCGAACAGCGTCTGGAACACCGTGCGAAAATGCTCGCGCACCTTGCCGAACGAATCGAGGAACAGGGCCTTGGCCGTCTGGTCGATCTCGCGCGCGGCCTGCTGCAGCGAGCCCCGAGCGGCGACCAGGTCATCGCGCTGCGTCATCAGGAACTCGAGCCGCTTGACCTCTTCGGCGTGCTCCTCGACCGCCAGCGCGTTGACCGGGCCCACGGCGTCGATGGCCTCCCGCAGCCGGTCGTTCTCCTGACGCAGCCACTCGAGGTCCCCGGTGACGTCCGGGGCCTCCCGCAGCAGCTGCGCGAGCGGCCTGCGCCATTCGGCTTCGACCCGCTCGGCCGTCCCCCGCTTCCGGCCCTCGAGCTCGGTGCGCTCGACGGTCAGTCGATGCTCTTCTTCGCCGAGGGTGGCGAGCGTCACGCGCGCGGCTTCGACGGCCGCCTCCGCGTCCTGAACGGCGGTTTCGGCACGCTCGACTTGAGCGGCGGCTTCGGTGGACGCCGTTTCCAGTTCGGCCTGCGCCAGGCGGCGTTCCTGCAGCGCGTCCTGCCACTGGCCGCGTTGCGTCTGGAGCTCCGTGTTCGTCGCATCGATCCGCAGGACTTCCTCGGCCAGCGCCGCCGCATCCTGTCGCGCGGCCTCGGCCTCCGTCGCCGCGCGCAGCGTGCGCTCGCGACCCGCCGCCAGCCGGGCTTCCATCTGGGCGGCTTCCACCTGCCAATGCACCCGCTGCTCGCGCACCCGCTCCTGCTCGGCCTCCAGGCCCTGGAGTACGGCGCGCTCGGCGGCGAGCCGCTCGTCGTGCTGGTGACGCTCGCGCGTGTGGGCCTGCAAATCCGTTTCGAGCGCGCTCTGCCGCGCCTCGACCTCTTCGACACGGCGCGTCAGCCGCTCGACGAGCGCACTTCCCTCCGCGACCAACCGGCGGGCATGCGCCACGGCGCGCTCGGCGTCTCCCTGGCGCGCGCCGGCTTCGAGCTCCTCACGTCGTTGCTGATCCGCCGCCAGCGAGGCGTCTGCCAGGGCGGATTGCGCCTGGGCCAGCTCACGCACGCATGTGTCGAGGGCGCCCTGGGTTCTGGTGCGAGCCGATTCCGCCTCGGCGAGGTCGGCATCCAGCGCTTCGAGCTCAGCGCGGCGCTGTAGCGGGCCGGCTTTGCCGGCCGCGCCGCCGTCCAGGAAGATCGCGCCGTTGGCGCGCCGCAAGGTGCGGCCGTCGTCGAGCACCTGGTGTCCGGTCAGGAGGGCGCGCACCCACGCGACCGCCGGACCCTCTACCCGCAGCTCGTCCTTGAGCGGGTGACCGTCCGCCGCCAGGCTCGGTCCGGGGCTCGCGGGCAACAGCACGAGTGGACCGGGTTGCTCGGTCGCATGCCAGGCGCGGACCGCGTTGGCCGTGTCGGCGTCTCGAACCAACACGGCGTGCAGCCACTCACCCAGCAGCCGTTCGGCGAGCTCGGCATCACGGCGGCTGGTGCGAACGAAGTCGGAGAGTGGTCCGAGCACACCGTTCCCGAACCGGTCTCGTACCCTGAGGAGCGCCTGGGCGGCCGGCGCCAGACCCACGCGCCCGCGCTCCAGATCGCCCAGGGCATCTCGCCGCGCGGAAACCTGCGACCACGCCTGTTCGGCCTGGCGACGCGCCGTGCGGGCCGCCAGCTCCTGTTCTTCGAGCCCGCTCACGCGCCGCCGGGCTCCCTGGACCGCCTCGACCGCCCGCAGCGCCGCCTGTCCCGCGCCGGCGGCACCGCGCGTCACGGCCGTCAGTGTCTGCTCCGCGGCCGCCGCAGCCTGCTCGCGACTGTTCAGATCGGCGATCGCGCGCTGTCGCTCCTGCTGCAGCTCGACCGATTCGCGCTCCAACGCCGCCCGCTCGATTTCGAGCGCCCGGACGCCTTCGGTAGAGTGCTGCAGGTCTGCTTCGAATCCGCGAACGGTTTCACGCAGCGCGGTGAGACGCCCCCGAACCTCGGCTTCCTGGTCGGTCCGTCCCGACAGCTCGGCGTTTACACCGGTGAGCTCTCGCTCGGTGCCGGCCCGCTCCGCGTCCGCTTCCGCGCGCTCACGATCGGATTGCGCCGCACGCCGCTCTTTCTCCGTGCGCTCTTCCAGCGCCCGGGCGCGGCGTTGCGTCGCATTGGCGAGGCGCTCGGCGGCCAGGGCGAGGTCGCCCTGCAGACGCTCCGCATCGAGCTTTGCGTCGGCCAGACGCCGCTCGACCCCGGTATGGCCCGATGCCGCCGCGTGCCGCGCCTGCACCCGGGCCTCGCGCGTCCGTTCGGCTTCTTCGAACCGCGCCCGAGCCGCGGGGACGCTCTCGCCCAATTCCCGCGTCCGAACGCCGAGCGCGCCCAGGGCGAGATCGAGGTCCTCGAGCTCGCGGCGCACCAGGCTGATCGCCACACCGAAGCGCTCTTCCACCATCTTGGTGTAGCGCTCCGCCTTGCCCCGCTGCCGCGCCAGGCTGCGCACCTGGGTCTGGACTTCGGCGATCAGGTCTTCGAGCCGGGCCAGATCCGCGGCCGTTTCCTCGAGCCGCCGCTCGTAGCTCTGCTTGCGGTTGCGATACAAGCCGATCCCAGCGGCTTCTTCGAACAACGCCCGCCGTTCCTCGGCCTTTTCCGAAAGCAGGGCGTCGATCATCTTGGCTTCCATCACGACGGCCGCGTCGGCGCCGAGTCCGGTGCCGCGCAACAAGTCCTGAATATCCCGCAGCCGCACCGGCGATCGGTTGAGCAGGTAATCGCTTTGCCCCGAGCGGGACAGCCGGCGCGTGATGACGACTTCCTGGTAGGCGATGGGCAGGGAGCCGTCCGCGTTGTCGAACACGAGCGATACCTCGGCAACGTTCACCGGCCGGCGTCCTGTCGAGCCCTGAAAAATCACGTCCTCCATCTTGCCGCCGCGGAGCAGGCGGGGGGATTGCTCGCCCAACACCCAGCGCACGGCGTCGGAGATGTTCGACTTGCCGCAGCCGTTCGGTCCGACGATGGCCGTGACGCCGAGGTCGAAGGGCAGATCGACCGATCCGGCGAAGGATTTGAAACCCACCAGCTCGAGCCGGCTCAGTCTCATGGCGTCCGTTCGGTTCGGGTGAACACCGTGGTGGGAATTCCCGCTCGATCGAGCTGCGCCTGCGCGACGACGGCCTGCTCGGGATGCTCGTACGCGCCCACGAGGACCGGGCCGGTTTTGCCCCAGCGCAGACCGGTGAACCCGAGGTCGCGCAACCGGGCGCCGTCGCTGGCGCGCAGCAACGCCAGCGAGTACGGGGCCTTCAGCGGCTTGCCTTCGCCGCGCTTGGCGATGTGCTTGCGCCAGTAGCTCGCGCGCGCGGTCAGTGCGGCCGCGCGCGTCGCGTACACGCCGGTCTGGACTCGATACCACACCGCGCCCGACGCGTCTGGCGCCAGAGCACTCACGATCGCCGACACGCCGGCGGCGGTGAGCCGGTCGGCATGGGCCAATGCCCGCTCAGGCTCGCCGTACGCCGCGAGCTGCAGGGTCCACGCTCCGGAATCCTGCGTCTCGAGGATCGGCAACAAGACCGCGACAGCTTCCGGCACCGGAACCGGCGCCGCGGGTTGAGGGGGCTTGGCGACCGGCGCTGTTTGCGGCGGCGGCGATCCCCGGAACGCTCCCTTGGCGGTGGCCACGATCGCGGCCCCGCCGATGGCGATCGCTGCCACCGCGGCGACGACGAGCGGCCGCGAGGGCCATACCGAGCTGCCACCGTTCGGGGCTGGAGTCGTCGAGCTCCAACGTTCGCGTACCGTACCGAGCAAGTCGACGCCGCGGTCGCGCGCCGCCAGCAGCGCCCGTCCTTCCGGCGACCCGAGGTCGACACCATTCGGTGCCAGGGCCATGACCCCGTCGGGCGAAGCCCCGAGCTCCGACAGTCGTTCGGCCGGGAGATAGACGAGCAGCAGCGCCCCTTCATTCCGGAAGCCGGCTTGCAGCCGCCCCCAGCGCGACGAGCCGAGCACGACCATCGGGTTTGCGACATCGGTTCCGCTAGGGACGAAATTCACGCCCTCGACGTCCTGCGCGACCTCGGTGAGGTCAACGTCCGCCGCGATCGCCTCGGCGATGCCCGGAGCGGCCGCGAGGTGCTTCGTCTCGTGCAGGATCGGTGATTCGAGGCAGAGATCGACCAGGGCCACCACGCGACGGGCGCCGGGGGACGCGGTCGCCGAAGCGCGGGCCACGCTCCACGCCACGTCGGCGGCCCAACTGGAATCGCCGGCCACCGGGACCAGGGCAACCAGCGCGCAATCCCGCACCAGGGGCGGAACGACCCGGTCGAGCCGGGAGCGGGGGAGGACGCGGAGGGTCACTGGCCGGGATGGTAGATCCAGTAGGGACGTCCGAGCTTGCGGCCGATCGCCTCCGCCTGGTCTCGTGAGCCGTACGGACCCAGGACGACGCGGTAGCCCTCGTCGATGGTCGCGGGCGGAAGGACTTTCGCCGCCAAACCGGCCCGCGTCAGCTCCTCGGCCATTTGTTGCGACCAGGTCGCGTTGCGGGAAACGGAGACCTGGACGTACATGTTGCCTTCGCCGCCGAGCGAGTCACCCGACGCCGTCGCGCCGGCATTGGCTTCCTGCGCCGCACCGCGCGGTGCCCAATCGGTAGCGACCCAGAAATCGCTGGCCGACCCCGGGACGCGACCGATGGCGATGAGCGAGTCGGGCCGCATCGAGACGACGTCGCTTCCGCTGCGCACCAGCAACGCCCCGTCGGGAGACACCGTCGGCAGATCGGCGTACCAGGCCGTGGGCAGGCCGCCCACCAGGCGTTTCACTGGAAGATCGACGACCCACACCGTGTCCCCCATGGGCGGCCGGGCCAGCAGCCACTGCCCATACGGATCGAGCCGCAAGGCCGCGACCGGCGTGGGCAGCGCCACGCCGTCGATCTCCTTCAGGGCGTAGCGGTCGATCACCGCGAGCCCCATGCCGCTGCGGCTTCCCACGTACACGCGATGGCCCGAGGGCGAAAACACGAGCGCGCGTGGATGATCCGCGATGGGGACGAAGCCCGCTTCACGTCGGCCGAGCGGATCGAGCAGGTGGACGCCGGAATCGCTCGCTACCGCCACGAGATCCGCCCAGCGGCTCGTGGCCACGTCGCCGTCGGCGGGAAGCGGACGTGTCACCGGTGGTTGGTCCGCTGCCGCGACGATGATACTGGCGTGATCACCACCGATCACCGCTACTAGTCGTTCGTCCGCACCGCCGAACAGCTCGCGTGGCTCTCCTTCCAACGGACGGGACCAGGTGAGCCGCACGCGGTGCGACAGCGTGGCGACGCGGTGTCTCGCGTCGATCGCGTACACCGTGCCGTCAGGTCCGAGCGCCGCGACGCTCGCCTCGGCGGTCACGGTATCGACGCGTCCGCTTTCCAGGTCGAGAGCGAGCAGCTCGTGCTTGACGGTGCGAACGAACAGCTCGTTGGCCTCCGGATCGACGCCGAGCACCGCTTCGACGGCCGGCAGCTTTCCGCGGAGGGGAGTCGGCCAGAGCGTCAGGCCCGGCATGCGGTACAGTTGGGGTGTACCGCCGTTCTGGGGTACGCGGATGGCGAAACCGCCGCGCCGTCCGGGCGGGCCGGTGCGCGGCATAAGTGTAGGTGCCGCAACTGATTGAGAAGACGATCCACCCGGCGCCTGAGCGCGGCAGCCCCACAGCATCAGCGCTATGAGGATCGAGACGGAGCGCGTAGGCAGCAAATGGCCTCGCCGGAAGATAGAAACCCGGCGAGGCCAATGCAAGTGGCTCAATTGTAGCGAGTTAGAACGTTGGACCGAGACTTACGGTCCAATAGGCCTTGTTGTAGGTCCGATCCAGGGGTCTGGTGATGTCGAACCGCAGGATGACGAAGCCGAGCAGGTTGGCGCGGATCGATCCTCCCCAACTGCGGACCACGGAGCGAACCAGCAGCGGATCATCAGTGGCGGCGCGTTGCCATTTGACCTTGTCACCGGTGCTCCACGCCACACCGGCGTCGTAGAACAGCGCGCCTTCGATCGGCGGCAGGCCGACGGGCAGGAACCCGAGCACCAGGCTCCGCGTCAAAGGAAACCGCAACTCGACGTTGCCGACGGCGATTTTCGACCCGATCAGTTGATCGAGAACCTGACACCCCGTGTATCCGGGAGAGCCCGGACCGGTGACGCACTCGTGCTTCAAGAGTGAGCCGGACGTATAACCGCGGATCAGCTCGGTGCTGCCGAGGAAGATCGGAAACAGTGCCGCATCCCGGCCCGTGTTGCCGTAGAGCAGCGTGCGGAACGCGAGCGTGAAGGGTCGGGCGAACAGGTATCGGCGATAGTCCGCGACGTAGTTCAGGAACTTCTCGTTGCCGAAGCTCGGGGAGAAGCCGAAGCGCGAGCGGCTGCCGGCGAACGGGCCCACATAGCTGAACAGCGCGTTGTCGTGCACGAACGCAATGCGCGGCGACACGTAGCCGATGGAGCGCTGGTTCGAGTCAGTCTCAAAGGATTGGATATACTGCCCGTTTGCCGTGCAGTTGCAGAGATAGTAGGCATCCGAGATCGTCAGAGTTGCCACGCTGAGGGCGACGCCGTGCACGCCCAGCTCGATGCGCGTGAACCGGCTCAGCGGGTAATACGACTCCGCGAACAGGTCCCGAACCACGTAGCGCTGCAGTCGCAGGTTGTAGAGCACCGCGCTGTCGCTCTGGTACGGCACAACATCGATCGTGCTCGGGATGTAGAAATAGTACGGGGTCTGCGAGCCCCCCACGCCCCAGTTCACGCGCCGGCGCTGATTGATGTAGGCCGCGAACACCTGGGCTTCGGTAATCCGCCCGTTCACGGACGCCGCGAACTGCAGCGTATGGTCGCCGAGGATGTCCGACAGCGACACCGCCGCACCGCCGAAGAAGCCGCGCCCGAAGTTGTCGCGCGCGTAGCCGATGGTGGGCCGCGCAGTGTAGTCGGGCGAGAACCGCACCTTGTACGGCCGCACCGAGAACTCGGTGGTGTCGGGGAGCGAGAGCGTAGCGGAGTCGAGCAGCGAGCGGACCGAGATCGCCGCCGCCGTCGCCGTGGATTCGGCGGTCTGCGGCGCATCGCTCGACGGCCGGAATCCGCCCGACGGCGGCCGGTAGACCGACACCGAGCTGTCATTGGTCGCCGGCGTGATGGTGTGGATCGTATCGGGGCGGGCCGCCGCGGGACCCATGCCGACCCGTTGCGTGCTGTCGCGGCGCGCCGGACCGGCCAAGAGCATCACGGGGCCCGGGGCCGGGACGTCCTGGTAAGGTTGGCGCCGCAGCGAGCGCGGGTTGTCCACCGAATACACGTTGTATTCGCCGTCTTCGTAATACGCGAACGCCAGGCGGTCGGCCTCGCGCGCCCAGGAGAGGGCGGGGGAAGACGGGGTGATTCCCGAGACGCCGGTGAACACGTCGGTGAGCTGGTACAGCGTGCCGTCCCCCAGCTCGTACAGGAACAGGTTGCTGATCCCGGTTCGGTCGGAGACGAACGCGATGGAGCGGCCGTCCGGCGCCCAGACCGGGTTGATGTTCTTGCCTTGATCCATGTGCCCGAGCAGCTCGATCGACCCGGTCTCCAGGTGATACAGCGCCAGGCGCATGTTGCCGAAGCGGAGCTGATCGAAGTCGGTCGCTCCGCC
>Ga0075434_100003432_pt1 | contig 14172 bp, 13 predicted proteins | sample RhiMethybrSRZTD3_FD_75298 | JGI IMG/M metagenome (GOLD analysis project Ga0075434, IMG submission 75298) | Populus rhizosphere microbial communities from Tennessee, USA - Rhizosphere MetaG P. TD hybrid SRZTD3 | ecosystem: Host-associated > Plants > Roots > Rhizosphere > Soil | place: USA... | reverse complement strand
GGAGCATCCCTTAGGGCCGCGGTGCGCCCTTTAGTTAACGCCTGACAGACTAACGAACAATCGGCAACAAAGATGGCGCGATAGCCAATACCGGTATGTCGTTTCCGGCTGTGGATAAGGCCGCTGGATTGCGCACTCACGATGGGTCGATTTGACTTGGTGTGCGCACCCGACCGCAGCAGCCGTACCAGCTAACCGCTTGCCTGTAACCGGCGTAACGCCCCGCGTCGCGATCACCCTGCTGGGAGGCGACGATGTACTTTCGCGGCAAGACCTCGGCCGGACGCGCCTACCTGCAGATCGTCGAAAGCCGCCGCGGCGGCGATCAGGTGCGCCCGTGTGCGCACAGATGAGCGATTTCGCCGCGCAAATCCAGGCAAATTCGTCAGTACACGTGGCACTACATTGGGTGGCAGACCGAAGCTGGACCCAGTAATACATCAACTTTGCCGGTACCAGCTGTAGAAGATGGATTTGAGGGATCCTTTGGCTTGGTCCGGGTTGCCGAATTCCCGCTTGGGGGGATCATCAGGAGGTTTCGCCGCGCTGTCGTCGGAAGCGTTGTGTCTGGGCACGAAGCTCTTAAGCGAGGCCCAAGCATTAGCGAGGTGCCGTCGACCGTGAAATGCGACTTCTGGATGTTCGATAATACTCTCCGGAATTTAAGCGATGTCGGCCTCGAGCAGGCGGTCGCGTTTCTAAACCGAGTGATCCCAAACGGGATCGTCAGCGCCGAGCCCCACGAACCAGCGGAACGTGAGATTGTAGTCCAGCGGCTCCATCGCTCCATCAGCTGGCGCTCTGAGCGGACCGAGAAGATGATTTGCAGGAGTGAGCCCCGCCGAAGCCTCTCGGGCGCAATGGAGGGGCGACCGATCCCCAAGTACATCGCTGCGAGCTCGGCATCGGCCCGCAAGCACCTCGTTGACAATACGTCGCATAATCCGGATAGGATGCCCGGTTGGGATGCGCGCCTCGATGTCCACGTACGAGAACAATGACCCCGACATCGCATCCAATCCGCGCATCGCCCCCTCCTCCTGAGAATGGCGACAGCGGAATCTGATTTGCGCTAATCTGTCGAGAGGACCTTTTTCAACGACCTGCGAGTGCCATGTACGAACCAAACGCAAGCTCGTTCGCGAGGGTCAGAACACCCCGCGCCTTGCGTAATTGTACCCAGCCAATCCCTGAGAAGAGATTATTCTTGTGGGGGAGGCTAGCTCTCATTACATGTGCGGCAGGCCCTGGACACAATTCACTTTGTCGCGCACGCCAGCGCCCTTCCACTTATTGTTTTCTATTATAGTAGCCTTGGCCATTGAAGTTCCACTTCCGAACTCTATAACATAATCGGTCACCTTATTCTTCAATGCAAAGAATTTGTAGGTTTCTACAAAATCTTCATCCGGTCTAACCGATGCGAACAAACTCACAAAACTGCCGTCGCGAACTACATTGTATACCTCAGTTGTTGTTGTGATTGTGTTGTCGAGGTGCGGAATGTTCGTAACCTGCAAATGTCTGGTTGTCGCATCTTTTCCGAAGTCTGTGAAATACTCGCCTCGCCATTTTGTTAAGTGTGTCTGGTCCCACGATACATCCATGAACTTACTCTTTCCGTTCGCAGGGTCAAAGAAGCAAGACGTCTTGTCTATTCTTTGCTTGTAATACTTTATGTGCGCCACTTCGTGTGCCATCCTAGCCAAAACGGCGAGCTCTTGGCTGTCACTGCCAACGGGCTTCACCGTAACTGTAACAGCGTCTTTCAAGATATCGTTGTTTGTCATTGAGAGCACGAGTTTCTTCATCAGATTTTGTTCTTGGGTCGATAGCTTGTCCTGATCGGTTATACCTTTCGCAAGCAAACCAATGTAGGAACTACCGCTCGTAGGATCGGTCGGCGCCCTTTTCCGCTTAGACTTTAACCCCAATCATCCGGCAGGCTATTCGGATTGAGCAAGATTACATGCGTACTCCAATAATTTTTTCGCGTCCGCCAATTTTTTTGTTCGTTGGGGTCCACTGCAAGGTTGAGTTCACACCACAGCCAATGTAGGAATTTGGACTCAGACTGCCGATCTGGCATTGATCCTCGGTCTCGATCCAGTCGGAGCCAACGAGACTACGGATTGCTCTCGTAGAGTATGGGGTACATTAGTTTGCGCATGTCTTCCATGGGGTTAAGTAAGGGACCAGGTGGGAGAGCGACGCCGCGCTGACCATAGCTTTCGGCGTTCTTAACAAGAGGAGTTAGGCATCGGCGCGACGCCGAGCAAATTCCCAGGCAAAAGTGTGCGCTATGCGATAGTTTACTCTGAAGGGAGTGACGCCGCGCGTTAGATGATCCGACATCACCTTGAGCATGTCGAGCGCATCTTGGCGCTTTTGATCGACTTGGCCATGCGGGAGCCACTCGGCGAAGCGGTGCAGGGCATCGTGTGATGCGCCGAGCTCGCTCGCCCGGCCCAGCATCGCCTCATACGTGCGGCGCTTATAGAACAGCGACTTGGCAATCTCGACCAGTGTCGTTGCGAGCGACGGCGCTACCACCTGTAGCTGCAGCGCCTTGGCAATGGTAGCACGCACGTTGACCATCGCCTCGGTGACCGGAATGTAGTCGAGCTCTGCCGGTCCGTGCAGAACCGCGATCTCGTCGTCGTCCGCCAGCGGCGCCGTTTGGAAGTGACGGAAGATTGAACCAACCCCCTGCATCCCAAAATCCGCCAGCTCCGCGGCCCTGAGCGCGCCGATGCTCGCGGCGCCGTACACGTGAACTCCCTCGGCCATGGCCCAGAGGATTTCCTTGTGCCAAACCGTCGCTACGGTCTCGAAATTTCCGTCAACGATGGCGATCAAGGCAGGCCGCAAGCGGGCCGCCCTGTACACGTCGCCCTGCTGAACAGGAGGCAGCCATGTGATGCCGGGGTATTGCGACGCCAAGGACGGCGGCAGCGAAGGCCCGCTGAAAACGCAGGAGATCATTGGGCACCATGGCTGGCGCGACGCGCACGAGCTCCTGGGGTGTAGTCAGGATGCGTACAATCCCACTCAAGGCCGGGGATCACGACCCTCACAACGGGAATGCCAACGTCCGGCCTTGTCAGGTCCACCGCAACAACCCGGTGGATACCGGTCGAGTGTAACTGCTGCAGCTCCCACTCGAGGTCGGACGCAAGATCGTCGGCATCGAAATGGGCAATGCGCTGGAACGAGAGCGGCTCCGCGTTATGGGAGGCAGCGTCGAGCAAAGCAGCACCCAGCCTCTCGGACGGCGACTCCTGATAGTCCGAGGCCGGCAGATCATCACGATTTCCGGTAATGTAGGTCAGCCGAATCTGTGCGGCTTCGGTTAGCGCCCGCGCCAGCGCAATGCTGCGATTGGGGTGGCAACCCGCTCCTCGAAATCGCCGCAAGCCAGTGAATTGACCTTCTTGGGCCGGAAGGTCGCAGACAAACGTAGCAATGTCGACGTCGGAGGTCACGTCCCAAACGCGGGGCACCACGCCAGCCGCGTGATATTTGTCGAGGAGGGCCTGGCAATCCTCGTCATCTACCGACGCCGTGTCCAAGCGGCAAAGCGCGCGATCACGCAGCCCGCGCGCATGCCAAAGCGCCACCGCATCGTGCTCAACCAGCTCGCACACCGCGGCGCTCAGAGCCTCGAGGAGGTGATTGCCTGCGGCGATGCCGTTTGTGCCCGACAAAAAGTGCAAGCCGCTGTGTTCAGTCGGTAAGGTGTAGTCGGTGTGCACGACTTCCCATGGCACCCAGCAACTTTCGCGACGGAGCAGATCGTAGCCCTCGATCCATCGTATGGCCGTGCCTTCGGGCAATGGATTTCCGGTGCCACATAGCGTGGCGGATGCCACCGCACAACTATCCGCCGAAATCTCAGTCTCACTTGCCACCCGTGTGCGCGCCGTGATGTCCTCACCGTGAAAGAGCTCAATCGCCTCCATCAATGCCGAGGCGCGGGCTTGCGCGAGATTGAGACCCTTGCCCTGCGATACAGAAAATGAACGAGAATTTGGCCGCACCGCAATGACGACCGGGATGCCGATCTCATCCAGCCCGGTGACATTGCCGACGCGCGTGATCCCGATTTGCCGCGCGAGCGGTGCAACGCGCACCGCCGTCTCCTCCGGCGGGTTCGTTCGGTGCGTTCCACGCCTAAACAACTTCGGAGCGCGGCAATCGCTCGCGTTGGCCAACGCGCGAATATGTGAGTCGAGCTGAGGCAACAGTGAACGTCGATGGCGCGGTAGGGGATGGACCTTACTTTGGATTGCCAGAATTGCTGTTTACCGGCTTTTTGGTTTTCGTGTTCGGCTGCTTCTTACCCGACCCGTTGTCGGTGTCCGGAACTTTGGGTTTGCTGGCGTCGCCCGCGGCGCCACCATTGGCCACTATCATTGCGCCGAGCGGAACCGACACGGGTTGCGCGGTCGCGCCAGCGTCGTCGAGGAGTTTTCGAAGCTCTTCGACCTGTCGGCTCTCTTTCAACATCAATGGTTCGAACGCGCCCCCCTGCTCGGAAACAAGAATCATTCCTCCCTGAAGCCGCACGAGCACGGTGCCGCCGCTCACGTTGCGTTTTTGGCTCGATTGGGTGTCAAGCGCGAAGGAACGCAGTTCCGACTTCTCGGCCGCCGCGTCGGCAGCGCAAAGCCCGCCAAAACCTAGGGCCAACGCTCCCCACTTGCCGAACCTTAGCAACCTCTTTCTCAGGTTCGATGGCGTCATGGAGTTCTCCCAAGGAAAGTCTGGCAACAGAATGCCGGGCGGACGACAACATAAAGCAACATCGCGCTCAGGAAAAGTCAATGTTGTGTCCGACCGGACGCAGTGTGCAGCGCTGTAATGGAATCGTCAGGAGCACTGCCGAATGGCCCTTTGGGCGTCAAAGCGAGGGCGTCACTCTTATGCTAGGGCCTCACGCAGGTCCTTGGCTCGACATCGTGCTGCGGAGCAGTGAGCGCGCATCTTGCAAGTCGGGCGTTTCGAGCCCTTCATTGAAGCGCCCGTAGATGCGCTCGAGCTCGCCGCGCGCCTCGCGCCGCCGATCTTCGTTCTCGCAGCGCTCGACCAGGCTTGTGGCGGCACGAAGCGCGAACGAAAAGGCACCCTGCTGTTCGGCCGTCGCGATCGCCGCCTGCAGGCAATCCTCGGCCGAGCGCGACAACCCGCCACCCGACGCCGCCAACCATTCGCCCTCGAGCCGCCGCGCCTCGGCTTCGAACAGGCGGTTACCGCTCGTCGCGATGAACTCGAGCGCCTCGGCTATGATCCCCTTAGCATGGGCGAGTTCCCCGGCCTTCAACAAAGCTTCGGCGAACACCAGCAGTTCATAATCGTAATAGAACCGAAATTGCCGGTGACGCTTGGATGCGACCGCTTCTTGCATGCGTTCCAGGCCCTCGGCGGCCTTGCCGGCTTGAAACAGCGTCCAACCGACCAGCAGCGGGCACATCACAAAAATCTTGCTGCCTTGTTCCACGGCGATGCGAATGGCCATCTCGGCCAATTCGCGGCACGCTTGAGGCTCGCGCAGTAGCTGTCTGAGCGTCGCCGACCACCAGGCAGCATGGGCCAGGCTCGGAGGGTGCTCAAGCCGTTGACCGAGCGCGAGTGCCGCCTCGGAGGCCCGCACCGCTTGCTCGGGAAAGCCGGCGATCCACAGCGTCACGGCCCGGTGCGCGTGGGCGCAGACACCGGTGTCGTGGCCCCCGTACTCGTAGGCGTGCAGTCGGTGTTGGTCCACGCGATAGAGCGCGATCCCGCGCTCGGTGTCGGCGAGCGTTGTGGCCAGTAGACCAGAAAGGTGGCAAGTGCCCCAGCGCGAATGGTGGGCCTCCAGGATCAAGGCCTCGTCGCCGAGTTGCGCGCCGACATCGACCAGCTCGTTGGCCAAGGCGAGAGCCGGCTTGGTCTGCCCCTTGGTCACTTTGGCGTACCAGCTTCCCCACAGGGCCCTAAACAGCTGTTTGTCCAAGCCAAACTCGCGCGCCAGAGTGAGCGCACGGTCGTAGTGCTCTGCCACCGCGGGAGCGGACGAGCCGTAGGCTATGTTGAGGGCCGTGCCGAACCCTAGCCGGATCTCGAGCTCGCGTCGGCCAGCCTCCGGCGTAGCCGCCATGGCCCCGACCATGCGCAGCCCACTCGAGAAGTGCATTATGGCTTCGTTCACGGATGAGCGACGCAACGACAGTTCGCCCGCTCGTTGCCAAAAGCCGGCGGCGCGCTCGGCGAGCCCAGCTTCGGTGAGATGATGGGCGATCACTTGCGGTCGGTGCTCGAGAATCTCAGGCGATGTCTCCTCCAGCGCCTGCGCCACGCGCGCGTGCAACATCTGACGAGGACCGCGCCCCAGCGTGCTGTAGGCGGCGTCTTGCACCAGCGCGTGCTTGAACTGATAGGTGGCGTCGGGCGGGACGCCACGCTGGTAGATCAGCTCCGCCGCAATGAGTTGCGCCAGCGCCGCGTTGAGGTCCCTCTCCGCAATGACGGCGGCGGCGGCGAGCAGCGGGTAGGAGAACTCCCTCCCGATCACGGAGGCGATCTGAGCGATGTTCTTCACCGTCGCCAGCCGGTCGAGCCGTGCCAGCAGTGAGGCGTGCAAGGTTGACGGGATCGCCATCGGCGGCAACGGCCCGGTCAGCTCATAGTGATCGCCACGATGGCGCAGCAAGCCGCTTTCCAGCACCGTCTTGGTCAGTTCCTCGACGAATAGCGGTACGCCATCGGTTCTGGTGACGATCTGGTCGCGCACTTCGGGAGGCAGCGCCCTGTCCTTGGTGATGTCGGCGATAAGCGCCTCGCATTCGGAGCGGCCGAATCGGTTCAACGAGATAGTGGAGACATGGCGATGATCCGGCCAGGGCGGCGTGAACTCTGGCCGCGCGGTCGCCACCAGCATCACGCGCTGGTTGCCGATCTGATCGATCGCCAGAGACAACAGTTCGAGCGATGTCGGATCGATCCAGTGCAGATCCTCGTAAACCGCCAACACCGGCTGGCGTGCGGAAAGACCTCTCAGCTGCGAGAGTAGCGCAGCGAGCGTGCGCTCCTTGCGGCCCAGTGGGGTCATCTCCGGCAGCGGGTAGCGTTTGTCCCCGGGGATTGAGAGCAGCGCCGCCAACAGCGGCATCTCCTGGGACCCGTTACCGGTCGACTGCGCTACCAAGAATTGCAGCTTGTCCAGTTTGACGTCGACGCTGTCGTCTCGCTCGATCCCGGCCGCGCGGTTGAGTTGCGCAATATGGGGATAGAGGGCGCTGCTCTGATGGTGAGGGGAGCAGAAGTAGCCAAGCTGGGTGCATGGATCCGACCTCAGTCGGTCGCCCAAGGCCCGTGCTATGCGCGACTTGCCGATGCCGGGCTCGCCGGTCAGGAGCACGACGCGCCCCTCGCCGCGCTTGGCCTCGTCCCACCGCCGCAACAGTAGGTCAAGCTCCTCGTCCCTTCCAAGGAGCGGCGAAGTCCCCGACTGATGCTGGGCCTCAAACCGGCTCTCGACCTTGCTCAACCCGAGTACCTGACGCACGTGCACCGGCTCGGAAAACCCTTTGAGACTGTGTTGCCCGAGATCGCGGTAGTCGAAAAGGCCGCCGGTCAGGTTGCGTGTGCTCGATGAGATCACCACGGTGCCCGGCTCGGCCAACGCTTGCAACCGGGCGGCGAGGTTCGGTGTCTCGCCGACCGCAGGCCGCTCCTGGGCAAATCCTTCACCGATGAGGTCACCGACCACGACAAGTCCCGTGGCGATGCCGATGCGCACCTGCAAGGGACCACCAGTGGCAGTCTTGACTCTCGGCACCGCCTCGAGCAGTGAAAGCCCAGCACGGACCGCGCGTTCGGCGTCATGCTCGTGGGCATGGGGATAGCCGAAATAGGCCAGTACCCCGTCACCCATGTACCTGGCGACGAAGCCCCCCGCTCTTGTGATGATATCGGTGCAGCAGCGCTGGTAGGCGCGGACGACCTCGCGCATGTCCTCGGGGTCCAGTCGGATCGAGAGCGCCGTCGAGCCGACGAGGTCACAGAACATGATGGTCAGTTGACGGCGTTCCGCGGCAGATCCCGTCTCACTAGCTGGACTAGCGCTCGCTGCTATGGGCGGTCTTGACGCGATTGCTCTAGCAAGAACCCTGGTCCCGCACTCGGAACAGAAGCTGTCCTCGGGTGGTACACCATGTCCACACTTTGGACAGGCGCGCGGCAGAGCAACGCCACATTTGCCGCAAAACTTGCTGCCCTCGACTACCTCGACGCCGCACCCAGGACACTGCAAGGGTCCGCACCCTCCTTCTCGCATTTCTTGTTCAGTATAGGCGCATATCTAACCGGAACGGAAGATTTTGCATGGGCTTTGGTGGGCGACACCTCCGCCTGCTTGGTAGGTCATCGAATTTCGACGCCGCCTTTGTCCCGAGGAGCCGGGCTCGAGGGGGCCTCATGTCAGTCTCAACCACAACCTTATGCCCTTGTTGTGATGCTGCTCAGCGAATCGCGTCCTCCACCTCCGGTCCCGAGCATTGAGCCTCTCGGCCTCCGAAACAGTCCGAAACTCTTCAAGATAGGTGTTTTCGTAGCGCCTAGCGTGTACACCGTCCACATGACAAGTGCTGCTCCCCGCATCAGCAGTGCACTCCTTAACCTAAATTGAGTGTTCGCCATCCGTAGCGCCTCGTCGATTGAGGTATGTATCTTCACCGCTTGATAGCCTGTTTGGTGAGCAACGTCGGATATTCAGCGTCCTAGGCCGCGCCGCCGGCGCGCGATGCTGGCACCGCTCGCAGTGGACCCACAGCGGTGGCGTGATGCGTCAAAGGTCGGCGAGGGTGGCAACGGAGGGGGGGGCGTCCGGCTCGAGGTGCCCAAGCGTCACAGACTGGAAGGCGTGGTGAGCAAGGGCTGATCTCAAGGCCACCCGCAAACAGCATTAACGGGTGAGTGCCTGCCCGAGCAATATGCCGCCCGAGGTCAGGAGGAGAAATACTACTACTCTATGAAAAGTCTGGGCGGAAACGCCCACATAGACACGTGCACCAATCCACGCACCAGCAAGCGTAGCTGGAAGGCACAAGAAGGAAATCCATAGCGTCGGCACGGTAACCTGGCCGGTTACGGCCATGCCAAAACTGGCGAACGTGAGCACGATCAGATTGAAGGGCTGATAGATCGCTCGCTGGCTATCCGGCTTGCCGCCTCGAAGTTGAAGCCAGATGAGCGGCAAAGGTCCAGACAACCCAGCAAAACCGCCAAGAAAGCCGCCGGCAACGCCGATGACGCTATCGGCGCTCTTACCGCCCCATGAAGCTATCTTGTGATTGCGACGGCGCAAGAGCTGGTAAACCGCGTAGACGATTAGAAACGCGCCAACTGATGTTCGAAGGACAATCGGCGAAGCTGCTGCCAACGCGACTATCCCCAGTGGAACGCCAATTGTGCCACCTACGAGATACGGCGAGGCTCGCGACCAGTCGAAGGCCTTTCGGACCGTCATGAGGCCCACGATCTGGGCCGCTACGGAACTCATCGCAACCAGGGGCGGAACCATAGTCGCAGGAAGCGCGTGGAACCATAGACCCGAGGCAACGAGGGCCGTCCCGAACCCGGCAAGTCCCGTTACGAAACCTCCGACAACGGCGCCGACGACAACAATAGTGAGCATTGAAACATCGAGGGATGTGCCAAGCATTACAATGGCTAATCCAGCGGCGTCCGCCGCTCAAGGACCTTGTTAGGTCACTGTGGTTGATCTAGCAACCGGAGCGTTACCGACCCTTCCACTGATGATGGCCAGCCCTACGTTGGACTGGCCCGGACATGAGCCATTTACTGACTGCGAGCCCGCGCTTAGCGGCGCCGACTGCGCCCAATGGCGTTAGGGTGATCGTTGCAAACGAGTAGGCAGCAGGCAATCGGCCCTGGCAGCTGGCGATAGTTTGCCTTGTGTTCCCTAATCACGCGAATGCCAGCTTTGACCACCACTACATTGTCCCCCTTGGCCTCCTGATGGCGGTGATCCAGGCAGTCCTCCTACTCCTCGCTTTGGCCCGCTCCCGCCGAATTGGCACTTGAGCGGCGCCGAGGAGCCATCGCCGACAGTCGCTTCCTCGTCCGCGCCCATCAAGGCGCTATAGCCAGCGATGTCGCGGCGAATATGGCGGCCAACTTGTGGGCGACCTTCGGTTCTTCGGGGCCTTCTGACGCCAGCGTACCTCCGAGGGTTTGCGGGCGACGGCAATACAGTCCGGGTCGCTCGCAGAGTGGATGAGAGGATCAACGTTGCCACGCCGATGGCGGAGATGCAGAGCACGTCCCACCGCACTCCGGCGGGGGGAGGGAAGGATGCGTCGGCGGGAGTTTGTAGCCCTCGCTGGGACAGCCCTATTGTGGCCGCGGTCAAGCGTGGGCCAACTGAGCGCGCATCGGATCGCGGTGGTTCCGCCATCCGATCCGGTCGCTATTCTCAGTGCGACTGGCCCAAATCAAAATTGGCGTTTCACCGAGCTGAACCGACTCGGATACACGGAAGGCAAGAACCTAATACTGGTCGAACGCTACTCTGGTGAGGGTCGCGCCGATACGTAAGCAGAACTTGCCAAGGATGTCGCTAGTCGCAGATCAGACCTGACAATGACATCGACCGTGCGGATGATCCACCACTTCCGAACAGCGACCTCAAGCATGCCGATCGTCGCGCTTACGTCTGACCCGATCGCCTTCGGCGTCGCGTCCAGTCTTGCGAGACCAGATGGCAACGTAACTGCTGTGATCCCAGATGCGGGGCTTGAAATAACGGAGCACGCGACGGTCTCTTGCGCTTAGCGTTTGTGCTGCCGGCCGCGGCGACTTCGTAAGCTGCGTTGATAACGCTGATCGGAGGCGCGCTGTTTGGTGCGGCGCGACTCTGCGGCGCAGTCTCCCTCACAGTAGATGGTGCCGCGATTGCAGCACGAGCAGATCAGCACCTGGATGCGGCATCGCACAGATAGAGGCGCGAGCTTGCATCTGGCTCTTCGGCCTTTCCACACAGGCGTGGACGAACTGCACCACGGGTGAAATACTGCCCCGGCCTACGTGCTCTCGCACGGTGTGGGGCGCGGCGCCGATGCGAACTGCCAGGTTGGGATCGGCGCAGTGCCTGTCTTCAAGGAAGACCGACGTTTAGCTCAGCCTCCTTAGACTGTCGGTGTAGCTGCATCGCGAATGATGCAGACACACTTGCGCGTGGGTGATCGGCCCCGATTCAATGATGGAGAGGGGAGCACCGGCGGATCCCGTTGTGTGGTTCGCCCGGAGAAGAAGGCTCATCGCATCGGCCGACCATTGCGTGTGGCCGGCCGGGGAGCGCTGCATTACGCGATGAACTCAACTCAGCCCACGACGCCGTGCGGGAACCCCACAGGAAAAGGCGTGCCCCCTGCTCAGCAGAAGAACGGGTATCAAAGCAAAATCGAGGCGCGTATCAGAAACGACGCAACCACTGCCAACAACGCTCGGCGCCGGACCCTTCGGCGCAGCCATCTACACGCAAAACCGTTGAATGTGATACTTGGTGGCGTAAGCTGCCCGGTCCGCCCTCCCCGAAAAAGGTGAGGGGAAGGTTCATTCACGCGAGCAGACCCCATATGGCCGCGCCTAAGCTTCCTCACTTTTGCCATCCTCCGTCTACTGGATGTCGCAAAGAGCGGAGCCAAGTGTATGCAGTTATCTCCCGTTAAAGTGGAATGGCATCTTGTTAGGAACGGCAAGCCATTTGGTCCGTTATCGGATCTTGAGTTCTCAAAATTGATTGAGCTGGGTCATTTAGAACAGAACGATCTGCTTTGGCGTGATGGGTTTAGCGAATGGCGATCCGCGAGCGTCGTATTCCCAGAGCTACAGGAGGTTCTGAGCCTGAGCCCATCTCACACAGAGCCTCTGGAATGTTCTATCACAGTCGGCGAACCTCTCGTCGCCGCGAGGCCAGTGCGTCGAAGAATAACATCGCGAAGGGTTCTGGCATTTGGTCTCTTCACGATTGTCATTCTTGGTGGAGCAGTATCGTATGGCTACTTCAGCTCTGACTGGCTATTGCCCGAAACAGCGAATTTCCTCGCGCGGTTCCTTGCTCTTTAGCAACCATTCAGGGGGGTTCGCTGTTGTTGAAATGGCAATCTTATGCAAGGCGCATAGGATGTCCTAGGTGCTTGCGTCATGAGCCTACAGGGTCCGCCTCGCCCGAAAGCGCATCGAAGATGTGCGCTACCCTGCAAATAAGGGTCTACCCAACGACATCTACCCCATCCCACACCACAGCTTCATTCCATCCTCGTTCGCCGACCGCCGAAAACTCTAGTTCCCCTCTGGCGGGGAGGTTCCTGCGAGTTTGCCCACCTTGTTGGCATCGCCGCTGTGCTCAACCTTCCAGCACAACACGCCGAGCGTGGGATCATGCGACAATAGCTCGTTGGGTCGCGCCTGCGGACGGCAGAGGCCGGTAAGTTCGCCCGGCGGCCGATCATCCAGTGCAAGAAATCGTGATTGTGGCCTTGTGCTGCTGCGCGGTCTTCTGTCGGCCCTTTGTACGGCTTCTCGGCTTTGTGGCCTTGGCGATGCCTTCGCGTTGGCGCTCGAGGTAAGGTTAAAAGTATCGAAAAATTTCTCTGAATGCTCCAATCCGCCTAACTAACAACTCGCGCAAGGCACGAGGCACTAAAAGGCGGGTTACTCTGATGATTAAGTTACTCACCATTACAGCGTTGGCCGCAGCTGTTGCAGCTCCGGCCTTCGCGCAAACTGTACCCTCAAACGCGCTAGTGATTACAGTTCCAGTATTCGTGCAAACTGTACCCCCACCTGGGGGAGTCATCGGAGCCGGGCCGAGGCAGGATGGACCCGTTTTGCCCGGTACATCAACCGTTCCCGGTCCGGTTTTCCCGAGCATGGCCCAGAAGTCGCTCGACAGCGCGAGTGGCCACTAATTTCTGCACCGATCATGGCGAGCTCAACGCGTCCGGTCTCCCGCCGACGCGGACAAACCACGGGATGCGGGGCCAATCGCTGGCCGAATCAAGCATTTTCCAAAAGGTCCGTTTATCGACTCGCCACCGACGTCAGATGAACAGCGCCCGATCCCGGTGATTTCGGCGTTGCTACGCCGTCTGATGCCGCTTCAGGAACGCGCGCGCGCGGTTGATGGTGCGAGCCTTCAGATCCGCCGGATCCTTCCAGGGAAACACCGTGATCTCGGCGTTCGGCGCCAGTGATGCGATGTCGATGGAGACCTGAAGCGGGTGCGCTACCACATCGTCGGGCAGCACGATCATCGGCGTCTGGCAGGATTTCGCGAAGTCGCGCGACACGCTGTACACGAAGTCGGGTCGCGTGCGGTAAAGGTTATGCAGATACTTCTCAATGGTTTCCATCGATACGTCAGGCCGGCGCGCGCGCAAATCCTTGGCCCAGTTGTCCCTCCCGGACTCGTACATATAATCCGGCTTGTCTGGCCGGTGCCCGACCGGCTGGCTCAGGATCGCGGCGACCACGCGCTGTGGCGCGCGCTCCATCAGCTTCATCGCGAACGGGCCGCCGATGCAGTTGCCGAAGAAGAAAAACTGGCGGATGCCGAGGTGATCCATCAGCCCCAGCTGATCGTCGGCGAAGGCGTCCCACGGATTGTCGACCGGCACCGGGCCGGTGGATTCGCCGCCACTGGCGTTGCGCTGGTCCATGGTGATGACGCGGAAGTCGTTCTTGAATTGCTCCGGGATGTTGATCACCGCGTTCGGCCAGACCGCCATGCGCGAGTTCAAGCCGCCGCCGGGCGTCGCCAGCAGCGGGAAGCCCGAGCCGATTTCGCCGTAGCGGATGCGGACGTCGCCCTTCTCGTAGTGTCCGATCTTGAGGCCTGCCGGCAAGGCCTGCGGCCCTGCTGCCTGTGGCGCTTGCGCGAATACCCGCGGCGCGGTGGTTGCCGCGGCGGCGGCAGCACCGGTTGTAAGAACGGTGCGTCGGCTTGTATCGATCATCGGCTACCTCCCCTTATCGCTGCACGCGGTCCTTGCGTTCGACCGGGGTGCCCAGCACTCGGGCCGTCGTTATGACTCTTGGAATTTTGAGCGCTGTTTCATTGTACCACAGAATAAGCCAGTTAAGCGCAGCAATCCTGGGCCATGTCCC
>Ga0075434_100003430_pt1 | contig 14176 bp, 15 predicted proteins | sample RhiMethybrSRZTD3_FD_75298 | JGI IMG/M metagenome (GOLD analysis project Ga0075434, IMG submission 75298) | Populus rhizosphere microbial communities from Tennessee, USA - Rhizosphere MetaG P. TD hybrid SRZTD3 | ecosystem: Host-associated > Plants > Roots > Rhizosphere > Soil | place: USA... | reverse complement strand
GCGTGCGGCGTGACCGCGACGCAGAGCGACCCCGTGAAGTGCACCGTCTGTGGCGCCACGGACTTCGAGGTGATCTCGCGGGAGATGATCGAGAAGATCGCTGCGGTGGAAGGCGGTCTTCAGGAGGAGACCACCTACGACGGCCGCAAGCTCCGCTGGTCGGAAGATGCCAGGAGGGGCCTCTGGACGATGAAGAACGCCTATCAGCGCCGCCGCGTCAAGGCCCGTGTCGAAAAGCGCGCGCGCATGATGAAGCTCGACGCCATCACGCTCGAATTCGCCCGTCAGGTGATCGAGGAGGAGACCGGCACACCGCTGGAGATCGGGACTACCGCGACAGGCGTCGCCGCCGACAAGCGGCTCGTAGCGCGCGACGACAAGAAGAATCCGCTGATCTCGACGTTCGAATGGACGGCCGATGCCGCACAACGGATCCTGCGGGTCCCGGCGGGCTTCATGCGCAATCAGACGCAGGAGCGGATCGAGGAGCTTGCGCGGGAACGCGCCGCAACGGCGATCGATCTTGCGCTCGTCGAAGAGGGGATCGAGATCGGCAAGCGGATGATGGCCGAGATGATCGCGAACTACCCGTCACAGGGCAAGGCCCCTGTAGGTCAGGGGAGCGCGGGAGTTGCAACGGCGGCACGGGAGTCGGCAGCAAGTGCCACGACATCCAACGGCAGCGGCTACCTCAATGAGGTGAGTGCGCGGCCGGCCGTGGCGGTCGAGCGATCCGCGTCCGGCGATCATCGCCAGACGTGAGCGCCTACCGCTTCTGCCGTACGGACGACATCGAGCTTCTCGTCAACGCGCTGAATCGATGCTGGGCTCCGTACTTTCCAGACGAGCCGCCGATGACGACGGCGACGTTCAAGCGCTCGATCCGCGACCTCCAGGTCTGGTGCAGCAGCTGCATGGTGGCCTTTTCGGGATCCGACGCGATCGGCGTCCTGATCGGCGCCAAGCGGCCTTCCGGTACCCTCGTCCACAAGATCGCCGTCCATCCCGATCATCGGCGACAAGGTCATGGGCGTCATCTGCTCACCTCGCTCGGCTCGAAGCTCGCGATTCTCGGCCCCCCGAGAATCGTCGCCGAGGTTCCCGAGACGCTCGCTCCTGCCTGCGCGCTGTTCAGCGCAAGCGGATATGTCCAGGAAGCGCTCCTGACCGACTACGTCCTTCAGCGTGAAGAGGAAGACAGCGATCCGCGCGAAGGATTCGTGATCCCTGTCACGGTCGACGATCTCGCCGCCAATGGTCTCCTTGGAGAGGATCAGCAGGTGTGCTGGAAGCGCTCGGTCGAGACCCTCACAGCAAGGAAGGACGACATCGCAGGACTCGCCGTCGCCTCCGACGAACGAATCGAAGCCTACGTCCTCTACCTCACGTGCGGAATGGGGGAGACGGAGATCGTATCGCTCCGCTCGTTCATCGACGATGGTGGAGCCCGTTTGAGGCAGCTGCTCTCTCAACTCCGCGCGCGAGGCATAGAGAACTTGCGGTTCCCGAAGGTCCACCCCTCCGAGCTCTCGAAGGAGTGGCTGGAGACGCTCGGTTTCAGCCCCGGCGGCGTGCACCGACTCTACGCCTCAAGGGCGCGATCGGCTTAGTCAAGGCGGTACCTCAGTAGTGAGCCCCTCGCGCATCGTCTGCGCCAGGACGAGTCTGTCGGGTGCCACCAATGTCGGGACCAATATCGGAGTGCCCTCGCGGCTTCCACCATGTGAACCAGGTGTGTCCCTGGGCCCTCCCGCGGCGGATGTACCAGATGTAATATGGAACCCACAGCCCGATTAAGAGCACGAGCGCGAGCACAATAGCAGTCGGGGTTTCCATGCTCAGCTCCTTCCGGTTCTGCGATCTTCAAATGCAAGCTGCGGTCCTGTAAGCTATCAGCCCCATATCCGCAAAAAATGAAGCGCTACCACGACATCGTCGGCGACGGTGGGTCGAAAATTCTCGAGCAGGTTGCTGAGCAACGAACCCGCATCACCGACGGGCTCGCCGGGGTGCGTCATCTCGTGGCCGTGGGCTCCGGCAAAGGCGGGGTCGGCAAGAGCACGTTGACGCTGCATCTCGCCGGCGCTCTGCGCGCCCGCGGGCTTCGGATTGCGATTCTGGACGCGGACTTCAACGGCCCTTCACAGGCGCGCATGGCAGGTGTCCAAGAAGCGCTGTTCGTTCCCGGCAGTCACAAGGTCTCGCTTCCGCGCACCAAGGACGGGATCGCAGTCTTCTCGATGGGCTCGGTGATACCGGAGTCGGAGGCGCTCGAGTTCGAGAGCGCGGCGCACGGAGAGTCACACACGTGGCGCGCGACGAGGGAGTTTGCTCTGCTCGGTGAGATCCTAGGGTCCTTCGAGTGGGGAGCGCTCGATCTGCTGATGTTCGATCTACCGCCGGGAGCCGAGCGGACCGTACAGTACGCCGATTTTTTCGGGCCCTTCGACTCCGCTCAGGGCAAGCCGCGCGTTTCGTTCCTGCTGGTGACGATCCCTTCCCAGGTGGCACGCGGCGTGGTCGCGCGCTCGGTGGCCGCTCTGTCGAAGGGTCCCAATCGCCTCCTCGGTTACGTCGAGAACATGAGCGGCTACTACTGCCGCGACTGCAACGCGATCAAGCCGCTGTTCGTGTCATCCGAGATTCCGCGCCTCGGGATCCCGTGCCTCGGGACTGTCCCCTTCGATCCCGAATTGGCACGGCACTGCGATGGGGGGATGCCTCTCGCGGACCTGGGCGAAACACCCGTTCGCCGTGCCCTGGACCATGTTGCGCAGCAACTTCTGGAAAGCCTCATATGAAATTCCTGTGCGTCCCCTGCGATAGCCCGATGAAGCTGCAGTCGGTCGGTCCGCCAGAACGCGGCTCGCTCTCGGTCGTCTACTCCTGTCCGGAGTGCGGCTACGAGATGGCGATGCTGACGAACGCGTATGAGACCCAGGTCGTGCAGTCTCTCGGAGTGAGGATCGGCGCTGAGGTTGAAGCGGACGCGTCGAGTACGACCGGCGGTCGCTGTCCGTTCCCCGCGATGATTCCGGGCAACGAGCAGCAGCAACCCGGCGACGCCGGGGAGCCAATTCCCGTTCGGTGGACTGCCGCCGCCGAAGCGCGGCTCGCGAACATCCCCGCGTTCGTACGCCCCATGGCGCGGACCGGCATCGAGAGATTCGCCCGAGACAGAGGGGCCCTCGAAGTGGACGAGAAGATCCTCGACGCGGCCCGCGACTTCTTCGGCATGTAGGTCCGTCGGGATGAACATGGCCGATCTGCAAACGAGCTCGATTGCACTGAACCGAGTCGAAGGGTTCGAGCGTCCGTACGTCATCTCCTGGAACCTCACCTACCGCTGCAACCTCGCCTGCGAGCACTGCTATCTCGACGCAGGCAGCAAGCCACTGGTCGGCACGGAGAACTTCGCCGATCGAAGCGAGCTCGGCACCGAGGAGTGCTTCAGGGTCATCGACGACATCGCCGCTTTCGCGCCTGAATGCCTGACGATCCTGACCGGCGGCGAGCCGCTCTTGCGGCGCGACATCCTCGAGATCGTCAAGCGCGCGGCGGAGCGTGGATTGTGGGTCGTCGTCGGTACCAACGGCGTGCGCATCACGGAGAACGTGGCGCAACGCCTGGCAGAAGCCGGAGCGCGCGGACTCTCCCTTTCCCTCGATGCCCTCGATCCGGATCGTCACGACCGCTTCCGGATGGTACGTGGCGCCTGGCAGAACACGGTCGAGGGAGCGGAGATCCTGAACAGGACCGGGCTGCCCTTCATCGTGCAGACGACCGCGGGCTCGCACAATCTCGGCGAGCTCGACGCGATCGCCGACTTCGCGCACGATCGCCTCGCCGCCAAGGTCTGGAACCTCTACTTCCTGGTGCCGACGGGGCGCGGCCAGTTCGTGTCGGACATGACCCCCGTGCAGTACGACGAGGTGCTCGCCTCGCTGTACCGGATCCAGCGGAAGTACGACCGACGTATGCTCGTGAACGCGAAGTGCGCTCCGCATTACATCAAGACCGTTCTGGAAAATGCCCTTCGACCCGGCTCAGGGCAAGCCGGTACCGAATCCGATCCGAAGATCAGGACCTACTCTGGAGGGGCCGGAGGATGTCCGGCGGGGACGCACTACATGGGGATCCGGCCGAACGGGGATGTCACACCTTGCCCCTACCTCCCGGTCTTCGGAGGGAACCTTCGCCGCGCGTCTCTCACGAACCTTTGGAACTCGGCGGGAGTGTTCACCGACATTCGACGCCGCTCCTCGCTTGGCGGGAAATGCGGGGAGTGCGAGATGAACAGCCACTGCGGGGGCTGCCGCGCCCGCGCCTATGGGATGACCGGCGATGTGATGGCCGAAGATCCGCTCTGCACCCACACGCCCGGGACATTCGCGGGGTCGCCTCTTCTTGCCCCGCCTCCGCCCCTTCGGGGCTTCGGCGAGGCAGGCTCTCCCGAGCCTGGCGCCGCTCGCTCGCTCCAATACGGCCTCGATTCGCAGACGACGATCGCGTGGGACGATGCGGCCGCCGCACGCATGAAGAAGGTCCCGGCGTTCGTCAGGGGAATGGTCGTCAGGGCCGTCGAGCAGTCCTGCCGCAACAGCGGGCTCGATCGCGTGACCGTCGAAGAACTCGAACGGATCCGAGCGCGGATGCCAACTCCGAAGATGTTCGGGTAGATCAATTCCCAATTCCCAACGCCCAACTCCCAATTTCGAGTCGACCGCGGTTGGGAGTTGGGAGTTGGAGGTTGGGAATTGACACGCTTCTAAAGTTGTCTACCGGAAGGGATCAGCGGCCGCTCCGCCCTGCTCCGCGGCTGCGTCCTGCATCCACTTCTGGAATTCCTCGGCGCTCTCGACAGTGACAATCCCACGCATCCGGGCATGGCCCAGACCACAGAGCTGCGCGCAGGCGATCTCGTACTCGAATGCAGCATTCCCCGTCCGGGTCCGCATGTCCGCAGTCGTGATCGTGGGAATGAACCAGATGGGGATCGTGAGCCCGGGCACCGCGTCCTGCTTTACTCGAAACTCGGGCACGCCGAAGCTGTGGATGACATCCTTGCTCCGGAGATTGACGATGATCGGCCTGTTCACGGGCAAATGGAGTTGACCGACGGTCGTGATGTCGTCCTTCGCGGCAGGATCGGAGCGATCGAGCCCCAAGGGGTTCGACTGGAGGTCGATCAGCTTGATGTCGGTGCGGCCGAATACTTTGTCGGCGCCGGCATAGTGGATGTTCCAGGCGAACTGCTCGCCGGTCACGTGAACGAGCAGCGCTTCGTTCTCCGGGGGCAGGCCCTCGACTCTCGCGGCCCAAAGCGGGATCGCGAATCCGACCAGGAGGATCGCTTCGACCACGGCCACGCCGATCTCGATATACGTCGACCTGTGTGACGTGACCCCTTTGTAGTCCGCCACCGGATTCCGCGACTTCCGGAAACGGACGATGGCGTAGAGAATGAACCCTCCCCAGCCCACGAACAGGATGAGCATGAAGATGTGAATCCAGCCGATCAGGTTATCGATCTGCCCGCCGTGAGTCGTGGCGAGCGGTGGGAGCCCCATCCACTCAGTCATGTTCTCGACGCTCCTCCCTGGAGCTCCGACCATTCACTGTCGAGGTCGATGTCCGCGATGCGCTTCGCGCGTTGGCGGAGATAAATGAAGAAGGCCACGAACGCGCCCTGCACGGCAAATGTAATGCCCAGCAGCGCCAGAATACCGAGTTTCGCCCCGTCGATCAGCGGGCTCTCCGCAGCCCCGAAACACACAGGACAGGCGAAGGCGCTCGAGCTACCGCCGATCACGATGGCTGCCGCCATCGTGAAAGCCCGGATCCAAAGCTGTGTTCGCCTTACTTTCATCGCAGCATCCTCGTCTTGCGCAGGAACCAGGAGTCGTAGACGACGAGGCCCAACGATACCGCGAAGGAACCGATCCCCGAGAGCAAGCTGGCGAGCCCGTCCTGGCGTCCGTACTGCGCCAGGCACCAGACACCGAACACTATTGCGAGGGCCGCGGAGAGGAAGATCAGGAATGCGTGTACCCACCTGAGGTTCATCAGTGAATCCAGAAGCCGTCGCTGACGGTGAAGATCGGAAGCGCCATCAGCGCGACGAAGAAGAACGCGGTCAGCGCGAGGACTGCGTAGATCAGCTTCTTCTCAGAGATCAAATGCATGAAGTAGCACGCCACCAGCGACCCCTTGATGGTGGCGACGATCAGCGCCACCGTCACGGCGATCGGCACGGGAAGATGGAAGCGAGATACCACCACCGTGACGATCGTCAGGACCATGAGCGTCACGAAGACGGTGATGTAGATCCTGACGTGTTTGTCGATGTCGACTGCGTGGTCGCTCGTCACGGATGTCGCAGCGTGGTCGCTCGCCATGGAATCCTTCTACAGAAGATACAGGGTCGGAAAGAGAAAGATCCAGACCAGATCGACGAAATGCCAGAAGAGACCCGAGTGCTCGACCCGGTTGGTGAACCAGACCGGATTCGTTTTCCAGAGCTTCGCGCCCGGGCCCCAGAAATACGCATTCACAACCATCCCGCCGAACACGTGGAGCCCGTGCAGGCCCGTCAGTGTGAAATAGATGGCGAGGAAGTTGTTGGTGCTGGGCAGTTCCCCTCCGTGGAAATGGTGGCTGTATTCGAAGTACTTGATCACGAGGAAGACCAGCCCGGCCAGGATCGTCAACCCCATGTAGATCCGATAGGTCTGGAAGCGGCGGCGCATCAGCGACGCCCAGGCCATGACCATCGTGACAGAGGATGCGATCAGGACGATCGTGTTGACCGTGGCGAGCGGGACGTCCAGAAACATGTCTCCCCGCGGCCAGCTCGGCGCGCCTACTCGAATCAGAATGTAGCTGGCGAACAACGCCCCGAACAGCATGACCTCCGAGGCCAGGAAGAGCCAGATGCCGATCTTGCCGTTGGTCAGACCGGTGTCGCGTCGAATCTCGACTGTGTACGGGATGTCCATCTCGAATCAGGCCTCGAACTGCGGCACGAAGTCTTTGCCCGCGCCGGGAACGCTGTACTCGTAGGGCCCGCGGTACGCTTGCGGGACCTGAGCGAAATTGCCGTGCGGTGGAGGCGAGGGAGCCGACCACTCGATCGTCGTGGCCTGCCACGGGTTCTCGTCAGCCACCGCTCCCTTCTTGATGCTCCAGAAGAAATTGAAGATGAAGGGAATCTGGAAGAGCGCGAGCGTCCACGCGCCCCACGACGAGACCGCGTTCCAGTGCATGGTCGGCTGCGCAAAGGCGTAGGCGGTCCCGGCGTCGAACAGGCGCCGCGAAACGCCAGCCAGTCCGATGATGAACATCGGCATGAAGATGACGTTCATGCAGATGAGCGATCCGGCGAAGTGGATCTTGCCGAGCGTCTCGTTCATCTTCCGCCCGGTCGCCTTCGGATACCAGTAGTAGATTCCCGCCATGAGGGCGAAGATCGTTCCCGGAGCGACGACGTAGTGGAAGTGGGCGATGACGTAATACGTGTCGTGCAGCGGGATGTCCGCGATGTTCAAGCCGAGCGGCAGCCCCGTCAGCCCGCCGATGCCGAACATCGGAAGAAAGGCGACTGCGAAGAGCATGGGGGTGTTGTAGCGTATCGATCCACCCCAGAGCGAGATGATCAGGGCCGTGAGGATCACGACCGAGGGGATCGAAATGATCATCGTGGTCGTCTGGAAGAACGCCGCCATCGTCGTCCCCATGCCGGTCATGAACATGTGGTGCGCCCACACGATGAACGACATGAAGCCGAGGAAGACGAGGGAGTAGACCATCGAGCGATAGCCCCACAGCGGCTTCCGTGTGTTGTTCGCGATGATCTCGGCCACGATTCCCATCCCGGGAAGGATCAGGACGTAGACTTCCGGGTGCGCCAGGAACCAGAACAGGTGCTGCCAGAGGAGCGGGTTGCCTCCGCCCGTGTTGGCGAGCGCCTGGCCGCTGACAACGAGGCCGCTCGGCAGGAAGAAGCTCGTGCCGGCCACACGATCCATCAGCTGCATGACTCCCGCGGCCTCGAGCGGCGGGAAGGCCAGGAGCAGGAGGAAGGCCGTGACGAACTGGGACCAGCAGAAGAACGGGAATCGCATGAAGGTGAGGCCCTTCGCGCGAAGCTGGATCGTGGTCGTGATGAAGTTGAGCGCACCAAGCAACGACGAGGTGATCAAGAAGATCATCCCGATGAGCCACCACGTCTGACCAGTACCTGCGATGACGGAGAGAGGTGCGTAAGAGGTCCATCCGGATTGCGCGGCCCCTCCGGGAACGAGGAAGCTGCCGAGCATCGTGATGCCGCCGAGGAAGAGGCACCAGTAGCTCACCATGTTGATTTTCGGGAACGCCATGTCCGGCGCTCCTATCTGGAGCGGGAGCACGAAATTCCCGAAGCCACCGACGGCGAGCGGCACCACGCCGAGGAAGACCATGATCGTGCCGTGCATCGCGCCGAGCTCGTTGTAGAACTCAGGGAGCATCGTCCCGCCCGGCATCCGCGCCTCGCCGAACAGCTGGCCGATCAGCGGCAGCGGGACGCCCGGGTAGGCGAGCTGCCAGCGCATGAGCATCATCAACGAAAAGCCAAAGAGCAGGAACAGGAGACCAGTGACGGCGTACTGAATGCCGATGACCTTGTGATCGGTTGAGAAGACGTACTTGCGCCAGAAGCCGAGCTCCTCGTGATGGACTTCGTGCGCGACGTGCGGTTTGGGTGCGACGACCGTCTTCTCACTCATGCGGCCTCTCTTCTGATTCGCTACTTCGCGTGATCGCTCGTTGGGTCTTGCTGTCTACTTCGCGGGGAGCGCGAACTTGAAGTTCTGCGTCTTCGTGTCGGTGCCGCCAACCATGATCGAGGCTGTCTGCGTCCCCAGCCTCTCGTGCCAGACGGTGATCTCGTAGGTCCCCGCGTCGAGACCCGAAATCGTGAACTTCCCGTCAGTGCTCGTCACCGAGAAGAAAGGATGCGTGAAGACACCGACGTAAGCGCTCATCCACGGGTGAACGTCGCACTTGACCTGGAACATATTCTCAGGCTTGGGGAAGTTCGTGGTCATCTCCTTGACCGTCGCCGGCTGCCCGCGGTTGAATGACGGATTGAGCTTGGGGAGCGTGTGGATGTTGTGGAGGATGCCGTCGGAGTTGAGGATCCTGTACGCCTGCCCGACCATAATCCCCATGACATGCGGTTTGTATTCACAGCCGTCTTGATCGATGACCACCGGAGTCTTGGGAGCGGGATACGTCTTCCCAGCCGGTAGCCCCTTCGAAACCCAGACCATGATGTTCGCCATTGCGTTGCCGGTGCCGAGGACCAGCGCCTCGTTCGGCGCGGGTTTGGCTCCGTGCTTCTTGTGGCAGACGGCCTCGGCGGTCATATCGATTGGCTTGAGCGCGGGGGCTTTCCCGTCGAAGGTGACGGTTCCGGTGATGGACGAAGCGGCAACGGCGACACCCGGCGAGAACAACATGACGAGCACTACGGCCGCCAGCCACAGCCTATTCCCTGTTCCGCCCATACTCGGCTCCTTGGTCATCGCTCACCTCTCTCCTTCGTGGTCGCAGAGCTGCTTTCCACGCATCATCAAGCGCTCCATCGCCGCAGGAAACTTCAGTCTCTCGCGAATTCTACATCGGACCCGTCATCCGTCAACATCATCGATCGCCATGCGTTCTCGACCGGGACTGTTGTCCGACTTCAGGCGTTCTCGAACGCGAGCGATTCGGCCAGCCTCGGGTCGCGAAGCGGGACGAGCGCCTGTCGTCGCATCAGCCAGCCCGCTGCCGCAACGAAGCACCCGCCCACGGCGAGGAAGGCGGCTACGTCCAGAACCGACGGACGGACTCCTTCGGGGTGGAGCGTCGGCATGACCTGCCAGTAGATGTCCACGAAGTGCATTGCGAGGAGCCACGTTCCGCCGACCGCGAGAGTCCATCCCTTCCGCTTGACGGTGCGCCCCATCAGATAGAAAAACGGAACCCCGAAGTGTCCCGCCATGAGGAGGAGCGAGATGATCTCCCACGACCCTTCGAGCCGCGCCTTGAACCAGAAGGACTCCTCGGGGAGGTTGGCGTACCAAATAAGGAAGAACTGGGAGAAGCCGATGTAGGCCCAGAACGACGTGAACGCGAAGAGAAACTTTCCGAGATCGTGCAGATGCTCCGCAGTGATCACCGTGTCGAGCAGCCCCGCACCGCGCATTGCCGGCGTCACGACCGAGAGCAGCGCGATGAACCCGATGAAGGAGCCCGCGAAGAAATAGACGCCGAACATCGTCGAGTACCAGTGCGGCGTGAGCGACACGATCCAGTCGACCGAGGCGAACGTTGAGGTCAGCGCGAGGACGATGATGCCGGGACCGGCGAACTTCCGCAGGCGCGCCGAGACTGCGGGATCCCCGGTCGCGTCCTGACCGCGCGAGCTGCGGTAATAGAGGAGCGCGAGGAAGGACCAGTAGATGAAGTAGATCACCGCCCGAATCACGAAGAACGGCACGTTGAGGAACGGTTCCTTCCAGCGCAGCAGCGCATCGTGTTCGGCCGCGCCCGGGACGGACCATGGGTAGAGATACTGCAGGCCGAAGAGCAGCGGGACGAAGAGAACCGCCATCACGGGGATCGTTGCGAAGACGGTCTCGCCGATCCGCCGCACCACGATCCCCCATCCTCCTTGGCACGCATACATGAACAGCACGAAGAAGAGCCCGCCGAGCGCCAGGCTCAGAAAGAACAGGAACGACACGAGCCACGAGAAGAAGAACTGCTTCGGATTCCCCGGCCCGAGAATCGCGCAGCCTACTGCGCCGAGCAGGACGCACGCGGCGCCAATGAGGGGAAGCCGGTTCCACGAGTGCCCCGGCGGGATCGTGGCCTGTTCGGGCCGCAAGGCCACCTTAGTGTGTTCGGACGTCATTCAGGACTCCAGGAGCTCGACGCTTCGTGCGCCCAGAGACTCCAGCAGCTTTCCGGTGGCCGACGGATCGAAACGGGGATCCCACGATTCGATCGAGATGAAGAAGGCATCATCGGTCACACGCTCGAAGACCTTGGATCGGAAAAGCGGATGGTAGTGCATGGGGAGCCGGTTCAGGCCGAGCATGCCGAAGACGGCACCGAACGCGGCAAAGAGAACTCCGAGCTCGAACGTGATCGGAATGAAGGCGGGCCATGAGAAGAGCGGTTTGCCGCTGATCACGAGGGGCTGCGCGCTGGCGTGGACCCACCACTGCAGGCCGAACCCGAACGCGGCGCCGGTCAATCCCGCGACGAGAACGATCCAGGGAAGCGGGGAACGCCGGATTCCCATCGCTCGTTCGAGGCCGTGGACGGGGAACGGTGTGTGGGCGTCCCACTTCGTGAAGCCGGCATCACGCACCTTCTCGCACGCGTGATAGAGGTCCGCTGGCGTCGCGAATTCGGCGAGGATTCCGTAGTGTGGCCCCTGCGGGAGCTGCGGGAGGAGAAGCGGCATCAGGAGGCTCCTTCGGGAGTGGGCGCCCCAAGTGCCGGCCGCGCGGCTCGACCCTTGATCTGACGTTCGGGGCCGTGCTGGCCGTGCGGATCGGCCTGCGGCAGCACGGTCTTCACCTCGGACGTTGCCACCATCGGCAGGAAACGCACGAACAGACAGAACATCGTGAAGAAGAGACCGAAGCTCCCGAGCAGACACGACACATCCCAGACCGTGGGCCTGAAGTAGCCCCAGGAGGACGGGAGGAAATCACGGTGCAGCGACGTGACGATGATCACGAATCGCTCGAACCACATGCCGATGTTGATGACGATCGACAGCGCGAACAGGATCGGGATGCTCGTGCGCGCCTTCTTGGACCAGAAGATCTGCGGGCTGATCACGTTGCAAGTGATCATGGTCCAGTACGCCCACGAGTACGGGCCGAGCGCGCGGTTCATGAACGTGAAAAGCTCGTACGGATTGCCGCTATACCAGGACGTGAAGAACTCGGTGGCGTAGGCGTAGCCAACCATCGTCCCGGTGACGAGCATGATCTTCGCCATGTAGTCGAAGTGGCGGAGCGTGATGATGTGATCGAGGCGAAATGCCGTGCGGCAGATCACCATGAGCGTCACCACCATGGCGAAACCAGAGAAGATCGCGCCCGCAACGAAGTAGGGCGGGAAGATTGTCGTGTGCCACCCGGGAAGCACAGAGACCGCGAAGTCCATCGAGACGACCGAATGAACCGAGAGGACCAGCGGCGTCGCGAGGGCCGCGAGAACGAGATAGGCGGTTTCGTAGTGGTTCCATTGCCGCACAGAGCCCCGCCATCCGAGCGCCAGGAAACCGTAGACGATCTTTCGGATGCGAGTCTTCGCGCGATCGCGCATCGTCCCCAGGTCCGGGATCAGTCCCACGTACCAGAAGAGGACTGAGACGGTTCCGTACACGCTGACCGCAAAGACGTCCCAGAGAAGAGGGCTTCTGAAGTTGGGCCACAGGCTCATCTGGTTCGGGACGGGAAACATCCAGTAAGCGACCCAGACGCGTCCCACGTGGATCCCCGGGAACAGCAAGGCGCACATGACGGCGAAGATGGTCATCGCCTCGGCCGAGCGATTGATCGACGTACGCCATTTCTGGCGGAAGAGGAAGAGGATCGCCGAGATGAGCGTTCCGGCGTGCCCAATGCCGACCCAGAACACGAAGTTCGTGATATCCCAAGCCCAGCCAACGGGGACGTTGAGACCCCAGATACCGATCCCCTCCCAGAAGAGCCACGAGACCGCGACGCCGAGCAGGCCGAGGAGCGCTAAGGCAGGGAGGAAAAAGAACCACCATCCACTCGGTGTTGGCCGCTCAACGGCCTCCGCGACGACCTCGGTGATGGCATGGAAATCCGGGGAGCGTAGGATGAGCGTGGGATTGCCCGCGACAGGGTTGTCGAGCAGTTCTGCTTCCGTCTGGGCCAAGCCTTTCCCCCGATTTGAATGTGAAGAGTGACCGTGTGTAGTTGAAGAGTGGCCGTGTACCTACCACCGCGGAATCGCGCGAGTCAAGCATCCGCCTCCGCGCATGCTCGTCAGGCGCGCGACGGCGCAGCCGTGAGGCCAATCTGCTCGAGCAGCGCTTCGAGGTCGTCTCCCGAGGCAGGAATGCAGGCGACGATCCTCGCGGCGTTCTTCCGGACCCATGAATCTGCCTCCGGAAGCGCGCGCACCGCGTCACCCGAGCCGAGGAGCCATTGCCACGCTTCGTGCGTCTCGGTCGCGAACTCCTGGAGGGACGGCGCTCCCTCCGCGCGCTGAATCCGCGAAATACGCGCGGCCAACTCGCGCGCTTCGACCAGCCCCGAGTTCATGCTGTGCACGCCGACCGGATCCGCCTGGTGCGCGGCGTCCCCGGCGAGCCAAACGCCTCCATTGCCAAAGCTCCGCGCGAGGCGCCGCTCGAACAGACCGAGCGTTGACCAGTAAATCTGCGTCGGTCGCGCCGCGCACCAGGGAGCCCGCGCGGCGATCAGTTGCTCGAGCCGCGGCATCGATGTGGAGTGTTCCGCGGCGTTTCGGATCTGGAATCCCCAGCGGCATCGCCCATCTTCGAGAGGCCAGTACACGCTCGTCAGGTCTGAATCGAGCATGACTCGCGCTTCCGCGGGAAGCTCTCCCGCTGCTTCGATCTCGTAAACGGAGAAGATCTGACCGACGCCATACTCTTCCATCTCGATACCGGACATCCGACGCACAGTCGAGTCGAACCCGTCGGCGCCGATCACATATGCCGGACGGATCATCTCGCTTCGCACGACGACCGACTCGCTTCGCGCGACGGGGTAGCCCATCGCGACCTGGTCGAGCTTCGCGACCTCTGCTCCGGGGGTCGCGCCATCCACCGTGAGAGCCTGGAGCCTGTGTCCCCAGAGGACCTTGAGCTTCTTCCGGCGGAGCGCCTCCTCCGCGGCTCTCTCCAACACGCTTTGGCGGATGACGAGGAGATACGGATGTCTGGAGGCAAGCGAGGAATAGTCGATCTCGGCGCGCCTCTCCCGACCCTCGTAGTAGGCGACCTTCGTCAGCTTCCGTCCCGCGGCGATCAGCTCTTCGGAGAGTCCAGCATCGTCGAGCACGCGGAGCGTGCGCGGATGGATCGCGAGCGCGTAGCTGTGCTGAGTCGTCCGCTGGTGCATGTCGA
>Ga0075434_100003424_pt1 | contig 14191 bp, 11 predicted proteins | sample RhiMethybrSRZTD3_FD_75298 | JGI IMG/M metagenome (GOLD analysis project Ga0075434, IMG submission 75298) | Populus rhizosphere microbial communities from Tennessee, USA - Rhizosphere MetaG P. TD hybrid SRZTD3 | ecosystem: Host-associated > Plants > Roots > Rhizosphere > Soil | place: USA... | reverse complement strand
TTGACGGGTGTGCCAGGCATCTCTTTGGCTATCAGCACTGCCTGCGTGACATAGTCGTGGAAAGCGCCACGCCTGCCAAACCCGCCGCCAAGATTGATCTTGTGAACGTCACACTTGTCAGCGGATAAGCCGGATGCGGCCACGGTAGCGGCGAACGCCGCCTCCCCATTCTGGGTGGGCACCCACACCTCACACTTGTCCGGAGTGTAGAGCGCCGTCGCGTTCATGGGCTCCATGGCGGCGTGGTTCTGATAAGGATAGGAGTAGACCGCCTCCACCTTCTTGGCGGCGCTGGCGAGCGCGGTTTTTGCATCGCCATTCGCATTCCCGACAAAGGCTTCCGGGGCCTCGAGACCCTCCTTGAGCCAGGCGGCGATCGTCTCGCTAGAGACCTTGTCCTTGTCGCCAACATCCCACTCAATTGGGATGGCATCTACGGCGGTTTTGGCTTGCCACCAGGTCTGCGCAACTACGGCCACGCCAGAATCCCCGACCTTGACCACCTTCTTTACACCCTTCATGTCAGCAGCCTTGGCCGCATCGAAGCTCTTGATCTTTCCGCCCTGCACGGGGCAGTCGCGGATCGCGGCATTGAGTATGCCGGGAAGTTTGAGATCAGTGCCGTAGACCTGCTTACCCGTGACCTTATCGGCAGTATCAAGCCGCTTCAAAGGCTTGCCGGCGATCTTCCAATCTTTGGGGTCTTTGAGTGGCACCTCGCTTGGCGGATCAAGCTTGGCAGCAGCCTCGGCCACTTTGCCGTAGGTCGTCTTCCGGCCCGAGGGCGCATGCGTGATCGTGCTGTCGGCAGCAGTGCATTCCGACACCGGCACCTTCCATTCGTTGGCAGCAGCCTGGATCAACATCATTCGTGCGGCCGCACCGCCCTTGCGCACGTACTCATGTGACGAGCGAATGCCGCGGCTTCCACCGGTCGAGAAATCGCCCCACACGCGCTTGCGCCTCACGCTCTCACCGGGCGTCGGATACTCGGTGCTCACCTTCGACCAGTCGGCCTCTAGCTCTTCGGCCACCAGCTGGGCTAGCCCGGTAACTGTGCCCTGGCCCATCTCCGAGCGCACAACTCGGACGACGATGCTGTCGTCTGGCTTGATGACGACCCAGGCGTTGATTTCGGGCGTGGCCGCCTGGGCTTGTACTCCTGCGCGGCGGAGCGGGATGTCGAGCCCGAGCGCGAGACCGCCGGCAGCGGCAGTTCCAATCACAAACGAGCGGCGATTAATTTGTGCACTGTGTGACATGGCGCCTCTCCATTCACGCGTTGGCCGCGGCGTGGATCGCAGCGCGCACCTGCTGGAAGGTGCCACAGCGACAGATATTGGTGATCGTGCTATTGATGTCGGCGTCCGTGGGCTTCGGCTTGTCCTTGAGCAACGCCGCCACGGCCATGATCATCCCTGCCTGGCAATAGCCGCATTGTGGCACGTCGTGCTGGATCCAAGCCTTCTGCACCTTGTGCAAAGTGCCGCCTTCGGCGAGCCCCTCAATCGTCGTGATGTTCTTGCCCTCGGCGGCGCTGATCGGTAGCGAGCAGGAGCGCACCGCCTCCCCCTCAACATGAACTGTGCAGGCGCCGCACTGGGCGATGCCGCAACCATACTTGGTGCCGGTCAATCCAACTTGTTCGCGAATGACCCACAACAGCGGAGTGTCGGGGTCCACTTCGATCGTATGGGGTTGCCCGTTGATGACCAACCGAGCCATTCGCCGCCTCCTACCAGTAGTGAGTGAGTGCCGATCGCGACTGAGAAGCCGCAGCGCGTGCCAGCATAACCTGAATGTCCGCGCACTAGAACGAGCAAGGGCCCAGTATATGCGAGCGATCACGCCAACGTGAGCAAAGCCATCGTATGCCAGACGAGTGCCTCACCCCCCGTGCCCAACGCCCCGGGTCTCACATGTTGCTGCGCAATGTGCACCGCTGCCAACCGGTTCCGGGGCGTGGCGGAAGTGGGACTGCAGGGGCGCCGAGTGGGTCTGTGAGCTGACGATTTTGCCGGTGGCGCGATGGCTGGCGTCTTTGGCACGGCCGAACGGCGTCGCTTCCGCGCCACAGTCGCTGCAAGATCTATCAAGCAAGCGGAATGTGGCTTCGAGCGCCTGGGCATTGCATTCGCGGCCCTCATTGTGCATCGCTGCAATGCACGCTCACCCGCTCAGGTAAGCACGCCTGCTTGCAACGGCAGGCGGTGTCCTATCCGCCCTTTTGCCATCGTTGAGGCTTGCGTGTGGGAAGACGCGCGGCTTGCCCACCATCAAGCGGCGAGGGGCTTCAAGGCGCCAGGACGCAGCAGAGCGACCCCTGCGCTGGTGAACGGTGGGATTTGATGCAGCCCCGCATTGCGGCCGCACCCCCTGGTCTGTCTTGTGGTTGAGCGCAACGCGCGCTTGCGTGAGCCGTCGCTGAGACAGGTCGGCTCATTCGATGGGAGCCGAAAGCGGCCCCGCCTTCGGGGGAAGGACGGGGCCGTCAGACGGGCACACTGCTTAGTCCGGTCCTCGAGGAGAAGTACCGGACCTTGTTGTCAGAGCCGTGCGGCTCTGTGAGCCAACGTATAGTATGATTCGACAGGTCTTGGTTGCCTAGGCACGCCATTAAGTCTCGGATCGATGGAGTGGAAGCGCATGCCGTGGTGGCGCGGGCTGCCCGATCTGCCGCGTGGAGCCCAAGGAGCTCTCGACGGCAGTGGATGGGGCATCCAAGGGCGATCGGAAAGGAGCGGGGAACATGACGCAGGGTGTCGCGTCGCGGCGACATCGCCCAGCACAGGGAGAACGCTTTTGGTCTCCGAACGTATCGTCGCAATCGACGAAATCGCGGTCATGTTCGTGGCGGGCGATCGAGCAAGGCCGATCCCCGAGCAGGCGCCCCTCGCCTTTGCCACGCTGGAAGGTAAGTTGACGACACTTAGGGGACGACGCTTTTACGGCGTCGTCGTGGATGCGCAATACCGCGCCTGCGTGGCTATCAGACCCGAAGATTATGCCATCGCTTTACCGCATCCGACCTGGGTCATCCCCGGCGGAAAGTTTGCGCGACAAAAACTCACCCACTGGGAACAGCACCTCCATCTGATAGATCAGACGATGCTGCAAATGCGCGAGCGGGCAGATTTTGACGCATCGCGCTACTGCATCGAGTACTATCGCAGTCGGCGCGAGCTGCTGCTCATGGTGCCGGTGCTTTGATCCCGCGAAATCTACGCACTCAATCCAGGGAGCGCGCATCCGCGGATCGGTTCGGCGCAAAGCCCGTATATTGTCCCGACACAGGCAAGTCCAAAGCGGCATTGCCAAGATAGAAACAATGCCGGGTCAGGCCACATCGGCCCAAAGGGCGGCCTCGGCGCCGTTCTATAATTCCTCGTCCCGGTGGAGTGACCAATTCGCCTTCCGCGGTCGCGCGGAGCTTTGTAGCAGGGTTGCCTTGCCGACAGCCCAGCGGACACCCGCTGCGATCGAAGACCCCGCGCGCCAACTTTGCTTGCGAGGCAACCGCAACCTCGGTGCCTGTTGTGCAATTCTGATGCAGCCAAGAACCCACAAAAAGCAGGGCGACCCAGCAAGATGGAGGTTTTGACCTGCAAGCTTAAGCATAATGATGATCTTTTGCGAAAAACGAAGAATGTGACCCGAGCAACTTAGTATTTAAGCCCATTGCAATGCTTTTTAAACCGATGCATTTAATATTCGCAGCGGGCTCAACTCTTCATGAAGGCAGCACACATGGCACGCACGAAAAATCTCGAGAATATGTCTGCAGCAGAACTCACGGCAATGCAGGCGCGTATCGAGCGGATCAAGGCCGAAAAGAAGAATGCCGAGCGAGCGGCGGTGCGGGAGAAAATCCTGGGTCTCGCCAACCATCATGGGTTTGACATTCGCGATCTCTTTGGTCGCAGTGCCGGCAAGCGAGGGAAGGTCGCCGTCAAGTATCGCGACAATTCGGGAAACACATGGACCGGCCGAGGCCGGATGCCGCGTTGGCTTGTGGCGGCTACCAGGGGGGGCAAGGCGAAGAAGGAAGACTTTCTGGTCGCTTAGCTCGGGCGTTGAGCGTCGGTCAATGTCAGCGCAGGACTGCTCTGGCGACCTCAAATCTCCGGCTCACCCGGTAGGAAGAAGGGCTCCGGCATGACCACACCGGGGCTCTTTCTGTTTTTGCGTGGGGCGAGCTCGAGTATGCCATCGCGGATGCAAGTTAGCCCTTCGGAAACCTGTCATTGGGCGGAGGGAAAGAACCTTTTGTGGCCCTCATGGCTGCGTCCCCCCGAGATTGCAGATGCTACCAAACGGGAGCAATTGGCGCGGCGAGGAGCGCGCGAGCTCGATCGGACACCCGATTAACCCCGGCCCGTAGTATCCTGGCGTGCGCCTGCCGAGGCAGGGCGGTCAATTGTCTGGTCGATTGTCTGGCCGATTGTCTGGCCGATTGTCTGGGGGGAGAGCCAGCTTGAAGCATTTCGCAACGGATGACAGGGGCAGTACCTCGATTGAGTATGCGCTGGTCGCCTTGATCCTTGGCGTGGGTATCATCGCTGCCGTGCCGCTGTTGGGTTCGCAGGTGCAGAACACCTGGAGCTTCGTCGCTTTGCAATTCACGAGGGCCTAAGGGACCGGCCGGCACCAGGTTTATCCACCTATCACAATGGACCCAGATGTGGGCGCAGGCCCGCAGCCAATCAAACTGCGCGCAGATCCCCCGACGTCTTCCTTCCGTGCGGCGAACATCGCGACGTTCGCGGTTGCGGCGATTTCCGGCAAAGCCAAGGGAGGGGCCGGTAACCTTCTATGGATCTGCAATTGTTCTCGCGCAACCCAAAGCCCAGGGGCGATCATTCGCGGTAGGGCTGTGATCCCGCGATATTCAAGCTTTCTGGCGTCACTGGGTCTCGAGCAAACGCCACGGGCGCCTCGAAGAGGGCTAACCCGCCTCAGTGCGTGGACAATGGCGCGGGTGCGAGCATGCCCTCCCGGGCCCGTCGTCAATCACGCTCCGGATAGAGTGATCGCAGGCCCTGGCGCGATGCCTCGCACACGCCCCGCTCGGTGATCAACCCTGTGATAAGCCGCGCTGGGGTCACGTCGAAGGCGTCATTGCGGGCCGGGCTGCCGGGCGCGGAAATCTCCACGGCGACCACCTGCCCATCCCGTGTGCGGCCGCTCATGATGAGCACCTCGTCTGGATTGCGCTCCTCGATGGGGATCTCGCGAGGAGAGGTCAGCGACCAGTCGATGGTCGAGTGTGGCAACGCCACATAGAACGGCACGTCGTTGTCCTTGGCCGCGAGCGCCTTCAGATAGGTCCCGATCTTGTTGGCAGCGTCACCGTTGGCAGTCACGCGGTCGGCGCCAACCAACACCAAGTCCACCAATCCCTGCTGCATCAAGTGTCCGCCCGCGTTGTCGACGATAATGGTGTGTGGCACGCCGTGGGCACCGAGCTCGAAAGCGGTGAGCGAAGCACCCTGATTGCGCGGTCGCGTCTCGTCCACCCATACGTGTAGGGCCGTGCCGCTGTCGTGCGCCTCGTAGATGGGCGAGAGCGCCGTACCGCGGTCGACGCAAGCGAGCCAGCCAGCGTTACAGTGCGTGAGCACATTGATGCGCTCGCCCGGCTCCTTGCGCTCAACGATGGCGCGAATCAGCTCGGCGCCATGCACACCGATTTCGCGATTGGTCTCCACATCGGCGTCGCAAAGGGCAAGAGCGCGCGCGTAGGCGGCGGCAACGCGTTTCTCACGCGGCAGGTTGCGGACTACGGCGCGCATCTCCTCCAACGCCCAGCGCAGGTTCACTGCCGTGGGCCGCTGCTCGGCGAGACGATCGATGGCCCGATCAAGCGCTGCATCGGAGGCATCCCGGCGCAGGGCGAGACAGACGCCATAGGCTGCCGTGGCGCCAATCAGCGGAGCACCGCGAACCTGCATGGTTTTGATCGCCCGGGCCGCGTCCTCCAGCGTCGTCAGCCTGACGATGGCCAGAGCGTGCGGCAACCTGGTTTGGTCGATGATCTCCACCGACCAGCCGTCCGGTGCGAGCCAGATCGTGCGATATGCTTTGCCGTCGATGTTCAAATCGCTAATCCATAGGTTCTGCTGGGGGACCGAGCGGAATGTGGAGCGTCTCCACCAGTCCGCAAGCGGCACAGGAAAGTGCATACCATTCCGCATGAGGACGTGCCGAACGATCGATGATCGTAAGGCCAACCCGACCACACACAGGGCACGCTACCGACTGGCCGGGACAGGTTCGCCACGCGGCAATTGCGCTCCTCGCTTTGCCAAGTCTGTCCCCATCGAGCGCCATCAGCATCAATGCCCCTCGAAGGCCATCAGCACTTGGCAGGCGACGCCCAAGCCGCCGAGCCTTTTGCGGCCACCGAGCTCCGGTAGATCGATGATGAATGTTGCGCCCACCACCTCGCCGCCGGACCGTCGCACCAGCTTGACGGCTGCCTCCGCCGAACCGCCCGTGGCGATCAGGTCGTCGACGATCAGCACGCGCTCGCCGGGCCGGACGGCATCCTCATGCATTTCGATGATATCGACGCCGTATTCAAGCGTGTATTCCTGGCCGATGGTCTTCCAGGGCAACTTACCCTTCTTCCTAAGCGGCACAAACCCACAGCGCAACCGGTCGGCGATGGCCCCGCCCAGGATGAAACCCCGTGCCTCGATACCGGCCACGGCTTCCACGCCAGCGTCCGCAAAAGGCGCCGCCATCTGCGCAACTGCCGCCCTAAACCCCGCCGCATTGCCAAAGAGCGTCGTGACGTCGCGGAACAGGATGCCCTTTTTGGGATAATCGGGAATGGTGCGGATCAGGTGCTTAAGATCTTGCATGGCCGCTCTCGAGCTTGTGGCGAACTCCATCGTAGCAAGCGCGGTGGCCCTCGTCATTCGCGCTGCAGGCGCGCGAGCGCCGGGCGAACCCGTAGGGCTCGCGCATAGAGGGCGAGGTTCGCTAGCTTCGGCAATGGCAATTAAGCACACTATAGCGATCAAATCGTCCCGGCAGTCGCTTCCACAGACCGCGCTCACAGCGAGGCGTGCGAGGCCCAAACCGCGGCTCGGGCGATTATCCCCGCCACGCCAACACCGGCATGAGCCTTCTGCTTGGTCACGCCAGTTTGCAGCCGGTGCCTGGATCGGCGAGGTTCTCCACCGCGATGCCCACCACCTTGTTCTGCCCGCCTTCGGCTCTGCGCAGATAGATATTCTGCGTCACGTTTTGCGCTGGCGACATGGAGATGGGTCCGCGCGGGGAGTCGATCCTAGCCGCCCGCAGCGCCTTATAGAGATTAGCTTCGTCCTCGACGTTGCCGTTGACAGCTTCCAGGCCCACGGCCAGCAGTTGGCCGGCGTCGTAGCCCTGCACGGCATAGACATCGGCGTCGCGGCCGGCCTTGTCCCTGAAAGCTTGGCGAAAGCCGATGTTCTTTGCAGTGTCGAGACCATCGCCATAATGCAGTGCAGTCTCGATACCCTCGGCCGCCGCGCCCTGTGCTTCGAGCGTGCCCTCGGTTAGGAAGCCCGAGCCACACAGGGGTACCTTGAGACCGGCCGCCGCGTACTCCCTGACGAACTGTACCGCGCCACCGCCGGCAAAGAACGCGCCCACCACATCGACACCGAGCCCCGGGATCTGCGCCAAGAGCGGTTGGAAGTTGGTCTGTGGGAAGGGCAGGGTCAGATTGGGGAGCATTTGGCCGCCACCCTTCTCGAAGGCCTCTTTGAAGCCCGCTCCGCTTTCGGCTCCCGCCGCGTAGTCCCACGTCACCCATACCGCTGTCTTGTAGCCTTTCTGGGCCGCAGCGACGCCCATGCCATAGGCCGGCTGCCAATTGGTGAACGAGCTCCGGAATACGTTCTTGGCGCATAGCTCGCGGGTGACTGCAACATTTCCAGCATTGGGTACGATGGTGAGCGTGCCGCTCTCCGATACCACCTTGTGGATCCCCATCTGCACGCCCGAGTGAACCGTGCCAATGAGAACATCGACCTGGTCACGCTTGACCAGTCGGTCAGCGTTTTGCGGCGCGATTTCCGGCTTGGATTCATCGTCGAGCTTGATGATCTGCAGCTCGCGCCCGCCAAGTTTGCCGCCTTGTTCCGCAATCAGCACCTCAATGGCGAAGGTGATGTTCTCCCCGAGCTTAGCGAACGTGCCCGAGTAGGGGAGCATCAGCCCCACCTTCAAGGGTTTGGCCTGTGCGATGGCCCAGCCGGTTGGCACACTTGCAGCGGCGGTGAGCGCCGCGCCGCGTGCAAGCACAGCACGACGCGAGAGGCCCTGCTTGGGTGCAGCAGTCATGTCGTCCTCCCTGGATTTGCTCGGGCGTCGATATAGCCGATCGATTTTGCCTAGGATACGTCGAAACGCTGCTCGATGCGGCCTATCCCGTCGGGATGCTCGCGACGCACCTCGCTATAGCGTGCAAAGCCTTCCAGCACGCATCGCCAGAAGGCGATAGCGCCGACGTTGTTGGCAAGTTCGTGCAACTTCCACGGGCCTGGGTAGCGTGCCAACAGCGCCCGTGCGAACGCCAGGCCCGCGCCACGCCGACGCCAGCGGTTGAGGACGAAAAATTCGGCAATCTCGCGGCGTCCGTCATGCTCATCGAGCCGCACCAGGGCAAAGCCCGCGATCTCGCCGCCGAGCTTAAGCCACCACGCCGAGCGCCGCTCGTCGTCCTGCCAGTAGGCATCGAAGGAGCCGTAGGCAAACACGCCCTTGTTCGGCCGCGTGTCGGTGAATTGCGACATATCGTAGATGTAGAACTGTAGATAATGCCACAGCACATCCCGCTCCTCTTCGGAAATCGGCTCGATCGCAATCTGCGGCGTCATCTTGGGTGGTGGCGGCATGGGTTTAGGTGCCACGTTAGCGCATTTTCGCGGTTCGAGGCCACGGTGGGCGCGCCGCAAGCGCGCTTGCACGCATGCCCCCAACCAGCGCCTCTTGCACGGCTGGATATGGGCAAGGAGCCCCGCTATGACGGGGCTCACCAGTTGGTTTGCCGCGGCCCATCGGCTGACCAGCGCAATAAGGGGGACATCGACTTGTCTATGCGCTCCAGCGATCCCGTCCGCTGTGCTGAGGCGATCGTTGACCGCGTCGGGCGAGACATTGTTCTTGCCATCCCGATCGGCGTCGGCAAGCCGGTCGCGCTCGTCAACGCACTCTACCGGCTGGTCGAGGCCGACCGCAGGCTGCGCCTGCGCATCTTCACCGGCCTCAGCCTGGTGCGGCCAGCGTATCGCACCAGCCTCGAGCAGCGCTTCGTTGCACCCCTGCTCGACCGTCTCTTCGGCGGCTACCCCGATCTCGCCTACACCACGGCGCTGCGTCGGCGTGACTTGCCGCCCAACATCGAGGTCACCGAGTTCTTCCTGCAGGCGGGCGCCTGGCTCTCCAATCCCGACGTGCAGCGCAGCTACACCGGCCTCAACTATGCGCAGGTGGCAGGCCACCTGAAGCGCATCGGCACCAACGCCTTCGGGCAGCTGGTGGCGCCCCATCCGCAAGGCCAAGGCCGCATCAGCCTCAGTTCTAACACAGACGTCACGCTCGACATGCTGCCCTACATCCTCGAACGCCGCGCCGCCGATCGGCCGCCGGCCCTCGCCGCCGAGATCAATGCCAACCTCCCCTACATGCCGGGCGCTGCCGAAATTGACGTCAACGCGTGCGATGTGGTGCTCGAGACCGAGCGCCCGCACTACCCACTGTTCGCCCCGCCGAAAGAACCGGTATCGCTCGCCGACTACGCGATGGCCCTATACGCTGCGACCCTCATCAAGGACGCAGGAACGCTGCAGATTGGCATCGGCTCGTTCTCGGACGCGCTCACTCACGCCCTCATCCTTCGCCACACCCGCAACAGCGAGTTCAGAGCCCTCATCAACAGACTTGGTCAACCACTGCCGGCCGATGCCGAACTGTCACCCTTCTCGGTCGGTCTCTACGGTTGTACAGAGATGCTGGTCGATGGGTTTCTGGCGCTGATGCGCCGCGGCATCCTGCGCCGTTGCGTTGCCGCAGCCGACGGCCGCGCGGTCGTCATGCATGCGGGTTTCTTCGTCGGCAACCAGGCGTTCTATCGCGAGCTCAAGGAGATGCCGCGCGAGGCGCTGGAGCGCATCGAGATGACAGCCATCTCGTTTACCAACACGCTCGAGGGCGATGCTGCCAGCAAGCGCGCCCAGCGCACGCACGCACGTTTCGTCAATACCGCCATGGTGGCGACTCTCCTGGGCGCGATCTCGTCAGACCAGCTCGAGGACGGCCGCGTCGTCAGCGGTGCCGGCGGCCAACACGACCTCGTCGCCATGGCCCATTCACTGGAGGGCGCCCGCTCCATCATCGGCGTGCGTGCGACCCGCCGGTCCAACCGGCGGACCGTCTCCAACATCGCCTGGCGCTATGCCAATGCGACGGTGCCCCGCCAGCTCCGCGACATCGTAGTCACCGAGTACGGGATCGCGGATCTGCGGGGGAAGTCGGACCGCGATGTCATCGTCGCCATGCTCGCGGTCGCCGACGCGAGCTTCCAGCCGGAGTTGCTCGCGGCCGCCCGCAGTGCGGGCAAGGTCGAGCCGTCCTTCCGGCTGCCCCGCTCCGGCTCGAATCGTGCCGACACAATCAACGCCGCTCTGGCTCCGGCCCGACACGAAGGACTATTGCCTGACTTTCCATTGGGCTCGGAAATGAGCGAAATCGAGCAAGCAATCGCCGCACCGCTCACGTTTCTGAAGTCGGCTCCCTACGGTGATCTGGCGCGGACGTTCTTGGCGGGATTGGCGTCCTCGGCCGTCTCGCCCCCGCAACAGCGCGCGCTTGAGCGGCTGGCGCTGGCATCCCCCGTCACGCTGCGTGATCGGCTGCTGCGGGTCCTGCTGCTTGGGGCGTTGCGGCGTGGTTAGCGCTCACCTCGCCGGTCCAGGGAACCGCGGTGAAGCGCCGGGGTCGCTGCGCTGGTTGCGCCTCCCCTAGGATGCGGTTGGGCGAGGTTGCCGTCTCGGGCGTCGGCCCTTGAGCGCAAGGACCCTCGGGACGAGCGCTGCGACCGAGGGCGCCAAGCGCTGCGCTAAAATCCAGTGCCAACCCCCAGTGCCAACCCCCGGTGCCAATCCGCAGTGCCAACCCCCGCGGCCAGTCTCCCCGCGGCCAGTCTCCCCGCGGCCAGTCTCCCCGGGGGCCAGTCTCCCCGGGGGCCAGTCCCCAGTCGACCGTTCACCAGGGCTTGCCCTCCTGCGGATGGTTGACGTTGCCAACTGAGTTTCCTGCTGAAGGCATTGACAGCAGGCGTCGCTTTGCCTCGCATCTCACCTATGAACTACCGCCACTCGTATCACGCAGGAAACTTTGCCGATGTGCTAAAGCACGCCGTCCTAGCCCTTGCGCTTCAATACTTAAAGCGCAAGGAGGCACCCTTGCGCGTGATCGACACCCATGCCGGCGCGGGGCGCTACCTCTTAGCCTCCCCGCAGTCCGCCAAGACCGGCGAATGGCGGGGCGGCATCGCCCGACTTCTTGGGCCGGACGCTCAGCCCCTGCCGCAAAGAGCGCTGCGGCACCTTGAGCCCTATCTTGCAGCCGTGCGCGCAGAAAATGCACCCAATACGCTCGCCGTCTACCCGGGCAGCCCAGCCATCGCGCTTCGTCTGCTGCGCGCCGGGGACACGCTGGTCGCCAACGAGCTCCACCCCGAGGAGCGCTTGCAACTGGAGCGCACCATTGGGGCCGACCGCAGGGTCAAGGTGATGGGGCTCGACGCCTGGGTCGCCCTCAAGGCCCTGCTGCCGCCAAAGGAACGGCGCGGGGTCGTGCTCATTGACCCACCGTTTGAGGAACGGGACGAGCTCGACAGCATGGTGACAGGCCTCTCCCAAGCCCTGGAGCGTTTCGCCACGGGCCTTTACATTGCCTGGTACCCGATCAAGGACCCAACGCCGGTTGCTCGCTTCCACGCTGCTGTTGCCGCGCTGGCGACAACGGCCAAACCCCTGCGCATCGAGCTCCTCCTTCGCCGCCCGATCGAGCGCGACCGCCTCAATGGGTGTGGGCTTGTCGTCATTAATCCGCCATACACCCTGGAGGAGGAACTTGTTGCGGTTCTCGCCGAGCTCACGCAACGATTTGCGGCGGCTGAAGGCGGCGCCACATATCGGCTCGATCGCATCGAAGCCGCGAGCGCGGCGGCACCGACGCCGCAGCGGCGCAAGCGCATGAAGCCGCGAAAATGTAGGCGCTGATTTGCCTTGCGCAGGTCCCGGCAATCATCGATACTCCGCGGCAGTTCGGGCGGCCTATCGGACCCGGCGGTGACTGCTGAGACTGGCCTGAGATGATTAGCGCAGACGCGTCAGTGTTCTCTTGCGCCTCACGTTCCCCGACATCGGACGAGACTGCCTAACGCCACCCGCGCCGGCTTGCGAGCTGTCGCGATCCGTCATTATTTACCGGGGACATGGAGACCTCGCATGCGGCAAACCGGAACTGTAAAGTTCTTCAATCAAACGAAAGGGTTCGGCTTCATCACGCCGGACCAGGGAGGCAAGGACGTCTTCGTTCATATCACTGCGGTCGAGCGCTCAAACATCGGCACTCTCGACGAGGGGATGCGCGTTTCCTTCGAGACCGAGCCGGACAAGCGCGGCAAGGGGCCCAAGGCTGTGAACCTGCAACCGGCGAGCTGAAGCGGTGCCGCCCGTGGCGCGGGGGTTGGGTCCGTCACCCGCCAGCCACGGAACCCTAACAATCCACGGTTTTCCCCGCAAATATGCGGGCTTGACCAGTGTGCAACGACAGCGATCTCGGGCAATGTCCCTGGCTCGCTGTCTTTTATTTTTTGGAGGGACCGACGAGCTATGCGCAACTTCAAGCGTCTCATCCTGCCGGCCCTAGTCTTCGCCGGTGCCCTGACCGCGCTGGGAACCGTGGGCGAAGCGGCCTGCATCAGCAAGGGCGGTCGGGGAACGGGTACCTCGCGCGACTCGGCGATGTTCCAGGCCTGGGAAGCCGTGTTGCAGGCAACGTCCTGGGGCTCGTGGGCGCAGTTCATGGCCTCCGGTGCCAAGGTGGGCTCTGCGCCCGGCTACCGCGTGAGCAACCTGCGCAGCAGCTGCAAAGCCGGTGGCATGATGGGTACTGAGTGCGTGATCACGGCCCACCTCTGCAATTGAGGTGCAACGAGCAGCCCGGCGCAAAAGTTTGGCTTTCGCGCGCGCCCGCCCCGGGCGTTGGCGTGTGCCCAATCGCAGTGGAGCAGCCAGAACATTTGGGTGGTGGGCTCGCGCCCGAACGTGAGGTGTGGGCCCCAATCGAGGGCGTAGGCGGGGCGCAACTGGCACGCACCATGCGACCGATCCCCTTCGAGTTCCCGGCGCTGAGAGCGATACGCCGTCCGCAAAACAGCGCATGCCTCGGTTGTCCGCTGATCCCACGAAGGAGCGCGAGGATCGCCGCGCCGGCAACGCACGAAGGAGCTTGCCGGCCGCATCGACCTCGGCGATCGAAAGGGGCTGCGCCGGCGCAGTTTGAGAACCAGGCTCCGGGTTTTCCAGAAAGGGGTTTGCATTGAGACACCCTTTCCCCTCCTCAACGAGCGCCCGGTGCGAACGCGGGGCCTGCACGTGTTCGAGCCTCCTCCATGCGCCCGGTGGCAGCGGGGGCCACTATCGCCACGTCGCTTGACGTGGCACGATCGCGTCAGCGATCCGTCAGAGGACAAGCCCCCGGATCGGCATCGCCAGGCCGTGGGAGAAGACCATGGAGTTTGAGGATTTGCTGAAGCGCTTCGCCGCGGCGGCCGTGGCAGGCGACGGAGACGCGCTGGCCCAGCTCTTCACGGCGGACGGCACCTACGATGATTACTTTTTTGGGCCCAGCACCGGCCACGAAGCCATCAAGCAGATGCTCGCGCACTTTGCTGATGGCGGGCGCGATTTCCGCTGGGAGTTCTTCGCGCCCGCGCTCAGCGGTGATACCGGTTATGCCAGTTATCGCTTTAGCTTCGAGGCCAAGCGACCCGAAGCCCGCGGTGCGCGCGTGACCTTCGACGGCATCGGTCGGTTTGATTTCGAGGGCCGACGCATCAAGCGCTACTCGGAGGTGTTCGATCGCGGCATGGCGCTGGCGCAGCAGGAGTTCGAGCCCGAGCGGG
>Ga0075434_100003423_pt1 | contig 14191 bp, 10 predicted proteins | sample RhiMethybrSRZTD3_FD_75298 | JGI IMG/M metagenome (GOLD analysis project Ga0075434, IMG submission 75298) | Populus rhizosphere microbial communities from Tennessee, USA - Rhizosphere MetaG P. TD hybrid SRZTD3 | ecosystem: Host-associated > Plants > Roots > Rhizosphere > Soil | place: USA... | reverse complement strand
CCTCGCGAGATTCGGAAAACCCGGATTCTTTATGCTAAGATAGCCAGATATGTCCATCCCCGAAGTCGACTCCGCGCCGTCCCACTTCATCCGCAACATCGTCGTCGAGGACCGCGAGCGGAACAAAAACGGCGGCCGGGTGCACACGCGCTTTCCGCCGGAGCCGAACGGTTATCTCCACATCGGCCACGCGAAATCGATCTGCCTCAACTTCGGCATCGCCGCCGAGTTCGGCGGGCTGTGCAATCTCCGCTTCGACGACACCAACCCCAGCAAGGAGGAGGTCGAGTACGTCGATTCGATCCGCGCCGACGTGCGCTGGCTCGGCTTCGATTGGGACGACCGGGAGTTCTACGCCTCGGATTATTTCGACCGTCTCTACGAATTCGCGGAGAAGCTCATCGAGCGCGGCGGAGCGTTCGTCTGCGACTTGAGCGCGGACGAGATCCGCGCATACCGCGGCACCCTGACCGAACCGGGAAAGAACAGCCCGTATCGCGGCCGCAGCATCGAGGAGAACCTCGATCTCTTCCGGCGCATGCGCGCCGGCGAGTTTCCGGACGGCGCGCGCACGCTGCGCGCCAAGATCGATATGGCGTCACCGAATCTCAATATGCGCGACCCTGTCATGTACCGCATCCTCCGCGCGACGCATCACCGCACCGGCGACAAATGGTGCATCTATCCGACGTACGATTTCGCCCACGGCCAGTCGGATTCGATCGAGGGCATCACGCACTCGCTCTGCACGCTGGAGTTCGAGGACCACCGGCCGCTCTACGATTGGTTCATCGATCAGCTCGGCATCCATCATCCGCAGCAGATCGAGTTCGCGCGCCTGAACCTCACGCATACGGTCTTGAGCAAGCGCAAGCTCCTCCAGCTCGTGCAGCAGGGGCATGTCGCCGGCTGGGACGACCCGCGCATGCCGACGCTCGCCGGCATCCGCCGGCGCGGCTACACGCCGGAGGCGCTGCGCGCCTTCTGCGAGCGCATCGGCGTCGCCAAGCGCAACAGCATGGTCGACATCGCCATGCTGGAGCACGCCGTGCGCGAGGACTTAAACCGCCGGGCGCCGCGCGTCATGGCGGTGCTGCGCCCGGTGAAAATCGTGCTGACCAATTATCCCGAGGACCGGGTCGAGGAGCTCGAAGCGGTCAACAACCCCGAGGATGCTTCGATGGGCACGCGCAAGGTGCCGTTCTCGCGCGTCCTCTACATCGAGCGCGACGACTTCCGCGAGGAGCCGCCCAAGGGCTTTTTCCGCCTCTCGCCGGGGAAAGAAGTACGGCTCCGCTACGCGTATATCATCAAGTGCGAAGAAGTCATCAAAGATCCCAAGACCGGCGAGATCGTCGAGCTCCGCTGCACGTACGACCCCGAGACCAAAAGCGGCTCGGCGCAGAGCGGCCGCAAGGTGAAGGCAACGCTCCACTGGGTCTCGGCGCCGCACGCGCTCGAGGCCGAGGCGCGGCTCTACGATTATCTCTTTACGGCGGAAAATCCCGAGGACGTGGCGGAAGGGGAGGACTGGACGAAAAATATCAATTCCACCTCACTCGTGACGCTCGCGTCGTGCCGCGTCGAGCCTGTTTTAGCCGTCGCGGCGCCCGGCACGCGCTATCAGTTCGAGCGTCTGGGCTACTTTACCGTCGATCCCGATTCGACGGGTCAGAAGCTCGTTTTCAACCGCACCGTAACGCTGCGCGACACGTGGGCGAAGATCGAGAAGGGACAGAAGAGATAGATCGTGCCGGCGATCAGAATTTATAGCCGGCGGAAACCGTAAGGAAATTATTAAACGTCTTGTACTTGTCTTTTCCCGGCGCGCCCGCAAATGGCTGCCCGGGCGGAACCGCTCCCTCCAGCTCGTTGTTCGAAACTCTCCGCGTCTTGTAGAAGATCGCCTGATAGCCGAAGTCGAGCGAGAAATGATCCCACTGGTAGCCGACGCCGCTGTTCAGCGTTAAGACGTCGCCGCCGGGAATCGAGGGATTGAGCGTCTTGTTCGGCATCGGTCCCTGCTCCAGGCCGATCCCTCCGCGCAGCTCCCAGTTCTTGTCCAGGCGATAAGAGCTTCCGAACCTCAGCGTGTTCGTGTCGTTCCATTTCCGCGGCAGCGTGATCGAGCCGATGCCGAACGGCGGGCTGGGAAAGCGCACGGTGATGTCTTTGAAGCGGCTCCAGTTCTGGCGCTCGTAAACTAATTCCGCGCCCCATGCGGGAGTGATCTGGTAAAAAACGCCGACATTGATGATCGCCGGCAGCGGCAGCGGGCGCACGTCGCCGATCGTGTGCGCCGGGCCGAAATCGCCCTTGAGCTTGGTGCGCGCGCGGTCGAAGTGGAGATCGGTGTTGCCGCGGTAGCTGAAGCCTATTTTCAGCCTTTCGATCGGCTTGATGAGCGCGCCCACGTTGAAGCCGTAGGTGTCGTCGCTGTCCGTCAGACGGATCCGCTCTTCGAGCGCGAGGAGCGCGCGATTCGTGCAGCCGAGGATCGGGTCGAAGCAGAGCGTGCGCGACAGCACCGCGGTGGAATGGATATAGCTGACGCCGCCGCCCAGCGAGAAATATTTCGACGGGTTCCACGCGAGCGCCGGGGTCAAATAATAAGTCTTGAGCTCGGCATCGTGCGCGGCGAAGCGCGTGAAAGCCGCATCGTAGGAGGTTTTAAGGCCGAAAGGGGAATAGATGCCCAAGCCAAGGTGCAGATCGGTGCCCGGGACATGGTAGTTTCCGAACAAGCTGCCGGCGAAATTGTGGCGCCCGCCGTTGATGTCTCGGTTCCCGCTGTTCTCGACACTGCTGACGACATTAATATAGGTGCCGGAGAGCAGCGCGCGATTGCCGTCGATCTCGCTCAGCGCCGCCGGGTTGTAATACACCGCCGACGGATCGTCGACGCCGGCGGTAAGCGCGTTCGATAGCCCCACGCCGCGAGCGGTTTGATGGGGAATGTAATAACCGCCCGCGAAAAGGGGCCCCCCCACGAACAACAGCGCGAGCGCCCAGACGATGATACCCGTTGTCCATGCCCGCCCATTACAACCCATCGCCACTCCCTCGTTTGACTACGTAAGCTAACTGCTGTATAGCAGGGCCAACTGTTGCCAAATACTGCCATATAGGAGCGTTGGATGCAAGAAAAACTCCTTACTACGGAGCAGGTGGCGCGTTATCTGGGGGTCGATAAATTCACGATTTATCGCCTCGTGACGCGGAAAAAGATTTTAGCCTTCCGCGTCGGTAATCAGTGGCGTTTCAAGAAGACGCTGGTGGATGCCTGGCTGATGAAAAATTCGAACGTCAACGGGGCGAGCAAGAAGATCGGCTGACACGACCGGCGATGAGTAAGAGCCTGCAAAAGCCCTTCCTACCGGGCGCGAGCGAGATGTTCCCGCCCGCAGACCCCGAGAGCACGCCGATCTTAAGCGAGCTCGTCACATACGAAAACCGCAGGGGGCAGAGGATCGTCGGCATTCACGATTTCGCCAAGTCGACCGGGCGCGGCGGCCCGTGGATGCTCGTGTTGCCGGGCTACGGCGAGACCAAGACCGATGTCCTCGCCGTCTCTTTTTATCTGGCCAAGAACGGCTTCCACACGTTGCGCTTCGATTATTCCGATCACGTCGGCGAGAGCGACGGCGAGATCCTCACGACGACGCTCCCGAAGATGAAGGACGATATCCTGTCCGCGCTCGACTACCTCGAGCGGCGGCACACCTCCAGGGCGGTCGGCGCCGTCGCGAGCAGCCTGGCCTGTCGCGCGTTGCTCCGAGCGGCCAAGGAAGACGAGCGTCTCAAGCTGCTCATCAACTTCGTCAGCATCGTCGATCTGCGCAAAACGCTCTGCGCGATCTACAACGAAGATCACCTCGAGCGCACGCTGAAAGGGCTGCCGAACGGCCTCATGGACGTCCTCGGCTTTCAGGTCGACGCGGATCAGTTTCTCCGCGCCGCGATCGACGGGCGCTACGAGGACGTCGCGACGACGATGGAGGACGCGCGCGCCATTCGCGCGCCGGTCGTTTTCTTCGCCGCCGAAAACGACGCGTGGGTCGAGCGCGCCGACGTCGAAGCGGTCTACGCGGCGCTCGGCAGCGAACGGAAAAATCTCCACGTACTGAAAGATTCGATGCATCGGCTGTATGAGAATCCCGCCGTAGCCAAGGCGGCGCTCAAAGGCGCGGTCGAATACGCCCTGCGCTATCTCGCTCCGACGAAGGCCGCGGCTGCCGTCACCGAGCCCGATCTCAAAGAGATCGGCCGGCGGATTCGCAAAGAGAAGGAGAGAAACCGCCTCCTGCACGGCGTCACCAAGGACGCCGAACGGGAGTTCTGGAAGATTTATCTCGAGAAATACTCCTTCATTATCAACGTCCACGACTACTGGAACCTGCTCGATTTTCTCTACCAGCTTCTAGGCGCGCCGAAGCCGGGGCAGCGGATACTCGACGCCGGCTGCGGCATCGGGAACTACGGCTCGTTTCTCTTGATGAAGACGATTTACCGCCTGCGCCAGGCGCTTTTTCCCGGCGGCGACGCCCCGTCTTATGAATATATCGCGGTGGACTTCGTCGCCGAGGCGATCGATGAGGCCAGAAAGACCCACGACGGCTTTTGCAAGGAATTTACCGTCCGGCCGGCGCCCGCCGCGGCGGGTTACGATTACGTGATCGCCGATCTCGAGACCCCGCTGCCGTTCGCCGACCGCACCTTCGACCAGGTTTGCCTCAATTTGGTCGTGTCGTATCTGCAGGAGCCGCGCCGCACACTCGCGGATCTCGCGCGGCTGCTGAAGCCGAAGGGGAGAATCGTCGTCACGACACTCAAGCCTTTCGCCGACCTTTCGGAGGTCTACCGCAACTTCGTCCGGGTTGCGGATGGGCCGGGCGAAGTCGAGGAGGCGCGTAAGCTCCTCAGCAACGCGGGCAAAGTCATGGCGAAAGAGGCCGAGGGCCTTTATTCGTTTTACACCGAAGAGGAACTGACCGATCTGCTGAAGGAGGCGGGTATTTCCGAGATCGAGACCTATCGCTCGTTCGGCAATCAGGCGAACGTTGCGGTCGGCGTCAAAGGCTGACGGCTCGTATGCTCGAGTTCTTTTCTTTGGCCGGACTTGTCAACGGCCTCTCGGCCGCGTTGCTCGGCCTTTTCGTTTTTTCGCGCCAGCCCACCGACGTTCGCCACCGGACCTACGCGGCCTTCTGCCTTTGCCTCACGCTTTGGAGCTACGCCTATTTCCGCTGGCTCATCAGCGATAACGCCGCCGATGCGCTCTGGTGGAGCCGGGCGCTGATGGCGGGCGCGATCTTCATCCCCCCGACCGCCTTTCACCATCTTGTGCGCCTTCTGGATAAGAAAATCCCCTCTTGGTTTATCCCCGCCAATTATCTGATTTCGGCGCTGATATTTGGCGCCAACGGCGGAGATTGGGTCGTCGTTGGCGTCGCCCCGCAGGGGCGATTTGCCTTTTGGCCCGTGCCCGGGCCGCTCTTCCATCTGCACGTCGCGCAGCTCGCCGGGCTCGCGCTACTGGGCTTGGCGCTGCTCTACCGCGAGCTCGGAAGAGCCGACGGGCTCCGCCGCAACCAAATCAAATTCCTCATTTTCGCCGAGATCGTCGGCTGGAGCGGCGGCGCCACCAATTACCCGTTATGGTACGGCATTCCGATTCTGCCGTTCGGCAATATTTTGGTGTCGCTCTACACCGCGATCTTCGCCTACGCAATGGTGCGCTACCGGCTCCTGGACATCGAAGTCGTCATCAAGAAGAGCCTCATTTACACCTTCCAGCTGCTGATTCTTCTGATTCCCTGTTATCTGGTTCTGCTCGCCGCGCAGCTGACTTTCTTCGACGCCGTGAGCCGCAGCTTTTCCTTCGTCGCGCTGGCGCTTTTCATCGTCGTCGGCTTCTTGTTTCCCAAGATCCGCTTCCGCACCGAAGAGGCCTTCGAGCGCGTGTTGTTCAAGAAGGGCCACGATTATCGCGCGACCCTGCTCCATTCGAGCCGCGAGATGGTTTCGATGGTCGATCTGGAAGCGGTCTCAGAGAATCTGGTCAAGACGGTCGTCAAGGCGCTCGGCGTCGCCAAAGCCTCTCTCTTCCTGTTCGATGAGAGCAGTGGTTTATTCAAGGTGAGGAGCGCGGTAGGCGTCGAGGCCTCCGAGATGCCGGAGCTCGCCCGCGCCGAGCCGCTGGTGGAGATCTTCATGCGCATGCACGAAGCGATCGTGCGCGAAGAGCTCGAGATGGCGAGCGGCCGTCACGGCGGAAGCGGGGCCGCGGCGACCATGAGGCGGCTCGAGGCTGAAATCGCCCTGCCGCTGAACTCGAAGGACCGTCTGATCGGCATCCTCAATCTCGGCCATCGCGAAGGAAAAGAAATGTATTCCCAGGAGGATATCGAGGTCCTCTCGACGCTCGCCAATCAGGCGGCGATCGCGATCGAGAACGCCCGGCTGTATGAGAATCTCAAGCTCTCTCAAAGCATCATCCGCCGCGCGGACCGGCTGTCTTCGCTCGGCATGCTGACCGCGGGGCTAGCGCACGAAATCCGCAACCCGCTGGTCGCTATCCGCACCTTTACGCAACTCCTGCCGGAGCGCTATCAAGACGAAGAGTTCCGCGATGGGTTCAAAACCCTGGCGTTGAAAGAGGTCGATCGCATCTGCGGCCTCGTCAACGACCTGCTCAATTTCGCCCGCCCCTCGACGCCGAACGTTTCGGCGCAGGACGTCAATGAAATCGTCGACAGCATCGCCCGCATTTTGGAGACCGAAGCGAAGGAAAAGGGCGTCAAAATCGAGATCCATTTGGCGTCCGGCCTACCCAAAATATTCATTGACAAAGAACAGATAAAACAGGTATGCATGAACCTGATTTTAAACGCGATCCAGTCCATCGAAGAGCCCGGCTCCGTCGAGATCGGCACGCGGCTTTTCGGCGAGAACGGATCGAAGCGTTTTGCTCAAATCGAGGTTCGCGACACCGGGGTCGGCATTCCACAAAAAGACATCGAGAATATCTTCAACCCATTTTTTACGACCAAAAAAGACGGGAGCGGCCTGGGGCTGTCGATCTCGCATCAAATCATCAAAGAGCACGGTGGCTACATCGTCGTCGAAAGCCAGGTGGGGCGCGGCACCTGCTTTTTTGTGCGTTTGCCGGTCGGCTATTTCCCTGCCAAAGAGCTGAAGCCGGGACCTCAAGTCCATGAAAAAGATCCTGGTAGTTGACGCATCGGCGGCTGTCCGGGAAACCATTCATCTGATTTTAGGGGGCGACTTTGCCGTCGTCCAAAAACCCTCGTTCGAGGCTGTCGATCGCAACGATCCGCCGACTGATCTGCTGATCTTCGGCGTCTCCTCCGCGCTCGACGAACCGACGGATCTATCGGCCGTCGCGCGCCGCGCCGCCTGCCCGGTTCTTTTTCTCATCGACGCGCAATTTCCCGCTGCCGGCGCGCCGCAGCGAAGCGGCGTCGATTACCTCATCAAGCCGTTTAATCCCTACAACTTGAGGCAAAAGGTCGCGGGACTCCTGGGAGGCGCGCGTCCGGCCGAGGGCGAGCCGTCGGTCGCGTCTGCGGACCGCCCGCTGACCTTTCTCGATCCGCCCTTTTTGCCGGCGCAAATTTCGCGGCTGGCGCGCCAGTTCGCCGACTCGCCGTTCTCGCTCTTGATCGTGGCCGAGCCCGGCTGCGGGCAGGAGGCGATCGCGCGCGCCGTCCATGCGCTGCGGGCGACGCCGGCGGCATGGCTGTCGGTCCATCCGGCGGTCGCCGGGCGCTTTGCCGATACGGTCGAAGCGCTGCACGAGTCGCGCGCGCCGCTCACGGCCTATTTTCGCGATGTCGACACGATCGACTTCGCGGCCCAATCGGGACTGCTGGACGCACTCCTCGACGAGCATACGCGCAGCCGCGAGCTGCGGCTGATTTCCCATTCGCGTACCGATCTCCTGGAAAAGGTCTATCGCGGGGAATTCCTCGATGCGCTCTACTACCGGCTCGCGACCCTCGTTCTGCGCTTGCCGCCGCTGCGCGACCGCGCGGCGGACATCGCGCTCATCGTCGATCAATTCGCCGCCGAATGTGCGGGTCGGCTGGGTCTCGCAAAGCCGCAGTTCTCGCCCGCGGCGCTCGAGCGGCTGCGCAACTATCTCTGGTTCGGCAACCTGGACGAGCTGGCGAGCGTGATTTCGAGAACGCTGGCGCTCCACCGCAAAGAGCTGATCGACGCCCCCGATCTGCTGCTCGCCGAGAATCGGCCCCAAACCGCCGCGGAGCCAAAACCCGGCAGGCGGGCGGACGCCTCGACGGTAAAAAAAACGCAGGAAACCGCCCCATCGAAGGAACCCGGGAATCCTCACCCGGCAAACTCGCTGTGGAACAACGGCCACTCTCAAAGCCTCAAGATATTGATCGGTGAGCTAGCGCATGAGCTTAAAAATCCCATGGTCACGGTCAAGACCTTCTCCCAGCTTCTCGGCGATCGCTTCGACGACCCGGCCTTTCGCGTGCGCTTTCAGCAAACCGTGAATGGGGACATTCAGCGCATGGACGATTTGCTCGAGGCGCTCATCTCCTTTTCTCACTTCGGCCCGCCGGATAAAGAAACGCTTTTGGTCTACGAACAGCTCCGCCGCGTCGAGGAAGAGCTGCTTCCCGACTGCATCAAGAGGGAAACGGCGCTCCAGTGGACCAAGCGCAGCGAGAACGCGGCTGTGCTCGTAGACAAGGCGCAGTTTATCTTCGCTTTTAAAAATATCCTGAAGGCGGCGGCGGCCCAGGTTAAGCCGAGAAGTGAAATCCTGATCGACGTGGAAGAAGACGGCGGGGTAGCGATCTCTTATGTCAGGGACGCGGCGGGGATTCCGGGACTGGCGGAATACGTCGGCGTCACGCCGGCGGTCGGCGAAGAGGCGCTGCCGCTTCGCCTCATGCTCGCCAATATCTTACTCGAGCGGAACGGCGGTGCCGTGCGGGTCGAGCCGACCGATGCCCAGACCCTGCGCATCTCCGCCGAACTCCCCGCCGGGAAGCCAAAGGGGGACGAGACAAAGTCATGACTCAACGTTCGTTGCTGGTGGTCGACGACGAGATCGGCGTCAGGGAGTCGATTCGTCTGATCTTCGGGAAAATCTTCCGCGTGCACGAGGCGCCTTCGAGCCAGGACGCGATCCGTAAGGTCGGCGAAGAGATGCCCGACGTCATCCTGCTCGACATTATGATGCCCGGCGGAGACGGCCTGGAGACGCTGAAGAAGATCAAGAGCGTTCATCCCGACGGTCAGGTGATCATGCTGACGGCTCTCAATACGGCGCGCACGGCCTTCACCGCCAAGGAAACCGGCGCCTTCGATTACGTCACCAAGCCATTCGACGTCGACGAGCTGCGTCTGCGCGTCGACCGCGCGATGGAAAAGAGCCATCTCGCCAGAGAGCTCGAGCGGCTGCAGGAGGAGGTCGGCCGGAAATACGGCATCGAGAACATCATCGGCAATTCCAGGCCGATGCTGGAGATCTATAAAATCGTGAGCCTCGTCGCGAAGCGGAAAAGCACCGTCCTCGTCACCGGCGAGAGCGGCACGGGCAAGGAATTGATCGCCCGGGCGATCCACTACAACAGCGACCGCGCCGGCAAGCCGTTCGTCGTCGTCAACTGCGCGGCGCTCCCCGACAGCCTGATCGAAAGCGAGCTGTTCGGCTATGAAAAGGGCGCGTTTACCAACGCCTACCAGAGAAAGATCGGCCACTTCGAGTCGGCCCACGGCGGCACGTTATTTCTCGACGAGATCGGCGAGCTGAACCTGGGGACGCAGGCGAAGCTTTTGCGCGCGATCGAGACCGAGACTTTTATCCGCCTGGGTGGAAACGAAGAAAGCAAGGTCGATGTGCGGATTATCGCGGCGAGCAACCGCGAGCTCGACAAACTCGCCAAGGACGGCGGCTTTCGCGCCGACTTGTTCTATCGGCTGAACGTCGTATCGGTCAATCTGCCCTCGCTCCGCGAGCGCAGAGACGACATCCCGGTGTTGATCGACCATTTCATCAAGCTGAAGGCGCGGGATAACTCCATCGAAGCGAAAAAGTTGAGCGCGGAAGCGGTGGACTGCCTGGTCTCCTACGGCTGGCCGGGAAACGTCCGCGAGCTGGAAAATCTGATCGAACGCTTGACGATCTTGACGCCGCACGAAACGATCACGATCGAAGATCTGCCACTGGAGCTGCGCTCCGGCGAGCCCGTCGGCGTGCTCAAGGAGGCGGTCCTCGAAGGCTCGCGTCCGCTGGGCGAGGCGGTCGATGAATTCGAACGTGCGATCATTCTCAAAGCGCTCAAAAAAACCGGCTTCAATCAGACCAAGGCGGCGGCCTTACTCGGCACGAGCCGGCGGGTCCTGCGCTACCGGATGGAGAAGCTGCAAATCGCGGACAGCGCACCCGAGGACGACGATTGTGCAAAGTTGTCCAATTGACGCCAATTTTGTTTCGTTTTGATACCCATCGTGCGCGGTTGATCGCAGTTGCGATGATGCCGGCTTGCCCCTGATTCTTTTTCTTCCGTAACTCCAATAGCTTACCTTCGAAGTAGAAGGCAAAAATCCGGCGGTTTTTTGATGCGCAATAGCTGGCAGCGTGGCATATCGCTTGCTGAATGCCATTGCTATGGAAGAACGCGCCAACATCATGGTTGTCGACGACGAAGTCGGCCCCCGGGAATCGCTTAAGCTTATCCTCAAGCCGTACTACAACGTTATCACCGTAGAGAAGCCGACCGACGCGATCGCGATGCTCGACCACGTGCCGGTCGATCTCGTCACGCTGGACCTTAAAATGCCCGGGCTTTCCGGCACGAAGGTGCTGGAAAAAATCAAGCAGCACGATCCCGACATCGAGGCGATCATCATTACCGGCTATGGCTCGATGGACACCGCGATCGAAGGCTTGAGGCTCGGCGCGTTCGATTACATCTCCAAGCCTTTCGACGTGAATCATATCCTGACGCTCATCCGGCGCGCCTTGCAGCGCCGCCAGGCGAAGATGGAGCTCAAAAACGTCAAGTCCGAGTTTCTCGCCAACATCTCGCACGAGCTGCGCACGCCGCTCAGCGTCGTGATCGGATTCGTCTCGATCCTGCTCGATCAGCTCCTCGGCCAGCTGTCCGAGCAGCAGCAGAAGATTCTCGAGCGGGTCTATAAAAACTCCGGCGAACTGCTCGAGCTCGTCGACAACGTCCTCTTGTTGAGCTCGCTCAACGCCGGGGATCTGACCCTGCTGAACGAAGCCTTCGACGCCCGCGTGATGCTCGACGAGTGCGTCAAACGCTATGAAAATCTCGTGAGAGATAAGAAGATTACCGTCAACATCGAGGCCCCGGAGAAGCTGCCGACGATGGGAGATCGGGCGAAGTCCGCGCGCATCACGCAAAATCTGCTGCACAACGCGATCAAATTCACCCCGGACGGAGGCAACATTACCTTGAAGCTCCGTGAGTCGCCGGAGCAGGGGATGGTCGAGTTGGACATCATCGACACCGGCTTGGGCATGCCCGAACAACAGATCGAGCGGCTTTTTCAGCCGTTCCAACAGATGGACAGTTCGATCCGCCGGCAGTTCTCAGGCCTCGGGCTCGGCCTCACGGTCGCCCGCCGCTTGACCGAGTTCCTCGGCGGCAGCTTGCAGATCAAGAGCCGGCGCGACGTCGGCACGCATGTGAGGTTCACGATTCCCCAGGAGCCCGCGCAAAAGAACGTCGTGGCGCGGCATACGGTTTGAGGCGTTGGTTGCGACAGGGAGGCCGATATGACCAAAATTCTGATCGTCGACGACAACCTCGATAACCAGGAGATCCTTGCCCGACGACTTCAGTTGGCGGGCAATTTCCAGATCGCGGTGGCTTCGAACGGCAAGCAGGCGTTGGAGATCGCCGCGGTCATCAAGCCGGATCTCATTTTGATGGACCTGCGCATGCCTGTGATGGACGGCTACGAGGCGACCCGAGCCTTAAAGCAGACCGAATGGGGAAAGAACATACCCGTCGTCGCGATCACCGCGTACGCCTCGCGCGAGCACATGCACAAGGCGCTGAACGCCGGCTGCTGCGATTTCATCGCGAAGCCGATTCTCGATTATGCGCTGATGGGGAGAAAAATTCGCGCGCTGCTCGGCATGGAAGAACCACAGCGCGCACCGCATCATTTCCAGGCGGCTTGAGTAGATAGACCAGGCTCCAGCGGCTGCGAAGTCCCGCATCGCTGCAAGATTTGGCTGCGAGTGAAGGGGCGGATTGTCGGCGATCAGCGGCCCGGAAGGTAAACCGAGCCGTCCATCAACAGGCGCGCCGTGCGCGCGAGCGCCGCTTTGGAAAGCTTCAAACCGCCGCTCGTTTTTTCCGTCTCGATTTCCACCTGAATGGTTCCCGAAGGATGGCCGATCCGGACCGCCGGCGGATTTTCCGGCTTGACGCGCCGGTAGATCTCGTTGACGATCGTCCCGTCGATCTTCGCCGCGGCGCCGAGGCAGACCGCCCCGGTGACCGCGTAGGCCTTGTGCAGCTTTTGCAGCGCGGTCATGCGCGCGATGACGTCGACGTCGCGCGCCTCCACTTTGCCTTTGGGCGTTTGATAGCTCGTCGGCGGCGAGACGACGGCGATCTTCGGCACGCCCGGGCTCGTGCGCGTCGCGTCTTCTCGCTTCGCGATGCCCATGATCTCCGCCACGACCGAGCGGATCTCCTCGCATTTCGTGAGCAGCGGCTCGTCCGCCGCGATCTGCTCCAGCGTCGCGTTGTCTCTCATGCCCAAGTCGGACGCGCGCACGAACACGAAGGGGTTGGCCGCATCGACCATCGAGACCGTCAGCGTGCCGAGCGTGGGAAACTTGATTTCTTCTTTGGCCTTGCCGGTCGGCAGCAGCTTCCCGGTCACGGCGCCGCCGGAGTCGAGAAAGTCGAGCAGGATCTTCGAGCCCGAGCCGGGCACGCCGTCGATGCGGAAATCGCCCTCGCTTAGAAACTCGCCGCCGCGGACGGGAAACTCGCCCACGATGATCTTTTTCGTGTTCGTGTTGTAGATTCGCACCTTGGTGACCGGCTCTTGCGGCTCGATCAGGCCGCGGAGCAGCGCGAAGGGCCCCACCGCGGCCGAGGTGTTGCCGCAGTTGCCGGTATAGTCGATCACCGGCTGCGCGATGCCGACGTAGCCGAATGTATAATCGACGTCGGCGTCGGCGATCGACGGCGGGCCGATGTAGGCGACCTTGCTGGTGAGCGGGTCGGCGCCGCCGAGCCCGTCGATCTGCCGAAGGTCGGGGCTCCCGAAGGCGGCGAGCACCGCCTGATCTCTTTCTTTATTGTCGCGCGGCAGGTCACTTTCGAGAAAAAAGATCGGCTTGCTGGTGCCGCCGCGATAAATCGCGCAGGGAATTTTCATATTAATTCGTATAAACGATTCCGGCCGAAAATTCCATCCGCGGACGGATCACCTTCCCGGCTGCATTCCCCTTGCCGTGTAGACGGCGTGCGCCTCCGAAGAGGAGAGATAGCGCAGGAGCGCCTGCGCGGCTTCGCGCTCTTTCGTATGAGCGGACAAGAAGCCCACCAGCGAGGTCGGAGTGGAAATGTCGCGCGGCAGCGGGCCGACGACCTCGACGCCGGGCTCGGTGATGATCTCGCTGATGAAAGTAAGACCGTAGTCGACCTCACCCTTGGCGAGCAGCTCCATCGCTCCTCTGCCGCCTTGCCCCAGCTTGATCTTCGGCTTCATCTGATCGGCGATGCCGAGATTTGCTAGCGTCTCGTTCATGCTGACGCCGGCAGCCGCGCCGCTCGCGGCGTTGGGAAAAGAGATCGCCTTCGACCCGAGGAACAGCCGCTTCACCGCCTCCGCGCTTGAGATATCGGGCTTCGGCGCGCCGGCGCGCACCGCGAGGCCGATCGCCACCGTCGCGAGCGGGGTTTCGCTCGCGGGCAGGACGTGCCCCGAGGCGATCACGGGCTCGAGCGGCGGCTGCGCTACCGGCACATCGAACGGCTCGCCCTTGACGATGCGCTCTTTCGTCCCGCCGCCGGAGCCGAAGGTCGCCTTGACCTTGTGGCCGGTCGCGCGCTCGAAGCCGGGAATCAGCTCTTCCATGGCGGCCCGGATGCCGCCCGGCGCGATGAGCGTGATCTCCGCGGCGCTTGCGGGG
>Ga0075434_100003422_pt1 | contig 14192 bp, 11 predicted proteins | sample RhiMethybrSRZTD3_FD_75298 | JGI IMG/M metagenome (GOLD analysis project Ga0075434, IMG submission 75298) | Populus rhizosphere microbial communities from Tennessee, USA - Rhizosphere MetaG P. TD hybrid SRZTD3 | ecosystem: Host-associated > Plants > Roots > Rhizosphere > Soil | place: USA... | reverse complement strand
CTTCGGCCCGTAAAACGCAGCTTCTCCGGGAATGACTTTGTACTCGATGTTCAAGCGCTTGAGCACGGTTTCAAGCGAGTGTGTTGCCATGTTCCACTGGTCTTCGCTGCCGACGTAGCTTTTTCGGTCGTTCGGATCCCAAACGGATAGTTCCGTTTGGAACTGGTCGAAACCGAAGTCCCGGAGCACATCCCGAGCAAACTCCACGCAATCGGCAATCTCGCGTTCGATCTGCTCGGGCGTGCAGAAGATGTGCGCGTCATCCTGCGTAAATCCCCGCACACGCATCAAGCCGTGCATCACGCCGGATCGCTCGTAGCGATAGACCGTACCCAGTTCGCCTAGGCGGATGGGTAGGTCACGATAGGAACGGAGCGTGTCCTTGTAGATCAGAATGTGCCCCGGGCAATTCATGGGCTTCAGGCGGTACTCGGCGTCGTCCAGTTCCATGTAGTCGAAAAAGTTCTGGGCGTAATAGCCTTCATGGCCCGAAGTGAAGAACAGCTGCCGGCGCATGACATTCGGCGTGTACACCAGCGCGTAGCCCCGCTTCACGTACTGGTCGCGCATCCAGTCTTCCATCTCTTTGCGGACGATCCCGCCCTTGGGATGCCAGAAGATCAGACCGGGCCCCGCCAGTCCCTGAATCGAGAAGAGGTCGAGTTGCTTGCCGAGCACGCGATGATCGCGCTTCTTGGCTTCCTCGAGACTGTTCAGGTAGGCGTCGAGGTCTTTCTTCGAGTAGAACGACGTGCCATAAATACGCTGCAGTTGCGGATTCTTTTCATCCCCTAGCCAATAAGCGCCGGCGATGTTTAGCAGCTTAAAAGCTTTGATCTTGCCGGTAGACGGGATGTGCGGGCCGCGGCAGAAGTCGAGAAATTTGCCGGTTTTATAAATCGAGATCTTCTCATCAGGCTTGGTGAATTGCTCAATGAAGTGGCATTTCATGAAATCGCCCTCGCCTTTGAACTTCTCCAACCCCTGCTGGCGAGGCAAAAACTCGCGCGCATAGGGGATGTTCTGCTGGGCGAGTTCCTGCATTTTCTTCTCGATCTTTTCCAGATCCTCGGGAGTGAATGGCGTTTCGCGATAGAAGTCGTAGAAGAATCCGTTCTCCGTAGCCGGACCGTGCCCGAGCTTGGTTTCGGGGAACAATTCCAGAACCGCGGCCGCCAGCAGGTGCGCTGAAGAGTGCCGGTAGACCTGGAGCGCCTCGGGATCTTTCTCGGTGAGGATGCGCAGGTCCGTATCTTTTTCGAGCGGACGGCTAAGATCGATCAGGTCGCCGTTGGTCTTGGCCACCAATGCAGCATCGGCCAGGCGCGGGCTAATGGACTTCGCCACATCGAGCGCGGTAGTACCTTTGGGGAAATCTCTGCTGGACCCATCGGGCAAGTTGATATGAATGTTGTCGGCCATGAGCTTGTACTCTACTGAATCTCTTGAGTTTAACGGAGGGGGAAGGGAGGGTCAAACACCTTGGGGATCGCCCGAAAGAGGCATCGCGATTGGGCTACGGCTTCGGTGATCTACTCGCGACGAGAGGCGGTTGCTACCGTGAAGTCGGTGGAAGAAAGGGACACCGGACTTCATCCATGGCGAAATCCTCGTTCCAACTCAAGATCCTTTACGGCGAAGGCGACACGGAGGTCCTGTCATCGCAGGCCGAAGCAATCAAAAAAGCCGGACATCAGGTGACCACGGCCGAAGGCCGCAAGGGCGTGGAGCAGGCTCTCAAGAATGACTCGTTTGATCTTGTTCTACTCGGCCCGACGCTCACCCGCAATGACCGCCATCACCTGCCCTACATGGTCAAGAAGGCCCATGAAGGCACGCGTGTGCTGGTGATGCACGCCGATGGAGGACGGCATCCGTACGTGGACGTCGCCACCGACACGGGACGCAGCATCGAGGCGATTCTGGAGACGATCTCGTCCATGATCGCACAGGAGAAATTCATCACTGTGTAGACGGAATTGGGCTTCCGTAAAGGGCGGCTGCGGCCGCCCTTTCCACTTCCACTGGTTCTGCAACCTGACACTACCGGGTGGTTCGGTTACCATAGAGATCAAATCCCGGGTCAACAAAGCCGGGATCCCCCGCATCCAACACATTTATGACGAAAAAGCTCGGGTTTTTCGCTGTGCTTTTGACTGCCGCGCTGCTCGCAGCACAGGACAAAGCTAGTTTGTTGCGCCCGCCGAAGGGCGCTTCGGTGGCGATAGTGATCTTCGAGGATCTGGAGTGTCCCGACTGTGCGCGGGCCGCGCCCCTGGTAGAGGAGGCCGCGCGGACCTACAAGATTCCGGTCGTGCGCCACGACTTTCCATTGCCCATGCACCCGTGGGCTTACGATGCGGCGATTCTGGCGCGTTACTTCGATACGCACTCGAAGTCGCTAGGCAATGATTTTCGCGACACCGTTTTCAAGCACCAGATAGAAATCACCAAGGACAATCTCCGTTCGTTTGCGGAGAAGTATGCCCAGTCTCACAAGATCGATCTCCCGTTTGTGGTCGATCCCGACGGGAAGCTGGCGGCATTAGTCAACGCCGACCGCGATCGTGGAATTCAACTTGGCTTGCAGCACACACCTACGCTTTACGTGGTGAGCAACAAGCGTTCCGGAACTCCTTTTGTGGAGGTCGTTGACCGAAGCCAGCTGTTCCAGCTGATCGATACTATGAGGAAGGAGTAATAACCACGAAGTTATCGTTAATCGGGAAATTAACGGCTTCAAGGGATCGGCGGCGATGAGAAAAGTACTTTATAAACATTGACTTACACATCCCTCAGTTAAACCCCGTAGCTATTTCTCAGGGACATAAGCTACAATAGAAGTGCGTTTGACTTTGCGGTTCTAATGCATCCTGCAGTTTCTCCGCTCACCAGCGTGACCTGCCTGCAGCAGTCCTGCGAGTTTCAGCGCAACATCAAAGAAAAAGGAAATAAAGCAACACCATGGAAACAGGAACAGTGAAGTGGTTCAACGACGCCAAGGGTTATGGTTTCATCAGCCGTCAGAACGGTGAGGATGTGTTTGTGCACTTCTCCGCTATTCAGTCGAATGGATTCCGCAGCCTGCAGGAAGGTCAGCAAGTTCAGTTCGATGTGGTCAAAGGCCCCAAGGGCTGGCAGGCCGAGAACGTCAAGACTGTCTGAACCGCTTTACAACTGAAAATCGAATCGAGGGGCGGCCGAAAAGCCGCCCTTTGTATTTGGAGTCGCTGGTCGCTATTCGTCCGTCCTCAGCAAGGTGCCTTGTCGCAGCTACTTTCTTCGGGACGCTTGTCACTTCAGCGAATTCCATTCATCATTTTCGTATGACATTTCATCGTGTGGCGTTTCGATTCGCGTGCCTGGTTCTTCTCCTGAACATCAGCGCGTTTGCGGGGATCGTGGATGATGTTCGTGAGAATCTTTCGCAGAATAATTTCTCGGCTGCTGAGGCACAGTTAAAAAGCTACAAGGCTCAGCGTGGCGTGACTCCCGAGTATCTGGAGGCTCTGTCGTGGATGGGGAGAGCGGCGCTCGCGATGCAGCAATACACGCAGGCGGCCAACTATGCAAAACAGACGCAGGCACTGGTCTTTGACCAGTTAAGGCATCGCCCTCTCGACGCCGATGAATCTCTGCCCACGGCGCTGGGCGCCGCGTACGAAGTACAGGCTCAGGTTTTAGCCGGGCAAGGGCAGAAGGCACAGGGCGTCGCATTGCTGCGCACTGCCTTGCGCACATACGGGAATACATCAATTGCTGCGCGCTTGCACAAGAATCTGAACCTGCTGACGTTCGTTGGCTCGACGGCGCCTGCGCTCAAGACCGCAGAGTACCTGGGTGCGGCGCCGGCATCGTTGGCGCAGCTGAAGGGATCGCCCTTATTGCTGTTCTTCTGGGCGCATTGGTGTGGCGACTGCAAAGGAGAAGCGCCGATTCTTGCGCGACTACATTCGGAGTTCAATGGACTAACGATACTCGCCCCAACGCAACGTTACGGCTACGCGGCGCGCGGCGAGGACGCAACCCCGAAAGCGGAGCTCGCATACATCCAAAGTGTTTGGCAGCAGTATTACTCGGGGCTGCAGGGAATTTCCGTGCCGGTGAGCAAAGATAACTTCAACGTGTATGGAGCCAGCACGACACCGACGCTAGTACTGGTCGATCGGAGTGGAAAGATTGCTTTCTATCATCCCGGAGCGCTCGCGTATGAAGAATTGCGCGCTGCGATTCAAAAGGTGATGGGAACGGCTTCGCGATAGCGATGGAACTTCCAGCGGCTAACCCACCCTAAAATCGCAACATGCGCGATTTTAGGATAGAGCACCCGCCCTTTACCAAAATCCGTTCCCACCAACCCGACCTTGCTCTAGAAATGAAAACGGTACTTGAGTTGGAACGCCAGTTCGCGGGGATTCGCGAAATGAGTCCCGCCGAAGGTGTTGCTGTTGTCGAGCATGTAGTGATTGTTTCCAATGTTCAGCGCACTGAACCGCAGATTCCAGTTCTCCCCGAATGACTTTCCGATCGATAAATCCACGGTTGTGTGCGGCGGCAGGTGGGCGGGCCCTTCGCCGTCGAGGAATCCCGAGCCGTAGTTGACGTTCACCGCGCTCCACACTCGCCACGGCAGGTTCAGGTTCAGTCCCGTACTCACTGTATCGCGCTGATCGTGATCGAGTGAACAAATCGGCTCCTCGCAGCTTTCTTCGCCCACCAAGCCACCCGTAATTCCTCCGTTCCATTGCGCGTATTGGTGCGAATACGCGAGATGCCACGAAGCGAGCCCGCCGACCCGCGGAGAAGAAGCCGTCACTTCCCATCCGCGAATGCGCGCCCGTTCCAGCGTGAGCGGGAAAAAAATGTTGGAGTTGCCCAGGACATCGTGATCAAAAAAGTTCTTCGCGGTCGTGCGGAAATTACTTACGTCGAACGTCCAGCCCGAGATCGGGATGCTAAGTCCGAATTCGCGCTGTTCATCGCGCTCACCGTGCAGGGCTGCGAACTCGCAGTCGAGTGCAGTGCACTGTTCAAGCAGAGGCCCCGATACGGTAAGAAGAGGCGGCGCTTGGTAATAGCGTCCCCAGAAGGCGCGCGCTACCCAATGCAGTTTGGGGATCTGAACTGCCGCGCCGATCCTGGGATCGGCAGCATTATCGACCACTTTGGGCAGGCCTGATCCCGCCGGAACTCCACTCTCGAAATGGGTTAACCGGACGCCGCCATTTAAGGTCAGCCAGTGCGTGAGTTTGAATTGGTCTTCCAGGAACAAGGCCTGCACGCCACCCCACAAACTCTCCCTTTGTGAGATTGCCGGGCTGCTCCCATCGCTAGTGACGATACCGAAGAACTGGTTGTCCCGTTGCGCGAACGCCTGAACGCCGCCACTGAAATTGTGCCGACCGCGCCGATAGGAGAGAGAGACAACTCCGCCGAGATAGTTGGAGCCGCGATCGTCCTCGGGGACGACTACTTCAGGATCAGGAGCACCGTCGTAGTGGCCGAGGTAGTGCGCGCGATTGAAGTGGTAAAAGGGGGACACCGTCACAATCGTGTCGGTCCTGATGGAGTGCAGCCACGAAAAGTTCACGAAAGCGTCGCGCTCGTTTTCGACATCGTGAATGCCCGCGGCCTGCTGATCGGGGGTGTTGGGAACCTGGTAGTGATCGCCGCGGACAGAGGTCACAAGGCGAAGCTGGTCTGAGGGCGATTTGTTGAAGATCAAGGAACCGTATCCACCCAGGCCAGCGGCCTGATCATGCCGGACGTCGACGGTTGGCGTCTCCAGACCGAGATCAGTGCGATAACCCGATAAGCTGCCCAGCCAGGCGAAGCGCTCGCTGTGATTGCCAAGACTGATCTGGTTATCGGTGTTGTTGTAACTGCCGTAACCGAGGACTAATTCTCCCTGGCGATCGCGCTCGAAGCCGGAACGTGTGACGACGTTGAAGACGCCATAGGTACGGTCGCCGTACTCTGCGCGATAGCCGCCGCGCTGAACCTCCAGATAATCGATGTCTTTCGGGTCGAATTGCGGACCCACATTGGAAGCGATGTTGGTGTTGGGCACAGGCACGCCGTCCAGCAGCCAGGAAATCTGGTGGCCGCCGCGGACGTGCAGTTGGTCGTGCACCATGTACGCGCCTGGCGTGTAGTCAGTGACCATGCTGAGACTATTGGCGGCGTCGGCGCCGGGCGTCTGGCGAATGGCCTCGCGGCTCACGATATTCGTGCTGGTCGAGGATTCGGGATTCACGTTGGGGGCAACGTCCTGTACCTCCACGGTCTCGGCGGCGTGCGCCAACTGCGGAGAGAAGTGGGGCCTGGCATCCCGGCCGGAGGTCAGCACAAAGCTTTGCTCTTCCTTGGCAAAACCTTCTACCTCTACAGTCACCCGATATTCGCCGAGAGGAACGTTATCAAAATGAAACTCACCAGCATTATCGCTGGTCGCGGACTGGAGCCAGTCGGAAGTGGTCGAGCGCAATGTGGCTCTTGCACCCTGAACAGGACGGTGTTGCGGATCGTGTATCAGTCCATGAACGGAACTGAATATTGTGGCGCTGGCAGCCATCGTGAATAACAGCATGGCTAATCCAACAACGAAGTAGATTTGAAATTTCTTCATGTGCCCTCAAGCAAGCGCGTAACAAGTCCAAAGGCAGCGAGACCCAGAGAATGCTGCGATTGATACCGAGTTTCACGCGCAACGCAGCGTGAATCGTTCAGCCACAACATTTCTGGAGGGGGACTCGCTCAGAATGACCGAGTCTTAGAGCGCGGGAGGAGCACGTGCAGGTTGACGGGCAAGTAGCTCAGAACTGTCAAATAGAACCGGCTGCGGGAAAGGAAGCCCTTCGGCTTGCGCCACAATTCGGACATTCGCCGCTAGTGAGGCGTGGGCCCATCGCGAACGAACCGAAGACCGGCAGCATTCGTGGCCATTGCAGCACTGATTCGAGCGTATTGCGGGGGCCGAGGAATTCTTAGCAGGTTGTCCCGAACTCCCCGCCATATGATGCTGATGACAACTGGGCACGTCGGAAACGGGTACCGGCGCCAGCGGCTTGCGCAAACAATGTGCCCCAGCCGCTTGCATGGCTGTCGCCGCCGCAAGAGGCGCACAGATCCCGGCCAGCAGAACCAGCAACAACAGGTTGGCGGTGAGACGACGCATGCTATCGATTACAGGTCAGGAACCCCTTGAATCGGCCGCTCGCGATTAAAAAGCGGAATACCTTACGCTGCCGCAAGCATAGGGGAAATCCCCGGTTCGCACAATCCCTTGTGAGCTGTGTCACTGGGTGATCGGTAAGCGGGAGATTGAGGGGCTCTTGTAAGCTTTTAATGGCGAAAGACTTATTCTTTGCGTCTGACGAATCGGCGGGCATACTCTCAGCCGGCCCGCCTGCCGCATCATCGGCCTACGATGTCCCCTTTCAACCCAGAGAGAGCGGTTAGAACTTCGTTCTTTTCTTTCTCTGGCACTTTGAACTTGTCCAGAGTGCCCACCAGATACTTCACCATGCTGGTCCAGTCGGACTCCGTGATGTTGAGGCCGGTATGCGCTGTTTTCATGTCGCGACCGGTGTACTGGCATGGCCCGCCAGTGGCCACACAAAAGAAATCCACGACGGGCTGGCGCACCTTATTCCAGGAATCTGTGCTGAGACCAACGAAAAAGCGGCCCATCTGGGGATCGGTAGCGAGCTGTCCAAGAAAGTCGTCTGACACGGCCGCTAACGCATCCTAGCCGCCGAGACGTTGGTAAAGGCTGGCCTGCGCCTGTTGGGGAGAGGCGGGAGGTTCCGCCGCCCAGGCAGCAGGCACGATGTAGGCAAAACTCATTAGAACAGAAAGCAACATGTAGCGGAGTGGTTTCATAAAATCATGTTCTCCTGATTCTTTTTGGGCCCGCGTGGAGTAGGTGCGCTAAGGGAAATCGGATTGGGTAACGTCTGGCTTTGGCTTTTGCTTGCTGCCAGGCGACCCGGCAGAGCGAAATCGAGGTATCACTGGCCCACCGTGTCGAGGGCGAGACGCCCTCGAGGACGGCGGGCAAGATGCCGGCGCTCCATTGAACACACGTGCTACGTGGGGCCGCTGTCCTTGAGGCGCCCATTTTTAATGTGGTAGCATTCGAGGTTTTGGCGGGACGTTCTGCTCGGGTCTGTGGCCTCTCCTGCCATCGTAGGCAGACCGCTACCTGCTGCGCGACCCGAATCGTCTGAAATCCAAGGAGTGAAACCGTGAAGGTCTACGAAGGTGCAAACGTCCGTAACGTGGCCCTGGTGGGTCACGGTCATGCTGGCAAAACTTCGTTGGTGGCGGCTGCGCTGTACACCACCGGCGCGTCCCAACGCATGGGACGCGTGGATGATGGAACGGCGCCCACCGACTATGATGAGGAGGAAATTGCCCGCAAGATGTCGATTGGGGCGGGTATCGCCTTCGCCGAGTGGGGCAAGACCAAGATCAACCTCGTAGACACCCCCGGTTTCAACATGTTCGTACACGAAGCCAAGACCGTGCTGCCCACTGTGGAAGCAGCGCTGGTCGTAGTTGATGGCGTCGCGGGCGTGGAGGTCGTCACGGAACGCGTCTGGGCATACGCCGAAGAAATCAATCTGCCACGTGTGATCGTCGTCAACCGGATGGATCGTGACCGTGCCGATGCGGAACGCGTGCTCGAATCGCTTAATAAGGCCTTCGGCCGCAATGTAGTTCCCCTGCAGCTTCCTATCGGGAAAGAGAAGAATTTTACCGGTGTGATCGATCTCGTTCGCATGAAGGCCTACACCTACGAATTGGGAGGCAACGGAAAAGGCAAGGAGGGGGAAATCCCCGCCGACCTTGCTGCTGCGGGCCAGGCGGCTCATGAAAAGCTCGTGGAGCAGATCGCTGAGGGCGACGATAAGTTGATGGAGGAGTTCTTCGAGAAAGGCACCATTCCCGAAGAGCACTTGATTCCTGCCCTGCATGATGCCATCCGCGAGGACAAAATCTTTCCGGTGCTGTTCACGTCCGGATTAGGGAATGTTGGCGTCGACAAGCTGATGGACTTCCTGGTCGACTACACGCCAGCCGGCACGGAACACACCGCGTTGCATGGCACGGCCAGTGGCAATGGCCAGTCGCCGGAACGGCATGTGGCGGATTCTGACGCCCTCTCGCTGTACGTGTTCAAGACGGTGTCAGATCCGTTTGCCGGACGCATCTCGTACTTCAAGGTTTACAGCGGCGTGCTGAAAAATGAGACAGCCGTGCAGAACTTCAGCCGCAACGTGCAGGAGAAGTTGAGCCATGTTTCCGTCATGCAAGGCAAGAATTTCGTCGGCGTCAATGAGCTCCATGCGGGAGATATCGGCGCGGTAGCCAAGCTCCGTGAAACACTCACCGGCGACACACTGGGCGATAAGTCAGCTCCCATCCAGTATCCGAAGGTGAATTTGCCCGAGCCGGCGATCACGTTCGCTATCGAGCCGAAGAGTCGAGCCGACGAAGACAAGCTGGGACCAGGCATTCACAAGCTGATGGAGGAAGATGCGATGCTGCGTTTCTTCCGCGACCCCCAGACCAAGGAATTCCTGATCGCGGGCACGGGACAGCAGCACATCGAGGTCGTGGTCTCGAAGCTGAAGAAGCGCTATCACACCGAGGTCAATCTTAAGGCGCCCAAGGTCCCCTACCGCGAGACCATCCGAGGTAAGGCCGACGTGCAGGGACGCCACAAAAAGCAGACTGGCGGCCACGGTCAGTATGGCGACTGCAAGATCAAGATGGAGCCGTTGCCGCGCGGCGGAGACTTCGAGTTCGTTAATGACATTTTCGGCGGCGCGATCCCCAAAAACTTCATTCCGGCCGTCGAGAAAGGAATTCGCGACGCGGCTGGGCGCGGGTATCTCGCCGGGTATCCTGTCGTGGACTTCAAGGTCATCCTGTATGACGGTTCCTACCACGACGTTGATTCGAACGATTTGTCGTTTCAGTTGGCCGGGCGCATCGCTTTCAAGAAGGCCATGGAAGTGGCGAAGCCAACCCTGCTCGAGCCCGTGATGGCGGCGGAGATCACCGTGCCCGATGAGTTCGCCGGCTCGATCATGGGCGACTTGAATAGCCGTCGTGGCCGCATTCAAGGAATGGACAATAAGGGTGGCAATACAGTAGTGAAAGCGGAAGTGCCGATGTCGGAAATGCTGAGCTATGGCGCCGACCTGACTTCCATGACGCAAGGACGCGGCAGCTTCAACATGGAGATGAGCCGCTACGACATCGTGCCCGCACAGTTACAGGAAAAGATCATTGAAAAGGCCAAGAGTGAACGCGGAGAGGTGAAGGAAGAGGAAGAGTAGCTTTCAGCGTTCCGCTAACAGCTATCGGGCAAAATCTCACCTGGCCGTTGGCTCGACCTTGGCGTTGTGTTGAAGTTTCGGCATATCGGGCACCGAGACCAGCGTTTCCGTAGCGCGGTCCATTTCGAAGTACACCTTGTTGCGTGAGCAACTGAGAACGCCCTGAACCTCTTCCTCTTCCGGGGTAAGAGGCTGGGCTTCCAGAGCGATGGATCCCTTGGCGGTAAATCCGAGTACACGAATATTCGCAGAACACTCTCGGGAGAATGTCTTTGCGAACGCGCGGGCGAGGTCTGGCTGCTGAAAGGTTCCATTGCGTGTGTCAAAGATCAGGACGCTGAAGGCGGCGCCCGGCTGCTCGTACTGCCACTCTGCCAGCTCGGCCAGAAGCCGGCGTCCGTCGGAGGACCAATCCACGAGCCGGATTGTGTTTCCGCTTTCGATGTCGGCCGGTTCCTGCAGATAACGTAGCTTGTAGTCGCCCGTGTCCGCGGCGACAAAGATGCGCGAGTTGTTCACGCAAAAGAGATTGCTGTGGCCAGGAGTCGGCTGCGGTGTTAGGGCCATTGCCTCCGTTTCAGCATAGGCACGGCGTTTCCCGTCAATAGTAATCAGGGTGTCGCCGCGGACTGTCCGAGTTACATAGGGTGGTTTGTCTCCGCAGGTCACCAGCGCCGGATCACTCGACTTCGGAGTATTCTCGGGTACGGGAGCCTGCGCTTTTGTCTGACCCGCGGCTATGACGGCAACCGCCAGTATCACGGCTATTGGGGAATATAGAACGCGAAGCACGGCAGGATTGTAGAACACTGTGAACGTGGTTGTGGGCCCAAGCGGTCACATGTGTTTATGAATAGAAGCCGTTATGTGCTGCGCTTCGGCCCGCTGAGCACATTGATACCCGGCATTTCCGCAGCATTGTGCGCCGTTCTGGCCATTTGGGCAGCCCCAAGTACGGCTATGAAAATCACCATCGATCACGTGACGCTGTGCGGCTCGAATCTCGAGAAGATGCAGCAAGCCTTCACCGACGCCGGACTTACCGCGATGTACGGCGGGCCCCATGTCAATGGGGTTACGCACATGTCCGTGATTGGATTCGAGGATGGCTCCTACCTGGAGTTGATCGCACCGATCCACCAGGACGCAGGGGCTTCGGGCATGATGTCTGGCTGGATGAAACTGATGTTGGCGGATGCTGGGGCATGCGCATGGGCGATTCATACCTCAGGCATTCAACAGGAAGTTGAGCGGCTGAGAGCAGCTGGCATTGCGGTCACAACACCGGAGGCAGGCGGGCGGAAGAAGGTCGACGGAACAACTCTTCGCTGGCAGACCGCTACCGTGGGTCCCGGCGCTGCGGGCGCCGTTTTGCCCTTCATGATTCAGGATGAAACACCTCGCGAGTTGCGCGTTCAGCCATCACCAAAAATTCGAGATACGGGATTGACCGGAGTTGCGATCGTCGTGCTCGGAGTCAGGGACCTGGACGCCGCGATTGCATCTTTCCGAAAAGCATACGGCTGGGAAAAACCTCAGATCGAGGAACAGAAACAGTTTGGAGCTAAATTGGCGCACTATACCGGGACGCAGGTGATACTGGCTACTCCTTCAGACAAACAATCATGGCTATCGGAGTACCTCGACCGGATAGGGGACTGCCCTGTGGCTTTCCTGCTGGGAACGTCGAATATCAATCAGGCTTCGCAACGCTTCCACCTCGTTCGCGTGGACACGTGGTTTGGTCGCAAAATGGCGTGGATCGACGAAACCAAGCTTCGCGGCGCCAGAGTGGGGGTAATCGAATGAGTTCGCGCTGGGGTTATTGCATAGTCCTTCGCGACGATAAGATGATGCGAAGGGAAACCGCCCTCTAACTCGGCATTGCTTCGCTCCACCTTTCGCTTTACTATCGCCATAGCGTGGTTACCCTGAAGAACATTCCTAATCTCAAAGAACGCTTGGTGTCGGCGGCGCCAGTCGAAGACGATTCTTCGTTTGAACTCAAGCTGCGTCCGCAGCGTCTGGCGGAGTTCATTGGACAGGCCAAGGTTAAGGAGAATCTGGCGGTCGCAATTGAGGCTGCCCGATCGCGTGGCGAGGCGATGGATCACGTTCTGCTGTATGGCCCACCCGGCCTAGGTAAGACGACGCTTGCCAACATCATCGCGAATGAGCTTGGAGTGGCTTTCCAACAGACTTCCGGACCGACGCTGCAAATCAAAGGCGATTTGACGGCGATTCTTACTAATCTACAAAACAAACAGGTGCTTTTCATCGACGAGGTGCACCGACTGCAGCCTGCGCTTGAGGAGATCCTGTACTCCGCGCTCGAAGACTACAAGCTCGACATCATCATTGGGCAGGGACCCTCCGCCCGGACTCACACGATGGAGGTGAAGCCCTTCACCTTCGTGAGTGCGACGACGAGAGCAGGACTTCTGACTGCACCTCTGCGCTCCCGCTTTGGCATTATGCTGCGGCTGGAATTCTATACACATGCGGACCTGCAAATCATCGTAGAGCGATCCGCCGAGATTCTGGGCGTAAGCGTCGATGAGCAGGGAGCGCTCGAAATCGCCAGCCGTTCGCGTGGCACGCCGCGCATTGCCAATCGTCTGCTGCGCAGAGTGCGCGACTACGCGCAGGTGCGTGGCGGCGGAAAGATTGACAAAAGCACAGCTCAAGCGGCGCTACAGATGCTCGAAGTGGATCAACACGGCTTCGACGAAGTGGATCGCAAGTTACTTTTGACGATTATTGAGAAATATCAAGGCGGTCCCGTCGGCGTGAATACCCTGGCGGCTGCTCTGGCCGAAGAGCCCGATGCCATTGAAGAAATCTATGAGCCGTTTCTGATACAGATTGGCTTCCTGAATCGCACGCCTCGAGGTCGCATCGCCACGATGCTCGCCTACGAACACTTTGGGATCGCTCCGAACCGCAGGCAGAGTTCCCTTTTTTAAGCTGTAACTCGCCTCCAACACTGACATCCCCAACGTTACTTGGGAAGCGCGCACGAATAGTGTATCTTGCTCAGCTACCCTGTAGGGGGCAGGGTACACCGTGAACGAATCCTGATCTTGGGCGAATATCCGGGTGTACGGTCCTTTCGGCAAACGCTTATTGATTGCGGGGCTCATGTCCATCCTCGCGCCACAGACCACACTCGGAACGAGGCTATGGGCGGTCGCGCCAGGCTCGGGCGATGAGTCGCAAGCTGCCCAAACCCTGCAGGCATCGAGCTCGCGAACTGCCTTACCCGAAGCTCCCCAGCCTCAGCAGACCGCCGAAAGCACTCTGGGGCCCCCAGCCGTCCTGATCCCGAGGCTGACTCGCGGCCCCTCCATCGATGATTTCCTGACCATGAAGCCAGCTGGGGACGTTGCACCATATATGTCCAAGGTTTCGGGCTTTACGCAACGCGACCCGCACGACGGAGTTCCCATCTCCCAGCGTACGGAGGCGTACCTCGGATACGACGTTAAGAATCTCTATGTGGTATTCGTATGTTTCGACGAGCAGGGGAAAGTGCGCGCGCACGAGTCGCGCCGTGAAGATATCGCTGAAGATGACACCGTCGAGGTGATGCTTGATACCTTTCACGATCAGCGTCGAGCCTACGCCTTCCAGACGAATCCGCTCGGCGTGCAATGGGACGCGATCTGGAGTGAGACGCCCCACGAAGAGGTGGGCGGGAACTTCGACACCTCTTTCGATACTTTGTGGTACTCGCAGGGCCGGCTGACACCCGAAGGTTATGTTGTGTGGTTCGCGATTCCCTTCAAAAGCCTGCGCTTTCCGGCGACGAGAGACCAGTCGTGGGGAATCATTTTGTAT
>Ga0075434_100003421_pt1 | contig 14193 bp, 14 predicted proteins | sample RhiMethybrSRZTD3_FD_75298 | JGI IMG/M metagenome (GOLD analysis project Ga0075434, IMG submission 75298) | Populus rhizosphere microbial communities from Tennessee, USA - Rhizosphere MetaG P. TD hybrid SRZTD3 | ecosystem: Host-associated > Plants > Roots > Rhizosphere > Soil | place: USA... | reverse complement strand
CATCGACGGCTCGGCGCGCGCGCAGCTCGCGGCGCTCGAAGCCGCCCTCAAAGCTTAAGGAGCGTTCATGCAACTCAACCCTTCGGAAATCTCCGAGCTCATCAAGAGCCGCATCCAGAACCTCGATGCCGGCGTCGAGATGCGCACGCAGGGCACGGTGGTGTCGGTGACCGACGGCATCTGCCGCATCCACGGCCTCTCGGACGTGATGCAGGGCGAGATGCTCGAGTTTCCCAAGAACACCTTCGGCCTGGCGCTGAACCTCGAGCGCGACTCGGTCGGCTCGGTCATTCTCGGCGAGTACCAGCACATCTCCGAGGGCGACGTGGTCAAGACCACGGGCAAGATCCTTTCCGTGCCGATCGGCCCGGAGCTTCTTGGGCGCGTCGTCAACTCGCTCGGCCAGCCGATCGACGGCAAGGGCCCGATCAACGCCAAGCTCACCGACGTGATCGAGAAGGTGGCGCCGGGCGTGATCGCCCGCCAGTCGGTGTCGCAGCCGGTGCAGACGGGTCTCAAGGCGATCGACGCCATGGTGCCGGTCGGCCGCGGCCAGCGCGAGTTGATCATCGGCGACCGTCAGACCGGCAAGACCGCAGTTGCGGTCGACACCATCATCAACCAAAAGGGCAAGGACCTGTTCTGCGTCTACGTCGCGATCGGCCAGAAGGCGTCGACCATCGCCAACGTGGTGCGCAAGCTCGAGGAACACGGCGCGATGGCGTACACGATCGTCGTCGCCGCATCGGCCTCGGAATCTGCGGCGATGCAGTACATCGCGCCGTATTCCGGCTGCACCATGGGCGAGTACTTCCGCGATCGCGGCCAGGATGCGCTCATCATCTATGACGACCTGACCAAGCAGGCGTGGGCGTACCGCCAGGTGTCGCTGCTGCTGCGCCGGCCGCCGGGCCGCGAGGCGTATCCCGGCGACGTGTTCTATCTGCACTCGCGCCTGCTCGAGCGCGCCGCACGCGTGAATCCGGACTACGTCGAGAAATTCACCAAAGGCGCGGTCAAAGGAAAAACCGGATCGCTGACCGCGCTGCCGGTGATCGAGACCCAGGCGGGCGACGTCACTGCGTTCGTGCCGACCAACGTCATCTCCATCACCGACGGCCAGATCTTCCTCGAGACCGACCTTTTCAACGCCGGCATCCGTCCCGCCATCAATGCCGGCATCTCCGTGTCGCGGGTCGGCGGCGCGGCGCAGACCAAGATCATGAAGCGGCGCGACACCGGCGGCGGCGTGCGCCTTGCGCTCGCGCAGTACCGCGAGCTCGCCGCCTTCGCGCAGTTCGCCAGCGACCTCGACGAGGCCACCCGCAAGCAGCTCGAGCGCGGCCGCATGGTCACCGAGCTCATGAAGCAGCCGCAGTACCAGCCGCTGCAGGTCTGGGAGATGGCGCTGACGCTGTTCGCGGTCAACAACGGTTATTTCGACAACGTCGACGTGAAGAAGGCGTTGAGCGCCGAGAAATCGATGCGCGACTACCTGAAGACCAAGTACGCCGCGATGGTGAAAACCATGGAAGACAAGAAGGATCTCTCGGCCGACGAGGAAAAGGCGCTCAAAACCGCGATCGAGGACTGGAAGAAGAACGGATCTTTCTAGATGCCGGGCACCAAAGAAATACGGATGAAGATCCGGAGTGTGCAGAACACCCGGAAAATCACCAAGGCGATGGAGATGGTCGCCGCCTCAAAGATGCGCAAGGCGCAGGACCGCATGCGCCACGCGCGGCCGTACGGCGAGAAGATCCGCAACGTCGCCGCGCACATCTCGCACGCCAACCCGGAGTACCGGCATCCGTTCCTGGTCGACCGCGATTCGGTGAAGCGGGTCGGCATCATCGTCATCACCACCGACAAGGGCTTGTGCGGCGCGCTGAACACCAACCTGCTGCGCATGGTCCTCGCCCAGTACAAGGAGTGGCAGGGGCAGGGCGAAGAAATCGAGGTCTGCACGCTGGGCAACAAGGGCCTCGGCTTCATGCAGCGCCTGGGAGCGAAGATCGTCTCGCAGGCGGTGCAGCTGGGCGACCGGCCGCAGATGGAGAAGCTGATCGGCGCGGTCAAAGTGATGCTCGACGGCTACACCTCGGACCGCTTCGACCGGTTGATGATCGGCTATACACGCTTCGTCAACACCATGAAGCAGGAACCGGTGATCGAGCAGTTGCTGCCGTTGTCCGGCGAGCGCCTCGGCGCGCCAGAGACGGTGTGGGACTACATCTATGAGCCCGAGGCGCGCGCCGTGCTCGACCAGGTGATGACGCGCTACATCGAGGCGCTCATTTTCCAGGCGGTCGCGGAGAACATGGCGTCGGAGCAATCCGCGCGCATGGTGGCGATGAAGTCCGCTTCGGACAATGCCGCGACGCTGATCGAGGAGCTGACGCTGGTCTACAACAAGAACCGGCAGGCGGCCATTACCAAAGAGCTTTCAGAAATCGTCGGCGGCGCAGCCGCCGTCTAAAGGGAAACGCTATGGCACAAGCACAAGGCACCATCGTCCAGTGCATCGGCGCGGTCACCGACATCCAGTTCGACCGCGACAGCATGCCGGGCATCTACGACGCGCTGCTGCTGGTCGAGGATCCGAACAATCCGCTGGTCGAGAGGGAGCTCACCTTCGAGGTCGAGCAGCAGCTCGGCGACGGCGTGGTGCGCTGCATCGCGCTCGGCTCCTCCGACGGCCTGCGCCGCGGCATGAAGGTGACCTCGACCGGCGGGCCGATCTCGGTGCCGGTCGGCAAGGGCACGCTCGGCCGCATCATGAACGTGCTTGGCCGTCCCATCGACGACGTCGGCCCGATCAAGTCCGACAAGAAGCGCTCGATCCATCAGGTCGCGCCGAAGTTCGACGAGCTCTCCCCTTCGGTGGAGCTGCTCGAGACCGGCATCAAGGTCATTGACCTCATCTGCCCGTTCGCCAAGGGCGGCAAGATCGGCCTGTTCGGCGGCGCTGGCGTGGGCAAGACGGTGAACATGCTGGAGCTGATCAACAACATCGCCACCCAGCACTCGGGTCTTTCGGTGTTCGCCGGCGTCGGCGAGCGTACGCGCGAAGGCAACGACTTCTATCACGAGATGACCGAAGCGGGCGTGGTCAAGCTCGACAACCTGACCGAGTCCAAGGTGGCGATGGTCTTCGGCCAGATGAACGAGCCGCCGGGCAACCGCCTGCGCGTCGCGCTCACGGGGTTGACGATGGCGGAAGATTTCCGCGACGAGGGCCGCGACATCCTGTTCTTCGTCGACAACATCTACCGCTTCACGCTCGCCGGGACTGAAGTGTCGGCGCTGCTCGGCCGGATGCCTTCCGCGGTCGGCTACCAGCCGACGCTGGCGGAGGAGATGGGGCGCCTGCAGGAGCGCATCACCTCGACCAAGGTCGGCTCGATTACCTCGATCCAGGCGGTGTACGTGCCCGCCGACGACCTGACCGACCCGTCGCCGGCGACGACGTTCGGCCACCTCGACGCGACCGTCGTTCTTTCGCGCGATATCGCTTCGCTTGGTATCTATCCGGCGGTCGATCCGCTGGACTCGACTTCGCGCCAGGTCGACCCCAACACCATTGGCGAGGAGCACTACAACACCACCCGCTCGGTGCAGGCCACCCTGCAGCGCTACAAGGAGCTGCGCGACATCATCGCGATCCTGGGCATGGACGAGCTTTCGCCCGAGGACAAGCTCGCGGTGGCGCGTGCGCGCAAGATCCAGCGCTTCCTCTCGCAACCGTTCACGGTGGCGCAGAACTTCACCGGCACGCCGGGCAAGTACGTCTCGCTCAAGGACACGATCAAGGGCTTCAAGATGATCGTCAACGGCGAGTGCGACGCGCTCCCGGAGCAGGCGTTCTACATGGTCGGCGCGATCGAGGAAGCCTTCGAGAAGGCGAAGACCCTAAAGTAAATGGCTGCCGCCACGATTCACGTCGACGTCGTCAGCGCCGAAGAGAGCATCTTCTCCGGCGAGGCGGAGTTCGTCGTCCTGCCGGGCGAAGCGGGCGAGCTCGGCATCTATCCTCGCCACACGCCGCTCATCACCCGCATCAAGCCAGGCGCGGTGCGCATCACGCCCGCGGGTGGAGGCGAGGAGCAGCTCATCTTCGTCGCCGGCGGCATCCTCGAGGTACAGCCGAAGCTGATCACCGTGCTCGCCGACACCGCGATCCGCGGCAAGGACCTCGACGAGGCAAAGGCCTCGGAAGCGCTGCAGCGCGCCGAGGAAGCTCGTCGCAGCGCCAAGGACAAGCAGGAGATCGCCGCGGTCGAAGGCGAGCTGGCCATGCTCGCCGCGCAGCTCCAGGCGATCCGCAAGCTGCGCAAGAAATAAGCGGCGACGCGCTGTCGTAGCAACTCGACGGGCAATATTTCGTCGCCGCCGCCCGACTTAGTCCGGAGAGACCAAATCCGGATCCAACACCCGCTGCGCGCCGCTGGAACAATGGTCCCCAGCCAGCGTGGAGAACCCATGAAACACATCCTCGATTCCGCCTTTCAGTACCGTCCGAGCTTCGACACGGACGTCCGCAAGACCTTCGAGAAAGTACGCCGCCAGCAGCAGGCGCGCGAGCGCGAGCAGGCCAAGCCCAATGCCGAGATCACGGTGAAGGTGCTCAACCTCGATCAACTGAAGAAGGTCGCCAGCAGCTAGTCTTTTCGCTTCCCGCGGGGCACTCGGCTATAGTGCCCCGCGAGTGAGATTCGACGTCCTCGTCATTGGCGGTGGCATCAACGGCGCCGGGATAGCGCGCGACGCGGCCGGCCGCGGCCTGAAGACCGTTCTGGTCGAGCGCGGCGACCTAGCCAGCGCGACCTCCTCCTCGTCGTCGAAGCTGATCCACGGCGGCCTGCGCTACCTCGAGCAGTACGAGTTCCGCCTGGTAGCCGAGGCGCTCGCCGAGCGCGAGACCCTGCTGCGCGTCGCCGGCCACCTCGTCTGGCCGATCCGCTTCGTCATGCCGCACGTGCCCGAGCTGCGGCCGCGCTGGATGATTCGTATCGGTCTTTTCCTCTACGATCATCTGGCGCGTCGCTCGCTTCTCCCGGGCTCGACTGCAGTGCGCCTTGCAGGCCCTTACGGCAGCGGCCTGCGACCGGAGCTAAAGCACGGCTTCCTCTACTCCGACTGCCGGGTCGACGATGCGCGCCTCGTCGTGGCGAATGCCATGGCGGCCCGCGAGCACGGCGCGCGCATCCTGACCGCAACGGAATGCGTCTCGGGGAAACGGATCGACGGCGGCTGGCGCGCGCGGCTCTCGAACGGCGAGGAGATCGAAGCCCGCGCGATCGTCAACGCCGCGGGGCCCTGGGTGAAGCGCGTGCTGAACGACACGCTGCACCAGCCTTCGCGCGATGCGGTACGCCTCGTCCGGGGCAGCCACATGGTGGTGCCGAAGCTGTACGAGGGCGATCACGCCTTCATCCTGCAGAACAACGATCGCCGCGTGGTGTTCATGATCCCCTACGGCGAGGATCACACGCTGGTGGGAACCACCGACGTGCCGCAGCACGAGGCCGAATCGGCGCAGCCCTCGTTCGCCGAAGTCGACTACCTCTGCCGGGCGGTGAACCGGTATCTCGCCAAGCCGGTGCAGCCCGGCGCGGCGGTCTGGCGCTTCGCCGGCGTGCGCCCGCTCTACGACGACGGCTCGAGCGACCCATCGGCGGTAACGCGCGACTACACGCTGCGCGTCGACGACGATGCGGGAGCCGCCCCGGTGCTCTCGGTCTTCGGCGGCAAGATCACCACCTACCGCCGGCTCGCGGAGGAGGCGGTGCATCGGCTTGCGCCGTACTTTCCGGGACTGCGACCAGCCTGGACGGCTGGCAAGCCGCTGCCTGGCAGCGATTTCGGCGCCCGGTCGCGTGCCGAGGCGCGCGACGCCTTCTTCGCGCGTCACCGCAACGTGCCAACGTCGACGCTGCGCGCCATCTTCAGACGTCACGGCACGCTGGCCGATGACGTCGCCGGGGCCGGCGCGCTCGGAGAGGAGTACGGCGCGGGCCTGACCGAGCGCGAAGTCCGGTACTTCGTCGAGCGCGAGTGGGCGCGCAGCGCCGAGGATGTGCTGTGGCGCAGGACGAAGTGCGGCCTGCTCATGAGCGATGCCCAGCGGCGCCGCGTCGAGCAGGTGATGAGCCGATGAAGCCGCTCGCCGAGCTCGACGCCCGCGACATCCGATCGCTGCTCTTCGACCTCGACGAGACGCTGACCAGCGAGGGCAAGCTGACCGCCACCGCCTACGCCGCGCTCGAGAAGTTGCATGCTGCGGGCTGGCGCACCATCGCGGTGACCGGCCGGCCGGCGGGCTGGTGCGACCATATTGCCCGCATGTGGCCGGTCGATGCCGTGGTCGGAGAGAATGGCGCGTTCTATTTCTTCTTCGCCGAAGGCCGGTTGCAGAAGCGTTTCGCCGACGATGCGGAGACCCGGGCCGCCAAGCGGCGGCGGCTCGATGCGATCGCGCGAACGATCCTCGCGGAGGTTCCGGGCTGCGCGCTTGCCTCGGACCAGGGCTACCGCGAGACCGACCTTGCGATCGACTACTGCGAGGATGTGCCGCCGCTGCCTCTCGAAGCGGCCGAGCGCATCGCCGCACTCATGCGTGGCGCCGGCCTGACTGCGAGGGTGAGCTCGATTCACGTCAATGGCTGGTTCGGCGAATACGACAAGCTGGCGATGAGCCGGCGCCTTTTCCGGGAGCGTTTCGCCGCGGAGCTGGATGAGAAGTGCGCCTACGTCGGAGATTCGCCCAACGACGCGCCGATGTTCGCGTTTTTCCTCAACTCGGTCGGCGTGGCGAACGTGCGGCGCTTCGCTGGACGGCTGGGCAGCGAACCGAAGTTCGTCACGCAAGCGGCGGCCGGCGCGGGCTTCGCGGAGCTGGTCGCGCATCTCCTGCGGTCCTGATGGAGTGGCTCGCCTACCTCGGAATCGGCGCACTGGTCGGGTTCGCCGCGGGCCTGCTCGGCATCGGCGGCGGCGTCGTCATGGTGCCGCTGCTGGTTCTTGTTTTCCGCGCGAGCGGCGTCCCCGCCGAGCACGCCCTGCACATCGCAATCGGCACCGCGCTCGCGGCGATGATCTTCACCTCGCTCTCCAGCATGCGCGCGCACCATGCGCACGGCGCGGTCGACTGGCCGATCGCTCGCGCCATGTCGCCTGGCATGCTGGTTGGGTCGTTCGTCGCGGCGCTCATTGCCGGCTTCATCCCCACCCTGCCCCTCGCGGTAGGTTTCACGGTGCTGGTGTTCTACGCTGCGACACAGATCCTCCTCGACCTGCGGCCGCCCGGCAGCCGTGAGCTGCCGGGGGTCATGGGCCTGTTCGGCGCCGGCGTTGTGATCGGCGCGGTGTCGAGTCTGCTCGCTGCCGGCGGCGCGTTCCTCACCATTCCGTTTCTCGCCTGGTGCAAGGTTCCGCTGCGCCGTGCGATCGGCACCGCTGCCGCCAACGGCCTGCCGATCGCCATCGCCGGTACCGCGGGCTACATCCTGCACGGCATGCGCGCGCAGGGAGTTCCGGGGCCGAGCCTCGGCTACGTCTACCTTCCGGCGCTGGCGCTCGTCGTCACCACCAGCATGCTCGCCGCTCCGGTCGGCGCGCGGCTCGCGCACCGCCTTCCCGTGAAGCGCCTGCGGGCGATCTTCGCGCTGATGCTGTACGGCTTCGCGATCCGAATGCTCGTCGGTCTTTGGTAAGCTCCGCCCGTGGCCGGCCCGCTTTCGCATATCAAGGTTCTCGATCTGTCGCGCGTCCTCGCCGGCCCGTGGGCGAGCCAGAACCTTGCGGACCTCGGCGCCGAAGTCATCAAGCTGGAGCGGCCGAAAATCGGCGACGACTCGCGCGCGTTCGGCCCCCCGTGGGTCAAGGACGCGCACGGCCGCGATACGAAGGATTCGGCGTACTTCACCTCTGCTAATCGCGGCAAGAAGTCGGTGACGCTCAACATCGCCGCGCCGCAAGGGCAGGCGATCGCGCGCGAGCTGGCGAAGAAAAGCGACGTCCTCCTCGAGAACTACAAGTACGGCGACCTCGCGCGCTATGGGCTGGGCTACGAGGACCTGAAGGCACTGAATCCCCGTCTCGTCTACTGCTCGGTGACCGGATTCGGCCAGACTGGCCCGTACCGCGAACATCCCGGATACGACTTCATGATCCAGGGGATGGGCGGGATGATGAGCGTCACGGGCGAGCCGGATGGTGCGCCAGGGGGCGGGCCGCAGCGCGCGGGTGTGCCGATCGCGGACATCATCACCGGGATGTACGCCTCGATCGCGATCTGCGCCGCACTCGCGAGCCGCGAGCGCACCGGCCGCGGCCAGCACCTCGACCTCGCGCTGCTCGACTCGCAGATCGCGCTTCTCGCGTATCAGAACACCAATTATTTCGCGACCGGCACGCCGCCGAAGCGCATCGGCAATCTCCACCCGAACATAGTTCCGTACCAGCCCTTCCGCACGAAGGACGGCGACGTGATCCTCGCCTGCGGCAACGACAACCTGTTCCGCAAGTTCTGCGAAGCGGCAGGCTGCCAGCCTCTCGCCGGAGACGCCCGCTTCGCGACCAACGGCAAGCGGGTCGAGAACCGCGGCGAGCTGACCCGGCTGCTCGGCGAAGTCTTCGCGAAGAAGACCACCGCCGAGTGGGTCGAGCTCCTCGAGAAGGCGGGCGTGCCGAACGGGCCGATCAACAACATTGCCCAGGTTTTCGCCGAGCCGCAGGTCAGGGCGCGCGGCACTCGCGTCGAACTACCGCATGCCGGCGGGGCGATGCTGCCGCTCGTGGCGAGCCCAATGCGGTTCTCGGAGACGCCGGTGGAATACCGCTCGGCGCCGCCGGTGCTGGGCCAGCATACCGAAGAAGTGCTGCGCAGCATCGGCAGGACTGACGCGGAGATCGCCGGGCTGCGTGCGGCCGGGGTGATTTAGAATAGGCGCCTTCCTTAGGAGGAGGAAAAAACATGCGTCATAGACCGATCCTGCTTGCCTGCGCGCTGGGCGCGCTCAGCAGCGCCGCAATCGCGGCACCGACCACCCTGCGCGCTTCCCACCAGTTTCCTGGCGGCCGCGGCGATGTGCGCGACGAGATGGTGCAGATCGTTGCCCGCGAAGCCAAGGCCGCGAACGTCGAGCTCGAGGTGCAGGTCTATCCGGGCGCATCGCTGTTCAAGCCGAACGACCAATGGAACGCGCTGGTGAACGGGCAGCTCGACATCTCTTCGTTCCCGCTTGATTACGCGAGCGGCAAGATGCGCGCGTTCGGCGCGACGCTGATGCCTGGACTGGTGCGCAGTCACGAGCGCGCGCAGCGTATGAATAATTCGCCGTTCATGAAGGACATCAAGGCGCAGATCGACAAGGCCGGCGTGGTCGTGCTCGCCGACGCCTGGCTCGCCGGCGCCATCGCTTCGAAGAAGGGTTGCATCCGCAAGCCCGACGATATCAAGGGTCTGAAGGTGCGCTCCGCCGGGCCGACGTTCGCTTCCATGTGGCAGGCCGCCGGGGCGTCGATCGTCTCGATCCCGAGCAACGAGGTGTACAACGCCCTGCAGACCGGCGTTGCCGATGCCACCGACACCAGCTCCGGCAGCTTCGTCTCGTTCCGCATTTATGAGCAGGTGAAGTGCGTGACTGCGCCGGGCGACAACGCCCTGTGGTTCATGTACGAGCCAGTGCTGATGTCGAAGAAGAGCTTCAGCCGCCTGAACAAGAAGCAGCAGGACGTGCTGATGCAGGCCGGCAGGAAGTCGCAGGAGTTCTTCGCCAAGGAAGCGCGCGGCCTCGACGACGAGATGGTGAAGGTCTTCAAGCAGCACAATGTCGAGGTGGTGACACTGACGCCGGCGGAGTACGACCAGTGGCTGAAGGTCGCCGAGAAGAGCTCGTACGCCGAGTTCGCCAAGGAAGTGCCGAACGGCAAGAAGCTGATCGACGAAGCACTCAGCGTCAAGTAGCCGCCTGGACGCCTACGTCCGCGCGGTACGGCGTCTGTCGCAGCTCTGTGGCATCGTTGCCGCGGCGCTGATCGCCCTCGCCGTAGTGGTGGTCTGCGAGATGGTGTTCGTCCGCTATGTGCTCAACCAGAACACCATCTGGCAGACCGATTTCGTCACCTGGAGCCTGGTGGCGGCGACCTTCGTCGGCAGCCCTTACCTGCTGCTCACGCGCGGTCATGTGAACGTCGAGGTCCTGCCGCTCTATCTCGGCGTGCGCAATCGCTACTGGCTCGCGCTCGCTTCGATCCTGATGTCGCTCGCCTTCTGCGTGGTCATGACGGTTCTTACCGCGCGGTTCTGGCTCGAGGCATGGGAAAACCGCTGGGTATCCGAGACCATGTGGCGCGCCCGCCTGTGGATCCCCTACAGCTCGATGCCGATCGGGCTGGCGCTGCTGACGCTGCAGTACGTCGCCGACCTGTATGCCTTGGTAGCCGGCCGAGAGCCGCCTTTCGGGATTAAGCCGTGAGCCCCACCACGCAGGGCTTGCTGGTGCTGATTGCGACGCTCATCGTCCTGCTCTCGGGGGCGCCGGTGGCGTTCGGCCTGGGCGCGCTGTCGATCGCTTTTCTCATCATTTTTCAGGGCCTGGGCGCGCTGCAGGTCGTGGCCGAGACGTTCTATTCGGGGCTCAACGACTTCACGCTGGTGTCGATCCCGATGTTCGTCATGATGGGCGCGGCGATCGGCTCCTCGCCCGCGGGCAAGGACCTCTACGAGGCGCTCGACCGCTGGCTCTATCGCCTGCCCGGCGGCCTGGTGATCTCCAACCTCGGCGCCTGCGCGCTCTTCGCCGCGCTAACGGGATCTTCGCCCGCGTGCTGCGCCGCGATCGGCAAGATGGGCATCCCGGAGATGCGCCGGCGCGGCTATCCGGACGACATCGCCACCGGCTCGATCTGCGCCGGCGGCACGCTCGGCATCCTCATCCCCCCGTCGATCACGTTCATCCTCTACGGCATCGCCACCGAGACCTCGATCGGGCGGCTGTTCCTCGCTGGCGTGATGCCCGGACTGATGCTGACCGGGCTGTTCATGCTGTGGACCCTGTTCGCCATCTGGCGCAGGGGTTTCCGCTCGCACGCCGCCGACTTCCGATACACCTGGAAGGAAAAGTTCCAGTCGGTGCCGAAGGTGGCGCCGTTCCTCGCCATCATCGTCGGCGTGATGTACGTGCTCTACGGCGGCGTGGCAACGCCGTCGGAGGCCGCCGGCGTCGGCGCGGCGCTGTGCGTGGTCCTGGCGGTCGTCATCTACCGCATGTGGCAGCCCGCGCAGTGGTGGGCGATCCTGCGCGACACGACGCGCGAGTCGCTGATGATCCTGATGATCATCGGCGCCGCAGTGCTGTTCGGCTACATGCTGACTTCGCTCTACCTCACGCAGACGCTCGCGCAGTCGATCACCGAGATGCACGTCAATCGCTGGGTGCTGATGGGGCTGATCAATCTCTTCCTGCTGGTCTGCGGCTTCTTCATTCCGCCGGCGGCGATCATCCTCATGACCAGCCCGATCCTGCTGCCGATCATCACTGCGGCGGGGTTCGATCCGGTGTGGTTCGGCGTCATCGTCACGATCAACATGGAGATCGGCCTGATCCATCCGCCGGTCGGCCTCAACATCTACATCGTCAAGTCGATCGCGCCGGACGTGCCGCTGATGCAGGTGATCTGGGGCACGGTTCCCTACGTGCTGTGCATGTTCCTGGCGATCGTCATCCTGTGCGTCTTCCCCGAGATCGCCACCTGGCTGCCTGACCAGCTGATGGGAGTAGTGAAGAAGCGCTAGCGCGCCGAACGGGTAAGGCGCCCGTAGGCCGCCGCAATCAGCGGCCAGAACAGCAGGATCACCGCGAGCGTGGTGATCGAACCGACCAGCCCGTTTGACCAGAACACGCGCAGGTCGCCTCCCGCCCCGATCATCGATAGCCGGAACGAATCCTCGGCGCGATTACCCAGCACCAGCGCGAGCGTGAACGGCGCGAGCGGGATGCCGATCTTCTTGAACACGTAGCCGACGACGCCGAAGACGAGCATCAGCCAGATGTCGAACATCGCGTTCTGGATGGCAAATGCTCCGATCGCGCACGACACCACGATCATCGGCGCGATCGCCGAGAACGGCACCCGCAGCACGGCGGCGAAAAGCGGCACGGTCGTCAGCACGATGATCAGCCCGACGACGTTGCCGAGATACATCGAGGCGATCAAACCCCAGACGAAGTCCTTGTGCTCGACGAACAGCAGCGGCCCCGGATTGAGTCCCCAGACCATCAGTCCGCCGAGCAGGATCGCCGCGGTGCCTGAGCCCGGGATGCCAAGGGCGAGCATCGGCAGCAGCGCCGAGGTGCCTGAAGCGTGCGCCGCCGTCTCCGGCGCGAACACGCCCTCGATGCGCCCCTTGCCGAACGACCCCGGGTCCTTGGAGAAACGCTTGGCAAGGTTGTAGCCCATGAAAGACGCGGCGATCGCGCCGCCCGGGGTAATGCCGAGCCAGCAGCCGATCAGTGACGAGCGCAACAGGGTGACCCAATAGCGCGGCATTTCCATCCACACCCTGAGCACCACGCGCAGGCTGATGGCAGCGGCGTGGCCGCGCAGCGCGAGCCGCTCCTCCATCGTCAGCAGAATCTCGCTGATGCCGAACAGACCGATCACCGCGACCAGGAAGTTGATGCCGCGCAGCAGCTCGTTCAGGCCGAAGGTCATGCGCAACTGGCCCGACACTGTGTCCATGCCGACGCCGGCCAGGAGCAGGCCGAGCGTCATGGAGATGATGGTCTTGTGTTTCTCCTCGCGTCCAAGCCCGACGAATGAGCAAAACGTGAGGAAGTAAACGGCGAAAAATTCAGGCGGCCCGAAGCGCAGCGCGAATGAAGCGATGCCGGGTGCGAGGAACGTAATCAGCAGCACCGCGACCAGCGAGCCGATGAACGACGAGGTGAAGGCCGCCGTCAGGGCTTCGGCCGCCTTGCCCTGCTGCGCCATCGGATAGCCGTCGAACGTCGTGGCGACCGACCACGCTTCACCCGGGATGTTGAACAGGATCGAGGTGATCGCGCCACCGAAGAGCGCGCCCCAGTAGATGCACGACAGCATCACGATGGCCGAGGTCGGATCCATGGTGAACGTCAGGGGCAGCAGGATCGCGACCCCGTTCGGGCCGCCGAGGCCGGGCAGCACGCCGACGAAAATCCCCAGCACCAGGCCGACCATCATCAGGGCGAGGATCTTCCAGGTCATCAGGACCTTGAAGCCGTAGAGCAGAAGACCGAGGGCTTCCATCGCCTAGCGGCCGAAGAAGGCCTCGAGCGGCCCCTTCGGCATGATCACATCGAACGCGATGTCGAAAACAACGAACATCGCGAGCACGAAGAGCAAAGCGGTGAGGAGTGATTTCCACGCCGCGATGCGCCCGACGTAGATCATGAACCCAGCGACCAGGAGAAAGCTCGCAACGTAGAGGCCGAGCCATTGCGTGGCGAGGCAAAACGCTAGCGTCGGAAAGAACACCTGCAGGACGCGGCCAAACTGCTCTCGCGTCACGAAACCCTCGCTTGTCAGTTTCCGCGCGAGGAACTCCTTGGCGAGGCCGTAGATGCAGGCCGCGCCAAGGATCACGGATAGGTAGAACGGGAAGTAACCGGCCTGTGGGCCGGTCGCATCCCATCCCATGCCGGTGCGCCAGTTGTCGAACGCGAGGAGAGCAGCGAGCGCGAGCAGCAGCAGCGAGACTGCTACGTCGACTACGCGGCTGGTGACCACCGCCTAGTTGGCGACGAAGCCTGCTTCGGTCATCAGGTTCTTGTTGAGCGCCTCGTCCTCTTCCAGGAATTTCAGCATGTCCTTGCCGGTAAGGAAGACGGGCTTCAGCGCCTGCTTCTCCATGTATTCCTTGTATTCCGCCGTTTGCGTGAGCTTCCTGAACAGATCGACGTAGAACGCGGTTTGCTCGGCCGTCACTTTGCCCGGCAGGAACATGGCGCGCAGCATCAGGTATTGCACATCGACCCCCTGCTCCTTGCAGGTCGGGATGTCGTTCCACGACTGCTTGTCCGTCACCTTGGCCTTGTACTGAATGCGTTCCTTGTCGAACACGCACAGCGCCCGCACCTGCCCCGCGCGCCACACCTCGAGGTTCTCGGACGGATTGTTGACGTTCGACTGGGTGTGGTTGCCCAC
>Ga0075434_100003420_pt1 | contig 14194 bp, 12 predicted proteins | sample RhiMethybrSRZTD3_FD_75298 | JGI IMG/M metagenome (GOLD analysis project Ga0075434, IMG submission 75298) | Populus rhizosphere microbial communities from Tennessee, USA - Rhizosphere MetaG P. TD hybrid SRZTD3 | ecosystem: Host-associated > Plants > Roots > Rhizosphere > Soil | place: USA... | reverse complement strand
AACCACGGCCTTCTATAAGTTTTTTAGAATCACCACTTATGAAAAAACAGGGAGGGGCGTACCGCGAGGCACTTAGCTCAGGCTATTTATTCACTAGTTACTAATTCACGACCACCAGTCAACGGCCCTCGAACGGATACCGGTCCCGAGCCTGCACCGCCGCAGCTACCTGCCGCCGCAACGCAATCGTATCCACCGCGCCGCGCTTTGCGAACCGCTTCAGCACCGCCATCTGTGTGGTCAGCATGTCGCCTTCGTGAACCGATGCCAGCGCCCGCTTCGCTTCGTGCTCCGCGCGTTCCATGGCGTCGCTGATGAAAGCCCGCGCCGCCGCGATCATTGCTGTATTCGCGGCTTCGCCTTTCGCTTCCGCGGCTTTTTGCGCTCGCAACAGGCAAGACTCCATCGCGTACACTTCCATCACGATGTTCGCCAGCGCCGCCACCAGTTCCTGCTCGTCGGCCAGCTTTTCGCGGAATTTTTGCACCGCGCCGCCGGCTGCTTGCAGAAACATTTTCTTCGCGTTGGCCACAACGCGCGTTTCTTCGGCCAAAACCCCTTCCGGAGTTTCTTCAAACGACGGACCAGCCAGAATTTCATCGGCCAGTTTCATAGCCGCCGGAATCAGCGCCAGTTGCCCGCCCATCGCTCGCTTCATCAGCATCTGCACGATCAGCATGCGGTTGATTTCGTTGGTGCCTTCGAAAATGCGGTTGATGCGCGAATCGCGATACGCGCGGCATACCGGATATTCTTCGTGGAAACCGTAGCCGCCAAAAATCTGCACGCCTTCGTCCACCACAAAATCCAGCATTTCGCTGCCGTAGACTTTGGCGATGGAACTTTCAATCGCGTACTCTTCCAGCACTTTCATCAGGTGCGCGGTTTTGTCTCCTGTACCCGCAGCGACCATGGCCTGAATATTCCCCGCGCTGCGGTACACCATGGACTCCACAGCGAAAATCTGGATAGCCATCTCCGCCAGTTTTTCTTTCATCAAGCCGAAATCGCCGATGGATTTTCCAAACGCTTTGCGTTCCTTGGTATATCGCGACGCGGTCATCAGCACATGTTTCGATCCGCCGACGCAGCTTGCGCCCAGCGTAAAGCGTCCAGCATTCAGAATGTTGAACGCCACGATATGGCCGCGCCCGATTTCGTGCAGCAAATTTTCCTTCGGTACTTTGCAATTCTCCAGGAACACTGGAGTCGTCGAGCTGCCGTGAATTCCCATTTTGTGTTCTTCATTGCCCGGTTTGCAGCCAGGAAAAGCTCGCTCCACGATAAACGCGGAAAATTTGTCGCCATCAATCTTCGCGAACACGATGTACAAATCCGCGAAGCCGCCGTTGGTGATCCACATCTTCTGCCCGTTCAGGACGTAGTGCGTACCTTCGGGGTTCAGCACCGCGCGTGTCAGCGAATTCTGCGCATCTGAGCCAGCCTGCGGCTCGCTCAGACAGTACGCGGCGATCAGCTCGCCCGTCGCCAGTTTCGGCAAATACTTTTTCTTCTGCTCTTCCGTCCCGAAGTATACGATGGGCAGAGTGCCGATGCCCGCATGCGCGCCATGCGTCACGGCAAATCCACCGTATATCGAAAGTTTCTCGGTCAAAACAGTCGTTGCGATTTTGTCGAGACCCGCTCCGCCGTATTCTTCCGGAACTCCTCCGCCCAGCAGTCCCAGTTCGCCGCCCTTGCGCACCAGCTCCGCCATCAGTCCCGGCTTCTTGTTTTCCAGATCCTTCGCCAGCGGCAAAACTTCTTTCAGGACAAATTCTTCCGCAGTTTGTCCGATCAGTTTTTGGTCGTCGGTCAAATCCGACGGAGTAAAAACGTCGAGCGACGCCGGAGATTCCAGCAGAAAACTGCCGCCTTTTGCAGGAGCTGAGCTCACAACACTGGTTGCCATAAGGAACCCTCCGGACGCGAGCCGGGAAAATCGGCTGTACTTTGTGTGACAACTGGATCTTACTCTCACCTTTCGGTGACCGCAATTGAACGGGCCCGCAGCAAGTGCTTTTTGAGCACAACAAACAGATTGCCGCGTCTGGAGGCCCGCAACGCCTCAAACTAAGATGCCGTAAATTGATCTCGACGATCAGGAAAGACGAATGCGTTTTCTGATTCGCATTCTGCAAATTGTAATCGTTTTGGTGTTGCTCGCTGGAGCCGTGTTGTGGTTTGCCGCGCGCCGCGGCGATCGCGGCTTCATTGAAGAAGAAGTGACCATCGCGCGGCCGGCGCCGGCGGTGTTCCGTTGGATCAGCTCTGAGGATTTTGCGCGCCGCTGGATTTCCGACGTAATTGAACTGCAGCGCACCGGCGCAGGCGGGCCACAGGGAGAACCGTCTTTCCGTCTGGTTCAGCTGGTAAACGGCCATCGCGTCGACATGAATTTACGCGTAGTTCGAGTGGTTCCCAACCAGGAATTAGCCTTGCTGATTTCTTCCGGTGATTCCGTTTCCGAGGGTTTCTCCGGCGACGCGAATTTCACGTTGATCACCAACGGCGAATACTCGCGATTGGTGTTTAGTTCGCACGCGCAGTTTGTGAGTTTAAGCGACCGGGTCTTCGAGCCGGTTCTGACTATCGCCATGCAGCACAAGGTGCGCGATGATCTGGCGAAGTTAAAAATCCTGGCGGAAGCGGAATCCGAGAAATCGGCGAATCCGCGCGCGAGCCTCTGAGTTAATCGCTACTCTGGATTACCACCGTTCGACGATTCCCGCAGCACCCATGCCTCCGCCGATGCACATCGTTACCATTCCATAGCGGGCATTACGGCGTTCGAGTTCGCGCACGATGGAGGCGGTGAGTTTCGCGCCGGTACAGCCTAGCGGATGGCCGAGAGCGATCGCGCCGCCGTTTGGATTTACTTTTTCGCCGGGCAATCCCGCTTGCTGAATTACGGCCAGCGACTGTGCCGCAAATGCTTCGTTCAATTCGAACACGGCGATGTCGTCGAGTTTCAGTCCGGCGAGTTTCAAAGCTTTGGGAATTGCATTGACCGGTCCGATGCCAAATTCTTCCGGCAAACAGCCCGCAGTTGCATACGCGACGAAACGTGCCAGTGGCTTCACACCGAGCGACTTTGCGCGCGCGTCGCTCATCACCACCACCGCTGCGGCACCATCGCTCATCGGCGAACTGTTGCCTGCCGTCACGGAACCCTTCACGTGGAAGGCGGGCTTAAGTTTGCCGAGAACTTCCAGAGAAGTGTCCGCGCGGGGCAATTCGTCGGTATCGAATTTGATGGTTTGCGTCGTGGGCTTCTGTGTTTTGCCTTTGCTGGAGGCGCCGTTGCCATTGGGTGGCAGGGAAGTGATGCTGACGTCGACCGGAACAAGCTCATCTGTGAATTTGCCCCCGGCAATCGCGGCGACTGCTTTCTGGTGCGAATGCAGAGCAAATTCATCGGCTGTGTCACGCGAGATGCCGAATTTGCGCGCGATATTTTCCGTGCCCAGCCCCATGTTGATGTAGGCGTCGGGATAATGATCGACCAGCCAGGGATTGGGAGAAATTTTGTTACCGCCCATGGGCACCATGGACATGGACTCGGTGCCGCCGGCAACGATCACTTCCGCTCCGCCGCCGCGCACGCGATCGGCGGCCAGGGCGATAGCTTGCAATCCCGAAGAGCAAAAACGATTGATGGTCATTGCGGAAGTTTCCACGGGAAGGCCGGCGCGTAAGGCGGCGATGCGGGCGACGTTCATACCTTGTTCGCCCTCGGGCATGGCACAACCGAGAATGACGTCGTCAATTTGCGAAGCGGAGAGGCCAGGAACGCGAGCTATGGCCTCCTGGATGACCAGAGCGGCGAGATCGTCGGGGCGGGTGGCACGGAGCGTGCCTTTGTATGCGCGACCAACGGGTGTGCGAACGGCGGAGACGATGACGGCTTCTGGCATGGGATTCTCCCTGCAGGTTCATTGTTTGCCGCGGGCAAGGAAAATGCAAATGGTGTGGAGTGAATGGTGAGAACGCGGACGATTCGGATGAAGATGTGTCGCGCCCCCGGCGCTGATAATTGGGGCAACCGGGCGGCTATGCCTGAGAAGTTTTACGGTTTGCGTAAGGGCTTTGTTGGCCTCGTCGGGTTCGCTGGAACTGCACTCTTTCTCGGGATGAAAATTGTAGCGGACGGCTCAATGCTGAATTTTTTGGAGTAGTTGCCCTGGTTGACGGCGATGCCGACGCGGCCGCGCGAATCGACGTACAGCAGGGACTCGCCCACCGGCACATTCATGAAAGTCTGCACATAGGGAAGCGTGACTGGTTTCTTGTTGATTTGTACGGTGACTTTGTCATCGAGTGCGTAGCCGAGCTTTGCAAACTCTTCGCGCGTGACGTCGGTGATAAGAGAGCCGTAGGGATCATCGAGGCCGATGATTTCGCCGGTCACACCCCTTTCGTCAGCAGAAGCAGTTCTGGGAGTCAGGCGAACCAATTGAGGGACTTCCTGGCCGGCGATGGTGTAGTCCCAGCCTTCGGCGAGGTGCGCGGCAGCGGGAGAAAAAATATCGCGCCCATGAAAAGTAGAAGAGACAGCGGCCTCAATCATCCAATTCTGATTGGTGATTTCGCGCGCGCCTGCGAGGCCATCGCGATCCACGACGGCGCTGACGAGGCCGTTGTCGGGCAAAACAAAAAATTGCCCCTTTTTGGTTTTGACAATGACTGCCTTGCGTGAGGTGCCCACGCCGGGATCAACCACGACGAGAAAAATGGTGCCTGAAGAATAGTAAGGCGTGACGCCGTAGAGGAAGCGCGAAGCTTCTTCGATTTGAAAGGGCGTAACCTGATGGGTGATATCTGCGATTCGGGCGTCGGGAGCGATTCCCGCAATTACCGCTTTGCAAATCGCGACAGAATCGTTGGCGGTGCCGAAGTCGGTCATAAAAACGATAGTGGGTTTACGGGGAGTGGCCTGGACTAACTCCTTTGGGGCAGGCGGAGACGCACATCCGGTGAAAACCGCCACAACCAGCAGCAAGAAAAATGCGCACCGATGCAACCAGAGTGACATCAAGACTCCTTTTTGATTTATCGCACCAGTATAAGCGGAAGCCGCAGCAAAAGAAGGATCAAGCGGCGCCGCAGGATTGAGTGGGAAGTCCCAGACGATTCAAGTAAACTTTGAACGCTTCAGCGATAAAGTGGTTTTCGTAAGGCCTGCCCGCGCCCTGGAAGTCAAACCTAGCTAATTCTGCAAGGAGAACTATCCGTATGCGACGTGCGCTATTCCTGGTGACGCTGGCGTTGTTTGTGTGTGCGGCTCTGCTGCGAGCCGATCAAGTGACACTGAAAAATGGCGACCGGCTGACCGGTACGATTGTGAAAACGGATGACGGCGCGAAGACGCTGGCAATCAAGACGGAACTAGCCGGAGACGTGACGGTGCAATGGGATGCGGTGACGGCGATCGTATCGTCGCAACCGCTGCACCTGACGCTTTCCGACGGCCGGGTGATTGTGGGCACGGTTAGCACGACGGACGGAAAACTGGCGGTAGCGACGAAGGACGCCGGCGAAGTCTCGGCGGAACCTGCGTCGGTCAAAGCGATTCGCAACGACAAAGAACAGGCGGACTTTGACCGGTTGCAGCATCCACGCTTGCTCGATTATTGGAGCGGACTGTTTGATCTGGGGCTGAGCGTCACCCAAGGTAACTCGGCAACATCGGCGCTGAGCATCGCCGGAAAGGCCGCGCGGGTAGTTCCCAAGAATAAGTTGTCGCTGTACTACACGCAGATTTACGCGAAAGACAGCAAACAGGATCCGGCCGTGACGACGGCAAATGCTATTCACGCGGGAATCCGCGACGAGGTCAACCTGACTCCAAAGATTTACGTGTTCGCATTTACGGACTTCGATTCCGACGCCCTGCAGAACCTCGATTTGCGCAACGTGCTGGGCGGCGGCCCGGGTTATCACATCATCAACACCAAGAAGACGCAGTTAGACGTATTTGGCGGCGGCAGCTTCAACCAGGAGTATTTTTCGTCGTATCTGACGGCAAATCCCACGCCGCCGCCGGCCGAAATTCTTGTTCCCTCCGAATCGCGGCACAGTGCCGAGGTGCTGGTGGGCGAATCACTGAGCACAAAACTCGGATCGCACACCACATTTACCGAGCAACTGACGTTTTTTCCCAATTTGAGTTCAACCGGAGATTACCGCGTGAACTTCGATGCGACCGCCACCACCAAGCTGAACACGTGGCTTGGATGGCAGATCACATTCAGCGACCGTTACATCAGCAATCCCCCACTAAATCTGAAGGGCAATGATCTGTTGCTGTCGACCGGATTGCGCTTGACGTTTGGGCGAGGAATCTTCTAAAACCTTGCACATCGTACGCCGCGTTATTTCTCCATCTTGCTTAGGAGGCAGCCATGAGCGGACTGGTCTATTGGATCGTAGTTGGACTGATTGCCGGATTCCTGGCCGGAAAAGTCATGAGAGGCGGTGGCTACGGGATTTTGATGGATATCATCCTCGGAATTCTGGGCGGAATCGTGGGCGGGTGGCTGTTTGGGTTGCTGGGAATATCGGCGGGCGGCGGATTAATAGGCGGGATCATCGTTGCGTTCGTCGGAGCGGTGATTCTGGTTTGGTTGACGCGATTGCTGAAAAAAGCCTGAACGGGTTTCTGCGCGTGGCCGGCAAAAGGGGGACGAACCGCACCAGCTTGCCGGGGGTAGACAGACCGGCGCGGTTCGCGTTTGCGGGCAAACTCAGTTGGCCGCGCTGCCGGAATGCGTGGCCAGATACCATTCCGCGGTCGGAGCGCGCAAATATTTGAAGCGCAGCTTGGCATCGTCCGCGCTTTTGGCGTCGCCGGCTTTTTCGCGGGCGACGGCCAGCCATTTGACCGCGACCGGCGAATGTGGATCCGCGGAAAGCTCGCTGGCGGCATCCCGGAAATTTTTCTGCACAAAATGCACGTAGCCGCGAGCGGATTCGTAGCAGTCTTCCACGATCAGGTCGCGAGACTTGGCGGCAAGTTGCTCCAGCTTTTGCACCGCGCGCTGGGCGTCGTCGAGTTTATTCTGCTGGGCATTCTCGCGCGCCTGGTCACGCCAGACTGCCGCGAGAGTGGGATTGCGGTCGGCATCGCCCATATTTTCCACGGGCGCACTGAAGACGACTTCGATCTGGCTCAGCTTTTGCAGGCGCTCGCGCGACGTAGCGGCCAGCAGCGCCAGCGCTTCCTGGGCTTCGAAGAGCGAGTAGGGCTCTTTCGCAGCGCGTGCTCTCTGCTCCACGTCGGTCAAAGCACGCAAGCCTTGTGAGGCGCGACCTTCCCAAAAATAAACCAGCGCCTTTTGAAATTCGGTGTGTAGGCGGTCGCGATCATTCGTGGCCATTGCGACGGCCTTGGCGTATTCCACTCGTGCCGCCGAGTAGTCGCCCATGAGCGTGTAGGTATCGCCGAGGCCGATTTGCGAGGTAATGAAGTTGGGCGTGATTTGCAGGGCGGCGCGATAATGCAGGAGCGAGCTCTGGTCAAGGCCGGCGTAGCGAGAGACTTCGCCGAGCGAATCCTGCGGATTGGCATGCTGCGGCTGCAGCTCCGCGTATTTTTTGAGGTGAGCGATGGCTTTTGCGGGATCGGGATTGTTCCCCTCGACGCGCGCGTAACCCAGCATGTTGTAGGCGGGAGCAAAGTTTGGATCCTGCTGAATAAGGCGCTCCCACATTTGCACGGAGCGGTCGTAGTCCTGCTGGAAGTACAGCCACTCTGCGGTGAGATAAAGCGCATGTCCTTCGTTCGGGAAGCGGGCCAGCAGGTCGTTCATGGACGCGATGGCCGGCAGCATGTCGTCTTTCTGGACGGAGGTCAGGAACTGCACGAGAAGTTTTTCGTCGGCAGGCGCGTGATCGGCGAGGGCTTCGGCTTTGCGCAGCGCTGCGGGGTCGGGCTGAGTTCTGCGTGCGGCAAACGACCACACGGCGTAGGCGAGGGCAAATTGCGGATCTTTTTCGGTCGCGCGGCGCGCGCTTTCGACCGAACGGTCGAGAAGCACGTTTTCGTACTGGTCGATAGCGGTTTCGACGAGCTTGCGGGCTTCCGCGGATTTTGTGGACACGGCGAAAGCAAAGACGTGAGCGGTAGGGCCCGCCGCCGGAGGCGAGGCGTCGCCCGGCGAAACAGGTTCAGTCTCGGAAATACCGGCAGATTGCTGCGGATACGCCATGACGGCGCCGGCGACGAATCCGGACAGTGCCATAAGGCATGATTTGCAGAGCAAACGTTTCATCGCCGCACACTCCACTTCGCTGCATAAACGCCGGAAAGAACGTCGATGGCAACTTGAAGTTAGCGTGCGTGGCGTAACCAGCGGAACTGTTCCGACGGACAGGTGTGCGGGAAAGCTAAGCGGAGTGCTGGATTGGCGACAGAATAGATTTGTTCGTATCGGTTACTTGCTGCGAGACCGGCAAGCAAAGATACTGCAAGCATCCGATGGAAAGGTGACGCGGAGATGCAAGCAAACTCCCGGCGAAACTTATTGCGCGGCGCGATCGCTTTGGCGGCGGTGACTATTTTTGCGGCGAATGCCGTGCCCGCGGTGAAAAATATGGCGGTGGTAGCTTCGGCCAACAGCAAGCTGGCGGATCTGCCGCTGGCGGACTTGGTGAAACTGTGCAAAGGCACAACGAAAGTGTGGCCGGACGGAAAGACCTTTGTGCTGGTGTTGCGGAATCCTGACGCGCCTGAAATGCACGCGGCACTCACGAAACTGTTTGGCGGAGGCACGGTGGAAGCGAAAGCGGCGATTGCCAAGCTGAATGAAACGCGGCAGGCCGTCCGCATCGTGGATTCAGATGATGAGCTATTGCGCACGGTGGATTCGACGCCGGGAGCGATCGGCATTGTGGACGTTTACGCCATCAACAGTTCGGTGAAAGTGCTGCGCATTGACGGCAAACTGCCATTTGACGTGGGCTACGCGTTAAAAGGGAATTGACCTTCCGCGCAGAGTGCTTTTCGAAAAAAAATCAGGATGGATCGTTTGGCGATGAGGGGCTGGGTGTGCGCAGTGTTTTCAGCGCGGTGAGGCCGATCAGAACTATGGCGACGCCCAGAGAGATCCATAATACTTCCGGGTGCCGTTCGGAAAAGGGACGCGGGTCACGAAAGCTCGCGTTGATTTCTTCCGGTCCCAGCGCCAAATTCAGATAGACAGGCTTGGATGGCCCGATTTCCAGATAATGGCTGAGGTCATATTGAGGCGGCGAAGCGCGATCGTTGCCATAGAGAAGCCGGTATTCGGTGTTTAGTTGGGGCCTGAAGAGCACCACGCGGGGAACCGCAAATAAACTTAGCTTGACATTGCGCAGCGGCTGGTCATTTCCGTTGATGACTTCGACGCGGACGAGATGGTTCTCTGGCCATTCCGGAAAATCGATAGCCAGCGATTCGCGAGTCGTAGCGCCGCGGTTGTAGCGATAAATGACGCCGGAGCCGCGATAATTCCAGAGCTTTCCGTCGGCGCTGTCTGCTATACGCACGGCGCGATAGAACTCGGGCGTGTCGGTAGTGAATCGCAAACGGGAAACCGGTACGCGTGAAGCCGCGAGGTCGGTGGTCCAGGCGGTTTCGGTCGTGTCGTCGGAAGTCGCCGGCCGAAAAGTGGAGGGAACCTCGGCCAGTGTGGCCGAGTGAGATTCTTCACGGAGGACGGTCAATCGGGTGACGCTGAATTGCGCTTCCGCTTCGAAGATGCGCACGCGGATGTAACGCGAGTTGAGTCCCAGGAAAGGAATGGTTTGCGTGCCGTCCACCGAACGCTTGCGAAAGCGGGCAATAGGCGCGCGGGTTTCCACGATGCGCCAGGTTTTGGCGTCGTCGCTGAGCGCCACTTCGGCCCACACGATGAAGTCCGGCTGGATCGTTTCGACGCGGACGCGATCGTAAAAGGGAGCATCGCGGCCGAGGTCACCTACGACTTGTGTGAATTTGCCGTTGGCGAAACTGTTCTCAATGATGCGCGCTTCGTAGCTTTCGGAATGGGCCGTCGCCTGGTCTGTCTTCAGTTCGTAAGGAACCTCCTGACCTTTCGGGTCCGCGATGCGAAGGTCGGCGCAGCCGGCGTTGCAATGGGCGAAAAGCTCCCAGGGAAGCCGAAATTCGGCAGGGTCGCCGGCGTGCGAATTTTCCGACGAAGTGGAATCTTGCAGAATGGGGCGAGAATAACGCCAGGAGCGCCAGTGATCCGGCAGGTTGGAAGGAGCGGCCAGGGCGGCGGCAATGCCCGCTAGGGATAGCGCGAGCGCGGCGCGGCGGATCATGCGCTTTCCTTTGCGCGGGCCAACTTGCGCTGGTACAAGAAGGAAACAGCGAGCAGCACCGCTCCCAGGATGAAGAAAGACAAAATTCGGTAAGCGCGCTCGAGGAAAGAAAGATCGTAGAGAAATACTTTGCCAACGACCAGACCGAAGAGGATCAAACTTTGCCAGCGAAGTAGGGCCGATTTGCTCTGCATACCGAGAAACAACAGCACACTGGCGTAGGCGGTCCACAAGATGGACAGCGCCAGATGCTGAGCCAGCGAAGCTTCGATGCCGGTGGAGGCTTTACCAAAGTAATCCCAGAATTCAACGGAGAGCGCGGTTAGTGCAAATACGTTGATGGCGATGGCGAAGATGCTGATTTCGAGGCGTTCCTCGCCAGCCACTCTGGTGACGTGCGAACGCGCGGACCACAAGGCAAAACCGAAGCATGCGATGAGTGCCAGATAAGCGGCAAATCGCGGGTTGAAGAGGAACGCTCCGCCTTCGGGCGGAAAAACGAGGAGGCGCAACGCTGCCATGGCGAGCAGGAGATAGCCGGACTGGCGCAGAAAATTACTGGCTGCGCGGAAGCCGGTCCAGACGAGGATCGCGCCTTCGACGGCGAAGCTGAGCGTGATCCAGTTGCCTTTGAGGCGAATCGGAATTGCCAGGGTGAGATAGGTGAGCGCCAGTCCGGCATAAAGCAGCCGAGCCAGGCTGGACTCATCTGTTTTGCGAACGGGTAGCAGCCGCGCAATGGCCACGTGAGCGGCGGCTAGCGCCACGAAGAGCAACGTGAGCGGCCACTTGTCATCCGGCCACAACAAAACGAAGAGCGTGACGGAGTACGTGAATTCGTTGGCCAGCAGGATGAGGATGTCCAATTCGCCGAGGCGAATTCCGCGCATGGCAGTTCGAATCGGCCAAGCGGAATACAGGAAAAAGAACAGGCTGGCAAACAGCACGGTGCGTTCGGTTGGCGATGTGCGGTGGAAGAATTCGCTATACCAGCCCCAGAAATAAATTTGCGTGCCGATAAACGCGATCAGCGGCAGCGCGCGCCATTCTTTTTTCGCTGCGATGACCAGCGCACCGGCTCCGAGGAAAAGCAGGTAAGTGAAGAGGACAACTTGCTCGTCTTTGCCGCTGCTGGCCAGGATCGGCGCCAGCAATCCACCAAGCAGCGACAGCACGGCGATGCGCTGCGAATTCCGCCCGATGGCTATGGCGGCCATCACAGCGGTAATGGCGATCATGGCTGCGAAGCCGACGTCGCGGCTATATAGCGAATAGTATTGGCAGCCGGCCCAGACGGAGACAAACAACGTGGCTTCGCCGAGGGCAGCGATACCTTCGGAGAAATAGGAATAGCCGCGGCCGAGTAGCCAATGGCTCCACGGCAGCATCAGCGCGCCGAGCAGGATGCCGATCGCCACGCGCCCGGTGGGGCCAATCCAGTTGTTGTCGAACGCCAGTTTCAAGAAATAGGAAACCGCGATGAGCAATGCCACTATGCCGACGCGATTGAACCATTTCCCGGCGATCACGCTTTCCAGGTCGAGCGGCGAGGCTTTCTGATCCCGTGAGATGCCGTGCAGTAAAGAAGGCGAAACGCTGAGCCGTGAAGGCGCACTACTCCCGAGCGGGACAACTGGAGCGGCTGGGCTGCCGGGCCGTGACGCAACTGGTGGAGGAAGCGCGGTAGCAGTGGGCGGTTCGGCAGCCTTTTCTGGGGTGGACGGCGGAAACTCGATTCGAATTGCCGGTTCAGCAGGTCGCGGCTGTTCGGCTGTTGCTCGAACTTCATGAGACGCGGGCTGAGAAGACACCGAGGAGGCAAGCCGCCTTACCTGCTGTTCGAGCGCATAGAGGCGAGAAGTCAGATCCTGCAGGCGCGCCGAACTGGAGTCGGCGTCCAGCCGTCGGACGGCGACCAGAGCCATAATGGCAAGGATGGGGCCCGCCAAGAGGGCGATGGCCGCGAGAAGGATGAGGGCATCCATGGGGGGGATGGCAAAATTTAAGCATAAGGGGGCTTCGGGGACAAGGGAATTGGGGGTAAGTCCATGCGCAGTTTGACCTGCCAAATTCCAAAATGAGAAGGAACCGCCTGTCCGAAAGGCCAGGTTTTCCACAGCAGGTACAGCGAATATGCATCAAAAACCCTATAGACGCGCTCAGTAGAATAAGTTTAAGTATTTCAATCAGTTACACCGTTTCAAAAAGAAACATCATCGTACTAGGAGACTGGTTTAAGGCCCAAAATGTGCCCTGCGTACCATGGTTTCGGCGGCCGAACTGCTGTCTAATCGTACAGGTAGGAGCAAGGCAGACCGACAGGACAGGTGGCCGCATCTAACAGCAGCAAGAAGAATAAGCTGAGTCAAGAAGCGAGACAGGCCAAACGTCAGTGCCAGATGCCAGATAGGGCAGTCGGGACACGGGCCAAGAATAGAGGACAGGATGAAGACCAAGGACAAAAGCCGCAAGTGGGTGTGGTGGTTCCTGGCAGTGATCGGGGCGATGCAGCTGTATCTCGTCCGCGAGTTGCTGGCGGCATTTGCTTTGTTCGCATTGGGATTTGCGGCAATCGCCGTGGTGATTGGCGCCGTCTATATGCTGCACACCGGCTGGGCCTTCGCGGTCGAGCGCCTTGCCGAGAGCCAGCACCCTGTCGTGGCTTACACCAAGCGGAGCGTGAACTCCGCGGAAGACTTTGCGCGGCGCGGCGTAGTTGCAGCCGTGGCTGGAACAGAAGAACTGGCCAAGCGAGCCCTGGGCCGCTCGGCCGCCGCGCGCTAAACGATTTTTGCAGTTGAGAGAAGCCCTCCAATCGCGCTGAACTCCTACAGCACCGGTTGGTGGTCAGGATAGAAAGAAAAAGAGCCAGTCGCCCTGAGCAAGCGATTGGCTCTTTTTTCTTTGGGAAGATTAGTGCTTGGCGGGCTTGCCGAAAATGCGGTTCGGATCGCTAGCCACTTTGGTGTATCCCGCCGGAATCGCGAACAGCGTCGCATCCAAGCTGGAGTCCGAAAAGGAAGTGACTTCGATCGTCATTTCGATCAGCGCACCCGGTACCGAAGGAGGCGGCGGTGGAATAGAGGACGCGGAAGTTGCGTTTCGATCGCTCGCCCGTTCGTCGTCCTTCTTTTTCTTTTTGCCAAAGAGACCGCCCAGACCCTTTGCCACCGCTTGCGAAGCGCTGGTCGGTGGGTCATTCGACGTCGTGGACGGGTGTGATTCTTGATTTTGCTGGGCCGCGTCTGTCCCCTGCGTGCCCGCCATGGCCATGCTCACGTACTGCAGCATCGGCAAGCCCTTGTACATGGACTGATTCTTCTGCAATTCCTGCATGCCCTGAGAAACTTGCGGATTGACGGTGATCCCGGCCGGCGGAACCCAGTTTAGTTCCTTGGCCATTTTTTTGTAGAAGTTGCCTACCTCCTCGTAGCCAGACACACTCGGCGCGATCCAGGAATCGATGTTCGTGGCCATGGTGCTGGAAACTGGGCCGCTGGGTTGCTGGGGCTGGCCGTCCGGTTGCTGTTGCGCCGTGACTTCCATTTCAATTTGAAACTTCATCTCATTGGTCGACTGGCCGTTAACGATTCGGCCGCTAGCTCCGGGCGTTGCGCCGATCTTCGCGTTCATGTTGACCTGCGTGTTCCTGGTCTTGGGGTCCTTCTGCATTTTCTGCTTTTGTTCTTCGGCGGCCTTTTTCAGCGCGTCGCGGATCTCGTCAAACGTAGCTTGCGAATAGCTGCGGCTCTTCGGGTCGATTTGAATAACAAGTTTCTGATCGAGGTCGATGATCTGAATGGAGCCATCGGCGTCATCCGAGCGCATCAAAATTGCCCTTGACGTAGCGCGCGGTGCTCGTCGGTTTCGTCGCTTGCGACGCCTG
>Ga0075434_100003417_pt1 | contig 14208 bp, 15 predicted proteins | sample RhiMethybrSRZTD3_FD_75298 | JGI IMG/M metagenome (GOLD analysis project Ga0075434, IMG submission 75298) | Populus rhizosphere microbial communities from Tennessee, USA - Rhizosphere MetaG P. TD hybrid SRZTD3 | ecosystem: Host-associated > Plants > Roots > Rhizosphere > Soil | place: USA... | reverse complement strand
CACGCGGCCGGAAAAGCAGCGGCGCGTCCTCGTGTCCCAGCCACTTCAGGATTTTCGGCAACGCCGCGGGTTTCGCCCAGGGCTCGGCATGCCCGGCCGAGATCTGGCCGCCGTTGGCGAACGAGGTCTCGAGCCCCGGCTGCGCGCGGCGATCGACGACCGTGACTTCGTGGCCGGCCTCGGCGAGATACCAGGCGCTGGTGACGCCGATGACTCCGGCGCCGAGGACGACGATTTTCACTGCATTATGATAGCTGCATGCCCCTCTATTCCATCGGCGAGCGCCAACCGAGGCTCGTCGGCGCCGATCATTTCATCGCGCCCGACGCGACGCTCGTCGGCGACGTCACGCTCGAGTCCGCGGTGAGCATCTGGTTCCAGGTGGTGATCCGCGCCGAGAACGACCGCATCGTCATCGGCGAAGGCAGCAACGTGCAGGACGGCTCGGTGCTGCACGTCGATCCGGGCTATCCCCTCACGCTCGAGCGCAACGTCAGCATCGGCCACAAGGTGATGCTGCACGGCTGCACCATCGGTGAAGGATCGCTGGTCGGCATCAACAGCGTGGTGATGAATGGCGCGAAGGTCGGCAAGGGGGTGCTGATCGGCGCGAATACGCTCATCGCCGAAGGCAAGGAGATCCCGGACGGCGTGCTGGTGCTCGGCTCGCCCGGCCGCGTGGTGCGCGAGCTCACCCCGGAGCAGAAGAGTTACCTCCTCAAGATCGCGAGCGGCTACGTCGAGCGCGGCGCGTACTACAACAAGAATCTGAAGAAGCGGTAATCAGCGCGGCGCCATGCGGATCGCGCCGTCGAGCCGGATCGTCTCGGCATTCAACATCTCGATCTCGACGATCGCTTTCACCATCTGCGCGAACTCCGCCGGCCGGCCGAGGCGCGAGGGAAATGGCACCTGCTTGCCGAGCGACTCCTGCGCTTCCTTGGGCAACGCGGCGAGCAGCGGCGTCTCGAAGATTCCGGGGGCGATGGTGCAGACGCGAACGCCGTTGCGCGACAGGTCCCGCGCGATCGGCAGCGTCATGCCGACGATGCCACCCTTCGAAGCCGAATACGCCGCCTGCCCGATCTGCCCGTCGTAAGCCGCCACCGAGGCGGTGTTGACGATCACGCCGCGCTCGCCGGCCGCGTTGGGCGAGGCTTTCGCCATCGCGTCGGCCGCGAGCCGGATCATATTGAACGTGCCGATGACGTTGACCGTCAGGACCTTCACGAAGCGGCCGAGGTCATGCGGCGCATCCTTGCCAAGCGTGCGCTCGGCAAGCGCGATGCCCGCGCAGTTGACCAGCACGTGCAGGCCGCCGAATTCTTTCAGCGCCATCGCGACCGCGGCCTTGCCGTCCGCCTCGCTCGCGACATCGGTTCTGGCGAAACGCCCGCCGATCTCCTTCGCGAGCTTCTCGCCCGCTTCGGTCTGCAGGTCGGCGATCACGACCTTGGCGCCGTTTTCGGCGGCCATGCGCGCGCTCGCAGCGCCGAGTCCCGAGGCGCCGCCGGTGACGAGGAATACGCTGTTCTTGATCTGCATTCGAATATCCTAATTCGTTGGGAGACCAAACAAATCGCGGGATTTGGAGCGATAATTTTACCCGCGATGCATCTGTCTTTCGGTCTCGGTTTCAACGACCTGTACGAGCGCGCCGGACTGCTGCGCGTCGATCAGGCGTTCCTCGGCTTTCTCGGCGAAGCCGACGCGGCGCTGCGCGACAAGCTGCTCGCCGCGAGAACCGCGCCACCGCCGATCCGGCAGGAATCCGATCTGCTCGTGGCGCTTGCGCCGCACGTCGAGGATTTCGTCGCGCGGCTGTTCGGCATCGAGGAGGAAGCGCAGGCGCTCGCGGCGCGGCAGAACGAGCTCGCCCCCCTTTACTCCGTCAAGCGTCTCTTCGTGCAGCGCCGCGCGTTGCACAAAGTCAAGCCACAGGACGCGAGCCCGGACGCTTTCGCGTTCACCACCGAGCTCGACTTTGCGCGGCAGGTCAGCGAGTGGCTCAAGGACGAGGCGGCGAACGCGGACCGGCTCGAAGCGGCCGCGCGCTACGCCGCCTGGGCGACGACGACGCCGGAGGGCAAGAAGAAGCATCGCTCGGGCGTGCTGTTCAAGACACCGACCAAGCTCGACTTCATGCGCCTGGTGCCGCTCCATACCGAGACGGAGCGCGGCTTCCCCGAGCACACTGCGACACATCTGCGCCACCGGGAAGGCTTCCAGCTGACCGACAAAGGCACCGACCTCGCCGGCGCGCTCGACGAGGCGAACTACTGCATCTGGTGCCACGAGCAGGGCAAGGACTCGTGCTCGAAGGGGCTCAAGGAGAAAGCGCCTGCGCAAGGCTTCCGCAAGACCGTGTTCGGCGTGCCGCTCGCCGGCTGCCCGCTCGAGGAGAAGATCTCCGAATTCCACATGGTCAAGGCGCGCGGCGAGCCGATCGCCGCGCTCGGCATCATCGCCGTCGACAACCCGATGGCGGCGGCGACCGGCCACCGCATCTGCAACGACTGCATGAAGTCGTGCATCTATCAGAAGCAGCAGCCGGTCGACATTCCGCAGGCCGAGACGCGCACGCTGAAGGACGTCCTCGAGCTGCCGTGGGGCTTCGAGATCTACTCGCTGCTCACGCGCTGGAATCCGTTCGACCTGCGCCGGCCGTATCCGAAAGAGCCGACCGGCAAGCGCGTGCTGGTGGTAGGCCTCGGACCGGCAGGCTTCACCGTCGCGCACCACCTGATGAACGACGGGCACACGGTGGTCGGCATCGACGGCCTGAAGATCGAGCCGCTCGACGAGAAGATCTCGGGCGTCGATCCGCTGGGAAACCGGAAGAGCTTTCTTCCCGTGGAGAGAATCTCCGACCTCCAGGAGCCCCTCGACCACCGCACCATGGCCGGCTTCGGCGGCGTCGCGGAATACGGCATCACGGTCCGCTGGGACAAGAACTTCCTGAAGATCATCCGCCTGCTGGTCGAGCGCCGCTCGCAGTTCGCCATGTTCGGCGGTGTGCGCTTCGGCGGCACGCTGACCATCGACGAGGCGTTCGCCGACGGCTTCGATCACATCGCGCTCTCCGCCGGCGCCGGCCGCCCCACCGTGCTCGAGATCCCGAACGGCTTCGCGCGGGGCGTCCGCGCCGCATCGGATTTCCTCATGGCGCTGCAGCTCACCGGCGCGGCGAAGCGCGAGTCGATCGCCAATCTGCAGATCCGCCTGCCGGTGGTGGTGATCGGCGGCGGCCTGACGGCGATCGACACCGCGACCGAGTCCCTCGCCTACTACGCGGTCCAGGTCGAGAAGTTCCTCACGCGCTACGAAGCCCTCGGTGAAGACCCGTCCTGGAACGCCGAAGAGCGCTCGATCGCACAGGATTTCCTGGCTCACGCCAGGGCGTTGAGGGCGGCTCGCCCCGAAGACAGATTGTCCTTATTGAAAGGCTGGGGCGGCGTGACCATCGCCTACCGGCGACGGCTCGTGGACAGCCCCTCCTATACGCTGAACCACGAGGAAGTCGAAAAGGCACTCGAGGAAGGCATCACGTTCGCCGAAGGGCTGACCCCGGTCAGCATCGAGGTCGACCAATACGGCCACGCCGAAGCAGTCCGCTTTTCAGCAAATGAAAAAGAAGTCAGGTTGAAAGCAAGAAGCGTATTGATCGCCGCCGGGACTCAGCCCAATACGGTGCTCGCCCGCGAGGAAGGCGTGACCCTCGCGCTCGACGGCAAGTACTTCCAGGCGTGCGACGAGACCGGCGCGCCGGTGAAGCCGGAGAAGCACACCGCCAAGCCCTCGACGCCGCAGGTGCTGCTGCATCGCTATGCGGATGGGCGCTTCATGAGCTTCTTCGGCGATCTGCACCCGTCCTACTTCGGCAACGTCGTGAAGGCGATGGGCAGCGCGAAGCAGGGCTACCCTGTCGTCAGCGCGGTGCTCTCCAGCGTCAAGCCTTCGTCGCGGGAGGCCGACGCGGCCTTCCTGTCGCGGCTGAACCGCGATCTTCGCGCAGTCGTGCATGAGGTGAAGCGCCTCACGCCGCGGATCGTCGAGGTGGTGCTGCGCGCCCCGGTCGCCGCGCGGCGATTCAATCCCGGCCAGTTCTACCGCATGCAGAACTTCGAGACGCTGGCGATGCGAGTCGACGGCACGATCCTGGCGATGGAAGGCCTGGCGCTTACCGGTGCGTGGGTCGACCGCGACAAGGGACTGATCTCCGTCATCGCGCTCGAAATGGGCGGCTCGGCCGACCTCCTCGCCTACCTGCGCCCCGGCGAGCCGGTCATCCTCATGGGCCCGACCGGCACGCCCACCGAGATCCCGCACGGCGAGACCGTGGTGCTCGCTGGCGGCGGGCTGGGCAACGCGGTCCTCTTCTCCATCGGCCGCGCGCTGCGCGCGGCGGGCTCGAAGGTCATCTACTTCGCCGGCTACAAGGAAATCGCCGATCGCTACCGGATCGACGACATCGAAGCATCGTCCGACGTGGTCATCTGGTGCTGCGACCAGGCGCCGGGCTTCAAGCCGCGCCGGCCTCAGGACCGCGCGTTCGTCGGCAACATCGTCGAGGCAATGTACGCCTACGCATCCGGGAAGCTGGGCGCCCAGGAAATTCCCTTCACAAAGACGGACCGGATCATCGCCATCGGCTCCGATCGCATGATGGCCGCGGTAGCGCAGGCCCGCCACGCCATCCTCGAGAAATATCTGAAAAAGGATCATGTAGCGATCGGCTCGATCAACAGCCCGATGCAATGCATGATGAAAGAGATCTGCGCGCAGTGCCTGCAGCCCCACGTCGATCCGCAGACCGGCAAGACCTCCTACGTGTTCTCCTGCTTCAACCAGGACCAGCCGCTCGACCAGGTCGACTTCCGCGCCCTCGCCCAGCGCCTCGCGCAGAACGGCGTGCAAGAAAAACTAACCGCGCTCTGGATCGGCCGCTGCCTGAAAAAGCTCCCCCCACCCGCGGAACGAAAGGCTGCCTGAACCGCTCGCGCGGAATTTCGGCGATGGCGGTGATCTCAACCAGAAGAGCCGGGTCGTAAAGACGAACCACCTGTACCGTCGTCGTCACCGGGAACGGCGGCGCGAAGAATTCCCGCCGCAGGGCCCGCGTCTCGATGAACGCGTCGAAGTCGGTGACGTACTGCGTGAGCGAGACGATGTCCTGCATCCTTCCGCCGAAGCTTGCCAGGAGCGTCTGGATGTTTTCCAGCACCTTGCGCGTCTGGGCATGCATATCGCCCCGACCGACGATCCGTCCCGTCTGATCGAGAGAAACCTGGCCCTTGAGATGGACGATGCGGCCGTCGCGCTGCACCACGGCCATCGAGAACGGGCCGAAGGGCGGCCACACGTCCGGCGGATTGAAGCTGTCGATCATGCCGGAAAGCGAGGCGCGAACGCTTCCTGCTCGATGCGGATGCCGTTGATCAGGTAGGAAACCGCGTGATACAGGCCAGCGAGCATCAGCAGCTCGACCAGCTGCTCGGGCACGAAATGCGCCGCGAGCTCGGCCCACAGTGCGCCGTCGACCCGGCTCGTCTCGTGAAGCGCGTCCGCCAGGCGAAGCACCAGCCGGTCCTCGGCGCTCCAGCATGCGTCGCCCGCATCGCCGTGCACGCTGGAACGCAGCTGCTCCGGCGTCCACCGCGCCTTCTCGCCGAACGCCGCGACATGCACGCCCCACTCATATTCGGCCCCGCAGCGCGCGCAGGTGCGCAGGATCATGACCTCGCGGCTGCGCAGCGTGATGCTGCCGCGGTCGAGAAGCGCACCCGCCATGAAGCGTTGCAGAACCCGCGGGTTGCGCGCCACCGTGCGAAAGAGAAGCAGCGGCGGCGCGCCGCGCATGAGCTTGTCGAAATCGGCCTGGACCTCTGGCAAATAGGGCGGCTCGAGCGGGGCGATGCGAGGCAGAGAGACAGTTGACATGCTATACAAGTCTTATATAAGATTTGTATATGGTCAAGACCAAGGCGAAGGTCACCACGTTTTCGGCCACGCCCCGGGACCTCGAGATGCTCGAGGTGGTCGCCCGCTATCACGGCCTCAATAAGAGCGCCACGATCGTCAGCCTGGTGCGCAAGGAGTTCTGGCGCGCCTTCCCTGGGGGAACGGACAAGATCCGGCCCGACCGCGGTGCTAAAGTTACAGGTGAGGAATGAAACGCACCATTTTGTTTTTCCTGGCTTTTATTAGCGTCCCAGCATTCGCCCAAACGCTCAAGATCGGAGAGCTTAATAGCTACAAGGTCTTCCCCGCCTTTCTCGAGCCGTACAGGAAGGGCATGGAGCTCGCCGTCGAGGAAATTAACGCCGCCGGCGGCAAGGTCGAGTTGGTGATCCGGGATGACGGTGGCACCCCCGGGGATGCGGTGCGCGTCGCGGAGGAGCTGATCACCCGCGAAAAGGTGGACCTCCTGATGGGCACTTTCGCCTCCAACGTCGGGCTCGCCGTTTCCAATCTCGCCGCGCAACGGAAAGTGCTGTTCCTTGCCTCCGAGCCGCTCACCGACAAGATCGTCTGGGAGAACGGCAATCGCTACACGTTCCGCCTGCGGCCCTCGACCTACATGCAGGTGGCGATGCTCGTTCCCGAGGCGGCGAAACTGAAGAAGAAGCGCTGGGCGATCGTCTATCCCAACTACGAGTACGGCCAATCCGCAGCCGCGTCGTTCAAGAGGCTCCTTGCGCAGGCGCAGCCGGGCGTGGAGTTCGTCGCCGAGCAGGCCCCTGCCCTCGGCAAGATCGACGCCGGGGCGGTGGTCCAGGCGCTCGCCGACGCTAAGCCGGACGCGATCTTCAGCGCCCTCTTCGCCGCCGATCTGCAGAAATTCGTCCGCGAGGGCAACACCCGCGGCCTGTTCCGCAGCACGCCGGTCGTCAACCTCCTCGCTGGCGAGCCCGAATACCTCGACACGCTGAAGGAGGAGACGCCGGAAGGCTGGTGGGTCACCGGCTATCCGTGGAGCGCGCTCGACACCCCCGAGCATCGCAAGTTCCTCGAGGCGTACCAGAAGCGCTGGAATGATTATCCGCGCCAGGGATCGGTGGTCGGGTATACGGCGATCTACGCCGCGGCTGAAGCCGCGAAGAAAGCAAAAAGCCGGGATACGGAGAAGCTCATCGAAGCGCTGAAGGGTCTGAAGATGAGCACGCCTTTCGGGCCGATCCAGTGGCGCGCGCTCGACAATCAGTCGACCATGGGTGCGTATGTCGGCCAGCTCTCGCGCAAGGAGAGCCGCGGCGTGATGGTCAACTGGCGCTACGCCGACGGCGCGAAGTTTCAGCCGAGCGACGAGGAAATCCGTAAGCTCCGCAAGGAGTGAGTAGCTCGGCCGTCCTCCTGCAGTTCCTGAACGGGCTTGCCGGCGCGAGCTCGCTGTTCCTGGTGGCCGCCGGCCTGTCGCTCATCTTCGGCGTCACCCGCATCGTCAATTTCGCCCACGGCTCGCTGTACATGCTCGGCATGTACGCCGCAGTCTGGCTGTCCGCGCGCATCGGCTTCTGGGCAGCGGTCCCGCTCGCTGCGCTCGCGGTCGCGGCGCTCGGCGCCTGCGTCGAGGTGCTCCTGCTGCGCAGGATCTACCGCGCGCCGGAGCTGCTCCAGCTCCTGGCCACGTTCGCGCTGGTGCTCATCGTTCGCGACCTCGCGCTCTGGCTGTGGGGGCCGGAAGACCTGCTTGGGCCGCGCGCACCGGGCCTGGCCGGAGCGGTCGAAATCGCGGGGCGCGGCTTTCCGGAGTACGACCTGCTGCTCATCGCGCTCGGACCTGCGGTCTTTGCCGCCTTGCACCTCGCGCTCACGAAGACGCGCTGGGGTGTACTGGTGCGGGCAGCGACCCAGGATCGTGAGATGGCCGGCGCGCTCGGCGTCAACCAGCGCTGGCTCTTCACCGGAGCGTTCACCCTCGGCAGCGCTCTCGCCGGGCTCGGCGGGGCGCTCGCCATCCCGCGCGAGCCGGCGAGCCTCAACGTCGACCTAGCGCTGATCTCGGACGCGTTCGTCGTCGTGGTGGTCGGCGGGCTGGGCTCCATCCCGGGCGCGTTCGTCGCCGCCCTGCTCATCGGCCTGGTCAAGGCGTTCTGCATCGGCCTCGGCTACTCCAAGCTCACGCTGGTCGTCGAATTCATCGTCATGGCGGCAGTGCTGGTGCTGAGGCCGTGGGGTCTGCTGGGGCGTGCCCAGGCCGACGTCCGCGGCACCTGGACCGACGTGCCGCTCCGCCGGATCTCGCAACGCAGCGCGGTCACCATCGCGGTGCTCGCGGCGGCGTTGCTCGCTCTACCCTGGATCTCCGGCCCCTACCCGCTCGTCCTGCTGACCGAGATACTGGTGTTCGCCCTGTTCGCGGCCAGCCTGCATCTGCTGATGGGCCCCGGCGGCATGGCCTCGTTCGGCCACGCGGCGTATTTCGGCATCGGCGCGTACGCCGCGGCGCTGCTCTTCCTCTTGCTGCATTGGCCGATGCCGGTATCGGTCGTGGCTGCGACGCTCGCCGCAGCCCTCGGCGCTGCAGTCTTCGGCTGGTTCTGCGTGCGCCTGTCCGGCGTGTACCTCGCCATGCTCACCCTGGCCTTCGCCCAGATCGCCTGGTCGATCGCCTTCCAGTGGGACGCCCTGACCGGCGGGTCGAACGGCCTGGTGGGCGTCTGGCCGCCGGAATGGCTCTCATCGCGCACCGCGTACTACTACCTGACGCTCATCGCATGCGGCGGCGCAATTGCATTCCTCTGGCGCATCGCCCACTCCCGATTCGGTCACGCACTGCGCGCCTCGAGAGATTCGCGCCTGCGGGCGCAGGCGATCGGCATCGACGTGGCGAGAACACAGTGGGCGGCATTCCTCATCGCCGGGCTCGCCTCCGGCCTCGCGGGTGCGCTGTTCGCTTTCTCCAAGGGTTCGATCTCGCCCGAGACGCTTTCGGTGCAGCGCTCGGTCGATGGGCTGGTGATGGTGCTGCTCGGCGGCGTGCACACGCTCACTGGCCCGGTGTGGGGCGCGGCGGGCTTCACATGGCTGCAGGACTCAATGGCGCGCAGCGTCGACTATTGGCGAGCTGCGATCGGCGGAGCGATTCTGCTTCTCGTTCTCACAAGATGGCAGCTCTCACGGTAAGACACCTGTCGAAGTCCTACGGCGGCGTTCGCGCGCTGACCGACGTCTCGTTCAGCGTTGCCGCCGGCGAGGTGGTGGCGATGATCGGCCCGAACGGCGCCGGCAAGACCACCTGCTTCAACTCGCTGAACGGCCAGGTCGCGCCGGATTCCGGCGAAGTGCTGCTCGACGGCGCGAGCTTGTCGGGACGCGCACCCCACTGCATCGCGCGTCTGGGTGTCGGCAGGACTTTCCAGGTCGCCGCGACCTTCGGCTCCATGACGGTGCGGGAGAACGTGCAGGTGGCGCTGGATGCGTGCGGCCGCACGGGACAAACCGAAACGATACTCGCTCGTGTCGGCATGGCAGTCCAAGGCGACGCGGTCTGCGCAACACTCGCCTATGGCGACCTGAAGCGCGTCGAGCTCGCCATGGTGCTGGCCCAGCGCCCGCGGCTGCTGCTGATGGACGAGCCGACCGCGGGCATGGCGCCCGAGGAGCGCGATACCTTGATGAAGCTCGCCGCCGGTCTCGCTCGCAGCGAGAATATCGCCGTGCTGTTCACCGAGCACGACATGGACGTGGTTTTCGGCTTCGCCGACCGCGTCATCGCGCTGCATCTCGGCGAGGTGATCGCCGAAGGGCCGCCGGACGCGGTCCGTGCCAATGCGCGCCTGCGCGAGGTGTACCTTGGCGATGCTTGAGGTGAAAGGGCTCTCCGCAGGCTACGGACGTGCGCGGGTGCTGCACGAGATGAGCTTCGAGGCGCGCGCCGGAGAGGTGATCGCTCTCCTCGGCCGCAACGGCGCGGGGAAATCGACGACGCTCAAGGCGATCATGGGGCTAGTCCCGGCGTGGTCGGGCGAAATCCGCCTGGACGGCGGGCGCATCGAGAAGCTCGAGCCCTACGAGATCGCGCGCCGCGGGCTCGGTTACGTGCCGGAGGACCGGCGCATCTTCACGGATCTCACCGTCGCGGAGAACCTGCAGGTCGGCCGCCAGGCGCCGCGTCCTGAGGCGCCGGCCTGGAGCGACGATGGCCTGTACGCTCTGTTTCCGGCCCTCGCGCCGCTTCGCGAGCGCCGGGGCGACCGCATGTCGGGCGGCGAGCAGCAGATGCTCGCGATCGCGCGAACGCTGGCGGGAAACCCGCGGGCGATCCTGCTGGACGAGCCCTCGGAAGGACTCGCGCCGCTCGTCGTCAACGCGGTGATCCGGGCGATCGAAGCGCTGAAGCGTGCCGGCGTCACCGTGATCCTCGCCGAGCAGAGCCTGCGCTTCGCCGAGCGTGTTGCCGACCGGGTCTATCGCGTCGAGAAAGGCCGCGTGTCATGAGCCGCCGCGGCCTGCTGCTAACCATGACCGAGCCGCCGGCGGCCATGGAAGAGGAATTCAACGCCTGGTACGACGACGAGCATATGGCCGAGCGGCTGGCGATTCCCGGCTTTCGTTCGGCGCGCCGCTGGGTCGCGGACGTTGCGCCCGGCGAAGGTAAATACCTCGCGACTTACGAACTCGACTCGCCGACCGTTCTCCAAAGCCCGGGCTACCTCGCGCGCTTCAACAACCAGACGCCGTGGAGCAAACGCTGCCTCGCCAAAGCCGTGGTGTTCCGCCGCTGGGCGTGCGAGCAGACGGACCCCGGGACCGCGGATCCTCATCCGGCGACCAAATACCTGCTCTGTGTCATCGCGACGTCTCCGGTCGCCCTGACCGTGACCGGCGCGCTGCAGGTCAGAAAATTTGCGGCCGCCCCGTCCCATATCGCGCTGGCGGAACTCTCACACCCGACTCTTCCCCCGATCAAAGCCGGCTGGGAAATGCGCCTCTACCGAACCTATGCTTGAGCGTTACGCACTGCTTTCCATTGCTGCCGCGGTGGCGACGATCGCCCTCAAGGGCGCCGCCTGGTGGGTGACCGGCTCGGTCGGCCTGCTTTCCGACGCACTCGAGTCGTTCGTCAACCTTGCCGCGGCCGTGCTTGCGCTGTCGATGCTGCGCCTCGCCGCCACGCCGCCGGACAAGGAGCACCCCTACGGCTTCTCCAAGGCGGAATACCTGGCGGCCGGCGTGGAGGGCGCGCTGATCGTGCTTGCCGCCGCGGGCATCCTCTATACCGCGCTGCCCCGCCTGTTCGCGCCAGCCCCGCTCGAAACGCCCGGCGTCGGCCTGACGCTGAGCGTCGCGGCGTCGGTCATCAACCTGCTCGTCGCGCGCGTGTTGATTGCCGCGGGGCGCGCGCACCACAGCATCACGCTCGAAGCCGACGGCAAGCACCTCATGACCGACGTCTGGACCTCGGCCGGCGTGATCGTCGGCGTGGCCCTCGTCTACCTGACCGGCTGGCTGCTGCTCGATCCGTTGCTCGCCCTCGCGGTCGCCGCCCACATTGTCTGGACCGGCGTCGGCCTGATGCGCCGCTCGGTCGCGGGCCTGCTGGACGCGGCGATCTCGCACGCCGAGCAGGATGAGCTGACCAAGCTCTTCACCGAATACTCGAAGCGCTACGGCGTCAGCTTCCACGCCCTGCGCACGCGGCAGGCGGGCAGGCGTCGCTTCGTGTCGTTCCATCTGCTGGTACCCGACAAATGGACGGTCGCCAAGGCGCACCAGCTCTCGGAGGAGATCGAGGCGCGCATGCGCGCGATGGTGCCAAACGCGTCGATCGAGACGCACATCGAACCGATCTCTGATCCCGCGTCCTACGACGACCAGGACCTGGATCGCTAGTGGCCCGGGAAGATGATCTCGATGTGCTGGCGGCTGACGTTGATGAACGGCGCCGCGGCCACCTGGCGCCCACCTGGCTGAAGCTCCCACACCTCGGCGTTCACCACCGCGATGAAATCCTTGGCGCCGGTGATGAAGTCGGTGAGGCGCGCGCCCGGTAGAACGTCGATGTAGCCGCGGATCCGGTACGTCGAGGTCAGGATCGTGACCTTGGTCTTCTCGTCCATCACAGGATCGTACACACCTCTTCAAAGGAAAGGCGCGGGTTGCGCGGCGGCAGTCCCTTCCCCGTGGCGTACCCGATATTGATCAGGAAGTTGGACTTGAGCCTGCCGTCCGGGAAAAACGCGGCGTCGACCTTGGCATTGTCGAACCCGGACATGGCGCCGCAGTCGAGGCCGACCGCGCGCAGCGCGATGATCAGGTAGGCACCCTGCAGGCTGCCGTTGCGAAAGCCGTTCACCTCTGCCACTGCCGGCTTGTTGTACCAGTTGATCGCGTCGGGCTTGTGATAGAGGCGCGGCAGAAGCTCATAGAAGCGCGTGTCATAGGCGACGATCGCGACCAGGGGCGCCTTCATCGTCTTCTCGACATTCACCGCCCCGAGCGCGGGTCGCAACCTTTCACGGCTCTCCTTCGAGTAGAGATAGAGGATCCGCGCCGGCTGGCTGTTCGCCGTGGTCGGTCCCCATTTCATCAGGTCGTGCGCCTGACGCAGTAGCGCTTCTGGAATCGGACGGTCGTGGAAGTCACCGTGACTGCGTGCCTGCACCAGGATGGTGTCGAGCATAATTCCCTCGATGATCGATCTGGCTAGTGTAGTTCGCCCCGGAGACGGAATCATCTGCGGGCAGGCATGTGCAGAGCCGCAAACGCTCGTCGAGGCGCTGGTCGCGCAGCGCGCGCGGCTCTCCGGGTGCCGTCTCTTCCTCGGCGCGAACTACTCGGGCATCGTGAAACCGTCCCACTCCGACCACTTGCGCCTCGCGTCTTACGGTGGGATCGGTCACAACCGGGCACTGTCCGACGCTGGCGTGCTCGACGTCATGCGTATTCCTTACTCGCGCATCGCCGCCTTCATCCGCTCGCGACAGATCCGTGCCGATGTGGTCCTGATACAGGTGAGCCCGCCGAACGCGCGCGGCGAATACAGCCTCGGTCTTGCCGCCGACTACCTCGTGCCTGCGCTGGAGGTATGTCGGGCGATGGTCGCGGAAGTGAACGACCAGGTGCCATGGACGCATTCCGAGCGGTTGCTGCGCAAGGAGGACTTCGACCGGCTCGTCGAAAGCTCCCGCCCGCCCGCCGAGGCACGCGTCCGCGGCCCCGACCGGGCGATCGCGAAGCATGCCGCCGACCTCGTCCCTGACGGCAGCGTCCTCGAATTCGGCATCGGCGCTCTGCCCGACGCGGTCTGCGAATTCCTGCGCGACCGCAGAAATCTGCGGGTTCATTCCGGGACGATCGGCGACGGCGTGGCGGATCTGATGCGCGCCGGCGCGGTGCGCGAAGTCGACTGCGCCATGCTGATCGGCAGCCGCAAGCTCTTCGATTTCGCGCGCGACAACCCGCGCGTGCGCCTGCGCTCTTCGGAATACACGCACGGCGCGGAGGTGCTCGGCAAGTTAGAGCGCTTTGTCGCGATCAATTCGGCGATCGAGGTCGACCTGCGAGGACAGGTGAACAGCGAGATCGCCAACGGCAGCTACATCGGCGCCATCGGCGGCGCACCCGATTTCATCGGCGCTGCCGGCACTTCACTTGTGCTCGTTCCGGCGGCCCGGCTCGTTGCCAGGCTCTCGGGACCGGTTTCGACGAGTGACGCCGGCGTCGTCGTCACGGAGTTCGGCGCCGCCGACCTGCGCGGCTGCAGCGTCAAAGAGCGTGAGCGGCGCTTGAGCGCAGTCGCGCGGGCATAAAATCCCGGGAGCCTCAAAGGGGGGGTCCCATGGCAGTCAATTCGCTCTTGCTTGGATGGATGTCCAGGCCGGCGCCTCGCAATAACGTCACTGGCGGCCTGGTCTCCGCCGCCGCGGCCATCCCGCTCGCGATGGGCTACGGCATGTTCGCGTTCATCGCGCTCGGCAACGAGTACTTTCCCGACGGCGCGCTCGCCGGCCTGCTGTCCGCCGTCGTCGTCGGCATCGTCTGCGTCCTGCTCGGCGACAAGTCGGCCTACGTCTACGCGCCGCGCGTCACCACCACCTTCTTCATCGGCATCCTGCTCTACGGCCTCGCCCATTCCGACCTGGCGGTGCTCAAGTCGGGCGGGCTGCCCCTCGTCATCGCCGCCATCTTCTCGATCATCCTGCTGGGCGGCGTGTTCCAGGCCCTGTTCGGCCTGGCGCGGCTCGGCGCCGTCATCAAGCTGAT
>Ga0075434_100003414_pt1 | contig 14216 bp, 16 predicted proteins | sample RhiMethybrSRZTD3_FD_75298 | JGI IMG/M metagenome (GOLD analysis project Ga0075434, IMG submission 75298) | Populus rhizosphere microbial communities from Tennessee, USA - Rhizosphere MetaG P. TD hybrid SRZTD3 | ecosystem: Host-associated > Plants > Roots > Rhizosphere > Soil | place: USA... | reverse complement strand
CCCTGTTGGATAATCGGCTGGTTCTGACCCATGCATTTAAACCACTCTTTGGTTTTCGCTTCGCCCATCATTACGTAAAGCCCGGCCATAAACCGCGTTTCCGGAGGATCGAACGAGACTTGGCCTTTGAAATCCGGCTTGCAGAGATCGAACCAGACTTTCGGCGCTTTATCCGGCTTCACCAAATCGGTGTTGTAAGAAATGCCGTGCTCCGCCCAGTACCAAGGGGTCCAACGATTTTGCGGTTCGATAAAGTTTTGGTACTGCTTCAAAATCTTCTTCGTCGCCGGCGTCGGATAACTCGCCACTAGGTTCTGTTTGAGGATAACAGCCATGTCCGGCACGCCCAACGTCAAAATATCAGTCAAATGGCGGCCGGCGGTTTCCTCGGCGATAAATCGCTCCGCCGCGTCTTGCGAGCCGATATCTCCCATCTCGACTTTTACAAACGGGTAACGCTTTTGAAAAAGATTCACGTGATCGCGAGCGATCTTGCCGCGCCAGGTATGAACGAAATTGAGACTGCCCTCTTTGCGCGCGCCTTCCTCGAGTTGTTTCGTTCTCTGGTCAGCCGGTAACTTCGCGAGCTTGGCGTAGATCAGCTCGGTGGAATCAGCACCGAACGCAGTCAGCCCGGACGAGGCAATGAAGCCGATCAGAAACACGATGATTGCAACCGCACGAATCATTTCAAGATCCTCCCGTATATCGATGACTGGAATTTGTCGTCGGAACGCACGCATCAGCGCCCCATTACGCTCCGATATATGTCACGTCGTGATAGCGTTCAAGTCGCACTTACAGCGTTTTGCGATGCTTGTTAAATCAGCGTAGAATTCGAATTAGTCGGCGAATCGTTCGAGTCTGATGAAATATAAAATTTATATCGACGGACAAGCGGGCACGACCGCGTTGAGGATCCGCGATTGGCTGCACAACCGCGACGATCTCGAGGTCATCGTTCTTCCTGAGGAACTGCGCAAGGATGCCGCGGCGCGGAAAAAAGCATTGCGCGATGCCACTCTCGTGGTGCTTTGCCTGCCAGACGACGCTGCACGAGAAACGGCGAGTTGGCTGGGGGATTCGCCGGCGCGTATTCTCGACGCCAGCACGGCGCATCGGGTCAGCGAGGGCTGGGTCTACGGCTTGCCGGAGCTCGTTACCGGTCAGCGTGACGAGATCGCCAAGGCGCAATATGTCGCGAATCCCGGCTGTTACTCGTCTGCGGTAATCTTGCTGCTACGGCCGCTGGTCGACGCCGGCGTACTCAGCCCGGAAACTCCGCTTTCTATCCATGCCGTGTCCGGTTATTCCGGCGGCGGTCGTTCGCTTATCGAACGTTGGGAAAATCCCGAGCGGGGCTTGATGAAATTGCCCTACGAAGCCCCCTACAGCGTCACCAAGTTCCATAAACATATTCCCGAGATCATTCGCTATGCCGGGTTGGATAGCGAACCGCATTTCCTGCCCAACGTCGGGCCGTTTCGTTGCGGCATGCGGGTCGAGATCATGATCCCCGCCAGAGCGAGGCTGAAATCGGGAACGGGCAAAGCGATGTGGGAAATTTTATCGGCGCGTTACCAACACGAACCGTTCGTCGAAGTCGAAGCGCTGAGCGATGCCAACGAAGCTGACGAGTTTAGCTTTGACCCGCAAGCTTTTAATGAGACCAACCGCATCTCGCTGCGCGTCCTGCCACACCAGTCGGGCCACATCCTGCTGATGGCCCGCCTTGACAATCTCGGGAAGGGGGCGGCCGGCGTGGCGATTCAAAACTTGAATCTGATGCTTGGCCTTCCGGAACATACCGGCCTACCAAGTTGAACGTTGCGGCGGCAATTGTTCCGCCCGCTTTAGCGCCGTCGTCGAATTTCACTTTGCGTTAATTTTCCGGTCCGCGAGAATCACGCAGCACTCTTTCGGCGGCCCGAGCATTCGGGACAACTCGGATCGGATTCGGCATCAAAGGCAGACCAGCTCGAACTGTTTTTAGAAATGCGGCGAGAAGCTTTTCCCTCGAATCGCTCCACTCTAGACCGTATCCCGTCCGAAGTTTCTCAGGCAGCAACCCCGCCGTCACGAACCGAAACAGCGGGCCAAACATTCTGAACAGCCACGGCCGGGCATAGAGAACATCACGGCCAAGTTTTCGACCCGTCGGGCCGACGCGGATTTCGCCACCGGTCATCATGAACTGCATATAGAGTTCAAACTCGTCCAAAGCACCCGGGATGAATCTCTCATCGATGCCAAATAGCCGAGCCAATTGTTTTGAATCCTCATAGTAGCTCCGCTTCTCGGCCAAGCTCAGCGGAGCGACAAACCGGTCGTAGCCCGCGAGCGCTGAATCGATCAGCGTCGCATGCACCCACAAAAGCAGATCTTGGTCATTGGCGTCATACCTAGCACCCGCAAGAACACCTTCGCCCAGACCAACCTGGCCGCGAACTCGCGTGTGAACCCTTGCAACCCGTTCGAGTGATTCCCGGGCTTGGGGTTCTTTGTCGAAGACGATCGACCACATCGCGCTCATCGTGCGATGCAAACGCGCTAAGGGATCGGCTTGAAAATCACTGTGCTGAACCACACCGGCGGCAACTTTCGGATGCGCGAGTTGCATCAGCAATGCGCGGCCCCCTGCCGCCAGCAGAACCATCTCCCGATTGACCCTCCAGATCGTACTGTTCTGATCGAAGAAGCCATTTCGGGTTGCAATGAGATCATTCGCTTCTCGAAGACTCATGCCACTGCATCATTCGTCAATGGAACATCTGCGGGTTTGCGCATCGAATTCTCCGCGCTCGGCAAAAACCACCAGGTCGAAGCGCCCAAGAGCACCGCTCCGGCGCCACAGAGCAAATACAGCAGATCGACGCCGCCATGGTCGAGTAGCCAACCTGCGGAAGCATTCGACGCAATGGCGGCGATTCCAGCGGCGACCATAGAAAGCATGCTTTGCGCGGTAGATCGAAGTTTTTCCGGCGCAACCACATCAAGGTAGAGCGGACTTCCCAGGTTCAAACCGACTACCGTCACGCCGTGAAGCGCCTGGACCGCAAACAAGAACGGACCATTGTCGCTGACGGCGCACAAAAGCCAGCGCAATCCGCCAACCAGCACTCCAACCGCCAGTAAACCCCGTGCACCGAGCCGCTTCAAGCCGCTGCCCGTCGAGAGCACGAGCGGAATCTCGAACAGCAACATCAGAATCCACATGTTGCGGATTGTTTCGAGATCGCCGCCGCGGAAACGGACAAAAAGCGGGAATAACCACATCGGCCCATGCATGAGAAAATGAGCGATCAGCGCAAAAATCAAGAATCGTAAGAAAACACGATTGTGCGCGAGCTCGCGCCAGTCATCGCGTGCGGCTCGCAGCGCCACCACACCGGTTTTCGCCAGCAACAAAGCGATCAATCCGGCAATAAACACCAAACCTGCGGCGAGCGGAAACATGAGACCGAGACCGGGCTGCGAGATGTTGGTTGCAATCATTGCATGCGAATTTTCAATTGTGGCCAAGACCCACGGGAAAACGAGTATCAGGATAAAATAGCCGATCGTGCCCCAGACACGCACCCGTCCGAAAGCGTGTTGGCCCGCATCGCGAAGAATCGCCAGACTCACCGACATCGTCATCGGCAGGACCGCGGTCCCAACTACCGCGAGCGCAGCCGTTGCGAGAACAATTGACCAGAAGCCGTGCGCAGTTCCAAGGCCGTAGTAACCTGCGGCTGTACCGAGCGTCAGAATTGCCAGCAGGAGTCCGCGTCTGCCGGTTCGATCGGCAAGCTGGCCCCAGAATGGCTGGGCGATCATGCCGACAAAAGGCGAGATCGCCAAAATCAAGCCGACTTCCGTACCGCTAAGACCGGCGTTTTCTCTTAAATAGAGACTGAAGTACGGATAAAAGATGCCCAGCGAACCGAAGTAAACGAACCAGAAGAATGTCAGTGGAATGGAATGCCACATGGCGCGATGATAGCATCAGTTATGCTGAGTATCAGCTCGCACTAAACCATGCGCGCTATTCGGAATGTGAATTGCCAGGGCTCGCGCACCTTGCATACGATCGGCCACTCCACCCGAACCTCCGAACGATTGATCGAGCTTCTGCGCCTGCATCAAATTGAGCTCCTGCTCGATATTCGACGTTGGCCTGCATCGCGCCGTTTGCCCCATTTCAACCGAGATCCCTTAACTGCTGCACTCAAGACGGCCGGCATCGATTATCTCTGGCGCGGCGACCTCGGCGGCTTTCGCAAACCATCTGCCGATTCGCCGAACAGCGGCTGGCGCGTCGCAGCGTTTCGTGCCTACGCGGACTTCATGCTCGAGGAGAAATTCGCTGATATCATGAAGGAAATGGAAATGATTGCGGGAAAGAGTCGTGCGGCGATCATGTGCGCCGAAGCAGTGCCCTGGCGCTGTCATCGCCAGTTACTCGCCGATGCGTTTCTCGTGCGCGGATGGAATGTGCGCCATATTATGGACGATGGCTGCCATGAACATAAGTTAACAGAATTTGCCGAACCGCAAGGCACGAAAATCTACTACAGAGCCAAAACGAAGGATCAAATCACGACGGATCCAAAATTATTTTGACTTTAGCTTGACGCGATGTATTGAAACGCGTTTTGAAAATCTTCGATGTCTTTCCGTTTAATTGTCATTTCGAGTGAAAGCGAGAAATCTTTCTTAGTACAGTTAAATGCAAAATCTCATGGCGCTCGAGGCTTACCGGTACATGCCGCTCCGGTCGAGTTCCTCGCGGATCAAGCGCAGTTCTTCTAGCGACGGCGGCGAAACCTCCTCGATCTTCGGAGCACACTGCAGTTCCCAACCAATCTCAGCGCGCACATCCTTTTCCGAGACGCTTGGATACAGCGCGCTGAGTTGCATCTCTCGCTCGGCATTCTCGAAATTCAAAATCGCCCGATCGGTAATAACGACCTCGGGTCCTTTGCCGGGCAGCCCTAGGCGCGAGCGGCTTTCGCCGCCGCTTAGATGGCCGGGGCTCGTTACGAAATCTAATTTGTCGACAAACGCGCGGCGCTTGAGCCGCATGATCATGAAAGTGCGTTGCGCGTTGGTGGCGATTTCACAGGCGCCGCCGCTGCCCGGCAAGCGCGTCTTCGGCTTGGCGTAGTCGCCGATTACCGAGGAGTTGAGATTGCCGTGCTTGTCGATTTGCGCGCCGCCCAGGAGCGCGATTTCCACTAAGCCCCGCTGTAGATATAACCCGAATAAATCCGCCATCGAAACCACCGAAACGGCACCGCTTACCAGCGTCGGATCGCCGATCGAAAGCGGCAGGCGCTCCGGGCGCGCGCCATAGACACCAGACTCATAAATCATCTCCATGTCGGGTGCCACGGTGACCCTAGCCAGATTGCAGGCGATATTGGGAAGACCGACGCCAACGAAGACAGTGCGCGCGCCCTTCAACATACGCGCCGCGACGGCGATCATCATTTCCGACGCCGAATAGCTCTCGCTCATCGGTACCTCCCGTAATCGACCGATAGGGCCGGGTATGACTCGGGCTTGAGCTGGTCAAAACGCGCCTGGCCAATTTTACGCACATACGCGGCGAAGTTTTCCAGGCCGTAAACCCATTCATCGATCCACGCATTGACCGCCGCAGTATCCTGCGAAAGTTTGTCCCAGGCGAGATACGAGTCGTTGTCACGATCGTAGTAACCCTGAACATACGACGGATGCGCGCCATAGGGTTCGTGCACCACAGCATCGACGATCAATCCCGGGATCAGCGTGCGGTTGGGATCGGCCCGGATAATCGACTCATCTACAATCTCCTCTACCACCACAATGACATGCTTCGCGGCAAATGCGACTTCTTTCTGCATTCCGATCAAGCCCCAAATCTGTGTGTTGCCTCGGCGATCCGCTCGTTGAGCATGTAGAATCGCCACGTCCGGATTTAGCGGCGGGACGACGGCAATTTTTCCCGTTCCGTAAGGATCATCGATCAGCTTGATGTGCGGATTGGCCGTCAGCATATCGGAACCGACGTAACTGCGCAGCGCAAAAAATGGCATGCGTGCGGCGCCAGCGGCGTAACGCCCGACCAGCCCGTAGTGAGAGTATTCCTCGAGCTCGAGCGGCAGCGGGATATTTTTCTCTACCGCGCGGCGAATGCAGTAGAGCGATCCGACGCCCGGATTTCCCATATAGCTGAAAATCAGTTTTCGCGCGGTCCCCGCGGCGATCATTTGATCGTAAATCAGATCCGGCGTCATACGGATTAAGGTGAGGTCCCGGCGTCGTTGCCGAATGATTTCATGACCGGCCGCAAAGCAAATAAACCCCGTAAAGCCTTCGATGGCCACCGAGTTGCCGTCGCTCACATACTGCGCGACGGCATCGCGCATAGAAAGAAGCTTGTCCACTCTGTTGTTGTTCATGATTAGCTCGGCTGGTTTGAGGCGAAACTACGGCGCGCGGTCTCAAGCACTCGGTCGAGAATTTCATTCGATGCACCGAGGTATTGTTCGGGCTGGGCGAGGCTTTTCCAGTCAACAGAGCCGTGAGTGATCTCTGTTTCCGATAGCTTTTGCACCACGTCAATTAGCGGCTTGGCCTCATTCACCGCCAAACCGCAAGCTGTCTTCACCAGCTCTTCCGCTCGTCCTTTTGGCATGATGCGCGCGAGCGCGAACACCGCGGCTTCGGCGAGAACGAGGTCATTGGCCCGCGCTATGTTCTTGCTCATCGTCTTGCCATTCGCTTGCAAATGGCTGGCAAGATAGAGAGCGTGCTTGAGCGCGCCGCCGGTGAGAAGCATCATCTGCGGGAGCACCAGCCATTCCATTTGCCAGCCGTGCGTCGCTCGCTCCTGTTCCTGAATCTGCGCATTGTGCAGCGCCGATAATAACGATGCGTTGGTCCGCGCCGCTGCGATGATCAACTCGCTGGTGATGGGATTGCTCTTTTGTGGCATCGTGCTGCTGCCGCCTCGGCCCTGCTCCGTCGACTCGCCGACTTCTCCGACCTCGGTTTGCGCCAACAGAATAATATCCTGCGCCATTTTTCCCAGACTTCCTGTGACAAGACTCAGCCAGCCGGCAAATTCCACCAGCGAATCGCGTTGCGCGTGCCAGGGCATTAGCGGCACTCCCAGCCGAAGTTCCTCAGCGAGCGCTTGCATCACTGGCAACCCCTTGTCTCCGAGGGCAGCCAGTGTCCCGGCAGCGCCGCCGAACTGGACAACCATCAAGCGAGGGGGAATTTCCTCGAGACGCTGCAGATGGCGTAAAAGCGGCGCGATCCACGCCGCGATTTTCACGCCGAAGGTGATCGGCAACGCCTGCTGGCCATGAGTTCGTCCGGCCAATACCAGATTTCGGTGGCGCTCAGCGAGAGCGCTCAGATGTCGGACGACATCCGTAAGACTGCTTTTGAATAGCTCGGTGGTCGATCGAATCTGCAAGACGCAGGCGGTATCCATGATGTCCTGGGTCGTCGCGCCCCAGTGAACAAACGGCGCAGCTTCACTGCCGACCTGCTTCCGTACCTCGTCGACCAACGCAATGATCGGAAATCCGGACCGAAGCGTGCCCCTTGTGAGCGTTTGAACATCGATCCTTTCGGCTCGTGCCTCGGCAATCCGCTCCGCAGGGTTGCGCGGAATGACGCCTAAGCGCGCCTCTGCCCGCGCAAGAGCAATTTCGACATCCAGCAACGCCCGGACAAAGGCACTGTCACTGAGAAGATCGGCAATTTTTTCGTCGCTAAACAGCGGGCCGAGAATAGCGGAGTCGAGAGTTGTCATGTCGCCGATTTCGCAGGGCAAGTGTCATTCCGAACGGATGTGAGGAATCTTTCTTCAGCTCGCCACCCGCGGAAGGATTTCTCCCAGAGGTCGAAATGACAAATGAACAGTGAACTGAAATATTCGCGTACTGTATTCCCATCACTCCGACACTCCATCACTCCAGCTACCCCACTCCCCTACATATCGAAGAATACCGTCTCGTTTTCGCCTTGAAGCCGAATATCGAAACGATAAACAGGTTTGCCATTGCGCTCTTCGCGGCCGGCGATCAAGGTCGTGCGCCGTTTTTTGTTCTTGATCGAATTGAGCACGCGGTCGGTGGCATTCGCCGGCTCATCGCCAAAATACATTCGCGTGTACGCGTGCACCAGCATACCGCGTGCAAAGATGCAGAAATTGATGTGCGGCGCCTGGACCGAATCATCGTTTCCGGGCACCGGACCTGGCTTTATCGTGTCAAAGCTATAAAGGCATTTTTCGTCGGTTCCCGAGCGTCCCCAACCGGTGAAACTTGGATCCAGCGGCTTTTCTTGCTTGTCGTCGGGATGATTGTAGCGGCCATACGCATTCGCCTGCCAGATTTCCAGCATCACATCCGGGATCGCCTCGCCATCGCCATCGAAGACCTGACCTTCGATGCGAATCCGCTGCCCTTCGACAGAGTCGTGAGCGATCACGTTCTGCGGGATTCGCGTAAGCCCGATCGCATAAAACGGACCTACGGTCTGCGACGGCGTTTGCTTTCTCATCTCGCTTCCTCGAACGGCGTCGCCCTTCTACCGCGCAGGACAATATCGAACCGGTAGCCCAACGCGAACTCAGGCTCGGTGATGTTGTGATCGTATGACGAAATCAACCGTTGGCGTCCGTCTTTGGAGGGCACGGAACTCAAAATTGGATCGAGAGGAAGCAATGGATCATTGGGAAAGAACATTTGCGTTACCAGACGCGTGACAAAGCTGGGACCGAACAGGGAGAGATGAATGTGCGCTGGCCGCCAGGCATTCGTGTGATTGAGCCACGGATAGGCGCCGGGTTTTATGGTGAGATACCGATATTCGCCTTCGTCATTGGTGACGCACCGGCCCGCGCCGGTAAAGTTGGGATCGAGCGGAGCATTGTGTTGATCGATCGGATGATGATATCGCCCAGCCGCGTTGGCCTGCCAGATTTCGATCAGCGTCTTCGGGACCAGGCGTTCGTCTTCATCCAGCACGCGGCCGACCACGATAATCCGTTCGCCCATGGCTTCTTTGCCCGTGCTTGGATCACGGCTGAGATCATTCTCGCCGGGTTGCAATTGAATATTGCTGAAAAGAGGTCCGGTGATCTCCGAAAGCGTTTGCTCGATCGGTACAAGCTTTTTCAGCGGGCCTCGCTTGATCGAAGAACCATAGGCTTTGAAACTGTACGGCGGGTGCGATTTCCAATCGCGCGGATTGTATTCGTGAATACGCATTCGATTCCTCTCGTGCCTTGAGGTTTCTTCGGTTGCTCCGTCTACTTTCCCTCGGATGCCATTTCCTTATAAGTCTTTTTGGCGACCGCGAAAGCCGAATTCGCCGCCGGCGCGCCGGCATAAACCGCGACTTGCAAAAGCACTTCTTTGACTTCGTCTTGAGTGACTCCGGTATTGCGGGTTGCGCGGATGTGCGCGGCAAGTTCGTCTAGTCGGCCTAATGACGCGAGCATCGCGATCGTCAACATACTGCGCGTCCGCCGCTCGAGGCCGGGCCTACTCCAAATCGCCGCCCATGCATGCTCGGTTACGTATTGTTGCCAGTCCGCGTCGAAGTCTGTCTTGTTCGCTTCGGCGCGCGCCACATAGTCCGCGCCGAGCACCGCTTTACGCGCCGCCATTCCCTTCTCGAATAGCTCGTCAGACAATTTTCACCTCCAGCAAAATCCACCATCCGTTCAGCTATAGTTTCCAGTATTGCTCAAGAAAAATGACATCCACTTTGCACGAATCTAACGCCGCGACCCGAGGCGGTCAACCAGCCTCGAGCGCTGCGTCATCGGCGCGACCTTTGACTTCACGGCGCATACCCCATTAGAATCGAGTTCGATAGAAAGGAGCCGATTATGACGGAGCCGATGGTTCTCGAGGTATTTTCAGATTTCGTTTGACCCTGGTGCTATCTCGTCACCGGGCGTGTCGAGAAACTAAAAAACAACTACGGTTTAGCGATCAAGTGGACGCATTTCCCGCTGCATCCGGAAACTCCAGAGGAAGGCAGCCCGCGCGGGGCGGAAATCATCGCCCGCAATCAGCGCATGAAGGTCAACATGGATCGCGAAGGCTTGCCTTTCAATGCCGAACGGAAAATGTCGTACAACAGTCGGCTTGCCCAGGAACTCGCCAAATGGGCGGAAACCAAAGGCAAGACCGAAGAGATCGCAGATGCACTTTTTCGCGCTTACTTTGTGGACGTGAAAAACATCGGCAAGCCCGAGGTTCTCGCCGGCATTGCCGCGGATAACGGTTTGGCGGCGGACGAAGCGACGGATGTCCTGCTTAGCCGCAAATACAAAGACGCTGTCGACGAAGACTGGCGCCGTTGTGCCGCCCTGAAGGTGAACGCCGTGCCGACATTCCTCGCCGGCCGCTATATGATGGTCGGCGCGCAGCCTTACGAGGAGCTTGAGAGGCTCGTGCAGCATGTCATGCAGGGCGCTTCGGCATAGCGGCCAAATGATAGTGGTGGAATAAGAATGGTCCTGATGGCTCGATTCACACTTTGGCTGTTTGCATTGTTTGTTGTTCTCAGCGCATTGCCGATCCGCGCTTTCAGCGCCGAGCTCACGCGGGTGCGCATGGGACTCGCCGCACGCAGCACGACGTCGATGCCTTTCTTTGTTGCGAAGGAGCGCGGCTTTTTTGCCGAGGAAGGTTTGGATGTCGAACTGATTGTCATGCAGGCGATCCAGACGATTCAAGCGACCATGGGTAAAAGCACCCAGTTCGCCTCGGCAACCGGGTCGGCGGTGAGCGCGGCCGTGAGCGGTGCTGATATCAAAACCATCCTGGCGGTCACCGATCGCCCGTCGTTCGACCTGATCGTTCAACCGAGCATTACAAGCGTCCAGCAATTGCGCGGGAAGAAAATCGGCACCGGCGGAGTCGGCTCCCTGGCAGAAATTCTCACGCGACGTATTTTGCAGGTAAACAACATGCGCGCTGAGGAAGTCACGATTCTCGCCACCGGGCCCAGCCATATGACTTATTTGTCGTTGAAAGCGAAGGTCATCGATGCCGCCCCGCTGCAAATGCCTTTGACCTTCACGGCTCAAGACGAGGGTTTTCGCAAACTCGTCGCTGCGGGCGACGTTTACCAGTCCGTCCAAGGCGGTCTTGCCACTACCAAACAGATGTTGGCCGAACAGCCCGAGGTGGTCACGAAGGTTGTGCGCGCGATGCTTCGGGCGATCCGGCGGATAAAAAGTGATAAGAAGTATGGCATCGAGTTCATCAAGGGCCCCTGGCTCGATCTCGGCAAAGATCGCGAGCGAATCGCCGCCCGGGTTTACGATGCCGCCGCGCCGGATTTGCTGGAGAATGGGGTTGTGAGCGAAGAGGTCCAACGACAAATGATCGCGGACGCCTCAGCGCGAGTTAAGCCGGCGCATCCGGTGTTGCCCGAGCAGGTATTCGACTTCACCATCGCCCGCAAAGTTGCGCCGACTTTGAAATGAGTTTTCGGACGGTGTTCAGCGACTCTTTGTCGGCGCGGTCTCCTGGACTTTTCTGAGCAAGCTCATGTCCTCCAGGTCCTCCGGCGTGAAGGACTTGGCGACTTTGAGCGATTCACGATAAATTTCGATCTCTCTTTCCACAGCCGCGCGCGGCTTGGTTCCATCTTTACTATACCCGAGCATCTGTGCCGCGAATGCTTTTTCGGCAAGCGGCAAATCGATCTTGTGATAGGTCGAAACATACTGAATCACTTCACTGCGGTTCGCCGGATTGAGAATAAAGGTCATGGTCCGGTGTAGTGCGGCGATCATGCCGTAAACCTTCTGAGAATTTTTTTTGATCGCCTCGATTGACGAGACCAGACCGATGAAGCTCAGCGGAGCATACTCTCTAGCCTCCACAAGCTTGACATAACCTTTCGCCTCTAGCTCCTGTACATACGGCGGTGCCAATAAAGTCGCGGCCACTCTTTTAGTGAGCAACGACTGTATGGCGTTGTCGGTCACCTGCACCGCGAGCAAAGTAACTTTGCCGGCTTCAATGCCATTGGCGCGCAGAATCACACTGGCTGACATGCCTACGGCGTCCGTCAACGCCGTCACGCCGACGGCTTTACCCACCAGATCCCGTACGGACCTGATCTCCGGCTGAGCCACCAACGCGTGTACGGGATCCTGCTGAACATAAAATACCCGTCGCAGCGGCAAGCCGCGCATGATCGCCGAAGTCGCGGCCCCTGTCGTCGTAGAGAAATCCAGTTCGCCGGCGACAAGCGCCGCGATCGCGGTAGGCGGCGACATCATGACCAGTTGTGGCTCGATCTGCTCCGCCGCAAAAAAGCCTTTGTCCTTGCCGAAGTAATACGGCATGAGCGACAAGCTCTTCGACGGCACATGGATGGTGACTTTGGTTGGAACCGAGGCCGCCCAACCGGCTTGAACCGTTAAAATCACTACCAAGATTGTTAGCGCCGGCCGCGCCATATTCGCCCCAAGATCACCCCTCGTCGCCGCGATGAAACTTGCTCGCCGCATCGGCTGCGACTTCTTTCACCGCCGGTAACGGACAGAAACCTTGCGCCTCCACAGCAAAAACCGGATTGAATTTGCTGCGAAAATTCTCCAGGGCGATAATCGCTGCAAGCTCGACCAATTCCTCCTCGGAGAAATGCTGCTTCAACCGATCAAAGAACCGATCAGTCACACGCTGATCTGTATAGGTCATGCGCTCGCATAACTCGAGGGCGAGCTTTTCGCGCGTCGAAAACAATGAGCTCTGCTTGTAGTCGCCGAGTGCCGCCTCGACTTTTTCCGGCGATGCTCCGTTGCGCATCCCACTGGATGCGTTGATATCAATTCAATACGGACAGCCGTTGATGCTGGCCGCTTTCATGCACAAAATATGGCGCAAGTCGCCGCTGATCAGTCCCGACTCGAGAATGCCGGCCTGTAATGCCTGTACCCCCTTTTGAATGCTCGGCCGAAGCCCGTAGACCTTCGCCGTATTCAAAATGGATCCGAATTGTTTTTCCTGCTCTTCGAAAACTCTCCGAGCCTCTTCCGATGCGTTTTCTTTGCTCGCACCTTTGATTCTTAACATTTTGACCTCCTGTAAAACGCTGAATTAAATTTTTAGCAACTTGGCAGCGGTTCCGCCTAACATATCCTGCTTGACAGCTGGCGTTAACGGCAGCCGCTCTACCTCTTCGATATACAATTTGATGCCCTGTACACTCTGGCCGCGTCGTGGATCACTATTATTGAAATTCTGCGGGTAATCGGTCGCAAAGATCATCTGTTCGGGCCGAATGCCTTCGAGCGCGCAGCGCAGCGCCACCGGACTACCTTCGAACCCCGCCATATCGAAGTAAAGCCGATCAAAATACTCGTCGAAACGCCGGGGCAGTTTGAAGCGATACGACGAGCGAGCGATTCTTTCTTTATAACCTGCCAGTCCTCCACCAAAGTGCGCGAATACTAGCTTGAGATCCGGATAGCGCTCGATGATACCGCCCGCGATCAGCCGCGTGACCGCCAAACCAAGATCGAACTCCCGCGTCAGGATCACCGGCAGCTGATAATCGTTCATCAAGCTGTAGCCTTTGGGCGCCAATGCGGGATGGACGAATATCGGCACTCCGAGGCGCTGCATCAATTCGTAAAATTCGCCGAACTCGCTCGCATCGAGAGGCAACCCGTTCACCTGCGAGGAGATAGTCACGCCTTTTAATTCAAGCTCGCCGATGGAGCGCTCCAGTTCGCGGAGTCCGCCTTTTTCCAGAACCGGCGCATGGGCGAGACCGGCGAAGCGGCCGGAAAACTGCTTCTGTGCCTGCGCCGTGCAGTCGTTGATCAGGCGGCAGTTTTCCAGCGTCGTATCCCAGCCCAAAATACAGCTCTGCACGGCAACGTCGATACCGACCCGATCCATGTCACGGAGTTGCGCCTCGAGGTCGAAGAGTTGTGCGTGCACTGTCGCGTCCCCCGCTTTGATGGCGTCTTTCCCCGCGGGATCGATGCCGAAACGGCGCCCCAGCTCTGCAGGAATGTAGTGATGTTCGAAATCGATGATCATCTTGCCTGGGTTCCGAAGCTATGAGGCAACTCCAATTTCTCCGGCGCCGCTAATCGCGCATATCGGCATGTGAGTCGTATTGCGAGCAAAGCCGACGCCGCCATGACGGTCGATAACAATGAGCCCGCCCGTGCTTGCGGTGAGCCG
>Ga0075434_100003413_pt1 | contig 14219 bp, 9 predicted proteins | sample RhiMethybrSRZTD3_FD_75298 | JGI IMG/M metagenome (GOLD analysis project Ga0075434, IMG submission 75298) | Populus rhizosphere microbial communities from Tennessee, USA - Rhizosphere MetaG P. TD hybrid SRZTD3 | ecosystem: Host-associated > Plants > Roots > Rhizosphere > Soil | place: USA... | reverse complement strand
GGTGTGGCGGCGGATTTGGTCGGCGGCTCATGGTGGACTATGCGGCGGAAGCGGCCTACCTGTCGAAGGCAGTGGGAGCGCCGGTCAAAGTCGTGCGGAGTCGCGAGGAAGATCTGCAGCACGACTATTACCGGCCGGCGGGAATGCACCGCGTACGCGCGGGGCTGAATCGCAGCGGGACCCCGGTCGCGTGGGCACAGCATGTCGCGAACACGTCGCGTTACGCGTTCGCGAAGCGGTCGGACGCGGTAAAGTCCGAGCTCTATCCCGACGATTTTCCGGCGCAGTGCCTGCCGAATGTTCGGCTGGAGTACACGCTGGTCGCGTCGCCGATTCCAACGGGCGCCTGGCGAGCCACACTGCACTCGGCGAACGCATTCGTGGTCCAGGGGGCCGTCGACGAGCTCGCCCACCTCGCCGGTCGCGACCCGCTCTCCTTCCGGCTTGCGATGCTTGGCTCGCCTCGACGGCTGCGCTACGCCGATCATGGCGGTCCGGTATTCGACACGGGGCGGTTGGCGGGCGTGCTGCGTCTCGCGGCCGATCGGGCCGGATGGGGAAAGCCGCTGCCCCGGGGTCGCGGCCGAGGGATCGCGGCGCATTTCACGTTCGGCAGCTACGTGGCGCACGTGGCCGAGGTGTCGGTAGATGCGACCGGGCGTCCGCGCGTGCATCGCATCGTGGCTGCGGTCGATTGCGGCCACGTGGTGAACCCGAGTGGAGCGGAGGCGCAGGTGCAGGGCGGGGTGATCGATGGCCTCAGCGCTGCGCTGTTCGGCCAGATCACGGTGGACCGCGGTCGCACCCGGCAGAGCAACTTCGGCGACTACCGACTGCTGCGCATGCGCGACACGCCGTCGATCGAAATCCACTTCGTGGCCAGCGACGAACCTCCGTCGGGGCTCGGCGAGCCGCCGGTCCCGCCCGTCGCTCCCGCGGTCGCGAACGCGATCTTCAGCCTCACCGGTAAGCGTATTCGCCGTCTACCATTCGCGGCTTCGGTCGGGTGACTGGCATCCTGCAATTCCCCACGGTGGCTGGGTCGGGCTCGTAACACCCGGGCGTCTTTCGCCGGTCGGTGGTTGCGTAATCGGCACGTATCCCGCATCACTGATGCGGAATCCCCGTTTTCGTGCCGATGTCCGTCGCCGACGTAGACTTTCCATCCGATCTTCGCTCGCTGGAGAGCGAATACGAGCTGATCCGCGAGCTTGGCCAGGGCGGTATGGCCGCGGTCTATCTCGCGCGCCACCGATCGACCGGCCGACTCGTCGCCATCAAGGCGATTCGCGCTCGATACCTCGATTATCCCGACGCGATCAAGCGATTCGCCCGCGAGGCGCGGACCGTGGCCGGGCTGGATCATCCGAACATCGTTCGAACCGAAGCCATCCGTCAGATCGACGACCGCGCGGTCGCGATCATCATGGAGCACATTTCGGGCGGCACCGTGCGCGACCGGCTCCGCGAGTTCGGGTCGTTAGGTGCCGAGGATGCCGAGTGGATCCTGCGAGACGTGGCGAATGCGCTGGGGTACGCGCACAGGCAGGGCATCGTCCACCGCGATGTGAAGCCGGAAAACATCTTCCTCGACCCGACTCGACGCCGAGCCCTGCTCTCCGACTTCGGGATCGCGCGAAGCATCGACACCGAGACCGGCATCACGCTGCTCGGCGCCGCCCTCGGCACGCCGCAGTACATGTCGCCCGAGCAGATCGACGGCGAGAAGGTCGATGGTCGCAGCGACGTCTATAGTCTCGGCGTTCTCGGGTGGGAGCTGTTGACCGGGCGCCGGCCGTGGGCGGGGGAGAGCCTGTACGGCGTCATCTACAAACAGAAGCACGAAAACCTGGTCCCCATCACGTCGCTCCGCCCGCGCGTACCCGCGAACCTGCTGTTCGCGATCGAAGGGGCGCTCCACAAGGACAAGGACCAGCGGTGGCAGACGGCCGAAGAGTTTCTCGACCGCCTCACGTATAATCCTCCGCCGGTGCTCTCGCAGACGTACCCACCGGGCTCAACGAAGGGCGATTACGCGCCAACGGTGCGGTTTCGTTCGGCGGTCCTGCGAGAGGACGAGGCGGCCGGCACGGAGCACGGGGCAGACCTGGTCGATTCCACCTTGCGCAACGAGGCGGCCACGCTGTTCGCACCGGACCCCGCACTGGCTTTGCCGGCGCGCGACGCCGTGGAACGTGGCGCGTCCCTTCCGCCGGCGACGCCAAGCGACGCGATGGCCGCTCCTGCGTTCCCCGAGGCCGAGTACGCGTTGCCGGAGTTCGACCCTAACGCGGGATCACCGTACGACCCGATCGCGCGCCGCAAGCGTATCGCCCAGATCGTTGGCCTGATGGTTCCCCTCGGGGCCGCCGCGGCCTCGCTGTTCGTGTTGCTGGGTGGAAGCAAGGTTCAGCCGACACGCCGCACGTCCATGCAGGTGAGCTCGAGCTCGCGGACTGTTGCTGCGGACTCGGCGCCGGCCCCGAAACCGGTGCCGGCTGCTCCCGCGCCTGCTCCCCCCGTTCCCGACTCTGCCCGCGTCGTTGAGGTGCCAGCCGCAGTCAAGACCGGCGACCGCGCCATCGCACGCAAGAACGTGATTCCCGCGCGTCCAAAACCGAAGCCGGAGCGGCCCGCACGGCGGACATCGGGGAGCTCTCGCCGTCGCACTGGTGGGGCGGCTGTCGCTTCGTCCGATGCTCGCGCGCGAGGCGAGTCGAGCCGTGCCGAAAGCGTTCGGGTGGCGCCGGGTCGTCCAGCGAGCGACTCGAACCAGACGACCGCAGACCGGGCGAATGGCAATGCCGACGCCCGAGACTCGACGTTCGAGGATCCCTTCAGGCCTCCCGCGTCACGCCGGGCGGTCCCCAAGGCGTTAGGCAGGGGGGAAGTGCCGATCTCGCGGTGCCGCGTCGTGTCGGTAGCGGATCAGCTGGCGTGTCTCGACGCGTACATCGCCATTGGTGATGCACCGCTCGGCAAGGCGTTCAACGCGCTCGTCGAAGAGCTCCGCCGCGTGTCCAACACGCCGCTGGGTGTCCCCGATCCGGCAACCGTCCAGCGTGTCCGCGTCGAACAGCGCGCATGGATCGCGATCCGTGAAAATGAGTGCCCCCGGGCCGCGCCAGCGGACGCCGGCCCCCTGTGGGCACAGGCGGCGGCCACGTGCTTCAACGACATGTCGGCCTCGCGCGCTGCCGAGCTCCGCGACGCGGTCAAGCGCCTGCGGCGCAAACGCTAGGGCCTAACGGTCGGCTCGAAGCGCGGAGGGCGGCGCACCTTCGTTGCCTGCTCGAAGGCGTACGCGAGTCCGATGAGCGTGCCATCGCTCCATTGTGCGCCGATGAACGAGAGGCCGACCGGGAGCCCGTGGATGAATCCCGCCGGGACGGTGATGCTCGGATAGCCCGACACTGCCGCCGCACTCGAGCTTCCGCCCGTGAAATGATCGCCGTTGAGCAGATCGATGGGCCAGGCCGGCCCGCCGGTGGGCGCAACGATCGCCGTGAGGCGGTGCTTCGCCAGCGTCGCGTCGATCCCCTCGGTGCGCGACATGCGCAGACACTTGGCGCGCGCCGCCTTATAGCCGGGGCTCGTGAGCGGGCCCTTCTTCTGCGCCATGATGAACTGCTCCTGGCCGAACCAGGGCATCTCGCGATCCTTGTTTTGCTCGTTGAACGCGATGAGGTCGGCGAGCGTCTTGTGCGGCGCCGACGGACCTAACGCGGTCAAGTAGGCGTTCAGGCCCGCTTTGAACTCGTAGTTCAGCACGTCGCCTTCCGCATCTCCGTACTTGCCCTCGGTCACGATGTTCGCGGGATCGATGATCGTCGCCCCGGCGGACTTCATCGCCGCCAGCGCCTCCTCCATGAGGCGATCCACAGCTCCGTTGAAACCGAAGGCGTTCCGCGTGACTCCAATGCGCACACCCTTGAGCGCGGCCGGGTTCAGAACGTTCGCGTACGACGTCGCTGCCTTGCCTCGGGCTTCAGCTGTTGCCGAGTCGCGCGCGTCAACGCCGCTCAGCACGGCGAGCAGAGCAGCGGCGTCGGTCACGCTGCGAGCCATCGGGCCGGCCGTGTCCTGACTGTGGGAGATCGGAATGATCCCCGAGCGGCTCACCAGACCTAACGTTGGCTTGATGCCCACGAGCCCGTTTGCCGACGACGGGCATACGATCGATCCGTCGGTCTCCGTACCGACGCCGACCGCCGCGAGATTCGCCGAGATGGACGCGCCGGTGCCCGAGCTGGACCCGCACGGGTTGCGGTCGAGGACGTACGGGTTCTTCGTCTGACTCCCGCGGCCGCTCCACCCACTCGTCGAGTGCGTCGAGCGAAAGTTCGCCCATTCGCTCAGGTTCGTCTTGCCGAGGATGACGGCGCCGGCCTCCCGCAGGCGGGCCGCGATGAACGCGTCGCGCGGCGCGATCGACTCCGCGAGCGCGAGCGAGCCTGCGCTCGTCCGCATTCGGTCGGCCGTGTCGATGTTGTCCTTGATGAGCACGGGGATGCCGTGCAGCGGACCACGCACTCGTCCTGCCTTCCGCTCCGCGTCACGCTCCTCGGCGATCCGCATCGCATCGGGATTCCGTTCGATCACCGAGTTTATCGCGGGCCCGCTCTTGTCGATCGCGTCCATCCGCGCGAGATAGCGCTCGGCGATCGAGCGTGCGCTATAGCGACCCGACGCCATCCCTTCCTGCAGGGCCGCGATCGTGGTCTCCTCGAGCTCGAATGCAGTCTGCTGAAACGGGAGGCGCTCGGTATTGGACGGCGAGGCCGTGCCCGCGCGACTCTCGCCGAGCGAAACGTCTACGGTCGTTGCGAGCGCCGCGAGAGCGCCGGCGCGAAGGAAGTCGCGTCGTTCCATCGCGGCGTGGCCAGGAGGCTTGGACATGGACGCATAGCTACGAGCCCGCCTTCCCGGGCACAAGAGCGGCCTCGAGTCTGTCCACGAGCTCCGCCTGCGCGGGATTCATCTTCGACTTCGCCGTGGCCGGGTCGAACCACGCGCATCGATCGATTTCGGGGAACTCGATCATGCGGCCCGATCCGCGTGGCCACTCCGTGCGCATTTTGTTGCTGACGATCGCCGACGGATCGGCATCGCCCTCCCAGGCCCACGCATGGATCGTCTTTCCCGCCTTCTGCCGAATGCTGCCTAGCGGAATGAAGGGGCCAGTTGGCCGGATGCTCGTTTCTTCGAAAAACTCGCGCTGTGCGGCGTCGAGCAGATCCTCACCCGATTCGACGATGCCCTTCGGGATGGTCCACGCTGCGACGTCGCGGTCCTTCCAGAACGGGCCACCTGGGTGTGCGATGAATACCTCGAGCCTTCCGCGCGAACGTCGGAAGAGCAACAGCCCTGCGCTCACGTTGGGTCGGGACGATCGGGCCATTCGATGTTCCTGGCGGACCGCGAGATGCTCTGGCGGATGAGCGAGGATCTTGCGACGTCTCGAGGTGCGCGGGAAGATAGCCACCGACCGTTACCCGCAGGTTAGCTCATCACATGTCGAACAGATACATAATCGTCGGAACGCTCGGATTCACGCTCGCCGCGTCGAACCCGATGCCCGTCGCCGGACAGGAGCCGATCGATCGCGCGATGATTGGAAAACTCCAAGACGAATCGCGCGCGCACTCTCAGGTGCTCGAGACCTATCGTACGCTCACCGACGAGATCGGGCCGCGCCTAACCGGATCGCCGGCATTCAAGCATGCCGTCGATTGGACACGCGGCAAGCTCACGCAGTGGGGAATGAGCAACGTCACGATCGAGTCGTGGCCGTTCGGCCGCGGATGGACCCTCGATAAGCTGACGCTCGAGATGACCCAGCCGCGGTATTTCCCGCTGGAGGGTTATCCGGAGGCGTGGTCGCCTTCCACCCGCGGGGTCTTGAGCGCTACACCCATCTATCTGGGCGACAAGACAGCCGATCAAATCAAGGCGCTCGGCGCGAAGCTCAAGGGCGCGATCGTACTGCCGCAGCCTCCGCAGGAGGGCGACCGACTCATCTCGGCGGATCGCCCGCAACCGGGCGACACGGAGGCGCGCGTGCGGATCGGCGCTCCACCCATGTTGCGCACCGAGGGGCAGACCCCAATCCGCGACATGATGCCGATTCTCCAGCAGCTCGGCGTCGGCCTCGTACTTCGGCCAAACCAGGGACAACACGGGACGCTCTTCGTGCTTGGCAGCCGTGCAACCAAAGATGACGCCGTGCCGAGCGTGATCCTGGCGGCCGAGCACTACAACATGATCGCTCGGCTCGTGCAGCATGGGACGCCGGTTCGGGTGAACGCCGAGCTGCGTGCGAAGTATCAGGCTGCGGATACGAGCGGGTACAACGTGATCAGCGAGATCCCCGGAACCGATCCCGCGCTCAAGAACGAAGTCGTGCTCATCGGCGCGCACCTGGACTCGTGGCACTCCGCCACAGGCGCGACGGACAATGCGGACGCCGTTGCAGCGATGATGGAGGCGATGCGAATGCTCAAGGCCGTGGGCGCGCAGCCGCGTCGCACGATCCGGCTCGCGCTATGGGGCGGTGAGGAGGAGGGGCTGCTCGGATCGAAGGCGTATGTCGAGAAGCACCTCAAGAACGATGCGGCCGCACGTGACGCGATCGCCGTGTACCTCAACGACGATCCAGGCATGGGCCCGACGTACGGGTTCTACTCCGAGGAGAATGCTGGCGCGAAGGCAATCTTCGATGAGTGGCTGCGGCCACTAGGTGAGCTGGGCGTGAAGCGAAATCCGGTGGACAAGATCGGCAACACGGATCACCTGAGCTTCACCGCCGTGGGGATTCCGGGGTTCACGACGCTCAAGGACTACCGCGATTATGACGTGCGCACCCATCACACGAATGCGGACTTCTACGAGCGCGTGAGCGAGAAGGATCTTCAGCAGTCCGCGATCGTCATGGCGGTGTTTGCGTGGCACGCCGCGATGCGGGATGGGAAGTTTCCGCGGACGACGGCACAATAGCGGCGACTGGCGATTACCGGAACGGAAAGAGGGGACGGCGCTGGCTGCTGGCTGCATGCAGCTGCTGGCTGGTGGCCGACGGCTGCGCGCTACTGCCGCGTGCTGCTGGCTGCTGCCATTACCCCAACGAGCCCGGACGGGACGGCTGGTTGTCAGTAGCCAGTCCTGTTAGTGCGCGAATCGCCAGTCGCCAGTCGCCAGTCGCCAGCCGCCCTATCGAAGTGCCAGCACGTCCTTCAATGGCACCCGATAGATGTTCCCTGAGCCGTTGAGCGTGCTCGTTAGGCCATCCTTGAGCTCCTTCGTCGTGAACGGACGCGTCCGTGGCCCGTCGGCGAACCCGCGAAGGCTCGTGAAGTACAAATACTGGCCGTCCGGTGACCCGATCGGACAGTACTCGCGTGCGGATGTGTTGATGGGTGCCGGCAAGTGCTTCGCCGGCGTCCACTGGCCGTTCTCGTTGAAGCTGATGTAGAGATCGCCGCGACCCAGGTCGTCGGGTCGGCCGGAGGCGTTGAACACGATGAAGCTCTGGTCGGGCGCGATGTAGTTGTCGACCTCCGGACCCGGTCCGTTCACGTTAGGCCCGAGGTTCTCCGGCTCGGTGTACTTGCCGTTCACGAGCTTCGACCGAAAGAGGTCGAACGCCCCGGGCTTGCCCTCGTGGTTCGAGCTGAAGTACAGCGTGCCATCCGACGCAATCGAGGGATAGTACTCCGGCCGCGGAGTGTTCACCGGCGGGCCAAGATTCTCGGGCGCGCTCCACCCGCCTGTCGCCGTCCTCGTGACCACCCAAAGATCATAGTCCGGTGGCCCCTTCTGCTCCGTCCCGTTAGGCCGGTTGGAGACGAAAACGATCTTCTTGCCGTCCGGCGTGAAGAACGGGTCCCAGTCCGTCCACTGTCCCGAGAACGGCGCAATCTCGGGCGACGTCCATTTTCCGTTCACGAGCTTCGACGTCATGATCACGCCGCCGTTCTGCTGCGGAAGCGCGATCGACCAGTACAGCTCCTTCCCGTCGGGCGAAAACACGGTGTTCAGCTCGTCGAGCGGCGTCGACACCAGGCCCTCGCCCCACATCTCGGGCGTGAGCGTCCCCGGTGTCACGCGCTCGTGGCTCGGCGTCGCGGACGCGAATCGATGTGTGCCGAGAGTGCCAGCAGCGACCGACAGTGCGGTGACGCCAACGACAATGCGCCATGCTGTCCGCATGCGCTCATCCTCCGCTGAGTGGCATGGTGGCGCTGCTTCGCGGGCGTCCGCGATCCAGCGCGCGTATGCACTCAGTGTCTGCCTCACGATTCACGGCGACAATTCGCGCGGGACGAGGCGTCGCGTTTCGAGGCGCACCGGCGTGTCCAGCGTGCAATTAGGCGACGCTAGCCCGGTCCGAACTCCTCTTGCTCCCTGGGCGCGAGCTTCGCGCCATAACGGCGACTCGCCACAAGACGCTGGCCATCATCGAGCAGCACCACATACTGGCCATTCGCCTGACGCCGAAACTCGCGCACGCGGTCGAGGTTCACGATGCGCGACCGGCTCACACGCACGAACTGCAGCGGGTCGAGTCGGTTCGCGAAGCTCGTGAGCGGTTCGCGCACCGTGTGCCACGTGCCCTTCGCTCGCACCCGGACGTAGTTGCGCAACGTCTCGATCCACTCGATGTCCGACAACGCCACAAACGCGATGCGCCCACGGGAGCGAATCATGAGTCTGGTCTCGCTGCTGCGCGTCCGTTCGGCGCTGCGGGCCGCACCGCCTTCGCGGCTGTCGCTCTCGGTCACGCGCGACGGGAACGGCCGGTCCGCCGAGCTGACCTCGCCGGCGACGGCCTGGAGCACCGAGGCGATCTTGCTCCGGAAGACCACCAGCTGATCGCCCGCCAGGAATCGGCGCGCCCGCGACAGCGCGCGCGCAAACCGTTCGCGGTCGAACGGTTTGAGCAGGTAGTCGACCGCGCTCGCTTCGAACGCGTCGAGCGCATACGCGTCGTACGCAGTCACGAACACGATGGCGGGAAGCTCTTCAGGCGCGAGCGACGACAACACCTCGAACCCGGTGAGCTCGGGCATCTGCACGTCGAGAAACACGAGGTCCGGGCGATCCGATCGGATCCGGGCGACGGCCTCCGCACCGTCCCGGCATTCCCCGACGACGCTCACGTCGGCCTCCGCACCGAGCAGCGTGCGAAGACCGGCGCGCGCGATCGGCTCGTCGTCTACGATGAGAGCGCGGATCACGGCGCCGACGCGTGCGCGCGCTCCAAACGCGAGACGGTGTCGCCTCGGCGAATCGAACGTCCACCGGTCCGGTACGGAATCGTCACGCGCGCGAGCACGCCGGGGCGGGGATGACCCTCTTCGTCGGCCGGGGCGAGCAGCTCCAGCCGCGCCTCTTCGCCGTACATGCGCTCGAGCCGCGATCGCACGTTCGCGAGACCCACGCCGCTGCCATCCGGCGGCGTGTGCGTCCAGCCGGCCGGCAATCCCGGGCCATCGTCCTCGACCTCGAGGACGAGGGAACCGTTCTGGCGCGCACCGCGGATCGTTAGGCATCGCGCATCGCTTCGCCGGGCGATGCCGTGTCGCACCGCGTTTTCCACGAGCGGCTGCAGGATGAGATTCGGCACCACGGCCGACAGGGCATCATCGTCGGCGCGGATGTCGACGCGGAGGCGATCCTGAAACCGAATCTGCTCGATCGCGAGATAGCGGTCCATGAAGTCGATCTCCTCCGACAGCGCCACCTCCGCCGCCGCGGAGCGGTCGAGGGTCGTACGCAGGAGGGCGCTCAACTGTACGAGCACACGATGGGCTGCCTCCGGGTCGATCATGGTCAGCATGGCCGCCGAGTGCAGCGCGTTGAACAAGAAGTGCGGGTGGAGCTGCATCCTGAGCGCCTGGAGATGCGCCGTCGCGAGCTGCGTCTCGAGCTGGGCGGTAGCGACCTCGCGTTCCCGGAAGCGGCGGTGGTAATCGAACGCGTAGTACAGGCCCATGAACACCCAGTACTTCCACCATGCCGTGATCACCAATGCCGGAAAGCTGCGCCGGTAGACTTCGATCACCCGGCCGTAGCCGTCAGCCGCCGTGAAGGCCCCGTGGTAGAAGCCCGCGTAGTATTGCAGCGCATCTGCCGCTGGAACCTGGACGAGCGACAACGCCACCATGACGCCGACGTGCCATGCGATGTTCGAGCGCGGAGCACCAGACCCGAGTGGCTTGCTGCGCGCGGTCCAGAGCAGAACCGGGGTCAGCGCCAGCCAGGGAACCCAATAGAGCGCCTCGACCCAGAATGCGTTGAACCAGTCGACCGGCTGGTCGCGCATGATGTATCGCAGGGCGTTCTGCGACACGAAGATGAGGCACGCGGCACCCCAGATGCCGACCCAGCGAAGCACTGCCCACACCCAGCTGCCCGGGTGGTGTGACCGGTTGTCGCTTTCACCGAAGGTCGAGGTGACGGACGGCAACGTCGTCGGGTTGGGAAGGCTGGTCACGGGCTGCGCATCGAGACATCCTAAGTAAGAATGCTGAACAGGGGAATTGGGAGACCTATGCGAACGGTGTTAGCCCGCGCTGTGATCAGCTCGGGGGTTGTCTTTGTAACGGCGGCGATCGGGGCGTGCGGCGGGAACGAGCTGGTTGGCGTCGGCAGCGGCAGCGCCACGGGGAGCAACCAGGCGGCCAACGAGGCTGAGTACGACATCGCCGTCAAGAAATGGCAGGCCAACGCGCCGGCCCATTACGAGATCGTATATCAGCAGACGTGCGAATGCTCGACGGACCTGCAGCGCCCAACGCGCGTTACGGTTCGGCGGACCAACGGGCAGGATGTGATCGAGGCCGTTGCTGACGCAGCGACGACGCCGCGGCCGGTCACCGACGAACGCAGACAAGCTGCGAAGTCGGTGGATGGCTTGCTGGTAATCGTCAACCAGGGACTGAGCCTCAATCCTCAGGATGCGCGCGTCACGTACGACCCGACCCTCGGCTACCCGCTGAGCATCAACATCGATCCAACGTCGGTCCCGGGTGACGAGATCGTGTTCAAGGTCACGTCGTTCGTGACGCTTCCATAGTTGATGGGTGCGACCTAAGCTAAGGGGCCAGACCGGCCAGCAAGTACGTGAGCATGGCCGTCCCATCCATGATCGGCTCGTTCGTCGAGTAGTCGCCCATGTCGTCGTGGTAGACGATGAACCCGGTGTTGAACGGCGCGTACTCGTCGGGTTCGATCAGCCGGATGCCGCGCAGGTTTCCGTAGATCGAGCGATACACCGGACCGTCGACGAGCCCACCCAGCTGCGTTTCCACGCCGATCTGCTTCGACATCACCGAATGCGGATCGTGCGGCCACGTGCCTGACCATGGAAGGCCGATGACCATCGACGCTCCCCACGGATTCGCGCCGAACAGCCAGTCGAGCGCGGCGGCCTCGTACTCGCGGAAGCGCTCGTCGCCCGTCATCCGGCGATAGAGGAACGCCTGGGTGGCGAAAGCCGACATGAGGTTGTTCGAGCACCAGATGAACGGGATGCCGACACGAAAGCCGTTCGTCCTCGCTCGCGCAGCCACTCGCTCGAGGCCCTGACGGTAGTAGTCCGCCATCAGCCGTTTCGCGGCCTGATCGCCAACGTGCCAGATAGCGTCGTGGCCGTGGTTGATCCACGGATACCACTCGTAGTGGCGCGCCGTGTCGGCGCCCATCCAGGGCGTGACGGGCTCCTTCGCAGCGTAGGCGAGAGCGTCACGGAGGAACCGCGGCTCACGGGTCAGGGCGTACAGCTCGGCGGCGCCGAGCTCCATGTCGTCGACCCAGTTCTCCTCTTCGTAGAAGTAGGGCGAGCGGCCGGGCGCCGTCTGGCAATTCCCGGGGTACTTCACACCTAACGCGTACGCGGCGCGCGCGCGCTCGCGCAGGTGCTTCGCGAACACGGGATCCGTGCGCGCATAGGTGCGCGACGCGAGCGCGAACGTCGCGGCGTACTTCCCGGCGGTGGACGCGTACCCGTTCGCGCGGTTCTTCGTCGTAAAGAGTCCCTGCGGCTTGCCAGTGCACGGGTACACCGGTCGTTCCTTCCCCTTGCCCCACCCGTAGTCGGCGGAATCCGTAGTCGGCAGGTCGAAGTACGTGTGGTCCCGATCGTCGGCGAGCTGGTTGAACATCGTCGAATCGTCAGGGAACATGCGGAGCAGCCACTCGAGGCCGTGCCGCGCTTCGTCGAGGGCATCGTCCGTCCCGTTAGGCCCGGGCAGCCCGGTCGCGGCGAACGCGTCGGCGAAGGCTCGCGGAAAATCCATCCGGGCCTTGGATATCACGTAGGTCGCCGTCGCTGACGTCGTGACGTACTGCAGGTAGTCCGCGGCGTCCGCCCAGCCGCCGCTCACGTTGATGAACTCGCCGGACCGCGTCGGATGATCGACGATGATGCCGTCGTGCTTGTGAACGGAATCGCGAAGCGTCGGGTTGAAGCCCGAGCGCTGTTGGCGCATGTAGTAGAGCAGGGTGTCGGCAGCGCCCGCGTACGCGCGCGGATCCACGCGAATCACAGGGGATTGGATGTCGCCGCTCACGATTCGATATCGGCCAGGCACGCGTACCGGCGAGAAGTCGAACCGGTAGGTGGCGACACAGGGTCCGAACGACGAGTCGGCCTGGGCGGTCCGGGCCGCCTGTACGATGCGGCCCACCGTGTCCTCGACGACGAACGTACGTGGCGCCGCGACCACGGGCCCGTTCGCCGAATCGGCGATGACGCACGCTACCGCCGTCTTTGGGGCGTTAGGCAGGTAACCGAGCTGATTCACTCGAATGACGAGCGTCGGCTCGGACGCCCGACGGAACGAAACGGGCATGAACGTCGTGAGCCCTACGATTGGCACCAACGTTAGGGTCGTGCGGAGACGGACCGGCATGCCGGGAAGATCGGCGGCAGTCGGTCGGGAAACAACCGGGGACGGGCGACGGGCGACGGGCGGCGGGCGGCGGGCGACGGGCGACGGGCGACGGGCGGCGGGCGACGGGCGACGGGCGGCGGGCGACGAAAGCGTGTCATCCCGAGCCGGCAGGCGAGGGATCCTCAGGGTCCCGATAGAGAGCCCTCGATCTGGACGATGAAGATCCCTCGCTTCGCTCGGGATGACAAATGAGCTGCGCTCGGGATGACAGCCGAGCTGCGCTCGGGATGACAACCAAGCGGTAATAGCAGCAGCCAGCAGTACGCGGCAGTAGCCCGCAGCCGTCGGCAACCAGCCAACGGCTGCACGCAGCCAGCAGCCCCGCCTAACGCTTTACGGCCACACCCCCAACACCTCCGTACGCGCCAAGCTCAACGTTCCCCGCCGCTCGCCGTGCCGGCGAATCGGGAGCGAGCGTGAATCGCGTGGTCTCCGCGAACCTCGGGTCCTTGTCGAGATTGCCCGTCCCCGGCGCGCCGCCCTGCACGAGATTGTAGCTCATCTCCGGCGGCGTGAGCGGTGAGTAGCTCACCTGATTCCCCACGCTCTGGGAGTTCCCCCAGACGATGTTGTTCCGGAACACCACCTTCGTCCCGGCTGCGATCAGCGCCCCGCCGCGTCCCTTCATACCGCGCGCGGCCGAATCGGCGGTCGCGGACTTGTTGTTCACGATCGTGTTGTGCTCGACCAGCGTCGACAGGCGATAGCTCAAGCCGCCCACGATCCACAACCCGGCGCCGCCGAAATCCTCACCGCCCGAGTTGTCGACGACGAGGTTGTTCTTGACGATCCCGGCCGAGTAGAAGAGAACGATGCCGCCGCCGTATCGGCCACGGTTGCCGCGGATGACGTTGTTCGTGATCGTCGGCTCCGAGTAGCCGCAGCGGATCGCGCCACCGCCGGCGCTGAGCAGACTGTCGCCCGCCACGTTCTTTGCCGTCGAGGTCGCGACGTTGTCGACGATGTGGTTGTGGCGGATCGTCGGCGAGGCAAGCTCGCAGAGAACGCCGCCGCCCTCCCGGAAATACTTGAGGTCCTTCGCGTCGAGCCAAATCGTGCCGGTGCCGCCCGTGATCGTGAAGCCCTCCAGCACGGCCGTCGAATCCTCCTGGTTCACGAATCGAACGACCGTGCCCGTGTCGGGATGCGCGGGTCGGCTGCCGTCGATGATCGTGCGCTCGACGTCCGCCGCGTCGCGCGACCGAAGGAACTGGCTCGCGACGACGATGCCCTTTCCCTTGAAGCGAATGTTCTCGTAGTACC
>Ga0075434_100003409_pt1 | contig 14230 bp, 8 predicted proteins | sample RhiMethybrSRZTD3_FD_75298 | JGI IMG/M metagenome (GOLD analysis project Ga0075434, IMG submission 75298) | Populus rhizosphere microbial communities from Tennessee, USA - Rhizosphere MetaG P. TD hybrid SRZTD3 | ecosystem: Host-associated > Plants > Roots > Rhizosphere > Soil | place: USA... | reverse complement strand
CCGCTCGCGCAACGACGCCTGCGCGAGCGTCAGGGCCTGGCGGTAATCCAGATTGTCGAACGCCTGCTGCGCGCGACGCAGGGTGGCGTTCTGGATCGTCTGCGCCTGCCCGACGAGCGAGGCGGGCAGCACGAGCAGAAGAGCGGCGAACCACGAAGTCGAGCGATGCATGAATCTCATCCTTCCGGATCGAGCACGTATCGCCGGCGTACGGGATTGTTCGCGGGCACATCGAGCGTTTCGGTCTTGGTCTTAAAGCCCGGTCGCTCGACACGAATCGTGTGCCGTCCAACAGAGACCGGCTCTTCGATCACCGGGACCGAACCCACCTCGCGGCCGTCGATGAACACAGTGCCGGGTGGCTCGGAGTTGACGGTGATATACCCCCGCGCGGCAGCCGCCGGCGGAGGAGCGGCAGGCGGCGCGGTCTGGCGCCGCGGCGGTGGAGGAGGCGTGGCCGCGACGCGGACCGTGTCGTGCACCACAGCCACCGGTGGAGGCGCGGGTGGCGGAGAGGACGCGGGCTTCTTGCCGAGCGTGAGATATCCGCCGACGCCGATTGCTACGACCACCAATGCTCCGATCACCATTCCCAGCGGGGACCGCTTCTTCTTTGCCGCCGGGATCGCCATCCCCGCGCGCGGAATCGGTGTCGTCGGAGCGCTCGTCACCTCGGTGGGTGCATCCGCGGATGCGGTTCGGACGCCGGAGGACGGCGGAGGACGCCGTTGCGCCTTGGCTCGTTCCCCCGGCTTGGGTGCGGCCACTGGTTGCTCGGGCCACACCGCTGTCGCGAATTCCTCCATCGTCGAGAATCGCTGGTCCGGCTCCTTCGCCATCGCTCGGCCAATCGCGTGACTCAGGAACTCCGGCACCAGCTGCCGCTTCGTGCTGATGCGCGGCATCTCCTCGAAGATGTGCTTATAGAGGATAGTGTGGACGGAATCACCGGTGTACGGCAGCTCGCCGGTGATCATACGATAGCCGACCACCGCGAGCGAATATTGATCGGCGCGGCCGTCTACGGCGCCGCCCTTCGCCTGCTCGGGCGCCATGTAGTGCGGCGTGCCGATGATCATCCCCGTTCCGGTGAACCCGGTCGCCGCTTGCAACGCCTTCGAAATCCCGAAATCGGTCAGCATGACGCGGCCGTCGTGGTCGAACATGATGTTCGCGGGCTTCACGTCGCGATGCACGACGCCGCGCTGGTGCGCATGGCCGAGCGCGCACGCCGCTTCCCAGAGGACGCGCTGGATGTAGTCGATAGTCAATTGCTGCTTCTGATCGAGCACGTCTTCGAGCGACGTCCCGGCGATGTACTTCATCACGAAGTAGTTGAGGCCGCCTTCGCTCTCGACGCGGTAGATCGGAATGATGTTCGTGTGATCGAGCTTCGCCGCCGTCTTGGCTTCCTGCTGGAACCGCTTGACGATCTGCGCGTCCATCGAGATGTCGGGCGGCAGCACTTTGATCGCGACTTCGCGTTCGAGCGTCAGGTCGTGCGCGAGAAAGACAGCGCCCATCCCGCCTTTCCCCAGCATCCGCTCGACCTTGTACTTTCCTTCCACGAGGCGCTGCAGTCTGTTCATCAGCCCCTCGGTGCCGTACGACCCGCTCGGCCGCGCCGTGCCGCCGCCGGTGACATCGGCTCCGCACGCGAAGCAGAACTTGCTTCCGTCGGGCAGGGGCGTGTGACACTTCAGGCATTCCATCGTGGACCCTGCTGCTCCTCCACCAGTCATGGCCGCCGACGCTCTCCCAATGGATTGAGGCTTCCACCAAGTATCGGTGCCGAAAGTAGGGGACCACTCGGTCCGGACTGTTTCGATTTCCGTGGCCCCGAAGGCACCGGCGCGGACGGCAGCAGGTTGCAGGCATTCAAGGAAAGCGCGCGCCGCGCACTCAGGCACATCGAGTAGTAGGTCGGCTGGCCGGCGTAGTCCACAATCACGACGTAATAGAGACCGGCCGGCAGGGTCACGGTCAGGTCTTCCGTCGATCCCGACGCGGTCGACGAGAACAGCTGCGTTCCGGACAGACTCAGGATGTAGACGTCGATGTCAGAGTTGTCGGTTCCGTCCGACGCGAACGGCAGCGACTTGGTCCGAACTCGAAAAGACGAATCGAGGCCCGACGGCGGCCCCAGGGTGACGAGGTGCCAATCGATGTCGAATGCGTTGTCGATCGACAAGGAGTCGGTGCCCTGGAACGCGCTCAACGCCGTCCCCGCGGGCTGCGGAATCCGCTGGGCGGGGCGATCGGCGAATGTGCACAGGTCGTCCTCTTCAAATCGATCGGCCTTGATGCGTGGATCGGAGGTGATGTAGCCGTCGACCACCGTCAGACCGTAGCGCTGCGGATTGGAGAAGAACGTGATGATGTGCATGCGCGGCGACGGAAGCTCCTTTAACGCGACGACCGTCGATTCGCGGTTCACCTGGATCGGCTTGAACTGATTGTTCTTGCAGTAACTCCATTTGCTACCGACGAACGTGACCGGCGCCCGCAGGGAATAGCCCGGTGCCCAGCCGAGCGAGTCGAGCAGGAATGTGCGGGTCAGGGTGTCCTGCCCGAATGATGGGTACGTCAGAATGAACGTCGTCGGGCGCGTCGTGTCGCTGTGCCGGAACTCGAACCAGTCGGCGAGCTCGCTGCCGCGATCGGGCGTTTCGAACGCCAGCGCCGGATTCGCGAATAGGATCGGCGCGTATGGAGTGCCGGGCCACGGGCCGCCCGCATCCAGGTTGACGATCGACGGCTGCGTATCGTTCGGCTCGAACGTGTCTTCTTTCCCAAGATTGGTCGTCGCGGTGTCGAACCCAAAGACGCCGGCGCCGAGATAGGCCAACGGCGCGGAGCGGGCCGGCGGAGGGACCCAAAATTTGATCTGGGCACGACCCGTCGTCTGGTCGCGCACACGCGAGAACGGATACTCGACCAGGTTCACGTTCGAAATACTGGCCAGGAACATCGAATCCACGCCGACGCCGTACACCGTGAGCACGTCGCCCCACCGCGCGTTCGACGGCCGCACGCTATCGATCTCCAAGGGATTCGACACGCGGAGCACCAGGTCGGCTTGCTGCGCACGCTCGAACGGCACGGCGCGGGCCGTGATGTCGACCGTCCCGCTGTTCACGCCGGTCACCGTGGCATAGCCGCCGCCGTCGTTCTGCACGATCGCGGTGTTCGAGCTTCCGGTCGTGAAGAAGAATTGAACGTTGGTGATTGGCTGGGTGTCGGCACCGGCGACATGGAATGCCTCGGCGTATATCGACATGTCTTGCCCCCGCAGCACCACCTGTGAGGGGGCCGTCAGCCTGACGATGACCTTGTCGCTCTTGTCGGTTGGGAAGGCGCAGGAGGCGCCGTTCAGCGCCGCCGCAATGGTCAGGAGAGGTATGGCCCGCCGGAGACCGCGCATGCCGTCCAGTCCAAGTACGTGAGGTCCGAACATACAATGCGCGGGATGTTCGGGCCAGACAGTGACTTAAAGCGTGCCCCTCCGTTTGAGATCGAGATACTTCGCAACTACCGCCTGCGCCGCGCGTTCCGGTGTGACATCAATCACCAGCACGCCCGCGCGACGCATGTGACCGAGCGCTTCCTCGCGCGCGTGTAACAACTCCTCGGCCGCCGCCTTGCGGTACGCGTCGCGCGGCGTTGCCGGTCGCTGCATCGCGGCGGCGTCCAACTCCGAATTGCGGAGTGTGACGGCAAGCGGCAGGTGTCGCGGTCGAAGTGTCGCGACATTCGCGACGAGTGCGTCGGATGCAAACCGATCGATGACATCGGTGAACAGGACGGTGAGCGCGCGCTTGCGATTGCGCGCCGCGAGATAACGAAACGCGCCGGGGTAATCCGGCTCCACGACCTTGGGCTGGACCTCCGCGAGGACATCCATGACGCCGCGCACGCCGGCTCGACCTCGCTCCGGCGCAACGAAATGCTGGACGCCGTCAGCGAACGTCATGATGCCGACGTTGTCGTCGTGCTGGGCCGCCGCGTACGCCAGTTCGAGCGCGGCCTGCACGGCAAAATCGAGCCGCGACACACCTTTCCCACCCGCCCCGGTCACCTCGGCCGTCATGAGACGTCCCGTATCCAGCACGAGCAGCACCTGCTGGCGCCGCTCCGCCTCGTACTGGCGTGTGATGACCTTGGCGCGGCGCGCGGTGGCCTTCCAGTCGATGTGTCGCAGGTCGTCGCCGGGCACCCACTCGCGCAACGACTCGAACAGGCGCCCTTCACCCAGGCGGCGCACCGCCTTCATTCCGACGTCGCGCCGTCGCAGCGCTTCGGCCACGGACGCTCGCAGGCGTACCGATACGAGTGGCGGATAGACAACCACCTCCCAGGGGAGCGGCACTTCCATTCGGTGGCGGCCGAGTCCGAGCGGGCCCGTACTGTCGACGACAAAGCCGCCTGCTCCCCCGGCGCCGGCCGCTTCACGGCCACGGCGCAGCGGGACGACGGGCACAGTCTCGCGCCCCACGGTCCGGGGAGGAATGCGAAGCGTCCGCGGCGGCTGCGGACCGCCCAGAATGTCCGGCCGCACTTCGCGAACTTGCAGGCGCGCGCGCCGGGTCGACGAGTTGGTCCAGCGATACGTGACTTCGCCGGCGTGACCGACCGAGAAGGCTGGCAGTGGGTCGCGCGCCACGACGACGCGTTGCGCGAGCGTCGCGTCCAGCCAGATCAGCGCGATCAACACGACGTCCGCCAGCAGCATGACGTCGAGGCCCCACGGTATCCAGAAGCCCGCGGCTCCAAGCAAGGCCAATAGACCCGCAACGAGCACGGCACGGCGGGTCCACAAGATCCCCGCGACCGTGCCGAGCACGTACCACAAACCGATGAACGCCGCGACGACCGCGCCCGCGCGGATTAAGGCCGGCGGGTTCACGCCGTCGGTGCCTCCACACGGTCCAGGATCGCCTTCAACGCCTGATCGGCCGTGACGCCTTCGAGCTCAAGCTCCGGCGCGACATTCACGCGATGCCGCAGAATCGCGGGCGCGAGCAGTTTCGCGTCGTCCGGGATCACATAGTCTCGACCCTCGAGCAGCGCGGCGGCGCGCGAGGCCTTGAGGAGTGCGACGCCCGCGCGCGGGCTCGCGCCGAGCGTGAGCGAGGCGGCCTCGCGCGTGGCGCGCACAATGCCGCTGATGTAGCCGGTGATGCGTGGCTCGACGCGCACTCGATCGGCCGCCTGGCGCAGCTGCTGCAGTCCGTCCGCATTGATCACCGGCGAGACGCCGTAGGTGTCGGTACGATCGGCCTCGAATCCTTCTACGTACTTGGTCAGAATCCCCTGCTCCACGTCAGCCGCCGGATAGCCGATCTGCACCTTGGCCATGAACCGATCGAGCTCGGCTTCGGGCAGCGGGTAGGTGCCCTCGAATTCGATCGGATTCTGTGTCGCAAAGACGGTGAACGTCGTGGAGAGCGGATGGCTCTCTCCGTCCACGGTGACGGTGCGCTCCTGCATCGCCTCGAGCAACGCGGCCTGGGTCTTGGCGGGGGCACGGTTGATTTCGTCCGCGAGGACGAGATCGGCAAATACGGGACCGGGGCGGAACGTGAACTGCTGCGTGCCGCTGTCGGTGAGCATCGTGATGCCGGTGATGTCGGCAGGCATCAGATCCGGCGTGAACTGGATGCGCACGAAACGCACGTCGAGCGCGAGCGCGAGCGTCCGCACGAGCAGCGTTTTGGCGGTCCCGGGAACGCCCTCGAGCAGGATGTGCCCCCGCGCGAGCAGGCATACGAGGACTTCGCGAATCGCTGCTTCCTGTCCCAACACCACGCGACGCAGGGCTTCTACGATGCGTTGCGCGTCGAGCGCCCCCCCGGACGCAGTTCCTCCCACACATCCTCCACGGCTTGGGCGGCAGCGAGCACGCGTTGCTGGTCGCGATCGCGTGCGGTGATCAAGCGTTGTAAGCGGCGGACGGCGCCACGACCCTGCGGGCGCCGCATCGCCAGCTCGAGACTCTGCAGCCACGGCAACACATCGCCATCGCGGGTGGCACCGCCGGTTCGACTCAGCCGGCGGCGCAGTCCCAGCGCGAGGCGCTGGACGGCGGTATCGGCATCGGTCGCGCTCTCGAGCCCGGCGCCAAGCGCTTCGAGATGCTCGAGTGGGGAGCGGCGGCGGCGATCGATGACTGAGCGCGCCGGACCGAACCGCACCGCCGTCATCGCAAGCCAGACAAGCCCGACCGCGATGAGCTGCAGGAGCGCCCAGCCTGCGGGATTATCGCGCATCCAGCTCCATGTGCGGCCGGCGAACGTGACCTCGTTCTCCGCGCCGAAACCCTGATGGTATTCGTCCCACGCAACGCGGCCGGGGCGCTCGCGCCGCGGTGTCAGCAGCGGCAACAGCGCGATGGGAAGGTTGGTGTCGCGCCATGCCCGATTGCTGAACCACGCGGGATCCGCCGCGAGCGTGATCGTCCCACCGCCACGGTAGCGCAGGCGCAGAATGACGGGCCGATTGTTCAGCGCGACGACGACAGTGTCAGTCGCAAACGGGACAAGCGTGCTGCACGCGCCCGGCCGGTCGTCATGGTCGTCGTCGCTGTCCGTGGCTTTGCGGAGTCGCTCGAGCGCAACCTTCTTGCCGGTGTCGGGCTGTACAATGATCCGAGTCAGGACATTCGCGCTCGCCGGCAGCCGCACGTCGGTCTCGAGCGACCGGACGCCGATGCTGTCGCGTCCACCAACGACGCCCCACTGCATTCGCCAACCCGCGCAGGCCGTCACGCCACCGCCATCACCCGCCGCGAGCACGGCGCCGCCGGCTCGAACATACCGCACAACCTGCGCGAGCTCGTCGTCCTCGAGCTCCATCACGGGATCGAGCAGGACGAGAATCGCGGGCCGATGCGCGCGCTCGGTCGCGAGCGTTTTGAGCGGCGTGCGCCGGCGCTCGGACGGCCGGCCGAGCGCGACGAGAATGTCGTGAAGTCCCTTGCTGCCGTTGGGACCGCTCAGATACGTCGATCGACGAAAGTCGAACTCGGCAGTCGCAGGTTTTCGCTTCGCGGCCCAAATCCCGACCGCGATCGTGACGGCCAGCAGGATCGCCGCGCCGATCTCAAGCCGGTGCGACATACGATCCTCGCGTGAGCTCCCGCGCCGCCGCGCCGAACGCGGCGTAGGCTTCCGCGTCACATGGCACTGCCGCGAACAGATAGCGATACAAGTTGCCGACCAAGTCGGCGAGCGACGCCTTCCCCTGCTGGCTCAGGCGCGCTTCCCACACGTACTCCGCCGGCGTCTTGGAGACATGGAAGCGCAACGCTTGGCGCCGGTCGAGCTCGAGCACGAGGGCCAGGAAGCGATGGCCGAGAGCTTCGGTATAGCGACCTGCACTGGCCAGGCGGTCGGCGATGGCGAGGTGCGCGGCGGCATCCATGACCTTGCCGGCGCCCACGCCGGACGCTTGCGGTCCCGAGCGCACGGCGGGCCGCACGATCCGCCAGATCACGTAGGCGATGTGAACCAGGAGCACGACGAGCGCGATGACCACCAGCGTGAGGCCGACATCGAAGCCGAGCCGGTGCGCCGTCGCCATGTGGTTCAGCCAGTCCACCAGGTGCTGCCACTGGCGTGCCAGCCACGACAGGAGGCGACGCTGCTCCACCCACCGGAATTCGGGGCGTGAAAATACCTGGCCGACAACGTGCCGCAACGAGTCGGCCGCAGGCTGTTGCTGGACGACGTTCAGCGTGTCCCCGAGCTCCCCGAGATTTCGGACCCGGTCCCGAGCTGCGCACTCAGCATCTGAAGATCGAACGCTTCACGCCGCACCCGCAGATCGTAGTAGAGCAGCGTGCATGCGCACGGCAGAATCGGCGTGAGTACGATACTCACCAACGATGCGAACACGACAAAGATGGGCTGCAACGAGCTGGTCGCGACGACACCGAGGGCCCCAGTCATCGCCTGCACAAGGATCGACGGCAAGAGTTGCGCGATCAGCCAGGCCACGGCCACGGTGCCGAACAGCTTGCCCCGCGCACCGCGCGTCAGCTCCCAGGAGCGGCCGAAGGCGTCAAACGCGCTCGACAGATCCTCGAGCACGACGATCGGCGTGGTGATCCCATACGCGCACGCTACCCAAACCACGAACCAGACCGCGGCGGAGCCGCCGAGAACGGCCAGGAGCACGCCCATGCCCGCTCCACCGATTTTGCCCATGAAGAAGAGCGCGGCCACACCGAACCCGCAGACGATCTCAAGAATGATCAGGAGCAGCCCCTTACTCACCGCGACGACGATCAGCGGAACGATCTTCTCCACACCAAGCCGCAGCGACGCTCCGAGCTCCGGTTCCTGGCCGAGATACGAATCCGAGATGATGCGGATCGTCCCCGCCGTGAGCAGCAGGATGCACACACTCCAGATTACGAGAGCCAGCAGGCCGAACCCGAAGGTACGGGCCAGATTTTCCTGAAAGAGGGCCAGCAGCATGAACGGGTTGTTGCCGAAGCGCAGCTTGAAGTAGATGCCGGCGGCGGTGGGAAGCCACACCAGGATCAAGCTCAGCCGCATGAACAAGCCGAAGTGACGCCGGTAGATGTTGAAGCTTCCGTCGAGTATTTCGCCCAGCCGCATGGGACGGATGTTCGAGTTAATGGGTCGCTCCGCGAAGGGACACGCGGTAAAATGAGTAGATGGCCGCTTCCGCGCGAGACCTCGACCTCCGGGAACACCACGGCGTAGAGACGCCCGAGCACGTCGATGTGCAGTTCGAGCTTGCGGGCGTGGGTTCACGGGTGGCAGCGGGGCTGGTGGACCTGCTCCTGCAAACGGTTGGGCTCATGGCCATCTCGATCATCGGCGGCATAGGCGCCGGCGTCTTGTTCTCGCGCGGCGTTCGGGGTTGGTTAGGCGCTGTCTTGATCCTCCTGATGTTCTGCGTCTTCTGGGGCTACTTCACCCTGTTCGAGGCCCTGAACGGCGGACGGACGCCCGGTAAGCAGGCGCTCGGGATCCGGGTCGTCATGGATACGGGTCGCTCGATCACGCCAACCGCTGCCGTCGTCCGGAATCTGGTGCGGCTCATCGACTGCTACGTCCCGATCCCGATCGTGCCGGCCATCGTCTCCATGTTTGTGCACCCGAGCAACAAGCGTTTGGGTGATATGGCGGCGGGTACGATCGTCGTCCGCGACCATCCCACCGACTGGACACTGGGCGCCGCGCTCCCCGCCACGGACGCCGTCGAGGCCGAGCCGATTGAAACCGGTCCACCCGAGCTGTCGGAAGACGAGTTCCGGCTGTTGGACCGCTTCTTAGGCCGGCTCAACGATTTGACTCCCGAAGTCCAGGTCCGCATCACGAGCGACCTGGTGCGGCGGTTCGAGCAACGCATCCCGCGCCGCACCACCGACGGGCAGGCCTACCTCGTCCAGGTATTCACCGAGGAGCAGCGGAAGCGGCGCAGTCGCTTTGCCACACGCGCCAAGGCGGGAGCCGCGGGCCGCGTCACCGTTCCGGCGGAGCGATTCGTCCAGAAGAAGCGCGACGGTTGGGAAGCTTTCCGCACCACGGCACTTCGGATGGAGCGGTCGGGCGTGGGTGCGCTTGCGGCCGGCGAGATCCCCGAGTTCGCTGCGCAGTATCGGGAAGTCGCTGCCGATCTGGCGCGCGCGCGCACCTACCAGGTGGATCCTCGAGTCATCGCGTATCTGGAGCGTGTGGTGACGGCGGGGCACAATGCGCTGTACCGCGCGCGGGGTAAGCAACGCACGCCGCTGGCCCACTATATCCTGCGCGACTTTCCGGCGGCCGTCGTTCAGTCGTGGCTGTACGTGCTTGTCGCGTTCATCTTGTTCGCGGCGCCGGCCGCGATCGGCTACGCCATGATTCGCGAGCGTCCCGCGCTCGCTGAAGAGGTCCTGCCGCCAGGGATGATCGCGCGGGCGGAGGCGGCCGCGGAGAATACGACGGAAGGCCGCGGCTACGCCGAGACGCGCAAGGAAGCGCGGCCCGAGATGGCGGCGTTCATCATCGCGAACAACATCCAAGTGTCGTTCGGCACATTCGTGGGTGGCATGACCGCCGGCCTGTTGACGGTCGCACTGTTGTTTTATAACGGCGCGGAGTTGGGTCTCGTGGTGGGCCTGTTCCAGAACTATCACGCGCTCACATACCTGCTGACGTTCGTGCTCGGCCACGGCGTCCTCGAGCTGACCGCCATCTTCATCTCAGCCGGCGCCGGCTTTCGCCTGGCCAAGGCGTTGATCGCACCAGAGGATCGCACGCGCAAGGATGCGCTCGTGCTGGAAGGTCGGATCGCCGCGCGCATGATCGGAGCAGTAGTGACGCTGCTCGCGATTGCGGGTACGATCGAGGGACTCTTGTCCGCGTCGTCGGCAGCGCCCGTCTGGAAGTTCAGCGTCAGCGCAGCGACGGCGGTCTTTCTGGTGCTTTATCTCGTCAACGGATATCGCGCGCTCAAGGCTGCACCGTTACCGTCGCCGTCATGAAGCCGTGGAATGTGCAGTGGTAGGTGAATGTCCCAGCTGTGGGGAACGTGTGCTGGAACGTGTTGCCGGTCGAGAGTGCCCCGCTATCCCAGAGCCCCGTGTCGCTCGTCGTGGTGTGGGCAATCGCATCGGTATTGCGCCACGTCACGGTCTGGCCCGCGTTGATCGTGATGTTCTGAGGACCGAACGCGCTCCCGCTGATCGCGACCATCGCTCCGCTCGCGTTGGATGAGGCGTTCCCGGACACGTAGCCTGTCGCGCTGCCGGTGATCGTGTAACTCCCAGCTTGCGTGAAGGTGATGCCGGTCTGCGCGTAGTACCCGTTCGCCGGGATCGTGATGGTCGCCGAGTCGAACGTCGTATGCGTCGGATCGCTGGACACGAGCGTGACAGTCAGGGGCGCCGCCACGTTCCGGGCGTTCCCGAGCGAGTCGAGCGCCTCGACGGTCAATCCATACGTTTGCCCGGCGTTGGTGCTGGCGGAGAACGACACCAGCAGCTTCGGCTGTCCCACCACGACATCGGATGACGATGCCGGCCGCGCGAGCGCGGCTGTGCCGTCGACGTGCGCCGTTCCCGAAGCCACACCCGTGACGTTGAAGTAGACGGAACCTGCATGCGCCGGGATCGTGACCGTCGGGGGCACCGAGATCACCCCGGCGGGCGAGGTGCTGAGATTCACGACGACCGGCGCCGCGTTCGCGAACGGTACCGAGACGTAGACTTGCGCCGTCTGTCCGGGACCGATCGTAGTCGGCACGGACCCGAAGGCGAGCTGAGCCGTGTCGACCGTCACGACCATCGTGTCGGACTTGTAGCCCGGGGCCGTGAAGAGCGCGCTCACCGAGCCGGCCTTCAGCGGCTTGAATGCGAACGTCGTGTAGTACGCGCCCGCGCCGATCGTTCGCGACGCGGAATCGCCCACCGTAATGCTGGGATCGCTGACTGTCTGGCTCACGACCAGCGAGCTCGCCACGATCCGCGAGGAAGCGTTCTGATCCTCCGTGATCACGTTGATCGGCTGCGAATCCTGGCCCACATGGAGCGTCAAGGCGCTGGGGACGCTGAGCTGGGGCGGCCCGACCTGAATCGCGGTCGATGCCTGCCCGTAGCCCGTGGCGCGTGCGACGAGCGCCGCGCTCGCGACAGCCTGGCCCGTGATGTTGAACGAGGGGCTATAGCTCTGGCCCACGGGAATCGTCACCGATGTCGCCGACAGGAGGAACGCCTGCGCCCCCGCGGGGAGCGTGCTGTCGCTCTTCGAGAGCGTTACTACGAGCGGCGTGCCCGTGACTGGGTTGTCGACGTAGACATACTCGCCCTGATATACCTGGCCCACGCCGACCGTGATGTTCTGATAGGCGACGTGCAGCACCGGCCCACTCACGGTGACTGGCGCCATCGTATCGGTGCCAAAGCTGGGCGCGGAGACGACGATGCGCGCGGTGCCGCTGCCGACGAAGCGCAGGCGGAAACGTCCATAGTTCTGGTCCCGTGGCACCACCGCGGTCCCGGAGCCCAGTGACGGGCTCACCGACTCGGCCGAGTCGATCTGAATCACCGAGGAGTCGGTCGATTGAATGGTGAAACGGACCGTATCCATCGGGTTCTGTAAGTACGCCGGATACGGCCGCATCCGCAGATACGTCGTCACGAGCGCCGGCTGCTCGGTAGTCAGGTGCGTGGACCCGATATCCGCTACGTCGATCTGCGCCGGCACGTCGCTCGCGCCCTTGCTGTCGCTCACGTACCCGGTCGCGCTCGCCGTCACCGTGTCGGTGCCCGTCGAATCGAGCGCGATGAAGTCGAAATACGAGCTGTACTGTTGCCCCTTCGGAATCTTCACCGTGAAGGCGCTTAGCGAGTCGATCGTTGGGAGCCGGCGCGTCAGGGCAATCGTCACTGTATCAGGCGCCACGTCCGGAATGGTGACGTAGTTGCTCGGCAGCTTCAGGCGGTACGCTGCTTGCTGCGGATACGAAAGGTTCAGCGTGAGCGGCGTCGGCAGCACGCGGATGACGTTGGACGAATCGTCCGTGGAGCCCGCCGAGCTGATCCGCACTCGCGCGCTGTCGTTCCCCGCCGATGCCGGATTCACGCGCAGCGTGTCATAGTTGCTGATATACCCGCCGGCCGGGATCGTGACGGCCGCCGAATCAAGCTTGAAGACCGCTGTGTCGGACGACGTGAGTGTCACGCGCAATGGCGCGACCAACGGGTTCGAGTAGTTCGGATAGACTCCCTGCTCCGCGAAGACGCTGACCAGCTTCGGCTGCGAGATCGTGTACAGCGTCGTGGGCTGGGTGTAGATCGCGACGTGGAGCGGCACGACGTCGAACGCATGGCCCGGCGGAAGCGTGTAGCCGGTCGCTCGTGCGATGCTGATCGAGTCGTGTCCGACAGCGTTCCCGACGATGTCGTAATAGACGGAAGTCGATCCCTTGGGGATCGTCACGGAATCGGGACCCGACACGATGCCGCGGTTCGAGTGCGCGAACACGACTGTGAAGCTGTCGGGACGCGCGTACGGGATCTGGACGTACCCTGCGTTCTGGAACCGCCCGCCGGCCAAGACCTGATACGGATAGGTCGGCTGGAAGGAGAGCGCCGGTGCCGTCACGTTCACCTGGAACGAGTCGGGGCGATAGCCGGGAGCGGTGAGCACGATCCAGGTCGACTGGCCGCCTGCGGCGGGCTGCGCCCGCAGCGCGTTCGCGACGGAGAGCGACGACTGCCCGGGCCGCACCTTGCCGGTCACGATGTCCACCGCGACGACGTTCGTGTCACGCGAGAGGACGCTAACCACGAGTGTGTCGGCGACGGGGTGCGTGTAGTAGGCGATGGAATCTTCGGTATACGCGCTCCACGAGCCCCGCGTCGGGTCGCCCGCCACCATCGACGTCGTGCCCGTAGCCTGGAGTTGTGGCGTCGTGAACTGAATCAGACTGCTTGTGCCATTCCAGCCGCTCGCGCTCGCGTTGACGTACGTGCTGCCGGGCGCGAAGGCGGTGACCGTGAAGTACTGGTAGTAGCTCGTTGCCGGGACCGCCACGTTCGGCGTCACGCTCCCGATCGGCCGCGAGAGACTGAGCGATACCGCCAGCGGATGGTCCATCGCGTACGTGTAATAGACGTATGGCTGCGTCGTCTGCCCGACGCCGATCGCCTGCGGGTACGGCATGCTGATTTGCAGATTGTTCGCCGCAACGTCCACGTACGAGAACTTCCCGACGAAGCCGCCCGATGTCGGCACGACGCTGTCGCGCCCGGGCGCGATGCCCTGAAGCGTAACGGTCGCAGACAACTGTCCCGCGGGGATGATCGCGGGTGACGGCGTGACGGTCGACGTGCCCGGCTTGCCGTAGACAAACGTGACGCCCAGGCCGCCCGCCGGCGCGGGATCGGAGAGGAAGATCTGCGCCGTGTGGGTCTCGTTCTGGTTTGCGTAGAAATTCGCCTGCCGCGAGAACTGGCCGATCTCTCGGAACTCGATCGTGGACACGATGGTCACGATCATCGTGTCAGGACTGAAGCTGCCCGCGGAATCCTGCGCGACGAGCGTGACGCGCCCCGCTGCGAGTCCGCACACGAGCACCGATGTCGCCGACGTGTTCGCGGGGATCTGGATCCGCTTCAGACTGCCGCCGGGACATCCGGTGGCGGGCCGCGCGAGCATGGAATCGCTCGACGAGAGGAAGACGACCACTGGATTCGGATCGGTGCGGCTGA
>Ga0075434_100003405_pt1 | contig 14236 bp, 11 predicted proteins | sample RhiMethybrSRZTD3_FD_75298 | JGI IMG/M metagenome (GOLD analysis project Ga0075434, IMG submission 75298) | Populus rhizosphere microbial communities from Tennessee, USA - Rhizosphere MetaG P. TD hybrid SRZTD3 | ecosystem: Host-associated > Plants > Roots > Rhizosphere > Soil | place: USA... | reverse complement strand
CATTCCGAGACCTTCCTTCGGACCGCGGGCAATCGGCTCTATACCGAGTGTGCAGCCTGCGGTCATGAGTCGGCCGGCATTGAAACAGGCGCCTTTCAGTACCATCCTGATGTCTACTCCAGGTTGCAGCATACGGAGCGCTTCGGCAAGGCTTGCTCGGCGGGATGAAATGCTGGGAAAAAGCCTTGTACGACTTTGCATTACCGGCCGATGCCGTGGAGTACTTTCTTAAACTCCTGCCTGAGATCGAAGAGAACAAGTCCTGAACTTTCCGTCCCTGGACATACCCCTGCATCAGTTAGCGGCAGAGGATCTGGGGATCGGCAGCTAGGGAATAGCCAGCGCACGTTGGAGCGAACGCGGCTACCTCTCTGGGCGAAGTATTCGTGACCTGTGACGGGGAATCAGATTTAGGCGATCCCGTTCCTTTAGCAACCCTTCAATCAAGAGCCGATTGATTTCGCGCACAAGCTCGATGCGCCGCTCCAAATCCTGCTCCCTTGCGGCCTGCTCACACAATGCGCGCCAGCGTTCGTTCTGTGCGTCGATGGGCAACTTTATGCGGCTTCCTGCTTACAGCTCAGGTTCTTTAGCAAACGCAACTTTGAAAGCGCGTCTTCAATCTTCTGTCGTTCTCTGTTGGCGGCCTGGTTGTAGGCAATGACACCGAGGCGCTTGAGGAGCACAAACTCGGCGATCATCACGCGCTGCGGCAATCTCTCCGGGTTGGTTTCAAACAGCGCCTCCTGATATTCGCGCTGCCATTCTGGAAATTGCAATGCTGCTGTCGTGGCGGGCTGGGGTACTGCGGAGGTGGCGGACATACGGCTCCTCTGGGACTAGGGGAACATTAAGCCGTTTGAATCCGACTGACGCTCGGAGCGGTTATGAATGTGCCAACTGTAGCGCCGTTTTGCGCGAAGGAAGGTACGTCAACTTGCGCCAAAACTAGCACTCCCTGAGGCAAAATCGCAACTTCAGCCTTGCCCCTTGATGGAAAACTGTCTTGCTTTAACCCAAGATGACGAATTAACTAGGGTCAGCGTGGAAAAGATGTATACTCGCCGCGCCTCAGACGGAGAAGAATATGCTGCATTGGATCTGGGTTATCTTGATAGGCTTGGTAATCGGCGCGATCGCCAAACTTGTCATGCCTGGCAAGGACCCCGGCGGGATTATCGTGACCATGCTGCTTGGTATCGCCGGTTCCATCGTTGCAACGTGGCTTGGCCGGGTGGTCGGGTTGTATCAGGAAGGGCAATCCGCAGGTTTCATCATGTCGGTGGCAGGAGCGGTGTTGCTCCTTGCGCTATACCGGATAATCGCCAGGCGACGCTCACCCTAGAGTTCCCGCTGTCGCTTTGCGGATTTCCGGACTTCTGAGCAAAAAGAAGTGCTGACACGGTACGGATGAGTTGCCCGGTTTCGCAAGGGGTGGGATGAACGGCATGTGGGCTCTCTGTGGCACACTTCCAAAATGCCAAAACTCTCATTCCAAGTCCATGGCGTCCTTGAAACCTGCATCAACGTCTCGGACATGGAACGCGCCCGGACGTTCTACCAGTCCCTATTCGGCTTCGACATCATGAGGAGCGATGAGCGGTTTTGTGCCTTTCGGGTTGGACACGATGTTTTGTTGCTATTTATGCAGGGAGGTTCAAAGGAGCCGGTGCAGCTAGAAGGGGGAGTGATTCCTCCACATGAGACTGTGGGTGCAGGGCATTTTGCCTTCTCTATTTCCCCTGACAGTCTTGATGAATGGCGCACATTGCTGACTGGGCGAGGAGTGGCAATCGAGTCTGAAGTCCGGTGGGAGCGAGGAGGAGTCAGCCTGTATTTTCGAGATCCAGATAATAATCTCTTGGAACTGGGAACACCTGGGATCTGGCCGAACTATTGAAACGTGATGCCAAGCTTAGAGAGCAGGAGAAAATTGGGGTCACTTGGCGTTTGGATGTCACGGCATACGAAGCGTAGAGTTTTCTGAGCTGACGAGTGTCTATGCGAAGGACGGAACTCCGGCTTTCCCCCATCGCTTGCTGGAGTTCCCTTTGGAAGTGGTAGATCCTGTACGCACTCCTCGCTCTGCGGAGCGGATGATTCTTGGCAGCTAATACCGTACTGGCACGATGGCTAGATACGTCCTTCTCGAACTCGCCGGAGAAACTCATCAGCATCAGCACCGGCCTTCTGCATAGTTTGTGGGTTTCCTCGACTCTCGAAGGCAACTTCTTGCAGCATGATCTCGACAGCGTCCTTGGGTTTTATCCCCCCACGCATGAGACGACGGCACCACAGACGATCTGCTTCCGAGCACTAAAGTAAACCAATTCAATCGTAGTTTGGGAAAGGGCGATCTGCGGCGCTTGGTGGACGAGTTCAATCGGACCTACACGGGCAAACAGGACCCCCACGGCACCGATATTCCGCCGATCACATTGCCCTCGAAATTTGAATTCGGCGATGCATTCCTGACGCAAGACCTGCGTATGAGCCGCAACTTCAGTTCGGGCGAACGCTGGCGAATGACGCTGATTGGAGAGGTCTTCAATGTGTTCAACACCGCCAACCTCTCGGGCCGCAGCGGCGATCTGTTCAGTGCCGGATTCGGGAGGCCGACCAGCCGAGTGACTCAGGTTTTCGGTTCGGTGGCCCTCGGGCATTCCAACTAGCGGCGCGCGTCAGTTTTTGATCTGCTCTGCGAGAGCGCCCGGCAGGTGTGCGGATCAACTACTAAAACTAAACCTGTCAACCGTGCACTTCCTCTGACCCTTACGGGTTCATTTTGCCTTTGAAAAATCTGCATGGCCGCTGCAAACGATTCAAGTTCTGAACCGGACAGCTATGGATGCCCAGAGTGCAATTGAAAGCGAACTGAATACGATTAAGGCTATGGTTCGCAGTCGGATTGCGCAAGACATCGAATTCTTCTGAATTGATTAGCAATCGCCGGTGGCGACTCAACCCTGTCCCTCGTATTCTCCAGGCAATGGGAAGACACACGCAAAGCGAAAACGAATTGAGACATGACTGGAGTCAGGTCACGTTCACACCACATTTTCCACGCGTGTTATTCCGCCTCCAGCTCAGTTTGAAATTTCGAGCAGTCGGGCCTAGCATTGCTGCCCGAGGCTGAGGTCCCTCCAAATGATTGGCCAAACGATCTCCCACTATCGTGTCCTCGAGAAGCTGGGCGGCGGCGGCATGGGCGTCGTGTACAAGGCTGAGGACACGCGGCTCGACCGCTTTGTTGCCCTGAAGTTCCTTCCTGAGAATGTGGCGCGGGATCGGCAGGCGCTGGAACGATTTCGCCGGGAGGCGAAGGCGGCGTCGGCCCTGAACCACCCGAATATCTGCACGATTCACGACATCGGAGAGCAGGACGGGCAAGCGTTCATCGTCATGGAGTTTCTGGACGGGGTGACGCTGAAGCACATGATCGGCGCTCGTCCGATGGAGTTGGAAACCCTGCTCTCGCTGGGGATCGAGACTGCCGATGCGCTCGATGCAGCGCATGGACAGGGAATCGTGCATCGGGATATCAAGCCGGCGAATATCTTCGTTACCAAGCGCGGGCACGCGAAGATTCTGGATTTCGGACTGGCAAAAGTGACTCAGGCGGCAAGACCGGCGTCTGGATCATCGCACGTGACGATGGGTGCGACGGTTGCCGAAGAACATCTGACCAGTCCTGGATCGACGCTTGGGACAGTGGCTTACATGTCTCCGGAGCAGGCCAAAGGCAAAGAACTGGATGCGCGGACTGATCTGTTTTCGTTCGGCGTGGTGCTCTATGAGATGGCCACAGGACAATTGCCATTTCGTGGCGATACTTCGGCTTTGATTTTCCAGGCAATTTTGGATCGGGCGCCGGTGTCACCCCTCCGACTGAATCCGGATCTGCCGGCCAAGCTCGAAGACGTCATCAATAAGGCGTTGGAGAAGGATCGAAACCTGCGCTATCAGCACGCGGCCGACATGCGGGCGGACCTACAGCGTCTAAAGCGCGACACGGACACGGGACAGGCAGCAGTCATCAGTTCGGGTTCGGTTGCCGCTCCCCAGGATTCCGGATCGCATCCCAGCGGGCCGAGAGCGGTGTCAACTGGGAAATCAACATCGCGGAGTGCGGATGTTCCCAGTTCTGCACCCGTGAGTACGGCGGGTTGTGCGGCAGTTGTGGCGCCGGCGATGGCTCCGTCAAGCAGGAAGACATGGAAGCTGATCGCGATTACGGCGGCGGTGGTCGCGGCGGCGATAGGTGGAGTGCTGTTTTTGCGGTCGCGGCAGGTGAGTGCGCTTACGGAAAAAGACACGCTCGTTCTGGCCGACTTCGCCAACACCACCGGTGATCCAGTGTTCGATGGAACGCTAAAGCAAGCGCTCGGGGTGGATCTCGAGCAGTCTCCATACCTGCTGGTCATCCCACAATCACGCGTCCAGCAGACGCTCGGGTTCATGGGGCGACAGCCGAATGAGCGATTAACTAATGACGTGGCTCGCGAGTTGTGCCAGCGCGTAGGCAGCAAAGCGATGTTGTCTGGTTCGATTGCAAGTCTTGGCAGCCAGTATGTTCTCACTTTGAATGCCATCAGTTGCCAAACCGGAGATTCGCTGTCACAGGAGCAAGCAGAAGCGGCGAGTAAGGAACAGGTTCTCGCCGCGCTGGGCGGGGCGGTTTCGAAGATGCGCGGGAGGCTGGGCGAGTCGCTGGCGTCGATCCAGAAGTATGATGTGCCGATCAATCAGGTGACGACAGCGTCACTTGAGGCGTTAAAGGCATTTGCCCTAGGCAACGCGGAGTTCGATCAGGAGCGTGAGATTCAGTCACTGACTTACTACAAACGGGCAGTGGAGCTGGACCCAAACTTTGCGTGGGTGTACGCGCGCATGGGGATCATCTACGCCAATTCAGGTGAGAACGAGAAGGCAATCGAGGCAACCCGCAAAGCCTATGAGCTGAGAGATCGGGTCAGTGAACGAGAGAAGCTTTACATCCTTGAGCACTATTACCAGGTTGTGACCGGCGAGAAAGACAAAGAAATGGAGACGCTGGAACTCTACGGGCGGACATATCCAAACGATGAAGTCCCGCCGAATAACCTGGCGGTGGGTTACGCGATGGAAGGAGATTTTGCCAAGTCGGCGGAACGCGCGCGAGATGCGGTGCGGAATAATCCGAATTCGGCGGGCGGCTGGAGCAATCTGGCGTACGCGTATCTCGGATCGAACCGGCCGGACGAGGCATGGCAGACGGTGCAACAGGCGCTGGCGAAATTTCCGGAGAGCGATGGGACGCACTTTTTCACTTATTTCGTTGCTCTCACGTTGGGAAAACAAGCAGATGCGGAGCGGGAGCTGGCATGGTCCAAGGGAAAGCAGTTTGAATACCGCTTTCTCGGGACCCAGAACCGGTGGCTGTTGGAGCAGGGGAAACTGCGGCCGACGGAAGACAATACGCGGCGCATGCTGGACATGGAAAACAATCTAGGTCTGAAGGAAACGTCCGAAGGCGACCTGGGATTTCTTGCCAGCGTGCAGACTGATTTCGGGGTTTGCGATCGCGCGCTAAAGAACGCGCGGACACTGGACGCGAGCCCGGGTCGTGCCGCCAAGACGTCCGCTGGGTATGTGTTCGCAATGTGCGGACAGGGGCAGAAGGCGGAAGCCAATGCGGCGAGTTTGAACAAAGAGTATCCGCTGGACAGCTTCCTGCAGAAATCAGAACTTCCACAGATGCGGGCGCGGCTGGATTTGCAGCGCGGCAATGCGGAGAAGGCGATCGAGGAGCTGCGGCCGGCTGAGTGGTCTCAGCTTGGCTTCATCGAACTGGGGATTCCGGTGTATCTGCGAGGCCTAGCGTATCTGCAGAACAAGCAGGGCGCAGAAGCAGCTGCGGAGTTCCAGAAGATTCTGGATCACCGTGGAGCTCTCGGCCCATGGCCGTATTGGACACTGGCGAAACTCGGGCTCGGGCGGGCTTTGACACTTACGGGTGAACCGGTCAGGGCGCGCACCGCGTACCAGGATTTCCTCACGATGTGGAAAGATGCCGACCCGGACATCCCCATCCTGAAGCAAGCCAAGGCGGAGTATGCGAAGCTGCAGTAATTGGTCTTCGATCGCCTTGGATGAGTCCACGAAGCTATTGCTTTGACGAAACTGTCGCGGGATGAGGCTTCGTTTTGTTCGCAGCTGGGGCCTTCTGGGCTGAAGGCTTGCTCTTGTTGCTGGCCTCCCCCGCCTGGTCCCGCTTGCTAGCAGCCTGCTTGGCCGACGCCGGTTTCATCTGCGCTGTCTTGGCGTGGGGCGCCCGTTTGGACGGCGCCTGCGTGGCATGGGCTTGTTTCGTGTTCTTGTCGGCGTCGCTGTGATGGTGCCAGAAGGCGAGTTTTGCGAGGCGGCTATGGTGCTTCGTACGCTTATCTTTGTCGGCATTGTTCCCGCCAGCATGGGCCATCGTCAGCGCGCTGGACTCCTGCCGCCAAAAACTCTGGTATTTCGGCAGCAACTGAAGAGCGGGGCCCGGTCAAGAAGGTATCGTCATTGGTGCTGGGCGTGCTGGACTTTCGGCGGTTTCGAGCTGACACTAGCGGGTCACGATGTAAAGATTCTGGAAGCGGCAGACTCGTCCAGGCGGAAGAGCTACCTCTTTCGTCGAGGCGGTTTCACCACTTTGGGCGTAGTTGGTCGCTGTACGGCCAGGACAGTATCCAAATAGAAGGCGGTGCCAAAACAAACCCTGACCACGCTATCTCGGTGCGTGGTTCTCAGTTTTGCTTTCGCTGCCACTTGGCGGCCTTTTCCGGTTTGCCACGACCTTCGTAGAGTTCGACGATCCACTTGCGGGACCGATCAAGGTGATACCAGTCCGGGACTGCTATCCGGCCCTTCCGTGCGGCCATCCCCTGATAACCTTCCAGCAGCAACGATTCCGCTTCGGCGTATTTCTTCTGTCCCGCCAGGCTGGCTCCCAGCAGGCTCTCGGCGCGGAATCGCTGCCAGTCATCCGGCTGATTCTTTTGCTCGATCTCCATCACCTCCCGAGCGAGACGCTCGCTCTCGGAAAATTTCCCCTGCGATTGGTAGGCCAGCGCCAGGTCGGCCTCGGCCGCCAAGGTGTCAGGGTCTTCCTTACCCGAGGCATGACTCCGCCCTGCCACCGTCTGCGCGTCGTAAATTTCCGCCAGTGCGTACTTGCCCTGTCGTTGGTACATGGACGCGAAATCCGAAAGAGTGGAAAGAGTGTTGGGGTGCTCGGGACCCAGCAGTCGGCGTCTCGCATCCAGGGTCGGTTGGAAGAGCGCCTCGGCCTGGGCATATTTGCCTTGCGAGCTGTAGCAGTTGGCCAGATCGTTCATTCGCCACAGTGTGTCAGGGTGCTCGGGACCCAACACGCGGCGCATGATCTCCAGGGTCTGCGTCCCGAGCGAATCGGCTTGAGCGTACTTGCCCTCCAAGCGGAAAACGCTGGCAAGATTGGTCATCGCTAACAGCGTGTCGGGATGCTCGGGACCCAACACACGGCGCCGAATCTCCAGAATTTGGCTGAAGATCGCGTCGGCTTGCGTGTAATCGCCTTGATCGCTATAGACGCTGGCCAGATATTGCATGGACATGAGGGTTTCAGGATGCTCCGGGCCCAGCACACGTCGTCGGATATCGAGGGCCTGGCGAAAAAGCGTTTCGGCCTCCGTGAACTTGCCCTCCATTTCGTAGTTGAGCGCAAGATTGCTTATGGCTAACAGTGTGTTGGGGTGCTCCGGACCCAGCACGCGACGGCTGATATCCAGGATCTGCGTGTAGAGCGCCTCGGCTTGAGCGTACTTGCCCTGCTCGCTGAAGGCGTTGGCCAGTCCATTCATGGATGCCAGCGTGGAACGATGTTCGGGACCCAGCGCCCGGCGTCTGGCCTCTAGGATGTGTTTGAAGAGTACCTCGGCCTGGGCATATTTGCCCTGATTGTCATAGAGAGCGCCCAGGTTGTACATCGCCGATAGTGAGTCGGGATGCTCGGGACCCAACACGCGGCGCATGATCTCCGCAGTCTGGCTCAGGAGTGCCTCGGCCTCGGCATACTTGCCTTGAAGCGTGGCAGCATGCCCAAGACTGTTCATGGTCTGGAGCGTTTTCGGGTTCTCCGCCCCCAAGGCCCGGCGGTACAAGTCCAGCGCACGCTCCTCTTGCTTGCGTGCCTCTGGATATAACCCCAGATCCATGTACGCCCCCCCGATGGTATCGCGAATCGCAGCCTCCACTTGCGGTTGCTTCTCGAACTTTCCCGTGATCCGCTCGGCCGCCCGATCCAGGGCCGTGCGCACCTTGAGGTCTGGGTCCGGCGCAGTGGTCTGCCCAGATTGAGTGGACGCGCTGGCCTGGGCGAGCAGATCGTTCCGCAGGAAGTTGTTCAGTGCCTCGGCGGTCTCCGCCGCCCTGTTCGCCCGTATCGCCTCTCGCGTGCTAACGACCGTTGCCACAGCTAAGACGAGAAACACTGCGACCACGCTCGCCACCAGCGCTTTGTGGCGCCGCGCGAACTTCTTCAACTGATACCATGTACTCGCGGGCTTGGCCGTGATGGGTCGGTCTTCAAGATATCGCTGAATATCGGCTGCGAAGTCTGCGGCTGAGGAGTATCGCCTCGCCTTGTCCTTCTCCAGAGCCTTGGCAACAATGGTCTCGATGTCTCCCCGGTAGGCTCGACTTACGTGGCTTAAGGGAGTGGGATCGACTTGCTGGATAGTCTGCACCACCTCAGGCAGGTGATGGGACATATGGTACGGCAGCTTGCCCGACAGCAATTCGTAGAGGATGACGCCCAAGGCGTACACATCGCTGCGCGTGTCGAGCGCCGACGGATCAGCCGTAACCTGCTCTGGGCTCATGTACGGCAAGGTGCCCAGAAGTTGCCCCATGTCAGTCTGGCGGGTCGCCTGAACATCGCAATCGGTCACGCGCGCCAGCCCGAAATCGAGGATCTTCGGCTGGCCGCTGTCGTCCACCAGAATGTTGCCGGGCTTGAGGTCGCGGTGGATGATGCCGCGTTCGTGGGCGTGCTGCACCGCTTCACAGATCTGGATCACCAGAGCTAGGCGCTGGCGGGTGTTGAGCTTTGCCGCAGTGGCATAGTTGACCAGAGGCTTGCCATGGATGATCTCCATGGCGAAGAAGGGCTGATTGCCGAAGGCGGTGTCGGCGGTGCCGGCCTCGTAGATTTGGGCAATGCCAGGGTGGTGAAGGCGGCCGAGAGTTTCAAACTCCTGCTCGAAGCGGCGGACGCGTTCTGGGCTGGCCCAGCCGGACTTGATCACCTTAAGAGCAACGACACGCCGTGGCCGGTCTTGTTCCGCCTCATAGACGGCACCCATGCCGCCCTCACCCAGCAGGTGAATAATGCGGTAGCCCCCGATGCTGGCTGGCAAGTGACGCGCTGCCTGCGGCCCCGGCGATGAAATCGTCGCATCAGGATCAGAGCGGAAGGACGCGTTCAAGGCAGTTGGGTCATCGAGCATCTGCTATGCTCCGCCGAAGGGTTGCCGCGTCGCCCTTCAGTATAACCAAGAGCAACGCAACGTGCCGAGGAACCGGGCGATGCTATTTTCACGCACCGAGGACCTGGATCAAGGTCGTAGTTGGTTGTTACGACCTGCACTGGCGCCCAAGAGATCTGAAACCAGACTGGACAACTTGATATGGGCTTCTTCCAGCAGTGCCTCCAATTGATTCTGCAGACGTACTTTGTCCCGCGTCCGTCGCTACCCTCGTGCGCGTTAGTGTTCGCCACGGGCACTGTTCGGCATCGGGCACGAAGCTCAGAATTAGCTCCTGCGATACGAGCCGCTTCACCAAACGTTCTGCGTCTCGAAAATCTCTCTTAGTGGCGTCTAGCTCAGGGCACGTTTTCCGATTGCGGCAGTCCCTGAGGAATCATAGGAAGCGAGCGCAGTCGTATTCCGGTTGCCGCGAAGATGGCATTGCCGATCGCGGGCGCGAGGCCCACGATCGGAGTTTCGCCGGCGCCGGCGGAAGGCAGATCCTTGCGGTCGAGCATTTCGACTTCGATCTGCGGAGTGTCGCTGAACCGCGGCACACGATACCGGGCGAAATGCGGATTGAGAATGCGCCCATTGTCGAAATGGACAGCCTCAAACAATGCACCGCCGATTGCCTGGACAATCGAGCCCTCGATCTGGTTGCGCAGGCCGTTAGGATTCACAATCGCACCACATTCGAAGGCTTCTACTACGCGGAGGATGCGAACATCGCGCCTGGTAGTTATTTCCACTTCTGCACAGGTGCCGACGTACCCACCTTTTTCCACTCCTCCGGCAACGCCGAAGCCGCGCATGGGAGAGGATTTCTCCCTTCCCCAGCCAAATTTGGTTGCGGCTGCTTCGAACACTGCGCGCAGCCGGGTATCCGTCAGGTTCTTCAAACGAAATTCAAGCGGGTCGAGCGCGAGCTCGTGCGCGAGTTCGTCCATGGCGCTCTCGCGCACGAACTGGTTCGCCGTAGCCGCAAGACCACGATACGAACCTTGGCGCAGCGGAGAATCAGCCGGATGAAACTGGATGTGCTGGTTGGGAATCTCGTAGGGCGTGCCGATGCCGGCAGGGCCAGAGTTGTAATTGTGAAACTCCCAGGCGCTGATCTTGCCCTCTGAAGTTGCTCCGGCTTTTATATCAATTACGCCAGCGGGTCGAAAGTAGGCCCAAGTGAATTCCTCCTCGCGGGTCCAAATGAGCTTCACGGGCACCCCGGCTGCCTTGGCCAGGCGGGCGGCTTCGACTGTGGCGTCGCCCATGTGCTTGCCCCCGTATGCCGCGCCAGTGTCGGGGACGATGACGCGTACCTTGGGTTTGGGAATGCGAAATGCCTCCGCCAGTTCCTCCTGCACCCCAAATGGACGCTGCGTTCCCGTCCACACCGTAAGCTTGTCGCTGCTCCATTCAGCGACGGCGGCGCGCGGCTCCAGTGGAGAATGTGCGATGTAGGCAACCGTGTAGGTTTTAGTTAGCGTTTTGTTAGCAGCAGCGAATGCTTTTTGCACGTCACCCGTGACATGGAGATTATGTTCGCCGGAGCCCTGCTCGGATTTGCTCCTTAGGTGATCGAAGAGCTGCGAGTCCCTGAGCTGGGGCGGCCAGTCCCATTTTGCGCGCAACGCTTGAGCGGCTTTTGTCGCAGTGTACTCGTCGTGAGCGACAACCCCGACGAATTCGCCGTCACGCACCACTTTCACGCCGGAGATTTTCTTTGCGTCGCTGCCATTCAGGTAGACCAGCTTCGCATGGAATGCGGGGGGCCGAAGAACTTTGCCGTACAGCATTCCCGGACGCACTACGTCGGGCGTGTACTTGTGTTGTCCGGTTACGAAGGCGTGTGCGTCGACCTTGGGCGTGGAAGCGCCGGCAATGTGCCAGTTGGACGTCGGCGTTTCCGCCGGATCGTCTCCGATTACCCGGGTCAGTTGCTGGCCTTTCGTGATCTCACCATAAGAGATTGTGCGATTGCTTTTGGGGTCTGTGATTTTTCCGTAGGTCGCGAGCAGCGTATTCCGGTCAGTGTGCAGTTGTTGCGCGGCCATATCGATCAGCAGGTTTCTTGCCGCAACCGCGACGGTCCGCAGTTGGCGACCCATGATGGGCGTGGTGCGGCTGCCAAATGTGCCCATATCGAAGGGCGTCAATTCCGTGTCAGCCATCGTGAGCTGAACTGAAGAAAGCGGCACGCGCAGTTCTTCGGCTACCTGCTGGCCGAGTGATGTTCTGATGTTTTGCCCTACTTCTACTTTCCCGGTGAAAACTGTGACGGTGCCGTCTTCGGAAACGTGCAGCCAAGCAGCGATGGATTGAAGTAAATCCTCGTCCGACGCCCCGTGGTGGATGTGCCCTGACTCCTGAGTGACGGCGTTCTTGACTGCGAGGCAAACGAGAACACCGCCTCCGATCACTTTCAAAAAGTCGCGGCGCTGCAGTTCGAACGCGTATGACAGACGCTGGATTGCCGCGTGCTGTTGCTCTTCCGAATCAAACACACCATTCGCGGTCTCCATATATCACCGCTTGCCTGATGCCGCGTCCCGAATCGCCGCTACGATTCGCGGATAGGTGCCGCAGCGACAGATATTGCCATTCATGTGCTGCACAATTTCCTGGGAGCTGGGACGCGGATTCTTGTCCAGCAGCGCTACCGCGGACATGATCATGCCCGACGTGCAGTATCCGCACTGGAAAGCTTCTGCCCGAAGAAAGGCTTCCTGCACGGGATGCAGCCGGTCGCCTTGTGCCAGACCCTCTATGGTTGTGATCTTTTTCTGAATCGCTGTGCCCAACGGCAGCCTGCACGACCGCACCGGTTTACCATCAAGCAAGACTGTGCAGGCGCCGCATTGCCCTTCGCCGCATCCGTACTTGGTTCCGGTAAGGCCGAGCCTGTCGCGCAGCACCGTAAGCACAGCTTCGTCGGAAGAAGCATCGACGCGGTGTTCCGTTCCGTTCACAAGGAGGGGAATTGCCACTGTGACCTCGAACCCCGAGCGGCAGGAGAGCAGAAAGAAGATTATAGCGCGGCGGGAGCCAGCGCTAGCACCACCCCCAAAGAAAAGATATCGGTGCGCGAGTCCAATTCTTCACTGCGTGACTGCTCTACGCACCACCACTGTTTCAAAGCCGATCAGGTACCAGTTGTTTTAATACCATGGCCGTGGCTCCTACTGAACGGGGGAAGGGAATGTCAACGATTTCGCCAGCATGCACGTGCCCAACCTCTGCACTTCCAAATTGGAATTCTCTACCGCCGAATCGGTGAGGGTGAATCGAAATGTGGGGCCATGTCGAGACTTCGTCTTCATAGCCTTTTCACATACGTCATCATTCAACCTCCGTTGATTGCTTTTTCGATGACGGGAAGCGATGGCTGCATTCAGCAGTGTTGGCTCCATTCATCCAAGTTAAAATGAGGCTCGATCTTCTTCGTGAGAAACTCTTATGCAACAGGCGAGCGAATGTCGAAAAGAGCCTGCTGCACTACGAAGGATTCAGTAATGGGTGAGCACTTAGATACTTGCCGCACCTCGCAAATTGCTGCATAACCCTCTGATATGCTCGAAAAATCCGCAAAAACTTCCAATGTTATCCAGGGAATTGCGGCTGCCCTTTACCTGTACTCTTATATCTCTCAGCGACAGGCTGCCAATCCTGCAATGATCGGCTCACTGAACCATCCCTCGTGGCTGCCGCCAGTGTCACTTGCCTTTCTCGCAGCCTCAGTGCTCACATCTTCTGTCCTAAATCTTCTTGTTCTCAGCAACAAAGGTATAGATATTCAAGGCAAGATTCTACGGGGTTATTTGGACACCAGGGCTTTCCGTGCCGAAGCCACCAATACTCCGAGGTGGGTTAATTTGCCCCATGGCTGTTCTGTAAAACTTTATGCTGAACTGGCTAACCGCAATGCTGTTGGTGCTCGCTTCTACCCTGAAAAGACAACGTTGGAATTACGCATCGGGAGGCAACGTTTTTATGGAACTTGGGAACGTGTTATTCCTAGCCAGCAAGCGCTGATTGAAGGCAGGAAAGAAACGCTCATCGATCTCTTCGACAGCCTATACCATGATAGTCCGCTTCAACAAGGCATTCCGTGGAGCGGATATGCGGGCTTCACTGTGGAGAATTTCGATAGAGCTTTACTTCACGACAAGATTGCCCTCACAGCAAAAGTGAAAGTTCGGATACACGATACTTTGGGCGGAATTCACCCCATTAGAGGACACAACATAAGACTCGCGATCGAGGAACTGTGTCTTCCAAGTGAATTTGCAGCATAGACGAAACCGGAATATCCGCGGCCACCGGTGAATTGGCCGCATCCCTTGAGAAATACCCATGCGCTGACCACTTGCGGCCCCGAGAGACTGCGTCAGTCCTTGCCCCTAACCACTCCGCGCGGGCAATCCCGCCTTTACGCGGGAGGGGGGAAGGGTGCCGCACTTGGGGCGTTGATAGGGGGTGCAGGCGGTGCTGGAGCACAGGTGTATACGGGAAGGAAAAAGGAGACCCCGGCAGAAACCGAACTGAAGTTCAAGTTGGCGCAAGAGCTGCAGCGTCGACCGGTAAGCAGAACAAGGTAGGCCTGTGTGGCTGCTGCTGCACTACTCGTCCTCTGCCGGTCGGCAGCGCTTATCCGAGCTTGCAAGGTGCGGGCTGGTGCAAAGGCTGCCGCTGCCGGGGCTTAC
>Ga0075434_100003403_pt1 | contig 14238 bp, 10 predicted proteins | sample RhiMethybrSRZTD3_FD_75298 | JGI IMG/M metagenome (GOLD analysis project Ga0075434, IMG submission 75298) | Populus rhizosphere microbial communities from Tennessee, USA - Rhizosphere MetaG P. TD hybrid SRZTD3 | ecosystem: Host-associated > Plants > Roots > Rhizosphere > Soil | place: USA... | reverse complement strand
TCCCACTGCGGCCTAGAATCTACTCGTTCGGCCCCGATAGCTCAGCTGGATAGAGCGACTCCCTCCTAAGGAGTAGGCCGCAGGTTCGAATCCTGCTCGGGGCGCTACTAGCGGTCGGGCCGCTCTGGATACACGTCGTCGATCGTGAAAAGCGCGCGATAGGGAAGGCCGCCGCCGAGCGCCCGCTCGATCGCCGCACCGCCGCCGGCGAGCCGGTCGACGATCGACAGCGCACCCGCCAGTGGTACGCCCTCCTCGTGGAGCCGCTCGATCGCCTCCACGAACGAGCCGCCCGTGGTGACCGTGTCCTCGACCACCAGCGCGCGCTCGTCCGCACCGATCTCGGGCCCTTCGACCCAACGCTGAAGGCCGTGCTCCTTGCGGTCCTTACGCACGAAGAACGCCTTGAGGTCACCGTCCGGGACCGCGCCGATCGCCGCGCACGCGATCGGCACCGCGCCCATTACCGGGCCGCCGACGGCGCTCGCACCGAGCCGCCGGGCCTCCTGCGCGACCAGCATGCCGGCCGCCCGGAACGGCTCGGGCAACAGCAGCGTGCGGCGCGCGTCGACGTAGTACTGCGCCGTCCGGCCGCTCGAGAGAGTCACCTCTCCGATCACCAAGGCATGGTCGCGGAGGGACCGCAGCAGCACCTCACGGGACGTCTCGGCGGTCACGTGCTCCGGTGCGGCCATGGTTGTGTGTCCGAGTGCAGAGCGCCGCTATGCTAGCCCCCCGCCGCCCGCCGATGCCCACGCCGCTCGACACCCTCGACCCCTTCAACATGAAGGTGCAGCTCGCGCGCCTGAACGACGTCGGCGCGCTCGGGAGGCGCATGGTGTCCGACCTGGACGCGGTCAGGACCGCGCGGCGGGCACTGCTCCCGCTGCCGGTCGTGGACCGGCACCGCAAGGCGCAGACGAAGATATTCCCGCCCTTCAAAGGGCGCCCGATCCCGTCGCTTCGCAACAAGAAGATCGGCTTGGTGCTGTCGGGTGGTAGCGGTGCGTGTGTGTCGCTCGTGGGCGTGGCGCGTGCGCTGGAGGAGGCCGGGATCGAGCCGGAGGCGATCTCCTTCTGCTCGGGCTCGGCGCTGTGGGGATCGATGATGGCGGCCGGCCTGTCGGCGCAGGAGATGGTCGACCAGTCGCTCAACTGGCAGCCGGAGGACTACCTCGACATCCAGTGGACCCGCCTGCCCCGCTTCGCGATGGCCGCGATGCGCGGCTTTTCGGGCCTCGCGAAAGGCGAGGCGATCGAGAAGCTCTTCGACCGCCAGCTCTGGCACATGTCGCTCGGCGAGACCGCGATCCCCGTGTATGCACCGGTCTACAACATCGACTACGGGCGGCTCGAGACCTTCGGCTCGAAGCTGACGCCGCACCTGACGGTGGCCGAGATCGTCCGCATCGCGATCGCGCTTCCGCTGCTCGTGGAGTCGGTGCGCGTGGAGGACCACCTGTACGCCGACGGCGGGGTGGTGGACGTGTTCCCCGCCCAGCCGCTCCTCGACCACGAGAAGCTCGACCTAGTGATCGGCGTCAACACGATCCTTCCTCGCGGCTTCGAGGCAGAGGACATCTCGGGCTGGAGCGACCGGCCGCTCGGCTTCATGACCGCGAGCCGGCAGATCAGCTACGCCGGCCACCTCGAGCTGGCGCGGCGAAGCGTGCGGCGACTCGGCCGCAAGCTGATCCTGATCGACCCGGTCGACTACACCGAGGTCCACGGCTGGCGCTTCTACGACCTCTTCATCGACCGGCGCAAATGGCCGCGCCTGATTCTGCAGGGCTACGAGCACGCCACCTCGGTGCTCAACCGATACCGCCGCTCGAGCGCCGGGCGCAAGCGGCGCACACGCCCGCGGCCTGTCGCGGCGGCGAAGTGAGCGCTTAGCAGGCTCCGAGCGCGAGCGCCTGGGCCAGGCGTGCGATGACCGCCTCCGGGCGCTGATCGATCTGGTGCCAGGTCACGCGCATGACGCGATAATCGTTGGCCTGCAGCTCCGCGTCGCGAAGGCGATCGCGCTCGAACGCGCCCCGGTTGGCGTGGTAGGCGAAGCCGTCGACCTCGACTATCAGACGCTGGTCGCGCCAGAGGAAGTCGACCTCGTGGCGGCCGATCCGCTCGTTCACCGCCGAGGGCGCGATATCCGCAGCGCGCAGCAGCTCAAGGAGGCGCCGCTCGGCCTTGGAGCGGGTGAGGGCGGGCTTCAGGTCGGACTGGAGCAGGGCGCGGAGCGCGGCGAAGCCCGGCCGGCGGCCTATCCGTCTCAGCGCAGATCGCAGTTCGGATGCCCGCACCAGGCGCTGGATCTGAGCCTCCTCGTAGGCACGCTGCAACTCGTGGGCTGAGAGCACCGCCGCGATGTCGATAAGGGTTCGGGCCGGAGCCGTAAGCGGCAGCCCTTCGCGATGCCGGACGTCCTCGGGTTCGAGATAACGTGCGCGATGGAGGCAGATGCCGGGACGCGTGCGGCAGACGTGGCTGGGCAGGGTGATGTGGATTGGGCCGTCCACCGAAGGCCGGAAGCCCCAGATAGCCGCGGCGGAGTCATGACTGACGGCAGCGCCCTCGCCGCACGCGAGGGTCGCCGCCATCTCCTTTGCCAGCGGAGGTGGAACGGGATGACCGACCAGGTACACACCTCGATGAACCGCGTGTAGCCGCTTCCGAGCCAGGCGATGATCGACGGCCGCGTTGCTCAGTCCGGCCGCCAACAGCTGGCGACGCGCTACCACGCCATGCTGACGAGCGGCAATCGAGGCGATCGCCGGATCGCCAGTCACACCTACCGGCAAACCCTTCACCCAGCCATCCGTCGGGGTCGCGCGAAAGGTTCGCCCCGTTGAAGCAAGCAAATGCTGCTCGGGCGGGGCAGTGGGTGCTCGGTTGTCGGATTTCCCGGCGCGGTCGCGGCAGACACACCCCTACCCTGCCGGTTTTCGAGCCCTAGATGCGGCTTCTGCGCATGCTTGTTTCAGTCATGTGCGCGAAGAGTTGCTAGCAACTCGTGCCGCTCAACAGGACCACGAAGGCGATCGTGTTGTTCAGGGCGTGCAGCATGATGCACGGCCACAACGAGCGCGTCCGGTGGAACACGAACGCGAGCGCCGTGCCCAGGATCGCGAGCGGCACCAGCTTGTCGGGGGCGAAATGCAGCGCTCCGAAGATCAGTCCGCTTGCAGGTGCGGCGATCCAGACTCCCCAGCTCTTGCGCAGCGCCTGGAACAGGAATCCCCGGAAGAAGAACTCCTCGGCCAGCGGCGCGATGCCGATCACGAATACGCCGGCGAACACGGCCAGCAACGTGCTGTCCTTGACGCCGAGGTCGTCGGGGAGCTTGTCGCAGGGCGGCGCGACCAGGGCGCTGTAGATCGCGGACAGCACGAAATAGGAGATGAACGCGATCGCCATCACCACGAATGCGGACGGGCCGAAGCGCCGGATTCCGAAGGTGGCCGGCGTCACGCGGCCCGCCTCGGCCGTGATCGCGTAGGCGGTGATCACGAACACCGCGTCCTGCGCAAGCGTCGAGAGCAGCACGAAGGCGTGGTTCTTGCTGATGTCGTGAGCGCCCGCGGCCGCGAACGCGATCAGGAGCAGCATCGCGACGAGCACGGTCCCGACCGCGGCGACGATCAGTCCCAGGAACGCGCGCGAGGCCCCGACCGGGAACTGGTGCCCCTCGTCGTCGCGCCGGCCGATGCCGACCACGGGCGCGGCGAGCGCTGCGTCTGTCCGGTCGGCGGCGTCCATCCCGAGCCTCAGACGATAGGGGAGCCGCTCATCAGCGCGGGAAGGTTGTCGAGGCTGAAGATCCGCTCCACCTCGCCCTTCTCAGACACCGAGGGGCTGCGGTCGATCAGCAGGGAGCGGATCCCCGCCGCGCGGCCCCCGGCGACGTCGACGTCCAGCGAGTCGCCCACGTAGATCGCACGCTCCGGCGGGCACTGAATCGCCGCGAGCGCCGTCTCGAAGATCCGCGGATCGGGCTTGCGGACGCCGGCTTCGGCGGAAGTCACCACCGCGTCCAGCAGGCCGCCGAGACCGAGGCCGGCCAATAGGCCGCCCAGCGAGCAGTCCCAGTTCGACACCACCGCGGCTCGCACGTTGAGCGAGCGCAGCGACCCGAGCGCCGTGGCGGCGTCGGGGAACGGCACGAAGCGAAGTGAGTCGAGCAGAGCCTCCGTCAACTCCGCCTGGGTGAGCACCTTCGCGGCCTCGGGTAGCGCCTCCCCGAGCACCGCCGCGCACCGCCCTCTGAGCTCGGCCAGACTGATCGCGTCGCGGCCCTCGGTGTGATGCTCCAGGTAGTAGGCCATCTCGGCCCGCATCGCCTCCCGCGCCTCCTCCTCGGACACTTCGATCCGGTGCCGCGACGAGAGCGTGCCGGCCAGGAGCGGCCAAGGTGCCTCCAGGCGCACGAGCGTCCCGAGCGCATCGAACAGCACTGCCTCGTAGCGGAGAGGCGCAGTGGCCAACCGGGAGAAGGCGCTAGACGGTGGCCGTCAGGGTCTCGGCGCCGGCGTGGTCGTCCGGCGCCGGCGGAGCCGCGGCCGGGTCGACCCGCACCGGGATGCCGTTCAGGTGCGCCATCCCCGCAAGGCGTTCGAGCGCGTCCGCGCCGGACGCCGCGAGCAGGTTCACGTTCACGCCGCCCGCCTCGTTGGCCAGCTTCCAGCCGCCCTTGTGGCCCCAGCCGTGGGGGAGCGCCACCGTGCCGCGGGTCATCTCGTCGGTGATCTTCACCGGGACCTCGACCGCCCCAGCCGCCGACGTGATGCGGGCCGGCTCGCCGTCCGCCAGGCCGACGTCGCGTGCGTCCTCGGGGTTGATCCGGAGCGCGTGCGTGCGCCCGCCGCGCATCAGGAGGGGCGCGTTGTGCATCCACGAGTTGTGCGAGCGGAGCTCCCGCATGCCGATCAGCCTGAGCGGGAAGTCTGCGCTCCCGCCGTTGGCAGACGCCAGCCGACCGATCTCGCTCACGGCCTCCGGGTCGTCGAGCCGCACACGGCCACCGTCGTGGCGAACGCGCTGCTCGAGCACGCCGGTCGCGAGCTGGTCGTCGAGCACGATCCCATGCGGCTTGCGCGCCACCTTCTTGAGGGACAGCCCGCCCCGGCGAAGGCCGAACAGGTCCCCGGCGGGGCCGGCCCGCAGCACCAGGTCGATCACGTGCCGCGGACGCAGCCGGAAGCCGAGCTTCGCGAGCATGCGCAGCTGCGGCGCCGAATACGGGGCGACGCCGATCCGACGGGAAAGATCGTCGATCACCTCCCACTCCTGGCGCGATTCCCCGGCGGGGGGCACCACGGGCTTCGTCACCTGAATGAACGGCGTCGAGAAGAGGCCAAGGAAGGCGACCGGGACGTCCTCGCGTTCGAGGAAGGTGGTCGCGGGCAGCACGTAATCGGCGTGCCGGTTGGTCTCGTTCACGTAGAAGTCGAGCGACACCATGAGCTCGAGCTCGCCGAGTGCGCGCTCGAGCGCCGTGCCGTCGGGGACGGACAGGACCGGGTTGCCCGCCGACACGAAGAAGGCGCGGATCTGACCGTTCCCGGGAGTCGTGATCTCGTCGGGCAGCAGCGTGGCCGGCAGATTCCCGATCACGTCGGGGTAGCCACCGATTCGCGAGCGGATCTTGCCGTAGGTGGCGAGGCCGATCTTCTCGCCGATCTCGTCGAGCGCGATCGGCGGGCGCCCGAACACGGCGCCTCCCGGGCGGTCGATGTTGCCGGTGACGGCGTTGAGCGCGTCCAGCAGATAGGCGACGAGCGTCCCGAAGCGGCCGAGGCAAGAGCCGGTGCGGCCGTAAGCGGCGGCGCTGGGAGCGGACGCGAAAGCGCGGGCGGTCTCGCGCACGCGCTCCGGCTCGATACCGGTGACCTCACCCGCGCGCTCGGGCGGGAAGTCCTCGCAGAGCCGCGCGAGCGTCTGAGCGCCATCGGTGTGCCGCGCGACGAAGGTGTCGTCGGCGAGGCCCTCGGCGAAGATCACGTTCATGATCGAGAGCAGCAGCCATGCGTCCGCGTCGGGGCGGATCGGCAGGTGCTCGTACTGGCGGGCGGTCTCGGTCCTGCGGGGGTCGACGACGACCACGCGGCCGCCGCGCTCGACGATCGCGTTCAACTGCTCGCGGATGCGCGGGGCCGAGAGCACAGACCCATGAGACACCAGTGGGTTCGCGCCCACCATCAGCAGGAAGCTCGTGCGCTTGATGTCGGGGATCGGGAGGAGCAGGGGCGAGCCGTACAGCAATGCGGATGCGGCGAAGCGGTTGTTCACGTCCTGCGAACCGGCCGAGTAGTAGTGAGGCGAGCCGAGGCCGTCGAGAAAGCCCTTCACCCACAGCGTATGGCTGTAGCTGAAGGCACCCGGGTTGCCCATGTACCAGGCCACGCTGTCCGGGCCGCGCGCGTCGATCACGCGGCGCAGGCGTGCGGCGATGTCGGTCATCGCCTCTTCCCACGTGGTGCGCTCGAACTCGCCGGGCCCGCCCGTGCGCTTGAGCGGGTAGAGCACGCGGTCGGGATCGTTTTGCACGCCCGTCATGGCGATGCCCTTCGGGCAGGCGTATCCCTGTGAGAGCGGATGGTCGGGGTCCGGCCGGAGCTTGGTCAGACGGCCATCTTCGACCGTCGCGACCATCCCGCAGAGGGGCTCGCAGATCCGGCAGAAGGTGACGTGCTCCTCGACCGCCATCCGAGTGCCGAGTCTAGCGCCAGCGGGCGGCTTGCAAGTGTGACGACGGTACTCTTTCCATGGGCAGGGACATGCGGCTTGGGCCGTAAATCCCCAGCGTAGGCGGCCAGGGGGCCGCCTGCCAGCCTGCTCATATGACCTACCGCGAGCGACGACGACATCGCCGCGGCCGCAAGCGACGGAGCAAGATTCTGCTCGCGCTGGCCGTGATCGGCATCTGCCTACTGATTGCCGTGCTCTCGGTCGTGGGGTACGTGATCTCGATCGCCGCGTCGGCGCCGCCGCTCTCGTCCCTGAAGCCGATCGACCAGGGCACGAGCTCGGCCGTCTACGCGGTGGACGGCACGCGTCTCGGCTTCATTCAGTCGGATGAGATCCGCACGCCGATCGCGCTCACGCGCATACCGATGTCGATGCAGGACGCCACGATCGCGATCGAGGACCAGCGCTTCTATCACCACGGGGGCATCGACTACGAGGGCATCCTCCGCGCCGCGATCAAGAACATCGAAGCGGGCAAGACGATCGAGGGCGGGTCGACCATCACGCAGCAGCTGGTCCGCAACCTCTACGTGGGCCGCGAGCGCACACTCGACCGAAAGATCCGCGAGGCGCGCCTGGCGGAAGAGATGGAACAGCAGCACTCCAAGCGCTGGATCCTCCAGAGCTACCTGAACTCGGTCCCGTACGGAACCGTCGACGGCCAGACCGCGGTGGGCGTGCAGGCGGCGGCGGAGACGTTCTTCAACAAGCCCGCGAAGAACCTCACGCTGGAGGAGTCGGCGCTGCTCGCCGGCCTGCCGCAGGCGCCCAGCGAGCTCAACCCGTTCCAGAACCCGAAGGCCGCCCTCGACCGCCGGCGTGAGGTCCTGCAGAAGATGGCGAAGCTGGGATACATCACGGATGCGCGCGCCGCGCAGGCGTCCGGCTCGCCCCTCCACGTCCGGCGGGGCGACCTCTACACGAAGATCCGCGAGCCCTTCTTCTTCGACTACGTGAAGCAGCAGCTGATCGACCGCTTCGGCGTGAACACCGTCCGCAAGGGCGGCCTGCGCGTGTACACGACGATCGACCCGAAGCTCCAGAAGGCGGGGCGCGAGGCGATCGACTCGACGCTCAACTATCCCGGCGACCCGAGCTCGGCGGTGGTCGCGATCGACCCGCGCAACGGCTACATCCGCGCGATGGCCTCGAGCTCCCACTACAGCCACAACCAGTACAACCTCGCCGCGCAGGGACACCGCCAGCCGGGGTCCGCGTTCAAGACGTTCGTGCTGACGACGGCGATCAAGCGCGGCATCAACCCCAACTCGGTCGGCTATGTGTCACGGCCGCTCGACCTCAACACGAAGGACTACGGGCCCTGGAAGGTGCAGACCTACGACCACACCTACGGCGGCTACATGAACATCACCCGCGCCACGCTCAAGTCCGACAACACCGTCTACGCCCAGCTCGACCTGGACCTCGGGCCGCAGAGCGTGGCCGACACGGCGAAGGAGATGGGCATAACCACCAAGCTCGACGGCTATCCGGCCGAGGGCCTCGGCGGCCTGCGGCGGGGCGTGTCGCCGCTCGAGATGGCAAACGCCTACTCGACGCTCGCGTCAGGCGGCATCCGCAACACGCCGATCGCGATCACCAAGGTGACCTTCCCGGACGGCAAGGTAGAGAACCTCGGCAAGCCGAAGCGCACGCGGGTCTTCTCCGACGCGGTCGCCTACGAGGTCACGAAGATCCTGAAGATGAACGTGCAGATGGGAACGGGGACCCGGGCCAACATGGGTTGTCCCGCGGGCGGAAAAACGGGCACCACCGACAACTTCAACGACGCATGGTTCGACGGCTTCACTCCTCATCTCACGGCGGCCGTATGGGTCGGCTATCCGGACGCGCTGCGCGAGATGCGAAGCGTGCACGGCATCTCGGTCGCCGGAGGAACGTTCCCGGCCGAGATCTGGCACAAATTCATGTCCGTCGCGAAAGGGAACTTCTGCGGGGACTTCCCGCCACCCAAGAGCACCATCACGTGGTCGCCTTTCTTCAGCAAGTACTCCGGTTACAAGGGCTCGTACACCTACAACCAGGGGTACGGCAACTCGACCGGAGGCGGCGGGACCGGAAACGGGTACGGCGGCGGCTACAACGGCTATGACCCACGCATCTATGGCGGCGGAGGAGGAACCGGTGGCGGGGGGACCGGCGGCGCAGGGGGTGGCAACGGAGCCGGTGGCGGCGGCACCGGCGGAGCTCGCTAGACCATCGGAACGCAGCCGGCGGACGCTCGCCCTGGCGGCGCTCGGCGTGCTCGTCCTGGTGCACCTCGCGCTCGCGATCCTGTTCGCGGCGGACGGCTCACGCGTCGTGCTGGCGACCGCGGGCGGCTCGCCGGACTGGCTGCTGGGACCGTTCCGGGGTCTCGGTGCGTCCTTCGCCCACTCGCGCGCGGGCGGACCGCTCTTCTACCTGGGTTTGTGGCTCGCGACAGCCGCCTACATCGCGGTCCTGCTGACGGCGCGATCGATCGGCGCGCGGCTCGCGATCGGCACGATCGCCGGGCTGCATCTGCTGTTCCTCCTCGCGCCGCCCCTGCTCTCGCAGGACGTCTTCAGCTACCTGGCCTACGCGCGGCTGGAGGTCCTGCACCATCTGAACCCGTACACCCACAGCCCGGATGCCGTCCCCGGGGACGCCGTGTACGGGTTCGCGGGGTCGAAGGACATGACCAGCGCCTACGGCCCGCTTTTCACGCTCGCCACGCTCCCGCTCGCAAAGCTCGGCGTGCCGGGCGCCTTCTGGATCCTGAAGGTGGTGACAGCGGCGGCGTGCGGTGGGATCGTGGCGCTCACCTGGGCGTGCGCGCGACGTCTCGGCACCGATCCCGTGTTCGCGATCCTGGTCGTCGGGCTCAACCCGCTGGTGCTGGTGCACGTGGTCGGCGGCGCACACAACGACGCGCTCGTAATGCTCCTGGTGATGGGCGCCGTGCTGGCGGTGCTGTCCGCCCAGTCCGGAAAGGGCGGCGTGCTGGCGGCCGGTGGCGCGGCGGTGAAGGCCTCCGGTGCGGTTGCCGCTCCCTTCATGCTGATCGGCGCGCACGATCGCAGGCGCTTCTTGGGCGGCGCAGTCGCCGCGATCGTCGCGATTGCGGCCGGGGCGCTGGCGGCGTTCGGCTGGAAGGCGCTGCAGGCCTTCGTGCTGATCGGCCAGAACCAGGAGCGCACGACGCGCTGGAGCATCCCGCAGCGACTTGCAGATGGCATGGGCGCCGTAACGGGCGGGGACGCGAGCTCGATCGTCCACTTCACGCGCGCGGGGCTGGCGGCGTCGCTCGGCGTGGCGGTTCTCTATCTGCTGCGGTACGCATGGCGGCGTCGCGCGGAGCCGCGGGCCTGGGTGCTGGCCGCGGGGTGGGCGACCCTCGCGGTGCTGATCGCGACCGCGTGGCTGGTGCCCTGGTACGCGATCTGGGTGCTGCCGTTCGCCGCCATCTGCCGTTCCCGCGCGCTGCTCACGGGGACGGTCATGCTGTGCGCGTACATGCTGGTGATCGCAATACCTCTGTGAATAACCAACTTCTGCCCTTGGCCCTCCTTGTTACGTGAATGAGTTTGAGTTGATTGAGGCGATACGCGCGCGCTTCGGCGAGCGCGGCGGACGCGTCCTCATCGGCTCCGGCGACGACGGCGCGGTGACGCGCTGCGAGGGGGTGACGGTGACATCCGTCGACGGCTTCGTCGAGGGCGTGCACTTTCGCCTCGCGACCACCTCGATGCGCGACCTGGGACACAAGTGCCTGGCCGGCGCGTGTTCCGACATCGCCGCGATGGGCGCGCTGCCTGGAGAGGCCTATTTCGTCCTGGGGCTGCCCACGCATCTGGCGGCCGGGGAGGTGACCGACTTCGCGGAGGGCGCGGAGGCGCTCGCGGCCGACCTCGGCGTCGCGATCTGCGGCGGAGACCTGTCTCGCAGCCACGAGCTCTTCGTGGCCGTGACCGCCACCGGGCACGCCGCCGGCGAGCAAGAGCTCGTGAGCCGCGCGGGCGCACGGCCCGGCGACCGCGTCGGCGTGACCGGCACGCTCGGGGGCGCGGCCGCCGGCCTCCTGCTGCTCGAACGCAAGCTCGGCGGGCTCGACCCCGAGATCGGCGAGACGTTGATCGCGCGCCAGCTCCGCCCGCGCCCGCGGCTCGAGGCCGGCCGGGCGCTCGCGCAGGCCGGTGTCCACGCGATGATCGACGTGAGCGACGGCGTCGCCTCCGACGGCGCGCGGGTCGCGGAGCGGAGTGGGGTTCGTGTCGAGATCGAGCTCTCGCGGTTGCCGGTCGAGGAGGGCGTCACCGCGGTCGCGGCCAAGGCGGGCATCGAGCCGATCGAGCTCGCGGCGGGTGGCGGCGAGGATTACGAGCTGCTGATCACGGTCGCCGAGGACCTGGCACCGGAAGCGGAGGCGGCGGCGGAGCAGGGCGGCACGGCCGTGACCTGGATCGGCCGCGTGCGCGAAGGAGCGGGCGTCAGGCTACTTGCCGGAGACGGAACGGAGCGTTCACTCCGCGGCTGGGACCACCTGGCCCCTCGCCCGGTCCCGCCTGCGCCAGCCTGACGATGATGGCGACCGCAACCTGCTCGGGGTCGACCGAGTAGGAGTTGCTCTCGAGCTGGCGCTTGAGGTGACGCTGCTTGAAATGTCGCGTGGTCGTATTCATGGCCTCACAACCGCGTTATCGGCACGCCGCGAGCGCAGCGCCATACGATTGGCGTCCAAGCGGGATCCCCAAACAAAGGGCCATTGATGAGTCTCTTCCAGCGGGTTTGAAACGGCTGCTACTCGCATCGTTCGTGCTCGCCGCCCTGGCGCCGCCGAGCGCGTCCGCAAAGCTCGTCGGCGAGTTCGACGCCGCAATCCGCAACGTCCGCTCCTGGGGGGCCTACACGGTGGTCGCGTCAGCGCGTGTCTACGACACGACGGGCGCTCCGGCACCGAGGTTGGCGAGCGCCACGGTGCATTTCCCGCGTGGCGCCTCGATCCGGAGGCGCTTCCTCACCAGCCGCTACTTCTGCGACGGCGCGAAGCTGGTCGCGAATCCTGACCCCGCGCTCTGCCGGCGCGCGCAGTTCGCCTCCGGATCGCTGCTGCTCGATGCCCGGCCGGCAATCGGGGATCCCGTGCCGGCCAGCATCTGGCTGTTCCTCGCGCAGGGCGGTGAACGTGGGGCAGCTGCCGGGATCGTGATCCTGGTGCGAGCCAACCACAGTTCGCCTGCCTGGAACTACGACGTCCTGCACGGCTTCCTGGTCCGTGAGCCGCGGAATCCCTTCGGCTTCGGTTATCGCCTCGAGTTGCCGACCACGCTGCAGCCGCTGCTTCCCCAGGTGACGCTCAGCCTGATCGAGATGAAGCTGAGCATTCAGGGCATCGCGCAGCGGCGCCACGTGCGCGTGTGCGTGCGCCGAGCGGGGGGACGCTGCACCGCCCGGCGCAGCAGGACAAGGCGCACCTTCTGGCTGCACGTGCCGTCCTGCCCGCGCGGCCGCAAGGTCGCGTTCGGCGCCGACTACGCGTTTCTGGGCGGAAGCACGATCACGAAGCGCCGCAAGGTGAGCTGCTCGAGGTTCCTCGACCTGACGCCGGCCCACGGGAAGGGGGGCGTGCCGACGGGTTGAGGTGGTGCTAGGGGCGCGCGCAGTGCTTCGTCAAACCGGGCATAAAGAGGAGAGGCGAGGGGCGTCGGTGTTGGATTGCTGACGGCAAACCTGCCACTCGTTGGATCGATCGCGTTGTGGTTGCAGTTGACCGCGTTATAGGCGGTCGACTGCAACCAGCGTGAGCGGACCGTCGGGTGACGGGTTTGCCGGTGGGGAAGCACCCGCAACCCCTGACCTGCTCCTTTGTTGCCGGTTTTATCGAAGTAGCTTGAGCTATCTCCTGAGGGCCGACTCGGTGCCGCCGAGCGAGCCGGGGCCGGCGTACGTGACGGGCCCGCGCACCGTCACCGGCTCGTCCACGTCCTCGACGCGGACACGTGCCAGACACACGATCGCGGCCGACGTGAGTGTGCCCGCGAGCAGGGACGCGAGGACCGCCCTCCACACCGAGTCCGTGGCGGAGCCGATCAGCAGCTGCGCGTAGGAGAGCGGGTCGGCACCGAGATCGAGGCGGGCCCCGTAGTACCCGAGCGCCAGCACCGGCAGCGCGAGGGCGCCAACCAGGATGCCTCCTGCCAGCACCGACCGGCTCGGACGCTCGGGCAGCGCCGCCAGGACGCAGAGGTGCGCGCAGGGAACCAGCAGCAGCGCCGTAAACGGGTTTACGACGCACACGAGCAGCAGCTCGATTGAAAGCACCAGCGCAAGCGCGACTGCCGCGGGCGGCGCCGCCAGTGCCAGGCCGCGGGTGCGCCCCGCAAAGACCGGTCGCACGTAGACCCATGCGAGCGCCAGGCAGGCAAGCACCGCGAGCACCGCCGGCAGGGACTCGCCCACGGACGGTCTCGTCGCGGGAGCGAGCGCCTCCGCAACGGAATCCGGCAGCCATCCGATCAGCTTCAAGAGGGCAGCGAGCGCCAGCGCGAGCCCGAAGGGCACCGCGCCGGCAAGCGTCCAGCTGATCCACCGGCCGACCGGGAGCCGGCGCCGGCGGGCGCGCGCGAACGCGTCGAAGGAGGCGATCAACGCGGGCAGCACCAGGGACACGGAGAGCAGCGCGATCGCCCAATCGGGGATCACCTTGTGGCCGGCCACCAGGTAGCGCTGCGGCGACGGCCGGATCGTGCGCGCGCCGTCGTACGCGAGCGCTGTTGAGAAGGCGGCGCGGCCGAAGGTCTGGAGCCGGTCACCGGAGATGTCGGCGAGAGTGTCCGGGCCCTTGCCGCGCGGCACCTCGCCACGGGCCGTGAGCGTTACCGCGTTCAGGTCCTGGGCCACCAACGGCCCCTGGTCACGCAGCGTGATCGGCCAGGCCTGCCGGAGGAACTGGGCGGCCCACGAGTCCTGGTGCATCGAGCCGTTCGACTCCCGCGCGAGTGCGGCGTCGGCGGTGCGCGCCACCTGCAGCGAGCCGCGGTGGGAATCGGTCGACCACGGCACCACGTACGGCCGCCGCGCTGACGTCGCGCCGATGTCGTCCACGATCAGGATCGCGTCGACCTTGCTCCGATCCGGATAGGTTTCCGCGAAGTGGCGGGCGCCGGCGTTCCCGGCGATACTGCCGTCGAGGGAGACGAACACGAACGTCTTCCGACGGCTCGATCCGTCGAGCGCCTGCGCGATCTGCAGCAGCACGGCGGTACTGGAAGCGCTCGAGGCGCCAGGCGTGCCGGCCGCGTCGCGCGGCGCCATCACGACCACCTGCCGGTCCGACGGCGCGTTGAGGACGCCCTCGATGTTCGTCATGCTCGCGCTGCTGCCGTCGAATTCGCCGTCGAAGCTGTCGCGCCGCGTCTCGAGCCCGAGGGCGCGGAACCGTTGCTCGACGTACGACCCGAGGGCGTTGTCACTATCGCTGCCCGGCTGCCGGTTCGGGTAGAGCTTGAG
>Ga0075434_100003402_pt1 | contig 14241 bp, 18 predicted proteins | sample RhiMethybrSRZTD3_FD_75298 | JGI IMG/M metagenome (GOLD analysis project Ga0075434, IMG submission 75298) | Populus rhizosphere microbial communities from Tennessee, USA - Rhizosphere MetaG P. TD hybrid SRZTD3 | ecosystem: Host-associated > Plants > Roots > Rhizosphere > Soil | place: USA... | reverse complement strand
AGATGATAGAATTCGAAGGCAAAGACTACAGGCGTGATATCGGAAGAAAAGGACTGCTCAAGCAAAAATGAAACCGATTGTTGGCATCATCATGGGAAGTGATTCGGATGTTGAAGTCATGCAGGAAGCCGGAAACATCCTGAAACAGTTCGACATTCCTTATGAAATGGGAGTGTACAGCGCACATCGCTCGCCACATCGCACGGCCGATTATGTAAAGTCAGCTCGCGAGCGTGGGTTGAAACTCATCATTGCCGGCGCTGGTGCCTCTGCGCATCTTGCGGGTGTGACTGCAGCAGAAACAACGCTCCCGGTTATAGGCGTTCCGATCGGCAGTTCGCCTCTTTCGGGCTTTGATGCGCTGCTTTCGACAGTGCAAATGCCGCCCGGAGTACCTGTGGCCACTATGGGCGTTGGAAAGTCCGGCGCGACGAATGCAGGCATTTTTGCTGTGCAGGTTCTTGCCCTCGAAGATAACAAGCTGATGCAGCGACTGATGGATTACAAAAACAATCTCGAGAAATCTGTCGCAGAGAAAAGCAAAAAGGTACAGGAGCGGAATGCGGAATAGATGGTTCGATTGCTTCGACCCTCACCCGGCGCTTCGCGCCACCCTCTCCCAGAGGGAGAGGGGCAATGTTGAGGCGGATCCCTCTCCCATTGGGAGAGAGTGGCGCGAAGCGCCGGGTGAGGGTCGAAGGCCATGAAGAACACATTCTTCATTTCCAATTTCGGGTGCCGGGCTTCTCAATCCGAGGGCGCGTCCATTCATCAGGAGTTGCTTGAATCCGCCGCCACCGAGTCCGCATCCGTCTTTGATGCGAATGTCGTCATTGTGAATTCCTGCACGGTAACCGAAGAGGCCGACCGCGAAGTCCGCCAACTTATTCGCCGCGTCGCATCTCGAAATCCCAAAGCACAAATCATCGTCACGGGCTGTTACGCACAACGTGCGCCGGAAGAGCTCGCGCAATTGCCAGGTGTGCGCTACGTCGTTGGAAATTCCCACAAGTCCATGGTCGGCGAGATGGCGTTGAGGACTTTCAACGAAGATTTTTCAAGTCACGGCCGAGCCGAAACTCTCTGCAGCAGCATCTTCCTCGAGAAGGAACTAAAGCCTGCTTTGCACCTCGGCTCGGGAGGCCGCACCCGCGCCGTCGTCAAAGTTCAGGATGGCTGCAACGCGAATTGCTCGTTTTGCATTATTCCATCTGTTCGCGGCCGAAGCCGCAGCATGGGCGCGGATGCAGTCATCGCGGAAGTTCGCGATCTCGTGTCGCGCGGCTACAAGGAAGTCGTTTTCTCCGGCATTCATCTTGGCAGCTACGGTCGTGACCTTCCCGCGAAAACGAATCTTTACGACCTCCTCTGCCGTGTTCTCGAGATTGCAGGCTTGGAACGCCTTCGCCTGAGTTCGATTGAACCGCTCGAGGTGGTCCCCGAGATCATCAATCTGGTTGCGGATCATCCGCGGATGGCCCATCACTTCCACATTCCATTGCAAAGTGGATCCAACCGCGTTTTGAGGGCGATGTACCGTCCGTACACGCGAGATTACTATTCGACTCTTGTCTCGCGTGTGCGCGTACGTGTGCCCGATGCCGCCATCGGCGCTGACGTAATGGTTGGATTTCCGGGTGAGACGGATGAGGACTTCATGGACACGTATCGGCTTATCGAGGAGTCTCCCCTGACGTACCTGCATATCTTCCCGTTCTCGTCACGTCCCGGTACGGTCGCGGCGGACCTTTCCAATCCGATTCCGGACCACGTTGCGCGGTTTCGCGCAAAGGCGCTCCGAAATCTCATCGACCAGAAAAACGAAGTGTTCCGCCGCGAGTTGATGGGCCGCGAGCTCGATGTCCTCACGCTCGATGATGGCAGTGCGATCAGCAATAACTTCGTTCGCGTGAGCCTTCCTTCCGGTTATGCCGTGAACGAATGGACGCGGGTCGTTGTAACAGGACTTGAACCCAACGGTGTTCACGCCGCAGGTGTCACACCCCGCTAGTCCATCGAAGCTTTTAGAAACCACGAGTGTTTCTCGAATTCGGTGATGATGCCGGTCAGCAAATCCACCGAATCGGTGTCCCCGAATTTTTCAGCAACCTTGCGCGATTGCCGTGCGCCGGCAAGGTACTTATCAATCCGTTCCGACAATAACTTCACGTGCTCCAGGTCACGCGTCGTTTCCTGCGGATATTCCTGGAGGCGAGACGTCTTCGCCGTGTGCCGAACAGTTCCATAGGCCTTGGCGCCGAGCGTGACCGCACGTTCCGCAACAGAGTCGTTATGATTCCCGAGAGTTATCGCGAACGTCTCAAACAACGGATGCAGCGCCGCGAAATGTAGTCCCTTGATATTCCAATGTGCCACCTTGGTCTGGCTGTGCAAGTCTAGACCGTCAGCGAGGACAGCATTCAACGCATCGGCAATGGCTGCTCTGGATTCTTCCGGCAATTCACTTGGACTTCGATACATTTTTCATCTCCTTTTCTGTCACACAGCGAGATCGTAGAGCGCGCAGGCGCTCTCGGTCCAAGACGTTGTTCCTATGAGCGGTGATAAATGAAACCTATCAGGCTTCGAGAATAACGACGGCAGAGGAGATCAATTGGTCATGAGTCAGAGAAACGTGGAAGCGCATCGCACGCATTTCTGTTGCGACAGCCAGAGCTTCACCGTAAAGGTGCAACTCCGGTTTACCGGAACTGAGGCGGCGCACTTCGACGTCCTTCCATTTCACGCCGGCTGCCCAGCCCGTTCCAAGCGCTTTGAAGGCGGCTTCCTTCGCAGCGAAGCGAGCCGCGTAGTGAATTACCGGATTCGAACATTTGCTGCAGTACTCCTTCTCCACTTCTGTATATATTCGTGAGAGAAAGCGATCGCCGAAACGATCTATTGAATCGCGTATGCGGGCATTTTCGACGAGGTCAATTCCTATTCCCGTGATCATGAGTTCTTTATGTTACAGGTAAAGCGTGAGTCTCAAATAACCTTCCTTTACTCCGAGGCCCTCGCCCGGATTCCGGGGATCATTCACGCCTTTTCGACGCGGCGAAGCGAGCGCAACGATTTCGCGCTTGGAGCAGGGCTTGCGATGAATCCGCTCGTGCAGATGAACCGCATTCGTTTCGTTGCAGCTGCGGGCGCAGTGGGTTGGCCGGTACTGAAACTGAAGCAGGTTCATTCCGGAATTGTTCGCGTTATGGAAGACACGTCCGCAGCCGGTGAAGCGGTCGAAGGAGATGCTGCCATCACATCGCTCAGCGGCGTTCTCCTCTCCGTTCAAACAGCGGACTGCGTGCCAATTCTTCTGGCGGATTCGCATGCGCGGGCCATTGCTGCCGTTCATGCAGGCTGGCGAGGTACGGCGGCGCATATCGTCGAAACGACGGTCGCCGAACTCGGACGGCATTACCCAATAAAGCCGCAAGATATTGTCGCAGCGATAGGACCGCATATCGGTGTCTGCTGTTATGAAATCGGTGAAGAAGTTGTTGATGCTATTCGCGACACCGCTGCGATCGAACGCCGGCCGGAATGGCCAAAGCCACATCTGAATCTCGGCGAGGCCAATCGCCGTCAGCTTTTGAGGGCGGGTATTCCCGAAAAACAAATCGAAAGCTCTTCCTTGTGTACACGCTGCCGCGAGGATTTGTTTTTCTCATATCGGCGCGATGGGGCGAGAACTGGCCACATGCTTTCTGTAATCGGCCTCGCGCCATGAAAAAGCCCCGCGCGACTCTGGACCGCGTGCTTTCAAAAGCGGGAATTGCCTCGCGCACGACGACGCGTGAGTGGATCCAGGAAGGTCGCGTGAAGGTGAATGGGCGCGTTGTTCGGAATCCGGATCACTGGGTCGAGAGCGCTAAAGATGTTGTGCATCTGGACGGTCTGCGCGTCCGCGAGGAAAAGAAAATCTACATTGCGTTGAATAAACCTACGGGGGTCGTGACGTCGTTTGGAGACAACAAAGATCGCCCAACGGTGTATGACCATCTTAAGGAGTTGGAGCGTTGGGTCTTTCCTGTCGGCCGCCTCGACATGGACACCTCGGGTCTGCTGATACTGACCAACGATACGGAATTCGGCGAGATGTTGCTCCGGCCCGAGTCAAAAGTGCCGAAGACCTATTACGTGAAGGTGTCGGGAATGGTCACACCGGACGAGTATTTCGCCCTGGCTTTTGGCGTGGATATCGGCCGCGGCGAATCGAGTGGCCGGGCCATCGTTCGAGAGACACGTGCCAGCGAGAAGTACACGTGGTTCGAGCTCACCATCACCGAAGGCAAGAACCGGCAGGTGCGCCGTATGTGCGAAGCAATCGGTCATCCCGTGTTGAAACTCGTCCGGATTCGGATTGGGGATTTCGAATTAGGAGACCTTCCGCCCGGCAAGTTCAAGCGGCTGGATGCCAAAGACCTGAGGAAACTGCGCCTACTCAATCCATATCGGTCATGAATGACATGTTGAAGCGGTTGGTCAGGTTGGCCGTACCGACCGTCAGGTTCAGTTCCACGAGCTGCTCCTCGGATAAATGCTTCTTCAGTTCCTGAACCATGCCCTCACTGCTTTTCGCGGTCTTTGTCAGTTCTTCGGCATATTTCAGAACCAACTTTTCAACCGGAGTGAACAGGTTGCTGGATTCATAGCTGTTGATGGCCTGAAGCTGGTCTTCAGTGATACCGATTTTCCTCGCCACGCCTTTATGCGCTTCAGCACAATAGGCGCAATCATTCACAACTGCGGTCTTGATGTATGCGAGTTCCCGAAGTTTTCCGTCGAGCCTGCCCTTCATTAAGGTCTTATAAAACATCGAGAACGTTTCGAGCATAAGAGGACTGTGGCTCATCAGTTTCCAGATATTGGCGATCTTGCCCGACCTCTGTGTGAGCTGGCTCAATATTTTTTCCTGTTCGGGACTTGCGCTTTCCTTTTCAACGTATGTCAAACGGGCCATTAATCTCCTCCGCGGGGGCAAAAGTAATCGATCATTATAATGGAATTGTGGAGCCCGAATGGGACGCCCTACGTCAGGCGATGGTTGAAACGCAGCTTCGAAACCGGGGAATTCACGATCACCGAGTTTTGGATGCGATGCGCACCATCCCGCGACATGAGTTCGTGTCCCCGGATGACAGGTTTCGCGCTTACGATGACAATCCCTTGCCGATTGAGTACGCGCAGACAATATCCCAGCCTTACATCGTGGCTTTCATGACGGAGCTTCTCCAGGTCCACTCCGATCATAGGATTCTTGAAGTGGGCACCGGCTCCGGATATCAGACTGCGATACTCGCCGCGTTGGCCGGGGAAGTTTTCACAGTCGACATCCATGCTTCGCTCACGGATGCGGCGCGGTCACGGCTTGCGGGTTTGGGCTTTTCGAATGTTCAATTCGATGTGCGGAATGGCTATCTGGGCTGGCCGGAGCACGCACCATTCGATCGCGTCATCGTCACGGCCGGGCCGCCGTTCATTCCACCCACGTTAATCGATCAGCTCAGTGATGCCGGACGCATGGTCATCCCGGTGGGGGTGGTGGGTGGTGATCAGGTTTTGAAACTCGTTGTGAAGCATGATTCGGCTAGAGTTGAAGTGAGAGACAGTGTGCCGGTCCGATTTGTCCCTCTGCTGAACGCTCCGAAGGAAGTAACATAAGCCTATGGGCGGTACGAATCCATACGTTAATCAGGAAGCCCCACAACCGGCTACGCAGAAGTTCACCATCACGTTTATGCCGATGAATGTGACCGTGGAGGTGGATCCTGAAAAAATCCCATACGGAGACACTGGTTTGCCGGGCAGCATCCTCGACATCGCTCTTGCCGCCGGCATCAGCGTCGATCACGCCTGTGGAGGCGTATGTGCCTGCTCAACCTGCCATTGCATCGTGCGCGAAGGTCTCGAAAGTATTTCGGAAATGAGCGATGCCGAGGAAGACGAGCTTTCCTTTGCGCCCGGTCTCACTCCTCGCAGCCGTCTGAGCTGCCAGAGCGTACCCGAGGGGTCTCGGAACCTGATAGTTGAGATCCCTAACTGGAACCGAAATATCGTCCGCGAAAGTCACTAGACGATTTCGTTGGAAATTCGGGGGGGCTCCGGATATAAAATGTGGCCGCACAGACATCTCAAAAACTAAAGGGCCACAATGAAAGCACAAAGATACTTTTGGGTGGGGACTCTCGCTATTGTATGTGTGTTGTCGGCCGGGGCTGCAGTTATCGTCGCGCAGGCCCCCGCGCAAGATCCGCCGGCACAGGCGCCTGCAGTACAAACTCCGTCAACGGAAAATGATGCGCCAATCGGGCCGCCGCCCGACGATCCGCAGGATCCGCGCTATCGCCTGAACGTCGAGGTGGAGCTGGTCAACGTGACCGCGACCGTACTCGACGAAGGCGGCAAATACATGGATGGCTTGCAGCCGGGTGATTTTGAGCTATACGAAAACGGCGAGCCTCAAAAGATTTCATTCTTTTCCCATGATCTCCGCGTTCCGATCAGTATGGGTGTCCTGATCGATACCAGCGGAAGCATGCGGCACAAGCTACAACAGGCCCTGCAGACCGTCCGTGAGGTCGCGCTTGCGCTTTCTCCTCAGGACGAGATGTTCCTCATTTCATTTAACAATGACGTTCAGGTCCGGCAGCATTTCACGGGCAACGTCCAGGAAGTTCAGCGGAGCCTGCGCGATATTCGAGCCGGCGGCGAAACTGCTGCCTATGATGCCGTTCAGGTCGCGATGGACGAGATGAAGAAGGCGAAGCACAACAAGAAAATCTTGTTGTTGATCACGGATGGTTTCGATACGCGCAGCCACATCAATGCCGAGCAGACGGAAGAGATTCTCAAGCGCTCCGGTATGCTGGTTTATGCCATCGGCATCGATGACGACGATGACGATCCTCTGGCCCTACAGCGCGTTCGGTATCACATCTACAGCTACATGCTGGCTCGCCTGAGCGGGTTGAGCGGCGGGCGCTATTTCCGCATGTTCACCGGACGAAACTATTCATTGAACAGCCTGGCGACGCTGCTGCTGGAGGAACTGCATCAACAGTACACGTTGAGCTATTACCCTCCATTCCGCGACGGCAATGACTGGCGAAAGATCGAAGTGAAGGTCAAGAAGACCGGATCCCAGATCCGGCACCGCGACGGCTTCTATCTGACTCAGGCCACAGCAAACCCGTAAGGAAATCAAGAAGCCAGGAGCCAGAATAGGTGCATCTCCATTCTCGCTCCTGGCTTCTTGATTTCCTTACATAATCATCTTGGCGTATCCACTGCGAGCATCGAAGTAATCGCCCTGTCTACGGCTGTTCATTTCCGTACGCGCCACATCGAATTCTGCGGCGTATTCCACGGCGATCTCCACGAGATTCGGATCAAACTGGCTCCCTGCGTGTTTCTGGAGCTCGGCCATCGCAATTTCGGTGGGCAATGCTTTGCGATACGGTCGATCGCTTGTCATGGCATCGAAGGTATCGGCGATCAAAATGATTCGAGCTTCGAGAGGAATTGCTTCGCCTTTCAGCCCGTCGGGATAGCCGCATCCGTCGTATCGCTCATGGTGATGACGCACCATCGGCTCCAGATTCATCCCGTAGAGTGTGCGCACGATTCGGCCGCCGATTGCAGGGTGGGTACACATTTCTGCGCGCTCCTGCGGATCGAGCTTGGCAGGTTTAGAAAGAATCGCACCGCGGACGCCGATCTTGCCGATGTCGTGAAGGATGGATCCGACTTTCAAGTTGAAGATCCATTGTTCATCGAATCCGCCGTGCAGCCGCGCGAGAAGCTCGGAGTATCGGTCGACACGGTCACAATGGCCGGCGGTGTAAACATCCTTTGCCTCGATTGATCGTGCATGCGCCTGGATTGAAGAAATGTACATGTTCCGCATTTCTTCCTGGTGATGCATCGTCGCCCAGCGTATTTCTTTTTCGCGGTCATTGATGAGTTGTTCAAGCCGCACACGATACTCTTCATTCTTGAGAAGCAGCTTTCGGCGCTCGATCGCGCGTGCGAGACTGAATTCTAATTCGGCGGAGGTATACGGCTTCGCGAGAAAGTCATAGGCGCCCGCACGCAACGCAGCGAGGGTGGTCGAGGTGTTCACGACGCCGGTAAGCATGACGGAAACAATGGTGGGATCGATTGTCGCCACTTGTTCTACAAGCTGAAGGCCTCCGACTTCCGGCATCTCGAGGTCCGTATAGATGAGACCGTAGGTAGACGGCCGGCTTTCCAGCCGCTTGAGCGCGGTGCGGCCGTTTTCCGCTGTGTCCGGATCGAAGCCTTTGGCAGCCAAGGCATCGGCCAGCGCAAACCTGCAGTCCTTCTCATCGTCGACCACTAAGACGCGTTCCATGCGCGTCTTATCGGCGAACCGCAGACGCACATTAGACGCAAAACAGAAAAATCGGTGCAGCTTTCGACGCTCACCCGGCGCTTCGCGCCACCCTCTCCCAGGGGGAGAGGGATAGTGTTGAAGTGATTCCCTCTCCCTTTGGGAGAGGGTGGCGCGAAGCGCCGGGTGAGGGTCGAAAGCTCAAACCATCTTATGCCGAGGCAGCGACCTGTTCGCCGAGGCCGATACGTTTGATCTTTTCGATCAAGGTGGTGCGTTTGAGATTCAGGAGTTTGGCGGCAAGTTTCTTGTTGCCGTTGGTTTTTCGGAGGCTCTGGAGGATCAGTTCGCGCTCCATGTCCGTAACCACATTCTGGAAGTTGATGCCTTCCTCCGGAATTTCTATGAACGGTACATAGTTCAGCGCTTCGCGGTTGTTGATCTCGACCGGCAGGTCCGTCGGCAGGATCGCCGGACGGTTACCTGTCAGTGCGACCATGCGCTCGACCAGGTTTTCAAGCTGGCGGACGTTGCCTGGCCAATCGTATGCCATGAGGGCCTTCATGACCTGGGGTGAAACCGTCTTCGATTCGAGTTTGTGACTTTCCCTAAAGTGCTCGACGAATTTCTGGACGAGCAACGGAATGTCCTCACGCCTCTCCCGCATCGGAGGCAGATTGATCGGGATCACGTTGAGGCGATAGTACAAGTCTTCACGGAACGTTCCATCCTTCACCATCTGTTCGAGATTCGAGCTGGTGGCCGCGATGATGCGCACATCGATCTTCACTGTGCTGTTTCCACCGACGCGCTCGAACTCGCGTTCCTGCAGGACGCGCAACATCTTGACCTGGAGCGATACCGGCATGTTTCCGATTTCGTCGAGAAAAATCGTGCCGCCGTTCGCCTGTTCGAATCGGCCAATACGAGTCTGCACCGCACCGGTGAAAGCGCCTTTCACGTGACCGAACAATTCGGACTCGAGGAGGTTCTCAGGGATCGCGCCGCAATTGATGCTGACCATCTTCTGGTCTTTGCGCTGGCTGTTGAAGTGAATCGCTTTCGCGATGAGTTCTTTTCCGGTTCCCGTTTCGCCCTGGATGAGAACAGTGCTGTTCAGGGCTGCGATCGTATCGACGAGTTCGAAGATGCGATGCATCGCTCGGCCCGTCCCGATGATGTTGTTGAATCCGTATTTCTCGTCCAGCTGTTTTCGCAGGTATTGATTTTCAAACCGGAGCTGGCGCTCCTTGAGTCCCTTGCGAACCATGATCGGCAGTTCGACGAGTTTGAACGGTTTCGTCAGATAGTTATAGGCGCCCTTCTTCATCGCCGACACGGCAGTTTCGATTGTGCCGTATCCGGTGATCACGATGCCGATCGTTTCGGGATATCGAATGAGAGTTTCTTCCAGGAGCTCGACTCCGGTCTTGCCCGGAAGGTTGTGATCGGTGATGAGAACGTCGTAAGCCGTTTGCGAGAGCTTCTCGGTCGCTTCCTCGGCAGTGGCTGCTTGCTCGACCTCAAAACCGTCGAGCGTCAAGATCTCGACGATCGCACGCCGGAGTTCTTCCTCATCGTCCACTACCAGAACTTGTTCCTTCGAAACGTCCATGAGCGCCTCCTTGCTAAAAAGCGGATCGGATTGTAAGAACGGGTCCTAAAGTTTTCAAGGAATATGCCGATAAGACCGACATGGTCAACGTATCCGAGCTGGTCCCCGGCAAAACGCGGGTTCTGGTCGTCGACGACGACTGTGACTTAAGATTGACGCTTTGCGAGTACCTGGGTTCCTTTAATTTCATCGTGTCTTCGGCTCCAAACGGGTCCGAGGCCATTACTGCTCTCCATTCCAGCCGGCCGGCCTTCGATATCGTTTTCACCGATCTATTCATGCCACCGGGTCCAGATGGTCTGGAGGTGTTACGGGTCGCCAGGCAGCTCAATCCTTTGAGCTACGTTGCCGTAATGACTGGCTATTCCTCAATCGAAACCGCTATTGAATCCATTCGAAGCGGCGCTTTTGACTATCTGACGAAGCCGTTCAAACTGGCGCAAATTGAAATCGTGGCCAATCGGATCATCGAACACCTCGCCCTATCCCGCGACAACAAGCGGCTGTCGCAAAAGCTCGCGATGGTGACCGAGAAATCCGCCACGATCGAATCCAGACTTGAACGCATCGAGTCGCTATTAAGCAGACTGGTTGCCAATCACGCCCAATCATCCAAAACATTGACACCGCTGGTTTTTTGACATTCATCCGCCGGAGAACTGTCAACGACCTGTCAAGAACCCGGCCCAAGCCTGTCTTTTTCGCGTCATTCCTTTGACTTTTCAGCCCCTCCACTAGGCAGAAATTGCCGTAAGTTCCTGTTTTACCTAGCGAGCTCTCAGCTGGTACGCAATCTGCAAATACGGCGGCCGATGAGTGGTCATGCTGCAGTCACGCTTGAGGATCTCGTAACAAGATTCCAGTTCGCTTCAGAATCGTTGGAGCGTTCGTACCGCGAACTCCAGGGACGGGTTCAATCTCTCACGGCGGAGCTCGAGAGAGAACGGGAAGAACGGATTCGTTTGGAGCGGCTCGCCGCGATGGGTGAAATGGCGATGGAGCTGGCGCATGAAATAAGGAATCCACTCGGGAGCATCGAGTTGTACGCGTCGATGCTCGAGGGCGAATACGCCGAACAGATCGTACGCAGCGTGAGACTGCTCAATCATTCTGTGACGAATGTTCTTCAGTTCGGCAGGCCCATCGTGCCGGCGCCGCAACGGATTGCGATCAGCCGGCTGCTCGAAGGGATTCGGGCATTTCTCCAGCCCGTCGCTCAGCAGAAGCAAATTGAAATCACAACGGACTGTGATTCGGATTGTTTCGCTGTCGCCGATCTGGAACTGTTGCACAGGATGTTGCTAAACCTCGTACTAAACGCATTACGCGAGACTCCCACGGACGGGATCGTCAGCCTTTCGGGGCGCGTCGCAGGAGGCGACGTTGTTATCGAGGTCGGAGATACGGGACGTGGAATTCATGAACAGAAACTAACCCGTATCTTCGATCCAATGTTTTCGACAAGCCGCGAGGGATGCGGCCTTGGGCTTCCGATCGTCAAGAGGATTGTCGAAAGCCACAATGGAGAGATCACGGTAAGCTCCTCGCCGGAAGGCACGAGGTTTGTAATTACGCTGCCACAGAACACGGAGGTTCTGCGTGAGTCGGTTGCTTGTAGTAGATGATGATATTCAAATGCTGTCTGCCCTCGGCGAAGCGCTTCGACGCAAGGGGCACACAGTCGAAACTGCTTCGAACGGAATCGATGCAGCTTCGAAATTAGAAAGCGTTACAGTCCAGGCTGTAATCACCGATCTTCGGATGCCTGGGATGGACGGCCTGGAGCTACTCCATCACGTCCGCCGCACCAAGCCGGCTCTTCCAGTTATTGTCCTGTCCGCACACGGCACCGTACCTAATGCCGTTGATGCCATCAAGGCCGGCGCCAGCGATTTCCTGCAGAAGCCTTTCTCGCACGAGGCTCTCGATGAAATCGTGAACAAACACGTAGCCACTGGCTTCAGCCCACGTTCCTGTGCCGAGTCCGCCGACCTCATCACCCAGAACCCCGCGATGCTGTCGCTCCTCGACCAGGCTGCCCAGGCGGCAAAAACAAACGCAACGATTCTCGTTCAGGCCGAAAGCGGTACGGGAAAAGAACTGCTTGCCCGCTGGATTCACAAGAACAGTCCCAAGCACAACGGACCTTTCGTCGCCGTCAACTGCGCCGCATTGCCGGAGAATCTGCTCGAATCCGAGCTCTTCGGTTACGAGAAAGGCGCTTTCACCGGAGCGACGAATTTCAAACCCGGCAAATTCGAGCTCGCTCAAAACGGAACCATCCTGCTCGACGAAATCGGCGAAATGGCGCCACTTCTTCAGGCAAAACTTTTGCGTGTCCTTCAGGAACAGGAAGTCGACCGTGTCGGTGGCCGCCGTCCGATTCCAATTAATGTTCGCGTCATTGCGACGACCAACAAAGACCTCAGAAAACTGATTGCCCGCGGCCAGTTCCGCGAAGATCTCTTTTTCAGACTCAACGTGGTCCCCTTGCGCGTTCTGCCGCTGCGCGATCGCAAGGACGACATTGCTGTACTCACCGCTCATTTCATGAAGAAGTACGGTGGCATTGCTGACGGGAGCATCGATGCCGAAACACTGGAGCTGCTCGAACGCTACGGATGGCCCGGGAACGTCCGCGAGCTCGAGAACGTGATCCATCGATCGTTTGCCCTGCGTGGCCGGCTGAAGGTACTGCCCGCAGATTTATTCGACCACAGCATCGACACCCCGGAATCGAGTCCGACTCAGGCGGGCCAGTCCGTGGGTGAGATGGAGCGCAAGCTCATCATGTCGACGCTCGAACAAACCAACGGAAACCGCACGCACGCGGCAAAGTTACTGGGCATCTCGTTGCGCACGCTGCGCAACAAACTTCGCGAATACCGCGTCGAGGAGGCAGCGACCATATGATCGAAGACCGCATGTTCCCCGTACTGGACAGGCTGCTCTCGCAGACATCGAAGCGGCAGCAGATACTCGCCGGAAATGTTGCGAACCTCGACACGCCTGGATATCGCGCGAAAGACATCAGCTTTGCCGCCGAACTCGACGGCAACCTCGACATGGGTTCACGAGTAATCGAAGTCGAGACGAAAGAAAAGCCAAACGGCAATAACGTCGATCTCGACCGTGAGTTGACCGAAATCACGAAGAACGGGCTTCAATACGTCACTCTCGTTCAGTACTTGAATCAAAAAATCAAGACGCTTCGAGCGGCAATCTCTGAGGGAGGTAAGGTCTAAACATGAGTCTCATCACGGCAATGGACATTAACGCGAGCGGCCTGACGGCTCAACGACGGCGCGTCGAGTTGTCTTCGGCCAATCTTGCGAATTCCCAAACTACGCGCACGGAGGAAGGCGGTCCGTATCGCCGCAAGGACATCGTATTCGAGACCGCTTCATTTCAGGATTCGCTTGGCACTGCGATGTCGGGCGGCGTCGAAGGCGTGCACGTATCCGAGGTCGTCGAAGACCCGACCCCGTTCGATCGCCGGTACGAGCCCGGACATCCGGACGCCGACAAGGACGGCTACGTCTCTTATCCGAACGTCAACGTCATGGCCGAAATGGCGAATCTTGTTTCCGCTTCGAAAAGTTATGAAGCCAACATCTCAGCGATCGGCATCGTTAAGGCAATGATCGCGCGCACTCTGGAGATCGGCAGGTAAACATGAGCGACTTCAAGGTCTATAGCGATCTTCCGCGCGTAATGCCGGCGCCCTCAGGGCCGAAGCCATCGGCTGGCGGCGGCCAGTTCGGCAATCTGCTTAAGGAAGCCGTTCAGCAGATGAATGATGTCGAAAAGAATTCTCAGGGTGAACTTCAGAAGTTTCTTAACAACGAGGGAGATCTGCACTCGGTGATGATCTCACTGGAAAAAGCGGATCTCTCATTTCAAATGATGATGCAGGTACGTAACAAGATCGTCACTGCATACCAGGAAATAATGAAATCTCAGGTCTAATGATCATCCATGGCATCTCCGGCATCTCCCAATCTCATTGATCAAGTAAGAGTCTTTTTCACGCGTTACACGCTCCGCCAGAAGATGGCGCTGGCCGGTTCCGGCGCGCTCGTGCTCACACTTCTGTGGGTACTCGTCTTCTTTATGAATCGGGTCGAATACCAGACCTTATATGCGGACCTCGATCCACAGGAAGCTCAGGGCCTCGTTCAGAAGCTGACAGACCTCAAGGTTCCTTATGAGCTGTCTGCTGATGGCCGAACGATCAAAGTCGCGTCCGACAAGATTTCCGAAGTGCGAA